>Ga0268264_10003986_pt1 | contig 12642 bp, 15 predicted proteins | sample KBSSwiS32_FD_190357 | JGI IMG/M metagenome (GOLD analysis project Ga0268264, IMG submission 190357) | Switchgrass rhizosphere microbial communities from Kellogg Biological Station, Michigan, USA - KBS Switchgrass S3-2 (SPAdes) (version 2) | ecosystem: Host-associated > Plants > Roots >... | reverse complement strand
TTACCGAGGCGGCCTGAACGGACGAAGTCTCCTTTGTCAAGTCAGCCGCTTTGTCCAAGTTGACGTGAAGCGCGACAATTGCGCGCTCTTTTTGCATGCCGCTGGATCGAGCGCACAATTAGTCAGCCACCCACAGAGTTCGAACGACTCCTTGTGTCTGTCGCAGACGAGAATGAGAGATCGTGGATTGCCGATCTCCTAGAACAGAAGGCCAAGGGTCGCGAGGGAGACCGGACCAATCTGATACGGCAGCGTTTCGACGCCATCAAAAGCGAACTGACAGGGTTTGAGACTTACGGGACCCGGGCACCACGGCCAACCAAGACAGGACACGAGTCGCTGGATGCCATTTTGCGCCAATGGACACAGTAACTGCCCCTCCGGCGCTGGATGTCAGAGAAAGCTTACGGACGTCCGTGGACGTCTCTGGAGGCTAGGGTCGGAATTTAAACCGACCCTAAGGCCCTGATCCGACTGGCGGTTTCGCCGCCGCCGCCCTCATCTACCCCACTCGCTACCCCGCGGGCATTTGGCCGTCCAAGAGCGGCGCCCGCCCGTGCTGTTACACGAGCGAGCGCCTACCACCACCGACCTGGTTTGGAGGCCGATCATGGATCCCAGAGGCAATTCTGAGTCTACCCGCGCGGGCGGCGCGGAACAGTCAGTCGATACGGAAGAAACGCTCTACGACGTGTTGCACCACCTCAGCGAGGCGCTGGCCATCGTTGAGACGGTCGCAAGAGCCTTACATGCAGCGGAAAACGACGGCGAGGCCGGGACAACCGGACCCGCGATCGTGACGCTGCAGCAAGCAGTCGAAGCGCTTCGAGCGGTTCACGAGGAACTCGACCTCGCGATTGGGGGGGTCGAACGATGAACAGGTTTGATCACCAGACGGTCGCGTTGGCGTTCGGAGCGGTCCTGAAAACCCAACGTCTGAGCGTGAGTGTCTCGCAGGAGCAGCTCGCCGAAAGAGCCGACCTCGACCGCACGACACCCAGCTTGTACGAAAGGGGACTCCGTCAGCCGACGATTTCCACCCTGATTGCAATTGGATCAGCGCTGGGTTGTGACCCCTGCAGCCTGTTGCGTATGACGATCGCTCGATTGACGGCCGCACGGGATGCAACACGATCGCGGCCGGCGAGCAACCCGTCGCTTTGTGTTGCATCCCGTCGCACTCCTTCCGTGAACACGTAGTTGAAAAACGCAACTGGTAACAAGTGGTTAGTTGTATCGATGTTCGCTTCATTTCCAACCTGCCCATTAACGAGGCGAAGAGGCAAACTACCTGTCAACGTGGAACTCCCCGTTTCCCCGCAGGTGCTTTGGATCTTCGATACTCATTTACGCACGCCAGATAGGAGATGCTATGAACGCAACCCGCGCATTGTATTCAATCAAAGAAGCCCAGCAACAGCTCGGCGGAATCTCCCGCAACTCGATCTACAAACTTCTCAATGAGGGAATTCTCGCCAGCATCATTCTCGGGCACCGCCGATTCATACCGGCAACCGCAATCCTGGAACTGATCCAGAAGAAGGCTTCCACTTCGGAGCGGCCGGTTGACAAACCTGCCAGAGATCCGATTTCAAGATAAGTCCTTCGGCAACTCGAGAACTGGAAACTCCGCCCTTCGGGAATCGATCAGGACCCTGTGACCGTGGCCACAATCGCGCTCTCACATTCCCCTGACCCGTCACTCTCGGGGCGGAGTTCCTTTTATCGGTCGACAATTCAGCGTGGACATGGGAACGTCAAATCGCCAAGACTGTCGGTCGATGCCGGCGAAGATGGTATGAAGTGTTGGTCTCGATGTTGGGGCAGGATAGCGGACTGTCCGCCTTTTGCAGCACACCGGAGACCAACCGCGTGAACGGTGCAGCACTCCCGGCTCGGCGGCCGACAATCACCGTCCGACTTACCGTCAGTGAGAAGGATAGCTTCGGTGTCCTGGCCGCCACTCACGGCATATCCGAATCCGCCCTCGCCCTGATCGCCATACGCGGTCTCCTGAATTCGAACAGGCCGGCGTCCAGCGCTCAGCTAGCGCCTTGCGAACCCGCCTCAGATCGAATCACCATCCGACTTCGACCAGGCGATGGCCGAGTGATCGCCGACCGAGCCGCGAAGCGCGGGATCAAAGCTTCAAAATATTTGGCGGCGCTGGCAAGAGGTCACGTCGCGCGCGACCCGCCCCTGACCACCGACGAACTCGTCGCGCTAAAGACGGCGACTTCGGTGCTGTCAAAAATTGGGGTCGTTCTCGGAACGATCCTGCGTTCGACCACTACTTTCACCCCAGATTCGGAAACGCTGATTCAAGAAATTCGTCGGACCCGTTCGGCGGTCGCGGATCTCGAACAGCGAGCCCACGATCTCGCTCACGCCGCATTGATTAGTTGGGAGTCCCGTTATGACTAGAAGAGTCATCAGGCTGCTGGACCAGGCACCCCTGCTGGACATTGGAAGCCATGGGCGTGCCATGAGTAGCGGACGTCGGTTCACGCCCGCACGGGTGGCGCAGATCGTCAGGACTGTACGGAGAACGACCGAGGTCATGGTGAAAGTCACCGGCGGGGCGAAATCCTCTCGGTCGGCCCTCGCCCATTTGGACTACATCAGTCGCAAAGGCGAGCTGACCATCGAAACCGATATGGGCCATCGCCTCACCAGGGCGGAGCACAGGACCTTCCTCAACACGTGGCACCTAGAGCTGACTGCCGGTCAATACCGGCGCACAGCGCCCGGTAGGCCGCCAGCGCGGCGAGTGAAGCTGACCCACAACATCGTCCTATCGATGCCCCACCCCACACCGCCGGACAGAGTCCTCGCGGCTGCCAGATCCTTCGCCCGGACCAACTTTCCGCTGCATCGATACGCGATGGTCATGCATACCGATCAAAAGCACCCGCACGTGCACCTGGTCGTGAAGGCCGAGAACGAACTCAGCAAACGCCTGCGCATCGACAAGGCCATGCTGCAGGCCTGGAGGGAGCACTTCGCTCAGTTGATGCGCGACCAAGAAATCGCCGCTAACGCCACACGTCGGTTCCTCCGTGGACAGACCAAGCGCAAGAACGCCGACAAGCTCCTCCGCGCGCAGCGCCGCGGTCGGTCCCGCGTGATGCTTGAGCGTGTGAAATCTGTCATTGTGGATCTCTACGACGGCAAGGACATGACCGACCCAGCACGCGCGAAGCTAGTTCAGACGCGGAAGACACTCGTCGAGCAATGGATCACGGCTGCGGACATCTTGGACAAACAAGGCGAAACTACTCTTGCCCGCGAGGTGCGACGTTTCGCGAAACATCTGCCGCAGGTACTTACTGATCGCGAGCGACTCGCAGTAGACTATGTACTTCACCATCAGCGTACCAAATCTGAGGAAGTAACGCGGCTGATACAGCGACAGCGTCAGCGACACGAATTCACACGCTAGGGCCACCGAGGCGCTGAACCCGCGTGGGCGTGTGCTTTTCATGGCTGAAACGCTTGCTATCGGAGATGCGAGATCGACGTTATGACTTCTAACTCTATCGGAGACTCAGACGAGTGGACCCAGGCATGGCTCGAATTTCAATCCCGACTCCCTGTCAAGCTGCGCGAGATCGATAGCAAGGGGCATTGCCGTGCCATGATCGAATTCTTAAACCAGGTCATCGATGAGATCGGCGACAAGGAGATTGACACACTAGTTGGACTTCTCGATGTTCTGACGGTTTTGGTCGAAAACTACGAAGAAAGAACTATCCGGATTCCCGAGGCTAGCCCCTCCGCGACTCTTCGATTTCTCATGAAGCAGCACCATCTACGACAAGCTGATCTCGTGAGCGCACTGGGTTCGCCGTCCAACATAACCCACGTACTCACGGGCAAGCGCCATATCAACGACGATCAGGCCGGTGCGCTCGCCCAGCGATTTGGCGTGTCAGCAGCCGTATTCCTGTCCATGCCACGCGAGAGATTTGAAGTCTCTAACAAAAGGAGTCGATTGCCGTAGCTTCGATTCCCTTGACAGAATCTTGCCGCGAACTGGGGCGGCGCGAGCACGCGCCAACGAAGCTCGGGACTCTCCTATGGCTAGATTTGCAAAATCGCGCCCGCGACATCTGTACAACTATCCTTTCTAGATCAATACGTTACTAACGTCAACAAATTTGTTGACGCTGCACGACTTGTCATGCGATAAAGCGTCAACAAATTTGTTGGCGTCGGATTTTATGCAATCCAGCAAGCTCAAGCAAGGACTTGGCAATTGGGTAGATGGCGATCGCTTCTTCGATCGCGAAAAGGAAATGAGTCGATTCCGAGAGTATCTGCTGGATGGGGTGAGCTTGCTGCTGGTTGCTCCTCGGAGGATAGGCAAGACCAGTTTCATGCGCGAGGCTGGCCGCTTGTTGAGCGCGGAGATCATCGCGCTACACGTTGATTTACAAAAATCAGCATCCCCGGAAGAGGCCATTGTTGAATTAGGGCTGGCCTGCCGACCACATAAGCCAATATGGATGAAGGCTGCTGGAACCTTTGGAGATCTCTTAAACAAGTTGGAATCGATCAAGCTCAGCGAGCTCGCCGTCACGCTGCGTAGCTCGCTTAGCGGCGACAACTGGCGCGACAAAGGGGACGAGTTACTTTCAGTCCTCTCATCGGCAGCTCGTTCCTCTGGAAAGCCAGTGGTGCTTTTCCTCGATGAGGTACCAATCCTTGTGAACCGCATCTTGAAGGACCCCGCCACCGATCTGGCCGCCAGAAAGCTCAAGGCAGATCAATTCATGTCCTGGATGCGCGATAACGCGCTCAGATACAAGGGGAGTTTGGTCATTGTAGTGACGGGCTCCATCGGACTTGAGCCGGTGTTGCGCTCGGCCGGCCTAAGCGGAACAATTAACGCATTTCATGCCTTCGAATTAACTCCATGGAAGGACGATATTGCCACAGCGTGCCTCCTTGCCTTAGCACGTGAGAAGTCGTTCCCGCTCCCCGAATCCATTGCTGCACATATGGTTAGCAGACTCGGGTGTTCAATTCCTCACCATGTTCAAATGTATTTCGATCACGTCATGACTGCATACATGCTAGACGACTTGTCAGGCGACGTTACGCAAGCCTTAGTTGATGAAGTGTACGAAAAACGAATGACTGGTCTAAGGGGGCATGCAGAGCTAATGCACATGGAAGAGCGACTTCGTCTTGTACTCGACGATCGCCTGTTTGAACTCGCTCTTCATTTATTGACCGAAACCGCCGTCGTCGGGCAACTGACTACTGCTGCATCTGCTGCAATCGCCTCAATATTGAAAGCAACGCGAACGGATCTGCTAGAAACGCTGGCGATCTTGGAACATGACGGATACCTCCGGAAGAGCCGAAAAGAGTTTATATACGTTTCCCATTTGGTCCGTGACTGGTGGAAGAACCGATTCGGACATGGTTACACGCCTGCGATCTAAAGGGACTTACATATGGCGTACAAATACAATCCGGGATTTCTCTCAGATCAGGCGAGCATTGACAGCTTCGTGGTTCGTCACAAGGACCTCCGGATCGTTCTAGACATCGTAGCCGAGAATTCGCGCGCGTCTTCCAACAGGCATGTACTGATTATGGGACCGCGTGGGTCTGGGAAATCAACTCTTGCGCGACGTGTGGTAGCAGAACTTCATACCAATCCGACATTCAAGGAGCGCTGGTATCCAATCGTACTCGGTGAGGAAAGCTACACAATTACATCTGCCGGAGAGTTTTGGCTCGAGTGTGTGTTTCATCTCGCATCGCAGTTGGAGCGAGCAGATCTCAAGGAGCAATTCAAGGAGATGCAGGCGGAGAAAGATGACGTACGACTAAGGGAGACCGCGCTTGGAATTCTAGTCTCTCATGCAAATGAGATCTCCAAGAAGATTCTTCTGATTGTCGAGAATCTCAACATGATTCTCGAAGATCAGATGACAGACCAAGAGGGATGGGAGATCCGGCATGCGCTTCACAATGTCCCGGAGGTAATGCTTCTAACCACAGCCACGAGAAAGTTCGATCAGATTCAGAACGCCGATCAAGCGCTGTTTCAGCAGTTCAAAATCCACGAATTGCGTCCGCTATCTCTCTCAGAAGTGACCACACTCTGGAGTTCGTTAACCCGCGAAAAATTGCGGATTCGCAAGACGAGACCGATTCAGATCTTGACCGGAGGAAGTCCTCGACTAATTACAATTCTTGGAGAGTTCGCGGTCGGGCACTCTTTCGTGAGCTTAATGGCGAAGCTCACATCGTTGATAGATCAGTATACGGATTACTTTAAGTCACAACTTGACGCGTTGCCCCCAGCGGAGCGAAAGGTTTTCGTTACTCTTTTGGAAAAGTGGGACCCGGCCACGACCCGTGATATTGCCAATGAGGCCAGGATGGCTGTCAATCAGGTTAGCGCACACCTGAGTAGATTGAAGTCTCGCGGTGCCGTGCAGCGACGCGCAGGCGGCCAATACTGGGAAGCGTCAGAGCGATTGTTCAATCTTTACTACCTAATGCGCAGACGTGGCGCACCTTCCACCCGTGTTTACGCCCTAGTCAAATTCATGACGGTTTACTACGAAACTGAACAGCTCTACGAGCGTGCAACTGACTTGGCGAAGGAATGCGGCACTCTCGATCCGCAATCAAGACAAGATCATTACACAGCGCTCGCAGAGATAATGTCGCGTTTCGATGCCACCAAACAGGCACACTTGCTATCGCTCACGCCACCGGACTTTGCAAAACAGTTAGAACATTCGACATCGGACTCGGGCCCTCGAGTGGACAGTCGTAGACGGCATGGAAGGCCCAGCGTTCATCAACGAATTCTGGATTTGATCAAAGAGAATCGAGTTGCCAACGCCGTAAGGATTTTGCATCAGGCCAATTTATTTCAGAAGCAGGATGCGCCGATTTGGGCGTTAGTGGGCTACTCTGTAGGAGTCAGGGACAGAGACTATGAGAAAGCGGAATCCCTCCTGAAGAAAGCAGAGGACCTTGATAGCCAGCTTGGGCATATATGGTATTACCGGGGACTGATGCTGAGATCCCAGCGTCAGTATCGCGATGCAATCGATGCATTCCGTAGCGCAATTGACAAGGGACTGGACAACGCCGATGTCAGGGTGGAGTTGGCCGACGCTCAAGAAGAGCTATCGGACTTCGAATCTGCCGAACAATCATTCAGAGCCGCAACGGGGATGGATGCAAACTCTGCCTACGCTTGGTATTCACTCGGCACTTTCCTTATGCGGCGCGGGAAAGACTCCCTTGATGCGGAGAGAGCATTTAAGAGAGCTTTGGAAATCGCCCCGGACGACGTCAGGTATATGGGTGCTCTGGCAGCATTTACTCTCGATGAGCGCTCGGATCCCGCGACAGCCGAGAAGCTATTCAGGTCAATTTTGAAGAGACAGCCGGGTAACACTCGGGCATGGGTTTCTTTGATCCGGTCCCTCGCAATCTCTCGGCGTCCGAAGGAGGAAATGGAGGCAGAGTACACTGCTGCGATGGCTTCGGTCGATCCGAAGAACAAATGGCGAATAGGCTTTGCATTCGCTCAATACCTCAACCAAGTTCATAAACATGAGCGAGCGGAGGAAATCTTCCGCGAGGCGACCATAACGAGCCCACGAAACGGATTTGCCTGGCTCAATCTCGCCCGCCAGTTGGCATCATCTCCGGGAAAGGCCGAGGAGGCTGCTAAGGCGTTTGACACTGCTCTGGAAATCATCCCAAAGAACCCAGAATTGTGGACGGCTTATGGCGCATATCTAGACAACCGATCCGATCGTCAAACAGAAGCCGAAGCTGCCTTAAGGAAGGCTACTGAGATCGCACCGACGGACTGCACTCCGTGGAAAGTGCTCGGTGATCATTTTGTAAAGGCGGAAAAGTACGAGGAGTCTTCCAAGTGTTACCGTCGAGCAATTGCCGAAAATCCGAAGTGCGTCTGTGCGTTGGATGCTTATGTGGAGACTGTCGCTAAATCAAGAGAAAGTCTCACAGAGATCAGACAGATGATCGAGGGGTTCATGAAGAGACTGCCAGGGAGCCCCGAGCCACATATAGCGCTATCTAAGTTCTATCTTTCCACGGCGAATGACAAAGAGGCTGCTTTTGAACAGTTGATTGTCGCACTCAACAAAGGCGCTCTCACCCGCAATCTCATCGACACACTGATAATAACGCTAGACCTTCAGGACGATTTGTCCAGCGTCAGGAAAATTGAGCGTTTTGTGGTTACGGGCGATGGAAAGACGGACTCTTCGCGCGATATCGTCGCCTGGCGTATCTACAGAACCGGCGTTACAAATGCACTGATAGAAGCCGCGGTTTCTTTGGCGAAGGACGTAGTTGCACATTCGGCGGAAGAATGGACTTACCGCCATACATTGAGTGCCGTCCTGTTCCGATCTGGGCGCCAGCAAGAATCACTTGAGCAGTTGCAATGGCTAATGGACCACGTTGACACGGACACATTCAGCGACTTTGTAGAGTTCTGCATCGACCTTGCAAAACAGGGAATGGCAAAAGAACTCCTGGCAACGTTGCTCAATTCGAATTCGCGGGAAGAGTTCGAGCCGCTGATCGTTGCTCTTCAGCTAGATGAAGGTGAGGAGCCGAATGTCGCTCGCGAGGTATTGGAGGTTGCACAAGATATCCGCAAGTCCATTTACGAGGGGAAGAACATTCCGATCAATGCCTAAATAGTGACTACACCTGCGCCAAAGATCCTAACTCGTGAGCGTGTAAGGGCTTTACTCCGCAAAGAGTTCGCGCAGTACCTCCGGCCGCCGCTTGGCAATGGTCAGCAGGGAACGGGCAGCTCCCGATGGCGTGCGACGTCCTTGCTCCCACCCCTGCAGGGTTCGAGTGGAAACCCCCAGTACGTCTGCAAACTTCTGCTGTGACAACCCGGTCCGCATACGTGCCTCGAGAATCTCAGGCACCTTGATGTGATGCTCGCGAGCCGCCTTGCCGGCCTTTATCTCGCGCGCCGCCGCCAACAACTCCTCTCCGAGATTTCGGCTAGCTTCGTACTTTGCCAGTGCCTTTGCGCTGAGCTTTGCCATCGAGCGACTCCCGGAGCTTGTTCAAAGTCTTCGCGTCAACGTCTTCACGAACGTTTTTCGCGTACATCGTAATCAACCAGATCTTGCCATCGGCAAAACGATTGAAGTAGATAACGCGAACGCCACCCCGCTTACCGCGCCCATCTATAACCCAACGGACCTTTCGGCATCCGCCAGAGCCGGGAACCACGTCGCCCGCCTCGGGATGCAGGGCAAGCCAGGCGCAGAAGTCACCAAACTCCTCCGGCGTCCAATAGTTGGGCCAGATTGAACTGAAGACTACTGTCTCCGCGATGGTAAGCATGGATGAGTCTACGCCAGAGTAGTATATACGTCAATGGCGTATATTGGGTGCGATGTGCCGCTCAGGATCATCTGAAGCTCGACCTTCTTCCGGCATTGCGCGTTCACAAATCGGTGGCGAAGCGGGGCTCCGTCCTTCATGCGGTCGCTTTCTGAATCGCAGTCCCATGCCGAACTCCCCTTCGTTCCCTGTCATAGTTCACCCGGCCCTGCATGCGCTGCCAGACGTTGACGATCATAGAGCTCGCCACGATCGACCTTTGCGGCAGCGAACCGACCACGATATTTTCCGACCGTACGCAGCGATGCCCTGCGTCGGGCTCGCTGGTCTCTAGCTCGCTTTGTCTTCAGACGCGCGAGGAATTCCTAAATGCGGCGACGGACAAGTCGCATCAGGAAGCGTAAACGCCGTGGATCAACGAGAACTTTTTTACGCGATAGAGGTAGTCCTCACCCGTCTCGTCAATCACCCGCACCAGTCCCTCGCGCTCCGCCTCTGCATCCGGTATAGCCACGTAAACCGCTTTGACCTCCAGCGACGCCTCATATCCGGTATTGTCCAGACAGAGAACCAGCCTCCTCCGTGCAACCTCTGCCGGAGTAGTTGGCAAGAGCCCTTCCGCTGCCACGGGCCCGCGCCGACGTCGGATCTCATCTATCACGATCGACGCCAGGCGGCCAGGATTGCGGTCGCGTGCGAACTCGTCTAACCGTCGACCGAGCAACTCACGCACCCAGTCCGTTAGGGGCATCTCATTCGCGTCAGGAGCGGCGATACTCTCTGATTCTCTGCTTGCTTCGCCTTGCCCGTCGAGCGCCCCCGTGTCGAGCGATGGAAATTGGGAATCTTTCATGTTTTTGCGAGCTGCTGTTCTGTTTTGGGTTCTAAGCTGAGGATACCGCCCGATTGCCAGCGCGCTCGCGAAGCTGATCCAATAAGTCGGCCCATGCCTGCATCATCACGCGCCTTTCCGCCAACCGCTGCGCCTTGTTGTACGCCGCCCTCACCTTGTTCCTCTCCACATGCGCCAACTGCAGCTCAATGACGTCCGGCGGAAATCCTTGCTCATTGAGCAGCGTGCTAGCCATGCTACGGAACCCGTGCCCCGTCTGATCATCGCCGCTGTAGCCCATCCGCCGGAGCGCGGCATTGATGGTGTTTTCCGACATCGGTCTATCGCGCGACAGCAGCGACGGAAACACGTACTTTCCCGTCCCCGTGAATCTCTCCAACTCCTTCAAGATCTCAACCGCTTGACTCGAAAGTGGCACAATGTGTGAATCGCCCATCTTCATTCGCGATGCTGGTATCCGCCACTGACTATTGTCGAAATCAAACTCAGACCATTCGGCGCCACGCAATTCGCCAGGACGTACAAAGACAAGCGGAGCCAACTTCAAAGCGAGCGCAGTGATCGGTTGCCCGGAGTACCCGTCAATCGCGCGAAGCAACTCCCCTACTTTCACCGGGTCGGTAACCGACGCAAAGTTGCGGGATGCAACAGGCGCAAGTGCGTCTTTGAGATCCGCTGCAACGTCATGCGTCGCGCGACCAGTAGCGACGGCGAATCGTAGAATTCGCCCGGCAAGCGACCGCACGCGATGTGCCGTTTCATTCCGCCCCCGTGCCTCCACGCGCCGCAGGACGCCCAGCAGCTCCTGCGCCGTGACAGCAGCGACCGGTCGGCGCCCCAGGTACGGCATCAGATACGCCTTCACCCGACCCTCCAGAATCGAAATCGTCTCATCAGCCCAAGTGGCCTTGTGCAGGTTGAGCCACTCCGTAGCGATAGCCCCGAACGTATCAGCCGCGGCATGGCGCTCGGCCTGCCGCTTCACGCTTGGATCGACGTTGTCCGCCACCAGCTTCCGCGCGTCATCCCGCTTGTCGCGAGCGCGCTTCAACGACACATCGGGGTACTTCCCCAGCGTCAGCAGCTTTTCTACCCCATTCATCCGGTACTTGAACCGCCAAAGCCGGCCACCGGTAGGGGTCACGAGCATGAACAGCCCGCGCAGATCAAACAGCTTGTAAGCCCGTTCCTTCGGCCTGGCCGCGCGTATGCGGATCTCCGTGAGTATCGGCATCGACTGGGGTATCTCAACTCGCAGGGTGCGAGGTACCCCTAGCATGTACCCCTGCCCGTGCTAAGCTGTCAACGGACTCAGCCAAGGCTCAGCACGTAGCTTTTCGCGGGAATTTAAGGGGTTTTCGTGACGTCGCCAGACTTCACGTGACACCCCGGGACGGGGTCGGCTGGAGGCTAGGGTCGGAATCGAACCGGCGTAGACGGCTTTGCAGGCCGCTGCATGACCACTCTGCCACCTAGCCTTACAAATCAAGAAGCCCCGGCGGGCAGACCACCGGGGCTTCCTGGCGATGATACAGAAAAAATGTCCGGCGGCACAGACCAAACGCACACAGTGCCAAGGCCCTTGACCCCGGCAAGCGTACCCTCTACCGCGTCACCCACGCACTGGGAAGCGCGCTGCCGCAGCCACCCAAAGTGCCGGCTGGCGGATGGGATAATTGCGGATGACCTCCTCGACCTCGGAATCAGGATTCAGCTTGGCCCACAACGCAAGATAGCGCGGCTCCGAATACGCCAGGCCCGCGAACAGAAGGCTGGGCTGCCTGACGGGAAACTGGTCGAAGTATTGGACATCCGCTGGATGGGTCCAGGTGTGCTTGTCAGCGATATAGGGGAACATGAACGCCATGGCCGTCTGCATGCTTCGGCCGTCGGCGAGGTGAAAACTCCAAAGGTCGTCGCCCGGTGAGGACAGGATCTGGCAGATGGCCGCCATCGCGTCGAGGTTGAACAGGGAATAACTGTAAGGCTTCGTCCGCCTCAGCTCCAATGGGAAGCTGCCGTCGGGTGCAACCTGATTCGGCAGCAGAACGCTCTTAAAACGTTCGCGACAGTATTTGCTGAGCTGCTGGTTCCCGGTGTACTGCGCAAACTGAGCCACCTGCATGACCCAGCACGTACCGTGGTTGTTCTTGGCTTCCCGCTCCTCCAGCCCGTTGATGGAATGCGTCATCCAGTCCAGGTACGCGGCGAACCATTTCTCCAGCCGCGCATGCTCGGCAGCCGACAACACGGACGCATCGCGCAGATACGGGATTGCGCGCGCCACCTCAACGAGATGAATCGTATCTATGACGCCAATGCCGCGCCCTGTGAAGCGACCGTGAATGGCCTGCGAGTATTGCAGGTTGGCATTCATCCACGTCGATGGATCGAGGAAC
>Ga0268264_10003984_pt1 | contig 12642 bp, 1 predicted proteins | sample KBSSwiS32_FD_190357 | JGI IMG/M metagenome (GOLD analysis project Ga0268264, IMG submission 190357) | Switchgrass rhizosphere microbial communities from Kellogg Biological Station, Michigan, USA - KBS Switchgrass S3-2 (SPAdes) (version 2) | ecosystem: Host-associated > Plants > Roots >... | reverse complement strand
ACGAAACAAAACGTGTCTGACACACCTAGGCTGGCAGGCAGCGTGAGGACGGTATTAGCCGATAAGTTGCCGGATTGGATAGTAGCCGTTTGACCACCGCTGCCGTCAAAGAGGATTACAGATCCTTGCACCGCTGCGGCGCCGACGGTAACGCTGGCACCCTGGATAGCGAGCGTCGACGTAGCGGTAACTGCACCGCCATCGGCGATAGTAAAGACTGGCGAGCCATTGTCTTGAGCGACGAAGATGTTGCCGACACTGGTGGAATTATTGACGGTAAGCGCTACGCCGGAAGTAAGTCCGGTTATAGTGGTAGTTCCGATCAGACCGACGGTGCTTGCGGATTGGATTGCAATGGCACCAGCTGCGCTGTTACCGATGGATACAGCACCTGTAGAAGTGCCTGTGTTGAGGTTCGTAGCAAAGTTACTACTGGCGTTAATACTCGTGGTTGCACCGGATATCGTGGCGCCGAGTGACCCGGTTACGAGGCCGTCGGCAGTAAAGGCATCACCAGTGCGCAGCGTATCGTTGGCACTGCGGTAAAGACTGACGCTATTGGCATCAGTACCGAATTGCAGGCCACCGGTGGCGCCGTTGGTGGACGGCAAGAGGATAGATACACCACCAGCCGAAACCGTACCTGCGCTCAGGTCGATTCCCCTATCATAAGTCCCTTGAACGGCTATACCCTTGGCTGTAGCGCTGGCACCGCCATCTTTGACGGTCAAGTTTATGCCTGTCTGGTTGCCTGATGCACTATTCGGTACGGTGAAGTTCGTGGAGGTATCAAGACTGAGGCCGCCAAGTGCAGCTGTTTGAGTAGCGGCGGCTGGGTTACTGCCCTGCAACAAATAACCTGACCCAGTAACATTCCACGCATCCGAATTTATGCTGAATAGGGCGTTCCCATTACCAGGTATTGTACTGGAGTTACCTACCTTAAACGCGCCTACATTTGCCCAGAATGACTGGCCGGTCTGGGGTACGGAGAAGCCTTCTGCGCAGTACGCCGTAGAAGTATCATTGAAGCCGCCCGTGTTAAAGAACAAGCAAGATCCTTCCTGTACTCGCAGAAAGCCATCGATAAAGGCGCCCGGCTCCATGTAATCACTGGGGTTGATCTTCGTATGCGAGTAGACACCCGGACTGGTACCCAGCTGCATTTGGGCACCCCATACTATGACGCTGGCGTTATGGTTGGAAATTACTACCACTGGCAATATGGCTGACGGTGAACCGGTAAAGGTCTGCGTAACCATATACCGCTTCCACGTGCTCGTAGGTGTAATACTGAGGGGCGTACCTGTGCCGGGAGTTCCACCGGTAGAATCTATTCTTAATTGGATGCCCTGTGAACCGGTACCCGCTTTAGCCCAAACGCTAAAGGTATATGTACCGGCTCCGGAAGCATTGTTGGGGTTGTCAATAATAGTATGAGTGCCCGAACCGGATGCCGTTATCGTGTCCGCCGTAGTAGCTCCATTAGGTGCTACCGTGCTGTCGTGCCCAGTACTGGCAATATTAGTCTCGAGCCACAAAGCGCTATCATCCATATCCTCGCTTTGGTTCAAATAATTGCCGATGTTACCTATACCGCCGGCTGGCGAACTTAAGCTAAGAGTTGCGTCCAGTTCCGGTGAAACTGTAACTAAACTGTTGGTAGTGTCTACATTGAACAATGTCGTTGCGCTGGAGTTCTGGATCTGGAAGCCGCTTACCGAGTTGGTTGCATTTGCAAACGTTGCAGCACCACCGTCAGCTATCGTTACGACTGCGGTGGAGTTGTCCTTAAATACTGCCACGTTGCCGGTGCTGGTCGAGTTACTGACATTCAAAGCATCACCTGATGTCAGGCCGGTAATGGTGGTCGTCCCGGTCAGGCCGATCGTGCTGGCACTCTGCATGGTGATAGCTCCGGCGGCACTGTTACCGATGGCCACTGCACCAGTTGAAGTACCGGTGTTGATGTTCGTAGCGAAGTTGCTTGATGCATTGATACTGGTCACCGCACCGCTTATAGTTGCACCCAACTGGCCCGTCAACAGGTTGCTGATCGTCGTGCCGCTACTGGCAACGCTGAGAAGCGCTGTCCCCAAGCCCGCTCCATTGCTGGCGCGTACATTAAATAGCGACGTACCCAGCGCCGAGTTGGCATCCTGGATGTCCAGGCCGCCGCGCGTGCTATCCAGCTTGATTTCCGGCGTCGTACCACCCGTGGAGTTGTTATAGCTGGTTTGCAGCGTACCGCCGGCACCGGCACAGTTGCCGGAATCGGTGCAGATTGTCCCGCCGGCATCCGGCAAGTTAATCGAGCGGTTGGCAGTCGGTGTCGTAAAGCCGAGCGTCGTCGTGAACGAGCCGCTCTTACCGGTGATGGTTGACGTGCTCAAGCCCTGCAGCGTGAACTGCTGTGTCGTAGCGCCTACCGTCAAGCTTGATGATGGAGTAATCGTATTCAAAGCCGTCGTAGCGGTAATGTCACTGTTGGAGCCGCTGGCAGCAGCCCCGAGGTTCGCCAGTGCCGCTGGTGCGGTTGCAGCATTCGTACCGCCGTTGGCAATCGGCAGCAACCCGGTAAAGGAGATGTTGCCGGCCGCACTCAGAGCGATGTTACCTGTGGCGCTCACTGCCAACGTGCCGCTGGCGTCCGGCAGCGTCAGCGTGCGGGCTGCGCTGGCCGTACCGGTGAACTTGAAGTTATTCGTCGCGGTGCCGCCTAAGTACAGGTCGCGGAACGGCGTCGCACCGGCACCCAGATCGATTGTGGTGGCCCCTGGCAATAGCGACGTGTTGATGGCTACGCTCGCCAGGTTCGATAGGGCTGTGTTCGCTCCGCCCGAGCCGCCGCCCAGACAGTTCCCGCTGGTCGTACAGACGGTGTATGTACCGGTCGTCAGCGCCGGGTAGTTGATGGTCGTATTGGCTGACGGCGTTACGAAGCCGATGGTCGTCGTGTTGCCACTGCTGGTCGCGGTGATCGTCGATGAACCTGTCCCCTGCAACGTGAATGCCTGGCTGGTCGCGCCGACGGTCAAGGCTCCGCCTGGGGTAATCGTCAAGGCGGCGCTGCTTTGCAACAATGGCGTCGTAACAGAGGTGGCAAAGGTTGGGTTGGCAGTCGTGGCAACGGTAGCCGTCGTCGTGCCGGTAATCGATATATTCGTCCCGGCTGACAATAATGTGCTGATGTTCGTAAAGCTCGGTGCGCCTGCGCCGCCGCTGATCGCGACCTGGTTGCTCGTGCCGGCGGACGTGAACGCGTAGGCCGTACCGGTGCCATATGACAGCCCGCCTGCCGTCGGTGTGGCCGTACCGTTGGTACCGCCGCTGGCGATCGGCAGCGTACCGGTAAACGTGATGTCGCCTGCCGCGCTCAAGGCGATATTACCGCTGGCACTGACCGCCAAAGTACCCGATGCGTCAGGAATCGTAACGGTCCGCGAGCCGGTCGCTGTCGCCGGCGTCAAGCTGGTGGTGTTGCCGTTGGTGCTGTTCTGGAACGTCAGTTTGCCCGTGACCGAGCTCGCCTTACCCAGCACCACTTGGTTGCTCGAGCTGTCGACGCTGAAGACACTGTTGCCGGCGGCGTTCTGAACCTGGAACAAGCTGGCCGAATCATTGCCACCACCGGCGACGATCAACACCGTTTTGGCGCCGCTCGAAGTCGTAATAGTCGCTGGCGAACCGGAGTTGTCATAGGCGCTCTGTAGCGTCACGCCGGCACCGGCACAGTTTCCGCTCGATGTACACACCGTGTACGTTCCGGCGCTCAGTGCCGGGAAGTTCAGCGTCGTGTTGGCAGTTGGTGTAGCAAAGGCTACGGTAGTCTTATTACCGCTGGCACTGGCTGTAATTGTCGATGCCCCATCACCTTGCAGCGTAAAGGTTTGGCTGGTCGCACCGACGGTCAATGCACCGCCTGGCGTGATCGACATTGCGCCGGCGCTCTGCAACAATGGCGTTGTAACAGAGGTGGCAAAAGTCGGATTAGCGGTCGTCGAAATCGTCAGTGTGGAGTTGGCGCCACCATCGACGAAGCTGATATTCGTACCGGCCGTCGCGGTGCGCTCGTTGGTCAAGGTGCCGTTGGCACTCAGTGTCAGATAGTCTGCACCTGTCGGAGCGCTACCACCGCCGCCGGCACAGTTACCGGTGTCCAAACAGACGGTACCGCTGTCGTCCGGGAACGTAATCGTCCGAGCAGCCGTAGCCGTACCGGTCAATTTGAAGTTGTTGGTAGCCGTCCCGCCTATATATAAGTCTCTGAACGCAAAACTGTTCGATCCAAGATCGATCGTGGTCGTGCCCGGCAGCAGCGCCGTGTTAATGGCGACACCGCTCAAGTTACTCAAAGCCGTGTTGGCACCACCACCGCCGCCGCCACAGTTTCCGCTCGACGTACAGATGTCATACGTACCGGCTCCCAAGGCTGGGAAGTTCAGCGTGGTGTTGGCCGTCGGCGTCGTGAACGCGACCGTCGTCTTGTTGCCGCTGTCCGTAGCAGTGAGGGTCGATGATCCATTGCCCTGCAATGTGAACTGCTGGCTGGTCGCACCGATGGTGAAGGCACCACCTGGCGTTATCGTTAATGCCGCCGCGCTCTGTAATAATGGGGTCGTAACAGAGGTAGCGAAGGTTGGGTTGGCTGTCGTAGCAATGGTCGCCACCGTCGTCCCGGTGACGTTGATGTTCGTCCCCGCCGCCAACAGCGACGCGATATTTGAAAAGCTCGCTGCACCCGCCCCGCCGCTGATCAATACCTGGCTGCTGGTGCCGGCACTGGTAAATGCATAAGCCGAACCCGTACCGTAAGCGACGCCGCCGGCCGTCGGTGTAGCTGATCCGTTCGTACCGCCGTTGGCAATCGGTAACGTGCCGGTAAATGTCAGGTTTCCAGCGCCACTTAATGCGATGTTCCCTGTTGCTGACACAGCCAACGTACCCGACGCATCAGGCACGGTGATGGTCCGCGCACCGGTCGCCGTACCCGTGAACTTGAAGTTATTCGTAGCCGAACCTCCAATGTAAAGGTCGCGGAACGGCGTCGCACCAGCACCCAGGTCGATCGTCGTCGCACCAGGCAATAGCGATGTGTTGATGGCCACGCTCGCCAGGTTGGATAGTGCCGTATTGGCACCGCCAGCACCGCCACCCAAACAGTTGCCGCTGGTGGTACAGATGGTATAGGTGCCGGTCGTAAGTGCCGGGAAATTCAATGTGGTATTGGCAGTCGGCGTCGTAAAGCCAACGGTCGTGGTGCTGCCGGCATTTGTCGCCGTGATGGTCGACGCGCCCGCACCTTGCAGCGTAAACGTTTGCCCGGTCGCGCCCACTGTCAGGGCTCCGCCCGGCGTAATCGCCAGCGCAGCAGCACTTTGTAATAACGGTGTAGTAACAGAGGTGGAGAACGTTGGGTTGGCGGTCGTGCCGATGGTTGCCATCGACCCACCGGTAATCGAGATGTTGGTGCCATTGGCCAGTAACGATGCGATGTTAGTGAACGATGGCGCACTGGCCCCGTTGCTGATCAAGACCTGGCTGCTGGTGCCTGCCGTCGTAAAGCCGTAAGCCGATCCGGTGCCATACGCCACTGCCCCGGCCGTGGCAGTTGACGAAGAGTTGGTGCCGCCGTTGGCAATCGGCAGGACACCGCTAAAGGTGATGTTACCCGCCGCACTCAGGGCGATGTTGCCACTGGCACTGACCGCCAAAGTGCCCGACGCATCCGGCACCGTAATGGTCCGTGCCGCACTGGCCGTACCGGTGAACTTGATATTGTTCGTACCCGTACCACCGAGGTATAAATCGCGGAACGGTGCCGCATTCGAGCCCAGGTCAATGGTCGCTGCGCCGGTCAGGAGCGACGTGTTGATGGCCACGCTGCTCAAGTTGCTCAAGCTGGCATTGGCCCCTCCACCTGCACCCAGACAGTTGCCGCTCGTAGTACACAGCTGGTACGTGCCGGCACTCAACGCCGGGAAGTTGATGGTGGCGCTGGCAGTCGGGCTGACAAAGCCGACCGTCGTTGTGTTCGCACCACTACGCGCACTGATCGTCGATGTGTTCGAACCCTGCAGCGCGAACTGTTGCGTTAACGACCCAACCGTAAACGTTGAGGTTGGTGTGATGGTGTTTGCATGCAGAATACCGCCCACGGTCGTATCGCCATTGGAGGCGACGATAAACTTATCAGCGCTGCCGTTCTGCAATTGCAACAGATTGCCGCCACCGGTGTCATTGACGAAAATCGACACGTCCGAGGTAGTGTCGGTCTGGGCGCTGCCCGGTGCCAACAACACTGCCTGCCCACCGCCGGCCACACACGTCACACCGGTCGTACAGATAGTCTGGCTGGCCGGACCACTGGTCGGGAATACGAAATCACGCCCACCAGCCGTAAAGGTGATGTTGTCCGTACCGGCATTGATGGTTACGTTCTGGCCGCTGCTCGTCTGTTGAATCATGTTGCCAAACAGCGTTGCAGCAGTCCCCAAGGTAAGGTTACCGCCACCCGCCCCGCTCACCGTTACCCCTGCAAACGTCGGTGATGCCGAGGTGTCCAGCGCCTGCGGCAAGCTCAAAGTGGCGGTGCCGCCCGATACGCTCACACCTATGCCGTTCGGCGTCGACAAGATGTCGATGATGCCGTTGTTGGTAATCGTTGAACCGTTAACAGCGATGCCGCTTCCGGCCAACAGTGTGACGATCCCAGCCTGCCCCTGTACGGTTGTCGTACTGGTGGTAGCGGCGATATCGACGAACTGAGTGCCGTCGTAGTACTTCAATCTGTTGGTATCCTTGTCGAACACCAGCTGACCAGCCTGGCCGGTCTGCGGCAAAGCGGACGGGGTCAGCACGAAGTGATTGTTGACGACTAATGGTGCGTTGACCGTCAATTGCTGGGAGATGGTATTTTGCGACGCACTCAAACCGGTATCAGTTGGCAAGCTAGCCTTGCCAGAGGTGAGTTCCCGGGCGGCGTTGTATCGTCCGTAGATCAGTACCGATGCGACGCCTCCACCGATGAAGAAAACAATCAGGGCAACAAAAAGCAGGGCAAATTTAACGTTTTTTAGGAGATGTCGAACGAGATAGGGGTCGTTCATCTTTGCTTTTTGTTAGTTTGATTTTTGTTTTGGCCGTTTCTACATCGGCTAAACTGTTACAATCTTACACCCCCCTACTATGTATTAACAGCAAATAACAGATGGAATTCCCTACTATATATCCACAGAGCATTAGCGTTATAGTACCAGCCGTACAGTACCACTCGCATAGTAACCATTAGCCTGATGGTAGATCCGGTTGCTGGGCGAATCACCCCTATCTCTGCCCTTCTATCAGACCGGGTTTTAAGGTAGCATAAGAGGCATGGCCGGAGACCTAAAAGGGCTGGGCGACCTGCTGAGTGGCGGCCGTGTAAATTTGCCGACCCCTCGCCCACCAGAAATACCGAAAGATAAGCGCAAGAAGAATGTGCGTTTTGCGACGTTGCCTGAAGATGCACACCCTATTGATCATCTCTATAATAATAGAGAGGGTGAATTTGAGGAGGCAGAGTATTTTCGCGAGCTGGCAAAGGCTAAAGCCCAGCGCGCTGCCGATAAAGCTCAACGCAAGGCCGATAAAAAGGCACAACGAGAGGCTAACTATGCCGCCAAAGCCGAAAAGAAGCAGCAGAAGTTCGAGCTAAAGAAACGTAAGTTGCTTATCAAGGCAAAGAAACAGGAGCGCCCCTCTGCCGTGCTGGTGTTCGGCGCCTGGCTGGGACGGACCTTCACCTTTAAGCGCATATTGCTGATGACCACCGTTCTCCTGGTATTGGGCGGCCTGGCCTGGGGCAGCATCGTGTACGTCGTTCCGATCATCACCGGAAAGCCACGCGGACTGCTCTATACATCCCACTTTGCCGGTTTCACTACCTATTACCCCAGTTCCGAACTCATCAAGCCGCCGTATGTGTTCGACGCCAAAAAGGTCCAGTATCGCGAGAACGTCGTCGTATTCCCTATAAACGGGCTGGCCGGCGGGCGATACATCGCTGTTACCGAGCAAGCGATGCCGAACGACTTCGAAGTCTCAAAGCTGTTTACCCAAGCCCAGGAGTTCACGTTGGGGATCGGCACTATGTATATCGAGTCGACTTCGCAGTATTCCAGGGCTGCCATCGTTACCAAGAAAACACTTATTATCTTTAATTACGATGGGCAGACCAGCGTCGATTCCCTGTTGAACGCCGGCAAGACACTCAGAGAATATTAGGGCGCGACGGTGCGGTATGGCTGCAGCTGATCGCCGATAAAGTTCTTGCCGCCCCGCAAGCGCTTGGATGATATGTACAGGCCCAGGAAGTCGGTTTTAAGTGTGTAGGCGCTGGTGTCGGCTTCCTGATAGAAGCGGAAATACACGTAGTAACTGCCGCCGCTCGATTCGAAATATTCGCTGGCCGTGCCGGTCGGTTGGCTACTGAATGTACAGGTTGCAGCGGTACAACCGGACGTACTGTACGTTTTCATCGTCTCCCAGGCATTCGTGGAGCCGAAGCGATAGACCTGGGTAACCATGTTGCGGGTGGCTGGATTAATGCCAGTAATCCCCTTCCACGTTAGGCCTGGAAGCTCACTATTGCTCGATAATTTGGCGCGGGCGGTGTAGACAGTACGCTGATTGGCCTGGGCCGCGACGCTATCCTGGTTCCCGTCGTCAACTAACAGGCCGCAGACACCGGTGTTGAGGCTGACGCCGCCGCCACAATGGTTGTCGGTATTAGTGTAAGGCGATTTGCCGGGGTTTAAGGAGTAACGGGCGTCATTGAAACGGGCATTGCGTCGCCTGGGCGTCGAAGCATAGTTGTTGCCGATTAGTTTGAATGGCGACATATGCATCTTGGCTATATGGGCAGTCGGCGTTGAGGCCTTCTGGTACGAAACCCATGGCGTACCGCTGCTATCGAAAGCGATGCTGGGATTGTAGCCTAAATCCGCCCCCGGGCTGTTCTCTATTGATGTGCATGTCCAGTTATTACTCGTACACCCGGTACCGGTACCGCCACCTACGTATTGAGCTACGACCAAGGTCATATTGCTACTGATCGTCGCCCAGAATGCCATCCAGGGTTTACCGGTCGGATCAATCGCAATCGATGGCCAGTTGAAGTTTGCGCCCGATCCACCAACTGTATAAAGACTGGTGCAAGCAAATGAGCCTGACGTTGATTTACAGTATTTCATAATACCGTTCGTGCTATCGAAGTAAGGTATCCACATATCACCGTTATCATCCATTTCTAACGTACTATAGATGTTATTGTTAGCGTCATTGAGCACCGTCGTACATGTGTAGGACGTGGTGGCGCAGCCGGTACCTCCGGCACCGACAAACGTAGCGAGCGTTATATCACCATTGTTACCGTATTCTATTGTCGGTACGCCATCCTTGTTCATAACTATACCGGGGTACTTGTTTTCGTTGCCTATCCCCTGGATAACTTGCGTACACGTCCATGCCGCCGAAACGCAGTCCGTCCCCATATTTCCTCCCACGTACCGTGCAACCCAGCCGACGCCCAGGAACGGGTCGCCGCCGGCTATCCAGGGTATGCCGTTTTTATCGAAGGATATACTTGGGTTTACCATGACGTTCGAAACGGGCCAACATGTCCACACGGTCGAGTTACCACTGCACCCGGTGCCTCCGGTACCTACATATCGCGCAGCTCTCACCAGACCTGTTCCGGAATCATTCGCATATGTAAACCACGGCTTACCGTCGGGACCGATAGCACCACTTATAGTATCCTGGTCTCTGTTGCCGAAATAGTTAGTAGTATCAATCGCCGTGCAGTTCCAGGAGGCATCGGCACAACCGGTACCTCCGGAACCGACATAGTGTGCTGCGTACAGCGTGTTATTGCCGGCTGCCGAGAACGCATACCACGCTGTCCCATCGTCATCAAACAAAAGCGCTCTTGAACCTGATTCCGCAGCGGCCGATTGGGCCGTCATGACATCGGTGCAACCCCAGTTACTTGATAGGTTACAGTTCGTCCATTTCGGCGACGCGTCCTTGGAATATATGACGCCGTCATTCGTATCATTCGCCATTGTCAGCGTACCGTAGGCACCACTGCTGACCGAATCCAGACCGCGCCAAACATACGAATACGAATAAGACTGGTCCATGTACGAAATAATAAATCTATAGGTTGTGCCTGCAGTCATGCGGCTGGTGTTGATCGTAAAGGCGACTTCCGTACAGTAATCACTGCCACTGACGCTGAGGCCACTGATTTCCTGGCTTTCGGACCAGATGCCATTGGACCATGTACTGCCGCCGATACAATCCGCGTCATCGCGGCTGGTAGTGTCGGTCGTACTGGACATCTCAGCATGAGACTCCTGGATAGGATCGCCGGCATTCCCTGCCGTGCCATTGGCCATGACGACTTCCCCGCCGCGCACTACTTTTGCTATGTCAAGGAACGAGTTCGTACCGTCTACGTACGAAATCCAGGAGTTGCCATCAGCATCGAACACTACTGTCGGGTAGTAGCCCACGGCATTGGTAGACACGATAGTCGTGCAGGTCCAGTCGCTGTCAGCACAGCCGCTGCCACCACCCCCACCGATATATCTTGCTAACATCAGATCATTGTTTGATGATTCGCGGCTGACAATCCACGGGTTACCGCTCGGATCTATGGATATCGAACTATCTACGCCTGGACTGTTAGATGTCCAATAATTAGTGCATGTCCAAGAGCCGCCGGAGTAGCGACAAGCGCGTGCATCACTACTGGAATTAAGTTTTTCGGCGACCCAAATATCGCCATCTGGAGCTATCGCTAAATGCGGTTGCTGACTGGCGTTACTATCGATATCGGCACAGGTCCAATCGGTTGACGTACCACCGGTACAGCCGGTACCACCGGTACCGACATACGTCGCGAAACGCGTATTGCCGTACGATGAGACACAGTCGGTGTTGGTCGGGTTCTCGTAAACTACGATCATCTGGCCGGATTGACCCTGGATGATGTCAGGCTCCGTGCCGATACAGTCACCATCATCTTCGACGGTCGTACAGGTCCACGCCGTACTACCACCACCGCAGCCCGTGCCGCTGGCACCGACATAGCGCGCGATACGCAAGGCTTTGTTGGACGTATCTTTACTGGCGATCCATGGGTTCCCATAGCGATCGATTGCGATGGACGATTGGTTACCGATATCATTCGTCGCTTCTACTGTAATACAGGTGAAGTTATCATGCATTTGTGAGTCCGTACACTCCATCAGATTGCCGCTGGTATTGTCGTAATAAGACACATAGACGCTTGAATCCGGTGCGATTGCGATGTCGGGAGCTCCGCCCACGTCATTACCCGTATCGATAGCCGTACAGTTCCAGGCGGTGTTATCCGTGCACGTGCCGGTTGTTCCGCCAATATAGTTCGCAACGTAGAGGTCATTACTGCCGCCACCGGTACGTTTGAAGGCAATCCACGGGTTGCCAGAATAATCGATTGCCATACTGGTGCGTTGGTCAATCGTACGGTTGGCGCCGGCATTACCATATACCACGCTACAGGTGAAGTCACTGCTGGCACAGCCGGTGCCGCTGCCGGTATTGAGTGGGGTCGAGCTGTTATTCACCCGGCTCCAGATACCATCGTTCCGATCATAAAACATACTTAGAGATTGGTAGTTGAGGGGTCCGTTCGTAGCATTGATCTGGGCGCGTAATGTCAGACGTTCACCTTTAGGTATATTCGATAAGGCCGTATTGCCGGCAGCCAACTGGCTGTTTTCGTCCACCGCGTCACCGCCGACCTGGTCTTCGTCGTCATTTTCCCAGATGTACCCGGTCTGCTTTAATGTAGGATTCTGTTGGAGCGGTTCAAAGTCCATATCGAACGGCGGACTGGTAGTTACAGATACAGAAGCTTCAAGCGCCGCGACACCGGTACCGCCGGCAACGACTGCCGGGTTGTTATTCCCAGCCATGGCATAGATACCGAAGTTGAGGTCGTTGGCATCATCTAGGTATAAGACGTCGAGTTCGCTGGCGTCGTAAGGGTTCGTATACGCTTTGATCTGGACTGCGTCATCGCCGTTGATACCGCTGTTACCGGCTGCGCCCCAGGCGGTACCGCTGAAGAAACTACGCTTTAATTTAGATGTCGCGCGCGACGTCGCACCAGATGAAACATCGGCATAAAACAACGTCGCCCGTCGATACGGTCCGTACAACGTATAGGCCACGGCCACGTTATATCCACCTGCCGCGGCAGCACGCGCCGATGTATCGAGATTCGCCCCGCCAACCCCTTTCGTACCGTTTACGACCGTCCAAGCCTGGACGTCTGCCGACGAAGCACCGTAGGATCCGCAGGCGATCTCATCACTATCAGGATCCGGGTTGGACGCACAGTCGACGAAGGTGCCGTCATCCTCATTAGCGGTCGCGAGATCTATATTGTTTGTTGTCCACGTCGAGCCATTCCAACGTGATGCCCTCAGTAAGTTGCTGCCTGATATCTGGTCGCCGGCGCTGGTAGTCCCCCAGCTCATCACCGGGCGGCCGGAGGCAGATTCGTAATTAATGTCCATGCAGCGGTCGGCGCCGTCCGGGGTACCG
>Ga0268264_10003983_pt1 | contig 12642 bp, 10 predicted proteins | sample KBSSwiS32_FD_190357 | JGI IMG/M metagenome (GOLD analysis project Ga0268264, IMG submission 190357) | Switchgrass rhizosphere microbial communities from Kellogg Biological Station, Michigan, USA - KBS Switchgrass S3-2 (SPAdes) (version 2) | ecosystem: Host-associated > Plants > Roots >... | reverse complement strand
TGATCAACTGATCAACCACTCAACCAAACCATCGCAGTTCACTGCTATCTTTTTTTCTGCCTGTAAAAATTCAATCACCTGCCAGAATTGTTCTTTTTGGATGGATTTTACCTGTTGTAATAATACAGTTGTGGCAACAGGTCCGCCGGACAGCGTCTTTTCAATGCGTTGTCTTATATCATCGAAACCGGCAGCTGTTAAGTTTTTTTTCTTTAACTGCAGGCAATTGTCGCAAATGCCGCAGGGTTGCATATTGTTATCGCCAAAATAATTGCCGGTAATAACGCTGCGGCAGTCTTTTGTGTTTTCTGTATACTGGATAAAATGTTGCAGTCTTTGCTCATACAACTCTTTTCGTTTCTTATAATTTACCGGGTTAATGGTAAGGTCTTCGCTGCGTACCCTTGCCTGCAATAAATACAATTGCGGGTTTTCCTTTTGCGGTTCATAACGGATAACCTGGAACCGGTGCAGGGTGACTAGCATTTGTTTTATTTGTGTTATGTCCTTTTTCAGCAGGCCGGCCATTTGTTTTTCGTAAACAGCTACGGGCATGTCAAAGATGCCGCCGTAAGACCGGAGTAAAAGTTTAATCAGTGGTTCCAGGGGTTCATTTTCTTTTTCAAACTGGTACAATGTTTCTTTATTGCATACAAACTGAACCCTGGTGGGTGTAAACACCTGCTCGTTAAAGCTCATGAAACCTTCCTGCTCCAGTACTTTCAAAACATTTGTTACTTCATAGGCAGGCAGGTTAAATTTTCTGATGAAATCGCCTGTATCAAAATCAAAATAATTGCCTTCTCCGCTGCCCGCAGGCAATTGCAGGTAGCTGGCTATCGACTGATAAATTTTCCGGATGGTTTCAATATCGGGGAAACGCAATGCCGCCTGTTTATTTAATTCTGTAATCTCATCCGGCTGGTACAGCAGTACAGCATAAGATTTCTTTTGATCCCTGCCTGCGCGTCCGGCTTCCTGGTAATAGTTTTCCAGGCAATCGGGCATATCAAAATGTACAACGGTCCTTACATCGGGTTTATCTATACCCATACCAAATGCGTTGGTACAAACAATGGTGCGTATTTTATTATCAATCCATGCCTCCTGTTTCCTGCTGCGTTCATCTGCAGCTAACCCTGCATGATAAAAATCAGCATCTATATGGAAGGTAGCCAATTGTTCTGCAATGTCTTTGGTGCGGCGCCTGCTCCTGCAATAAACAATACTGCTGCCGTTTACATTGTTTAATATATCAACCAGCTTATTAATTTTTGAATCTTCCCTGAATACGCTGTAGGAAAGATTGGGCCTGGCAAATGACTGACGGAAAATTTGCTGGTGGGTGAACTGCAGTTTTTCACAAATATCATTTTGCACGGCGGGTGTTGCAGACGCCGTAAGCGCCAGCACCGGTATGCCGGGCAATTCTTCGCGCAGCAGGGCAATGCGCAGGTAGGGCGGCCGGAAATCGTATCCCCATTGTGAAATACAATGCGCTTCATCTACCGCAATCAGGCGAACATTTAATGCGGGCAAATATTCTTTAAAGAGACTGGTCTCCAATCTTTCCGGCGAGACATATAAAAATTTGCAATTGCTTTCGCAGGCGGTTTTCAGGGTGTTAATGACTTCAAATCTTTTCATACCTGAAAAAATGGCAAAAGCGGTAATCCCTTTTTTGCGCAGTGTTTCCGTCTGGTCTTTCATTAAAGCTATCAGCGGGCTGATAACAAGACACAATCCATCCATAGCCATGGCGGGCACCTGGTAACAAAGTGATTTGCCTCCACCAGTGGGCATCAGTGCAAGCGTGTCGTTGCCAGCGAGGATAGATTGTATAATTTCTTCCTGCAGGGGCCGGAAAGCATTGAAACCCCAGTATTGTTTGAGGATAGCGTGAGGCGTCAGGCGTGAGACGTGAGGCGGTTGCCCCGCATCGTTAGACGTCAGTTGTGAGTCGTCAGTTGTAAGACCTGAATTGTGAGAATTATTCGGCATGCGCTTGGGCGATCATTTTTGAAAGCATTTGAAATGTTCTTATCAGCAAATTTCCTGTATGCGCAAGTTTATCTTTAGTTACATATTCTAAACCTGCAGCAATATCAAAAGCAGTATCAATTTCAATAACTGAGCCTCTTGATATCTCATAAAATCTTTTTCGTTCAGACAATGATTTTCTTGATGACCCTTCAGCAAGATTTAAATGAACTGATACAGCGGCTCTCCTGATTTGTTGGGTTAATGCGAATTTTTCATCATTTGGGAAAAATTTTGTCTCCTTGTAGCAGTTTAAAACAAATTCTCTTGAAACGCTAAAAATATCTAGTTTGGTGTGCGCCAATTCTAAGAACATAGTATAAGGTTTTGCACCAAATTAAGCATTTTACGTTATCGCAGGCCCTGCTCATTACACTTCCTGCGACTGATTTTTTTCTCATTTGTAGCAACACGCAACGCCGCGTAAATGCCTCACGCCTGACGTCTCACGCCTCACGGCGATCACACCACCTTCTTCACAAACAACCTCACTGAATTAATGGCCAGCACCACATCGCTCAAACCCATAATCAATGCTGCTGCAGCAGGAATGAAAAAACCAAAGGCAGCAAATGGAATGGCAATGATATTGTAAAAGAAAGCCCAGAACAGGTTTTGTTTAATGGTAATCAAAGTGTGTTTTCCCAAACCCAATGCCTCTGGTAATTTTTGCAGTCCCTTGTTCATTAATACCACGTCGGCCGTTTGCATGGCCACCTGCGATGCATCGGCCATTGAAATACCAATGGTAGCTTTTGCCAGTGCAGGTGCATCGTTGATGCCATCGCCCACCATGGCCACCGGCGATCGCTGATTAAGCGCAGCTATCGTTGCCATTTTTTGGCCGGGGTCTTGTTCGGCAATTACTTCGTCAATACCAAGGTGGTCGCCCAGTAATTTTGTTTTGGCATATTTGTCGCCGCTGAGCAAATAGGTTTTAATGCCTTTTTGTTTAAAATAGGCTACTACTTCTTTTGCCTCTGGTCTTGGTTCGTCTTCCATATCTATCCAGCCAATCAATGCATTGTTTTTTACAATATAAATATTATGGGTATCGTCTGTTGTAAGATGGGCGGCTATTTTATAAGAACCAGCCATAAAGACTTCATTGTCTTTGCTAACTGCTTTCATGCCCAGTCCCTTTATCTCTTCTATCTTTTGCCAGCGGATTTCCTGTTTGGTCTTCCATGCATTTACTATGCACTGTGCAATGGGGTGATTGGAATATTTTTCGAGTGAAAAGGCAATGCGCTTAAATTCATTTTCATCAGGATAGCCGGCTGCAAGCCACCATTTGCCGATAGAAAACAGGCCGGTTGTTAAAGTGCCTGTTTTATCAAACACGATTTGTTGTATGTTTTTAAATGCTTCCAGGCTTTTGGCATTGCGGAAAAGAATGCCCTGTCTGGCTGCCCGGCCCAGTCCCACAGCAATGGCAGCAGGCGTTGCCAGGCCCATGGCACAGGGGCAGGCAATGACCAGCACAGCAATACTGCGCATTAGGGAAGCTGCAAACTGGTGAAGTATAAAATAATTGATAATAAATGTGAGCAGTGCTATGATTAAAACAACCGGTACAAAAATGGCGCTGATCTTATCGGCCATTCGCTGCACCGGAGGCTTGTCTCCCTGCGCTTTTCTTACCAGGTTAATAATATTGGCCAGTACCGAATGGCTGGCTGCGGCAGTAACCTGTGCCTTAACAGTTCCGTCAATCAGCAAACTGCCGCCTATTAATTTGTCTTTGGCATGTTTGGCAAGCGGAAGGCTTTCTCCCGTAATAATCGCCTCGTTCACACTGCCATCGCCCCATAAAATTTTGCAATCTGCCGGCACCTGTTCGCCCGATTTTATCAATACCAGGTCGCCTTCCTTTAACTGATCATTTGGTAATGGAAAAATGATTTCCTGGTGCTGGTCATCAAAGGCAATCATATTTGCCATTACCCGCTGGTTGCTGACCAGTTGGTTTAATGCCCGCTGGGTAGTGGCTATGGATATATCTTCCAGGTAATTGCCCAGGAAGACCAGTGTTATAATGGTAGCAGCCGTTTCATAAAACAGATAGTCATCGCCCAAATTAAAAACAGTACCTGCCAAACTGTAAATAAATGCAGCGGTAGCGCCAAGGGCTATTAGCACATTCATATTGGGAATACCGTTTACCAGGCCTTTTACAGCACTGCGGCCAAAGAAATTCATGCCCAGCAGATAAACCGGTACGCAGAGTGCCAGTTGCAGCCAGGGGTTCATTAACCAATGTATGTGCACGGGCAACATGTGCAACATTAGCGTCAGCGTAAAAGGAAGACAAATAAGCAGCCAGCGGAGAAATTTATTCATGCTTTTTTTTCCGGAATCAATAACCGCATCGCCTGTCATTACCTTATAGCCCAAATCGCTGATGCCCTTTTTCAGCACATCTTCAGAAACATGACTGCCGTTTTTTTCGAACAATACCTCACCGCTTACAGGGTTCACTTTTACTTCCTGCATGCCCTGCTTTTTCAGGTAGGTAGAAATGGTAAGGGCGCAGTTGGCGCAATCCATACCTTCTACCTTCCAGTTAATTTGTTCCAGTGTTTCATTTTCAGTACTCACCTGACTCCTTTTTTATAGCTGCAAATTTACTGCATCGTGCCCCGGCTGCCTTGCTAAATAAGAAATAATAACTATACATGGTTGCAAATAAGGGCCTCCAGGGGCGGCCCTGGTATTATATCAATGCTATAGCCTGTTCAAAATGGCTGATCTGCCTTTTCCGTACAGCAGCAACTTAATTACATTTGCAGTTAATTGCTAACAATTATGGCAGCATGGAAGTTCACAATGGAAAGCCTGCCCGCAACAGCGGCGGATTTTTGGCAGCAGTTGGGCAACCGGAAAGTATTTGCATTTCACGGCCAGATGGGTGCGGGTAAAACTACTTTTATACATGCGCTTTGCGATTATATGAAGGTGACCAGTACGGTAGGCAGTCCCACATTTTCTATTATTAACGAGTATAGTTATAATGGTGGTACGGTTTATCATGTTGATCTTTACCGTTTACGGGATGAGGAAGAGGCCATTCGTGCAGGTGTTGAAGATTGTTTATACAGTGGTAATACCTGCCTGGTAGAGTGGCCTGAACGCGCTGCTGCTATATTTCCGGCCGGAACGGTACATGTTTACATGGAGGCAGCAGACGATCAAACACGGCTTATGAGGGTAGAAGATAAATAAGTATATTTGGCGGGCGGTAACCAGGCTGCGGAAAAGGGTACAATACCTTCCATTATACTAAGGCAGCAGCATAATTATTAAAGCGAACAACTTTGCCATATGAGTGAATAATGTTGAATTGTTAGTTAACGTTTATCCGATCACAAAACCATTATAGCCACAACAATCACTTTGCATGTCTCAGCCTAAGCCAATTATCAGCACTTCTTTCAGTTTTGAAACCCTGGAAGAAAAATTAGACATAAAACCCAAAGGCTCTGAACTGGTAATAGGCATTCCCAAAGAAACGGCTTTCCAGGAAAACAGGATTGCACTAACTCCGGATGCAGTAGGTGTACTGGTAAGCAATGGCCATCATGTAATCATTGAACACAATGCAGGTGATGCGTCTCATTACCGTGATAAGGATTACTCAGAAGCCGGCGGCAAAATTGTATATGATAAAAATGAAGTATACCGCTCGCCATTACTGGTAAAAAGTGCCCCCGTAATTGAAGAGGACCTGCCTTTTTTACAACCCAACCAGGTTATTATTTCTCCCATTCATTTAAGTGTGCTGAAATCTGAGATACTGGAGAAAATGATGGAGAAAAAAATAACGGCTATTTCATTTGAAAATTTAAAAGATGACAGTGATTCCTATCCCATCGTGCGCAGCATGAGCGAGATTGCCGGCAGCGCGGTGATGCTGATTGCTGGCCAGTATCTTGGTTCTGCCAATCATGGCAAAGGCGTATTGCTGGGTGGAATTTCGGGCATACCGCCTACCAAGGTAATCATTATTGGTGCGGGCATAGTGGGAGAATTTGCTGCCCGGGCCGCCCTGGCGCTGGGCGCTTCGGTAAAAGTATTTGACAACAGTGTTTACCGTTTAAAGCGGCTGCAGAACAATATTGGCCAGCGTATGTGGACCAGCGTTATAGAACCCCGTATCCTTGCCAAACAGCTAAAGACCTGCGAGGTAGCCGTTGGTGCCCTGGGTTCCGACAGTGGCCGTACACCACTGATTGTAACAGAAGAAATGGTAAGCAATATGCGGCCCGGCAGTGTAATCATTGACGTTAGTATAGACCGCGGTGGTTGTTTTGAAACTTCTGAAATTACCACCCATGAACATCCTATATATATGAAATATGGGGTCATTCACTATTGTGTGCCCAATATACCTTCCGGTTTTGCCCGTACAGCCTCCCAGGCCATCAGTAATGTTTTGATGCCTTTGCTGCTTGAAGCAGGAGATGAGGGCGGGTTTGAAAACCTGATATGGCACCAGGTACACCTGCGCAGCGGCATCTATTTGTTTAAAGGTGCACTTACCAACTTCTACCTCAGCCAGCGCTTCGATCTCAAATACACAGATTTGAATTTACTGATAGCGAGCCAAAGATGATTGCCGATGTATTGATTGCTGGATTTTGAGATTTTTAGTGCACAATCCGGATCATCATATTCAAAACATCCATTGGTATTGGCTAAGGCCCATGCCTGAGCGGACTATTGAATAATCCTGGCTTATGAATATAATCAATGAGAATGGATATCGGTTATTACCTGGGCATCTTTCAAAAAGCAGCAGATCGGCTTGATAAAAGACAGATCATCCAAAAACAAACAGAAGTGGCAACAGGTATTTACCTGGATTCAGTTTTTTTAAAGTTGTATAAATTATCCTGGGCCAATAAAACACCGGATCCACTAACCGCTTCTTCAAGGATTTTCTTCTCTGTGTGGATAAACGACCGCGCCATTAAGGAGAATAAAATATGCTATAATATCCATGCATTTAAACTGAGGCATTTAAACGGGTATTCAATTGCAAGCAGGGAGTTTGCCGCTGACTTTAGAAGGGAATTTATGCGCTTTGAAAATCATTGGCCCAATGTGAGCACTGAATTCGGCCCGTTAACACTGATGGAGGGCTGGGTTAAATTTAATGAAACCGCTGCGAAGAATGATATTATGAAGCTTGTGAAAAAATTTTTGAAAATCGAGTATTTGATTGATGAGCTGTTGGAGAAAAACAGGAAATAAATAATAGCAGGCGAAACTATTTCTTGTATTCGATCATATTAATTTTTGCTTCGCAAAACCCATACTCCGCTTCATCATTGCTGCTTACAATTACCAGGCGTTGTTTACAATAGGTGTTTATTAATTGCTGGTACAGCGCAATACCGGTGCTGTCTAAATTGGTGCAGGGTTCATCCAGTAAAATTACCGGCACATCAGAAAAAATAGCCTGTGCCAGTTTTACTCTTTGCTTCATACCGGAAGAATAGTAACGGATTTGCTTATGCGCGGCATTTCCCAGTCCGGTTGCTTCAATAATTTCTTCAACTGACAGCGCGGGTAATAAAGGTTTAAAAGCCTGATGAAAATGCAGGAACTCTGTTACCGTCATTTCTTCTATCACTTCAAGGTAGGGTGCAGCAATAGAAATGTATTGATAGGTATTTTCTGTGGTGTTTTCTGATTGCTGCCTGCTGCTGCCACTCACGTCTGACGTCTCACGCCTGACGTCTGACGCCGATCCGTTCACGACTACCTTCCCCTCGCTCAAACCTATTGCCCCGCCAATAGATTGCAACAGGGTAGATTTGCCAGAACCGTTGGGCCCAACGATGGCATAGCTGTTAGCGGAAGTAAATGCGTAGTTGAAATGGCGGAATACCCAGTCGCGGTTAAAACGTTTACCTGCGTCAGATAGCGATATCGTCATCGGTACTGCCTTTTGTGTAACGTTTTATAATGCCACGGTTGCTTTCGCGGATAAATGTTACTATCTCATCGCGTTCGTCTGAGGCGGCAAATTCTTCTTCCAGGTATTCAAGTGCCTGGCTGGTATTCATGCCTTTGTTATAGATAATGCGATATATTTCAAGGATGTGATTGATCTTATCAACCGTAAAACCGCGGCGTTTTAAACCAACAGAGTTTACACCGGCATAACTTAACGGCACTCGGCCTGCCTTTATATAAGGTGGAACATCTTTTCCAACCAATGAACCGCCACTTACAAATGCATGCTGTCCAATTTGTACAAACTGGTGCACCGCACACATGCCTCCGAGTATCGCCCAATCGCCCATAATAACATGGCCAGCTACCTGCGTATTGTTGCTCATAATGCAATTGTTGCCAATGATGCAATCGTGCGCAATATGGCTGTAGGCCATAATCAGGCAATTCTTACCTACTTTGGTTACCCAGCTATCTTTGGTGGCGCGGTGTACGGTTACAAATTCGCGGATGGTAGTGTTATCGCCAATTTCTACACGGGTGGTTTCTCCCTCAAATTTTAAATCCTGCGGATCTGCTGCAATGACTGCCCCCGGAAAAATGCGGCAGTTCTTGCCGATTTTAGCCCCTTCCATAATAGTTACGTTGCTTCCAATCCAGGTACCTTCGCCCACTTCCACATTCTGGTGAATAACGGTAAAAGGATCAATTTTTACATTGGTAGCCAGTTTTGCATTGGGATGCACGTAAGTATGAGGGTGAATCATTGTGTTTAAATTCTTAAGAATTGGTTTACTGGCAGCAACAGACTCGTTGCTCCCAACGGGGCTCAGCTTAGCACGATCTGTTTGATGATTGGGTTTCAATTAAACGATTGAGTATGAAAAAATAAGCCCGCTAATATGCAAAAATATTAAAAAGCATGAAAGCAGCTAAAACATTAATTAACGGATGTTAGTAACGTCATACTTCTGCTATCTGTTGCCTAAGGTATACTTCGTTTTTGTTTAATATTTGTTAAGCATGAAAAAAGGCCATTTTCTTACAAATGCGGGTCACCCTCTTTTCACCAATTGTGCCACTAAGTCTGCCTCAGTAGCAATTTTATTACCGATATAAACAGTACCATGCATCTCGCAGATACCTCGTCTTACGGGCGATATCAGCTCCATTTTTAATATCATGGTATCTCCGGGTACTACTTTTTGCTTGAACTTACAATTGTCGATCTTTAAAAAATAGGTATCATAATCGCCGGGAGGCATGGCATTTATGCAAAGAATACCACCTGTTTGCGCCAGCGCCTCCACCTGCAAAACGCCCGGCATGACCGGATTGCCCGGAAAATGGCCTACGAAATGGTGTTCATTCATGGTTACGTTCTTGATGCCTACAATATGTTTGTCTGTAAGCTCGATAATTTTATCAACCAATAAAAAAGGATAACGATGGGGTAGTTTTTTTTCTATTTGCTGAGAATTATACAGCGGCGGCTGGTTAGGGTTGTATACGGGTATATCCTTAGTGTGCTTGTTCTTTTTAATGTACTGTTTTATTTTTCTGGCAAAATCAACATTGGTAGAATGGCCGGGGCGGTGGGCAATAATATGTCCTTTAATAGGGTAGCCAATCAGGGCCAGATCGCCAATTACATCCAGCAATTTATGGCGTGCGGGTTCATTGGGATAGCGAAGTTCCAGGTTGTTCAGGTAGCCCTCGCTCTTAACTTCAATTTTTTCCCTGCCAAATACTTTTGCCAGCCGGTCCATTTCCTGCGATGTTACGGGCTTGTCTACCACCACAATGGCATTGTTAATATTACCGCCCTTAATCAGGTTGTGTTCCAGCAGTAATTCCAGCTCATGTAAAAAGCAAAAAGTGCGGCAGGGGGCTATTTCCGTTTTAAAGTCCTGCATGGTTTTCAGGCCCGCATGCTGGGTTCCAAGTACAGGACTGTTAAAATCAATCAGCGTAGTAATTTTGTATTCCATGGCTGGCATGGCCACCATTTCTACCCTTTTTACTTCATCGTAATGGGTAATATTGGTATCAATTGTGTACCAGGCTTTGGCGGCATCCTGTTCAACTACCCCCGCATCCTCTATTATTTCTACAAAGGGGGCGGAACTGCCATCAATAATGGGCATTTCGGGGCCGTTTATTTCAATCAGGCAATTGTCTACACCCATACCCACCAAGGCTGCCAGCACATGTTCTACGGTGCTTATTTTTGCCCCGTTATCTTCCAGGGTGGTGCCGCGGGAAACATCGGTTACCAGGTCGCAATCTGCTTTAATAATGGGCTGGCCGGCCATATCAATGCGTTGAAACTGGTATCCAAAGCCGGGATTGGCCGGTTTTAGGGTCATATCTGCATTAATGCCTGTATGCAGGCCTGTTCCTGAAATACTCACTGCCGATCCTAAAGTATGCTGTTTATCCGGGTTGAAATGTTGATCCATGAATCAAAATAGATTTTAATAATGTCCTGATAGCTATGCTGCTCCATTAAAAATTGCGGCAAAGATAATTATTTAGTACTGAGATAATAGTATTTAGTATACAGACCAGGCGAACATAGTATAGAGATGAGAATATTTAACATTCGGGGACAAAACCTTCAATACACCTGATTATTAGCCGCTTAATTGAATACTTAACACTTACAGCTGCAGGTCTACACCTATTGAATACTCAATATTTACATTCCGCGGGTCTGATGTCTAAATACTCAATACTTAATACCTGCACTCCGCGGGTCTAACATCTAAATACCCAATACTAATATCTATTCTTAGTAGCTTTGACAGCCTATGCTTTCGGTACGTCATGAAGTATTTATAGAAGTAGCCATGCAGCTTAGCTTCTCAAGGGCCAGCGAGGTACTTTTTATCAGCCAGCCCGCGATCAGCAAACACATAAAAATCCTGGAAGAAAGTTACAAGACTACTTTGTTTGAGCGGAAGGGAAATAATATTGTGCTGACTGCTGCAGGCAAAATACTATACGACAGGTTGTTACAGGCGAAGCAAATTCAGCAGCAACTGGAATTTGAGATAAGCACGGTACAAAGTAAGTTAAAAGCCAAAGGACAGTTAAAACTGGGGGCCAGTACCACCGTGGCGCTTTACATCATACCAAAAGTATTGTCCGAATTTCACCAGAAATACCCCGATGTTAAAATAAGCCTGCTTAACCGCAATACCGATACCATCATCCAGGCCCTGCTGAATAAGGATATTGACGTGGGCATTGTGGAAGGCAACAAAAAAATAAATTCCATCAGTTACCAGCCTTTTATGACAGATGAGGTGGTAGCTGTATGTTCTGCCAAAAGCCCCATCGCAAAAAAGCAGAGCCTCAGTATTCAGGACCTGCGGTACCTGCCGGTGGCCTTGCGCGAACAGGGCTCTGGTACACTGGCCGCCCTGAAAAGCAGCCTTCAGCGGCACCAGCTTAAATTATCAGAATTAAAAGTAGGAATAAGGCTGGCCGGCACAGAAGCCCTGAAAAATTTTTTAAAAGAAGATAATTGCCTGGGTTTTTTGCCCCGCCGTTCATTATTGAAAGAATTGAGGGATGGCGAACTGGTAGCGGTAAAAATTGATCAGCTGCATATCATCCGCGATTTTTATTTTATCCAGCGTCAGGGAGCAGAAAATGACGGCCTCAGCAAGGCGTTTATCAAATTTGCGAAGATGCATTACATCCGGTAACTATTTTAAATCTTAAATTATATTATTTTGAATTTTCTAATGCATAGTTCAAAACATAAAATACAAAATTCAAAATAACCTTTTCGTTATAACTTCTGGTTATGCATCATAATGTTTTTGTATTGGTTTGGTTATAGAGGTGGTTGTAATTTCGTTGCATGACCGCAATACCTGAAATCTTTTCCTACGCAGCCTATCTTGAGTGCGCCCGCTGTAAAACAACGTATCCTGTTACAGATATTAATACCTATGCTGCCTGCTGCAACCAGCCACTGGTGGTTAAATATGATTATCCTTCCGGATTTTATAAAGAAGATCTCATTTTTCGCGAGAAGAGTATGTGGCGGTATTTTGAAGTATTGCCTGTATTGGAAAGAAAAAATATTGTAACACTGGGTGAGGGTATGACACCCCTGCTGCCGTTGGAAAAATCAGCCGCGCATCATGGTTTTGCAGATGTGCTGATGAAGGACGAATCTTTTAATCCAACAGGTTCTTTTAAGGCGAGGGGGTTAAGCGCAGCCATATCAAAAGCAAAAGAGCTGGGCGTGCAAAGGTGCATTGTACCAACTGCGGGTAATGCAGGCGGGGCGCTTGCTGCATACTGTGCAAAAGCAGGTATTGCCTGTACGGTTGTAATGCCCCGTCATACTCCCAATGTATTTAAACAGGAATGTGAGTTATATGGTGCAGAACTGCTACTGGTAGATGGCTTGATAAGTGATTGTGCAAAAAAAGTAGCGGAATTAAAACAGCGGGGCGATTACTATGATGTATCAACACTAAAAGAACCCTACCGCCTGGAAGGCAAAAAAACAATGGGCTATGAAATTGCCGAACAACTGAACTGGCAATTGCCCGATGTGATTATTTATCCTGCCGGCGGAGGTACCGGTTTAATTGGTATCTGGAAGGCGTTTAA
>Ga0268264_10003980_pt1 | contig 12647 bp, 11 predicted proteins | sample KBSSwiS32_FD_190357 | JGI IMG/M metagenome (GOLD analysis project Ga0268264, IMG submission 190357) | Switchgrass rhizosphere microbial communities from Kellogg Biological Station, Michigan, USA - KBS Switchgrass S3-2 (SPAdes) (version 2) | ecosystem: Host-associated > Plants > Roots >... | reverse complement strand
TTCGATCACCCGCTTTGCAATCCGGAGAACGGTTTCAAAAGGTATTTGCTCGCCGTCTTCATACCCATTGGCGGCAGCAATGGCATGACTGGAAGTACCTATCGCCTGGTATCCGCTGGCGGCAAATATTTTTGCGCTTTCCACATCCCATATGTTGCCGAGCAGGAAGGGAGCGTGATTGTTGTGGAGCCCTGAAAATTTCTGATAATTGTTCATACAGTCTGGTTTTTTTTTCTTTGATAACTTTTCACAAAGCTATCGCCGGCGCAAACCATGAAATTGTATGAAACGGAACAACTGGAATTAATCCTGTAAAACATGATTCACCGTGAACTTATTTTCCAGGTAAGCAGAGGGAGTAACACCAGTGAAGGATTTAAAATCCCTGATAAAATGCGACTGGTCGAAATATCCGCAGTCGTAAGCAATGCCGGTAAGCGACTGATTCTTCCTGGCAATCAGGCGCAGGCTTTGCTGAAACCGGTTTATTTTACCAACCAGTTTGGGAGAAAGACCGGTATAACGATTCAGCAGTTTGTTAAGATTACGGCCTGTCATATTGTGTGTAGAAGCAATTTCATTGATATTATTTTCATCGGGAACCCCATAAATGGTTGAAAGTATCCCCGCCACCCGATCTGCCTGGTAAGACCTTTTCTGGTTTGCAGCCAGTCTTTGCAGTAAGAATTTTTCCACCAGCGCTATCCTGGTTTGTTCGTTTGCTTCCAGCAGTTGCACATGCAACAACCTCACCGGCTGACCGAGTATATCAGCCGCATCAGCTACCATATTATTAAATTTACCAGGTTCATCATCTAAAAACAACCCGCCTGAATGCGTGCGAAACCGAATGCCGAACATTGTATGCCTGCCGCTCGACTTTACCTGCAGGGGCTGTGTGATTTGGCCCCAGAGTTCGATCTGCGGTGTTTTAAGAAATTGCCTGTCTACTTCCGATTCCCAAACGCCTTCTCCGAGATTAAAAATCATCTCCATATCTCCACAAGGGAATACAGTGTCTTCAAATACTGCACCTGAAGCCGACCTGAATACATAATAATATTTTATGTATGGCTGTAATGGATATGATGGTGCGTATTTTCTGAAGTCCATGAACGAGTTAATTTAACCGTCAAAGCTAATCCCTTCCACAACCGGGCAATTGTACAAAACGGAACTAAAAGTAAGCAGGTTTTTTCAAATTATGTTATGAGGAGAAACTGCATAATAATTTGTCAAATACCAATATTTTCTTCTAACAAAAGCTTGTAATAACCAAAAAGAAAAGCAGCTATCGTTAATGCCTGGGATTCTGCGTGGCAACCGGCATGGCTGCATCAACTGATCTCAGTTTTCTTTCACCGGCAATGCTTCTACGGGGCTTTGATAATGTTAAGTGCAATCCCTTAGCTTCCCTTGGATATTACTGACAGGATTTATGAAGGCTGTTCTATTTTTTCAAATATGCTGATGCGCGTGCTTTGTAATCAAATCAGGCACATGATACGCATCCTCATTGCAGCCAAACAAAAAATTTTTGGCCAGGCGCTTTCCAGGCTATTGTCCTCCGATCCATTGTTTGAAGTGACTGCCATCTGTGCCGATGATGCGGCGGCGCTTGCTGCCTCCTGGAACCAGCAACCGGATATTGTTTTACTGGATATGAACCAGGACTGTCAGTCGGCCATCAATGTTGTAAAAAAGCTTGTCGCCTGTTCAAAAGCCAAAATAATTGCCCTTTCAACCTACCCTGACCCGGGCTATGGAAATTATATGCTTGGTGCCGGAGCAACGGGTTATATCACCAAACTGGCCCCTGCAGCAGAAATGCTGCTGGCCGTACGTGAAGTAGCCAAGGGAAATGTTTACATCTGCAATGAAAGCAAGGGATTGCTCAGCGCCAATTCTTCTCTTTACGCCTTACGGGAAAGGCAACAGGCTGCGCAAAACAATGATCATAGGTCTGCCGGAACACCCGCCGGGAACCATTGGCACCAGATATTGCGCTTTACCAACTGATATACTATCGCCTAAAAATCATTCTTGTAGTAAACTTACAGATTTATGTCTCGTATAAATACGGCATGCCCGGTAAAAACCCTGGCTTCAAAACAGTGCAAAACTCCTATTTTTTTATATTCAAATCAGGTGTAGTTTTGAATCATCCCCCCTTTTTCCTGCGCTATGAAAACGTTGCCATTGTGATGCTCCGCACCCGGTTTGCTTTTTAATACCCTTTAAAATTCATTATCATGCGCCGCTCCCAACTTTTTGTAACCCCCTCTTCTGCCCTGGCAAAAATTCAACGCCTGTACAAGTTGCTGTTAAAGGAAAAAACACTATTCGAAGAAATGGCCTCCCATATCAATGATGGTGCGCTTCGTTGCATGGTGCTTTCGCTCGCCCAGCAAAACAACCAGTACGCTGCTGAACTTTCTTCTTATATAAAATGCACGGGTGGCCGCGATTTTCCGGCCTTTGTAATCGAAACTCCTCCAACTTCCATGCTGCCTGCTTCGCCGGCGGAAATCTATCCGGATGAGTCCGGGATTCTGGCTTTTTGCAGGAGCAATGAAAGAAAAATAATGCTGGCTTACCGGAAATTACTAAGTGAATCCCTGGTCTATGAAGGATTGCAAAAAATGGTCAGCTACCAATTAAGCGGAATCGTTGCCGCCTTCATGCAGCTGAAGCTGCTGAGTTCACTGAAAAAAGCATAACGTGGTCGGGCAACCGAAAAATCAGTAATTTGCCAGGCTGCACGCTGAGGCAGTCCTGAAGAGAATCTCCAACTGTGCAAAAACCATCCGTATCCGGGCGCTTTAAACGAATCATTTTCCCCCAACAGGGTCCTGCTTATCATTTCTCTTCGATCTTGTATCTTTTTATCAGCAATGCAGACAGGCTGGCCGCCCTCTTTTTTGTATAGTAAAGGTTGGCAATGTAGCCGTTAATAATGGATTGCAGCATGGTAAGCTCATTGCAATACTTTTTTAGTTGTAAAGAATCATGGCTGAGCAATTGCAAATGATCCAGGCTGAGGCGGCCCGTTATCATTCGGGTCATGTCTTCGCGCAATGGATTCCTGGCAACTGTAAAGTCAAAAATATTGGTTGAATAGTCGAAGCATTTTTTAAACTGATCGTTATAGTATCCCGCTTGTGCCTGGGAAACCTTCACGTAATTGATATAATCTGTAATGCTGTCGGCAGTGGTTCGGTCTTCCACGAGCCGCATATTACCCGATCCGATTAATTGTGTAATGGTTCCTTCATTAAACAAAACCTGCGGCACTCCAATAGTATATCTTAAATAATACCGGTATGCCAGGCTATTGAGACTGTCGGTTGGGTGAAAATCTTTTAACAACAGGATAAGCGAATCCTGGCCCCGTATGTTTTTAAAAAGGCTCCTGGTTATTTCAGTTATCCGGGCGGTGTCTTCCCGCAGATCCGCCAGCATAGATACCATGTACTCTTTTTCTTTTTTGCTATCGCTGATATGTTCACGTAAAGTTTCCGCAAAAAAACCAGCGGTGACAGCGAGAAATATCATGACAAATTCAGATACATAGTCCTTCCATTTTTTGTTACCATGTACATGAGGATGATGCACTTCCATCTGTTGTTGTTTTGGGATTTCCCCGGCATCGGCCGGCTGATTGGGTTCTTCGCTCATACTGTGGATTCAGGCTAAAAGATAAAGGAAAAAGACAATAAACACGGATTGCAATTAAATGAAAGCCGTAGTCCAATCTGCCGGGCAAATAAACCGGTTCTCTGCCCCGGCGTTTGGCTGGCCCGTTTTGGCAACCGTTTACATAAAAAAGTCATGAACAGGAATCCCGGAAAAGAAAAGACCGTTAACAGTGAAACTGAAACACAGGTGGTAAATGCCGATCATGAAGCGGAAAAAGGAAATACAAAAAGGAAGCACCCCTGGCGCCTTTTGATCCCCGCTATAAGAAACCGGGTGATCAATCTTTGCAGGCGAACGAAGATCCGTTAAATGCCGTTAATGAGCAGGCCTTCAGCAGCCGGTATTGTTTTTAAGCTGGCAACAATAATAAGCCGAAAACCGAACCGAATAGGATCGGTGCAAAAGACTTTTTGGCAGTTTCAGGTTTTAGGTACTAATTTTGCCTAACAGCGTTAAATTATTTACAGCTACTATTCATGGCCAGCAAAGACCGCATACAACGATTAAAGGACGACACCAGGAATAATATTCTTGATGCTTCCCTGGGGATCGTTAAAGAAGAAGGCTGGCCGGCTTTGAGTATGCGGAAAATCGCTGATAAAATAGAATATACGGCGCCGATCATCTACGAATATTTCAATAATAAAGAAGCTATCCTGCAGGAACTTACTCGCAGGGGTTACCAAAAACTGGCACAACAGATGACCGATGCCAGTAATCTTTTTACGGAACCCGATCGCCAATTGGAAGCTATGTGGCTGGCATACTGGAACTTTGCTTTCTCGGAAAAAGAGCTGTACCAGGTGATGTACGGGGTGCAGACAAATTGTTGTATGGGCGAAAATCCCTGCCTAATCATGAAAGGCCCTGAAACCCTGCTGCGTACCAAGATTGAAGAGCTGGTTCCTGCCGATAAAAGATCAAAGGAATATATAGACAGGAGATATTATACTTTCTGGTCGGTAGTGCATGGTTTAATATCCATCAATATGACAAGGCAGCTGGTGCCGGAGGAAATAAATCGCCAGGTACTGAAGGACGCTATCAGCGGCATGATCAATGTTATTAAAACCTGATTTTTTTTGTCCATTTACTTAACACTGTTAAACAATTTAATATCATTAAATATTCATTCTAAAATCAACTATCATGTCAAAGTTAAAAAACAAAGTAGCCATCGTAACAGGCGCTTCAAAGGGAATTGGCGCCGGTATTGCAAAAGCCTATGGAAAAGAAGGTGCGTCCGTGGTCGTTAATTATTCGTCCGACAAAGCCGGGGCGGAAAAAGTAGTCACTGAAATAGTCGCTTCCGGCGGCAGGGCGATTGCCGTGCAAGCCAATGTGGCCAGGCCGGCCGATGTAAAAAAATTGTTTGCAGAAACCAAAAACGCCTATGGCAAACTGGATATTCTTGTGAACAATGCGGGGGTCTTTAAATTTGAACCATTGGAAGCAGTAACTGAAGAAGAGTTTCACCGCCAGTTTAACACAAATGTATTGGGAACCATTCTTGCTACCCAGGAGGCCCTTCAGCATTTTAATGGTGATGGCGGCAGCGTAATTAATATCAGTTCCGTGGTAAGCGATAATCCCCTCGCTAACTCAGTGGTGTATTCTGCTACCAAAGGAGCGGTGGACACCATTGCCATTGGCCTGTCGAAAGAGCTGGGACACAAAAATATCCGCATCAATACCATTGCGCCGGGCGGCGTTGATACGGAAGGAACGCAAAGTATCGGTATGATTGGCGGCGAGTTTGAAAAACAAATCGTAGCCGGCACCCCGCTTGGCAGAATCGGCCAGCCTGATGATATCGCGAAAGTGGCGGTATTCCTGGGCACCAACGATGCAGGCTGGATCAACGGTCAAAAAATAACTGTATCCGGTGGTTTAAGGTAACAAAGAGAGTGCTGTTGCAAAAGAGATCGCGAACGTGATCTCTTTTGTTTTTAGCTGCCAGTCCCGGCGCCTGGAAAACAGGAATTTAAATTTGAAACCCGTCAGACTAACGGGTAAGATCAGTGGAATATTAATCGCCGGTCACCAGCAGGTTGCTGCTGGTTATTTTGGTTATACCCTGGTGCGTAATCTGTATGACCAGGGTCTCTTCCTGCCGGGTATTAATGAGTCCTTCTGTTTCCAGCAAATGCAGGTGCTGTTGTATTTCACTCCAGTCTTGAAACTGCCGCAGAATAATTTCCCGCGGACGGCATTTGTAGGTAGTAGGCTGGCTATCTTCCCTGGTAATATTAAAAATGGTTTGAAGGGTCTTGTACTGAGGCTCCATAAAATAAATATATTGTATAAAATGGAAGTAATAATATTTAGTTATTGACAACTTAGTCATATTGCCCGCTGCCTGCCGGTAGCGGTTTATTGCAATGGCCAGCCCGGCCTTACCAGCCAAGGATGCACCGGCTTATGCACAGCCACCTGCCCATTTTGGCAGGCAAACGTTCTTTCATTTTTTCAGCGCTATCATTTTTTTTCATGCGTAAGTGCTAAAAAAACGTGGTTCATCCTATACTCCGAACAATGCCACGGCTATGGCATTGTTCCTGCTGCTGTTGTTGTCATGGATAACCTCGTTAAGAAACTGGAGGCATTAAAAACATCGCTGCCTGCAACCTGCACACAAGCCAATCTCGCAAAATTGAATAATTATTTTAAAGAATACCAACAGGTGGTAGACAGTCTTCCGCCATGGTATCAGCCGGTCAAAAAAGAATATGAAGCAAATTGCATTTTTCTGGAACTGATCATTGCCAATATCAGTGATCCTTCCCATTCGCCGCGCGACACCAGGCATTATTTCAAATATGCCGTTCAACAACTCGGTGCAGGAATCGAACAGCTCCTTGGTTCGGTATCTGACAAAATATACAAAGCCCTGTAAAAAAATCGCAGGCAGGCCTGGTGAATACAGCCGGCAATAGTTGAAAACAATCCGGCAATAGGCCTGGCTGCCCTGTTCGGTTTTTTCCACCCTGTGGAGCACAATCAATACTGCATGGGTGAAATCTCCACAACAGCCCTGATACCTTAAAATCCCGGCAGTTTAAAACCATTGTAAATCAATGCACCGCAGAATGGCACGGTGTTTAATGAATATGTTGTACAACAGAACGGTGATTTCCTATTCACATTAACCGTCTCGAAAGAAACGGGAAATTTAAAGGAATAAGCGTTCAAAGAAAGGTGTGTCTTGAAAAAGGTACACCTTTTATTTTTCTATACATTTTTTATGACTATTGCCTTGTATAGTCCAACCCGGCATAAGCGGTATGAAATCAAAAACAATTGTCTATATAGCACTGGCGAGCGATGTGGTAATTGCTGCGACCAAGTTTGTAGCTGCAGGCATCACACACAGTTCGGCTATGATTTCAGAAGCTATTCATTCCATTATCGATGCCATTAGCCAGTTACTATTGTTGTGGGGCATCGTCACCAGCAAAAAGAAACCCGATGAAGAACGGCCTTTTGGATACGGTCGTGAATTGTATTTCTGGTCCTTTATTGTATCGCTGATCATTTTTACCATGGGTGGCTGCATTTCCTTCTATGAAGGCCTGCTGCGTTTTAAAAGGCCGGTGACACATACCGGCGAGGGCTGGAATTATGTTGTGTTGCTTGTATCCTTTTTATTTACGGCCGTCTCTGCTGTTGCATCTTTCAAAGCGTTTAACCGTCAGCGTGGGGATACTTCGTTCTGGAAGGCGGTTGTGCGCAGCAAAGATCCCGCTGTATTTATTGTATTGCTGGGCGATATGGGTGATTTGATTTGCCTGCTGATTGCTTTTGCCGGTATATGGTTTACCCATGTATCGGGCAACCCGCGCTACGATGGCATCGCTTCTATATTAATTGGCCTTGTGCTCGTTCTTATTTCGATGGTGCTGGTACGCGAAAGCAGGAGCCTGCTGATGGGAGAAACCATCCGGAAGACAACCATGCGGCAAATTGTTTCTATAACCGAGGCGGACCCTTCTGTTGTTAAGGTACAGAAGCAATTTTCGGTTTACATGGCGCCCGAAGAAATCATATTGCAAATCACCGCGGTATTCAAAGACGGGCTCAGTACTGAACAAATAACCAGCTCTATCAGCAATATTATTAAACTGATACAGCAACAGTTTCCGCTGGTGAAACAAATATTTATTGAACCGGTAGCAAAAAAATCGTAACCCTTTATGGCGGGAATCCCAGCAGTAAAATTTGATGGGCACCATTAAATAAAAAAAAGCCCCCGGGTTGGGGGCGTTTATGTGTAATTCGAATATTAAAATTATTAATTAAAGAGATACCGTATGCCAAACTGCATCTGCCAGCGGGATGTGATACCGGTGTTGTTGGTATAGCTGTTGGTACGCGGTGCAAAGCTTGTTGAGGATCCGGCATCCTGGTAAGGGAATGAATACAGTGGCGTTTTACCATCTGCAGCCATCCCTTCGAACGTTAATAATTGGTATCCTGATGAATTGCTGGTCAATGTTGGCGTTTTAACAAGGCCCCAGTTCCTGTTCAGGAAATTACCTACGTTCAAAATATCCATCGAAACCTTCAATGTATGTTTGTTTTTCTCGGCATTGTGCCCGGTATAAAAATAGATGTCCTGTGTAATGTTTAAATCGAGTTTTTTAAAGAAAGGCAATACAACTGCATTTGCCTGGGCATACTCACCGCGGTGAAAATTAAGATAATGATCCTGCTTGATAAAATTGTCAAGTTGTGTCCATATTTGAGCAGAGGTCCTCGGGTCTGCAGTAGTACCGGTTGTAGCGCCGGTATGAGTGGTCTGGTCATAAGAGCCCGCGGCTATTAATGAAATATCACCGGCAACTTTTGGAATGTACACCAGGTCATTGGTATTTCCATCTCCGTTCAAATCACCAGTATAAATATAAGAAGTAACGCCTGCAGGTGCTGCTTCAAAAACAGCGCCAATCGAAGTCGCAAAATGTTTACCATATTCAACCCGGTACGAAGCGAAAGCGATTACACGATGTGGCTGGTAATAGGCTGCATACGCCAGGTTATCGCCGTTTGGATCTGTATTGTTTACCCCCCTGGCACTCCACAAAGAAGAAGCCGTACTGCCACCTTCTGCAACATTTTTTGCTTTGCTGAATGTATATGCTACGCTGGCAAAGAAATTTTTGAAAGTTTTTTCAATTCGCGCAGTAGCTGTATAGGCATATCCTTTTTTAGAATTCTTCATTAAGATTGCTGATCCCAAAGTTGGATCTGCCACGGTGTTGTTTTCGAACCTCGAGGCAAATTTTTTGTCGATGGTAGATGGCTTGTTATAATAATATTTGTTACTGGCGTAACTGGCATAGTTCTCGGCATTGGTATTTCCTCCGTTGAAAGTGATAAAACGAGACCGGTTATCTGCGCCCGCTAGCGCAAAAGCGTTCGTTTCTTTCAGATTGAGGTTTGAATAATACACCGAATTAATATCCTTTGAATAGCTTCCTTCCAGTGTTATACTCCAATTGTCTCCCAATTTTTTATCAAAAGCCAGGTTGGTTTTTAACACGGTAGGATACTTAAAGTTATTGTCTACCAGCGCTGTGCTATAACTGGTGTTGGGTACACCCGCCGGAGGCCTGGGAATATTCGAATTAAATGCAGTACCGGTTCCATCGGTTATCGGGCCGTTGCTGTTGTTTGCAGGTGGGGTACCAATTGTCTGCACTGCACCGAACTGAATACCATTGTTACTTGCCTGATTGCTTATCCATACAAACGGCGGAGGGCCTGAAAACAGCCCGGCGCCTCCCCTGATCTGAAAACTGCTGTTCCCGAGCACATCCCAGTTAAAGCCAAGTCTTGGCGAAACCAGCACGGCATTGCCTGGCGCCTTCCCTATGTTATAGGTAGCATTGCCTTTAAAAGGCAAGGCATCAAAATAAGGGTTATCAGTGAAATCCTGTTTGTAAATAGTCATATCAACACGCAGACCATAAGTAAGGGTAAAATTCCGCACTACACGCCATTTGTCCTGTGCAAAAAAACCAAGCTCAGTAGAACCGGCAAATGCAAAAGGGAAAGAACCATCTTTTAAGGCTGAATATTGTAGGTAGTAGTTTCTTGAATTAGCTGCCCCGACAAGGCTGTTCCTGAAATCGTTCAGAGAATTATATTGGTACACACCCTGGTAGCCTGGTGCAAACGCGTTCTTATACTTCCTGTAATAATCCTGTGTACCGAAAGTTATTTCATGTGCGCCCTTATATAATTTAAAGATATCAGAGAACTGGAACACGTCCGTATTCAGCAGGTTATTATAAGTATACATTTCGTATCCGAAAGAGGTAAATATGTTTCCTGCACCATCCAGAATGTCAACAAACGGAATAGTTGAAGAACTTGAATGCTGTGACCTGTAATCCCGAAGCGCAGTATATCCAACTTGTAATTTATTGGATGCCTTATTGCTGAGTCTGGTATTTAACTCCCCGATAAAGATGTTAAAATTATTGTTGATCCGGTAGCCGGCAGAATAAAACGGCATCGCGGTATTGTTTGCCGCACCGGAGCCGCTTGTCACCAGTGAAGTACCATTATTGGGCCTGCTTCCGCTGGGAAACTGATCGGCATATGATTTCAGGTAATTGTACTTTAAAGTGAGGGTGCTGCTTTTGCTTATATTCCAATCAAGTTTTGCGGTTATTTTATCACTATTGGTGGTAAAATTATATTTTTCAAAAGCGCCGGGATTATATCCACCTGCATATTGGTTTAATAAACTGATGACAGCGTTCAGAGAGTCCCTGTTTGCTTTTGAAACACTTCCCGTAACCGAGGGATGCGTGGCATCTGAGGCGGTAAAACTTGTTGCCGGCACTTGCTGCCTTACCTGCTCACCGCTGACAAAGAAGAATAGTTTGTTTTTGATGATAGGACCGCCTGCGGTGAATCCGCGCAGATTAAAGCTAAGCGGTGTTTTTGGAACGTCCACGTTATCTACATGGTATCCCTGTGTACCGGCCCCTTTTAGTGCGGTATATACGGATCCTTTGAACTGGTTGGTTCCGCTGCGGGTCACTGAATTGATACCTGCACCGGTAAAACCTCCCTGTGTTACATCATAAGGTGATGTGCTCACCTGTATCTGTTCTATTGCTTCGAGACTAATGGGTTGAGAGTTGGTCTGACCACCCAGGGTTCCTGATAAGCCAAAGGAGTTATTAAAATTAGCGCCATCAACCGTCAGGTTATTGTATTGACTGCTGCGACCGCCAAAACTTTGTCCGAACGAAGTTGATGAAGCGGTGGGTTCCAGCTTCGCAAAGTCTTGCAAAGAACGGGAAATAGAAGGCAATCTTTCGATCTGGGATCGATTGATGATTTCCTGGCTGCCGGTATGACTGTTATTAAACACTTTATTTTGCCTGCCTACAGCCACTACTACTTCAGTAAGCGTAGTTGAGGAAGGCGTTAATTTAAAATCAGCTTTAAATTCCTGGCCCAGCAACAATGAAACATTGTCCTGCTTTTCTTCTTTGAAGCCAACAAAACTCACTTTGATTTCATAAGGCCCGCCTACACGAACATTGGCGAAATTATAACGCCCGTCTTTTCGGCTGGTGGTGCTGTAAACGGTACCGGTTGGTGTATGCGTGGCAACAATGGTGGCTCCCGCCAGTGACACGCCTTTATCGTCCGAAACAACACCCTGTATTTCAGAGGTGGTTTCCTGTGCGTAGCCCGTTAATGATTTGCAGACAATCATTAACATAGCAGCAAAAAATAAGACTACTCTTCTCATATTCATATTTGTTTTGGTGTGCGGTTTAACAATACAGGGCCCTTTCATTACTGAAATTTATAATACCAGGCGATTTTTCTAAAAAGGATTTGTACAAAAGAGGGGAAAAGCAACCGGTGATTTTAGCAAAGCAAGGCAAGTAGCTGTATCTAAAATGACTTGCGAAAGTAACAGATAATTATTGCTGTCCTTCAAATGCTTTTCAAAATCATTTCACATGTTATTAACAGTGAACGGTGGATTTTTTTTCCGGCGCAAAGATGCAGCATGCAAGGGTTTCAAAAGGCAGTTCTGTATTATAAAATTGTTATCCGCTGGCCGCATAGATAAATTGTGATATGGATCACAATTCAAGCCCGATAAAATGAAGCCACCGCAATCGGAATGCGGTGGCTGCTGCGTTCAATGGTTAAATAAGCAGTATTACTTGGAAAAGATATTTCACCCCAATTGGATACCCCGGGTGCGCCGAAACGTATTCCTGATTCTGCCATGGGTCAAATTACTGATTACCTGTCAAAAGTTTCCGGCATCCAGTAAGGCCATGCATCATTCCCAAAAGTCAGCGCTTCATGGATGATGGTGTTACCGTATTCATACCTGAAGTGGGTGGTAGAGAGGCCTATTGCCAGTGAATGAGTGCCGGTTGGTACTGTTACGGTAGAATAAACGTTATAATTATAGCCATCTGTATGTTCCGTACGCGTGTAATAGGTAAAATTCATGTCCCGGGGTGCTGTAATGGGTACGGTGCAGGCCCGGTCGGCATACAGTCTTATGTATCCATTGTCTTCCCTGTATAGTTCGTCATAAGTATCGCCATATTCGTAATCATAAGTTACATTCACGTTTTCGATTCGTGCAAATGGCGGCCCGTAAATCAGATTGGCTGTCTCAATATCACCTGCCGACAAAACACTATTATCACCCCAGGTTGTTCCATTAAGCCTTGTGATGGTAGGGATACCTGTGTTAAAGACAAATTGATTATCTGTGATAAAGGAAGAATACAACATAATGGAGCTAAAGTCAAAATCGCCGGTTTGCGTTCCTGGCCAACCCATTTGTGCATAGGTTTGAAAATTATTTGCTTTTTCCGGCCTTATATTAGCCCAGTCAATTTGTATAAAGTTGTCTCTATCTGTCCTTGACATCTCATGATAAAACCCTA
>Ga0268264_10003974_pt1 | contig 12651 bp, 17 predicted proteins | sample KBSSwiS32_FD_190357 | JGI IMG/M metagenome (GOLD analysis project Ga0268264, IMG submission 190357) | Switchgrass rhizosphere microbial communities from Kellogg Biological Station, Michigan, USA - KBS Switchgrass S3-2 (SPAdes) (version 2) | ecosystem: Host-associated > Plants > Roots >... | reverse complement strand
CGAGAAGCATGAAAGCCAAGAACTTACGCATAACGTGTTCCCTCGAATTACTGGTCTTGGCCTGGCGATTGCTCCTCGTCCGTTGAATTACGGCTGAATGACTGTTTCGGCTGCGGTACAGGTTTCGGCACTGCAGCCGCCCGCGCGATCGCGGCGCGAATGCGCGGGTAGGCGCCGCAGCGGCAGATGTTGGGCAGGGCCGCGACCTGCTCGGGCGTCGGCCGCGGGCTCGCGTCGAGCAAGGCGGCGATGGCCATGATGAACCCCGGTTCGCAGTAACCGCACATCGTCACCTGCTCGGCGAGCCACGCTTGCTGCACCGGGTGCGCGCCGCCGAGCCCCTCGATGGTGGTAACGGTGGCGCCCTCGAGGTCCTTGATCGCGACGCTGCAGCTGGTCACCGCGCGCCCGTCGATGATCACCGTGCACGCCCCGCAATCGCGGCTGTCGCAGCCGTATTTGGTGCCCGTCAGGTTCGACGCGTCGCGCAGCGCCCACAGCAAAGGCGTGTCGGGGTCGAGCCGGTAATGCACGCCCTCCCCATTGACCGTCATGCGCGTCATGCCCGAACCCGTCACCCGAACCTTGTTTCAGAGTTCATTTCTATGGTGGTCGCCGCCCGTCCACAATGGATGCTGAGACATCCGGATTCCGTCTTTTTCGTTAGGATGGAAGAAGCGCGCGGATTCCTCCTTTCGCCGGGATGGCGAGATGGGTAAGCCAGCGCCATGGTTCCCTTTTCGTTCGCAGGCGAAACATTTGCCGCAACGCCGGATGGAGCGCTCTTCTGGCCCGCTCAGAACGCGTTGCTGGTGGCCGACCTGCACCTCGAAAAAGCGAGCTGGTTTGCGCGGTTGGGCCAATTCCTGCCGCCCTATGATTCGCATGCGACCCTGACCGCGCTGGCGGCCGAGGTCGAGCGCACCGGCGCCTCGCGGCTCTATTGCCTCGGCGACAGCTTTCACGACCGCTTCGGTTGCGACCGTCTCCCGGCGAATGCGCGCGACCTGTTATGCGCGCTGACCGATCGCCTCGAGTGGACGTGGATCGTCGGTAATCACGATCCGGGCTTTGCCGACCATTGCGGCGGCGCGCTCGCCGACGAGGTCGAGGTCAGCGGCATCATCCTCCGCCACGAAGCCGTCCGCGGCGAGCCCCGTCCGGAGATGTCCGGCCACTATCACCCGAAGCTTCGCGTAAGCCTCAGCGGCCGCCGCGTCTCGCGCCGCTGCTTCGTGATGTCTTCGACCAAGATCATCTTTCCCGCCTTCGGCTCACTGACCGGCGGGCTCGACGCCCATCACCCGGAAATCATGAAATCGGTTGGCAATGAAGCGGCGGCGCTGGTGCCGGTATCGGACCGGCTGCTGCGCTTCCCACTCGCGGCCTAATCCTCCGCCGTCACCTCGATCGCCATCGCCCCCGTTGGTGACAGCAGCAGCCGCGCAATCGCGTTGCGGCGTTTGCCGAAGGTGGCGGCCTGGAGCTCGTTGCGCGCGGCGTGGCGGTCGAACTTAAAGCCCTGGACGTCGGCCGCGTTCTTCAGCCGGTCGAGATGTTCGTCGAGATTCGCGATCCCCTCGTCGGGGTCGAAACGCATCACTTCTTCAAGGTCGGCCATTGCCGCCTCTCTGCCCGCCGGATTGCGCGGCTGCAATGCTGTTCCTACACCGGCGCTCATGAAGACCGCCCTCCTGCTCGCGGCAGCCGCCGCCCTCATCGCCGCTCCGGCCTCCGCCCAGCAAATCGACCCCAAGGTCAAAGCGCGGATCGACCGCATCCTCAAGGCGACGCCGCTGATCGACGGGCACAACGACATCGCCGAACAACTCGCGGAGAGTTACCAGCGCCACATCGACGGGCTCGCCAGCGGCACCGACCAGCGCCAGCCGCATCCGCTGATGACCGACATGGCCCGGCTTCACGCCGGCCGCGTCGGCGGGCAATTCTGGTCGGTCTACATCAACGGCGCGATCACCGGCGACGCCGCGATCCGCGAGACGATCGAGCAGATCGACATCGCCCGCCGGATGATCGACGCTTATCCGGGCGACCTCGAACTGGCGCGCACCGCCGCCGACGTCGTCCGCATCCACAAATCGGGCAAGGTCGCGTCGATGCTCGGGGTCGAGGGCGGGCGGCAGATCGGCGGCTCGCTCGCCGCCTTGCGCCAATATTACAACCTCGGCGCGCGCTACATGACGCTGACCCACAACCAGACCACTGAATGGGGCGACAGCGCCACCGACGATCCTAAATATGACGGGCTCAGTCCGTTCGGCGTGACCGTGGTCCATGAGATGAACCGGATCGGCATGCTGGTCGATTTGAGCCACGTGTCGCCGGCGACGATGAAGGATGCGATTGCGGCGTCCAAGGCCCCGGTGATCTTCTCCCACTCATCCGCCCGCGCGCTGGTCGACCATCCGCGCAATGTCGCCGACGAGGTGCTCCAGCTGCTGCCGGCCAATGGCGGCGTGGTGATGGTCAATTTCGTGCCCGACTTCATTTCGAAGGATGTGTGGAACTGGAATGCCGAGCGCGGCGCTCAGGAAGCTCGCCTCAAATCCTTCAACCGCGCCAGCAAGGCCGCGGTCGAGGCCGGCCTGAAGGCCTGGGACACGGCGCACCCGCGGCCGCCCGTCACGGTGGTCACGGTCGCCGACAATATCGACCATATCGCCAAGGTCGCGGGCTATGACCATGTCGGGATCGGCGGCGACCTCGATGGCATTCCCTACACGCCCGAAGGCCTGACCGGCGTCCAGGACTATCCCAATCTGTTCGCCGAGCTGATCAAGCGCGGCTGGTCGGACGCAAACCTCGCCAAGCTTGCCGGGGGCAACGTGCTGCGCGTGCTGCGCCAGGCCGAGGCCGTGTCGGCATCGATGAAGGGCGAGCCCGCGGCGCTGTCGCCGGTCGACGAGGCCCCGGCGCAATGAGCGAGCCGCCGCTCAAAGCGGCGATCCTGCCGGTCACGCCGCTCCAGCAGAATTGCTGCCTCATCTGGTGCACCAAGACGATGCGCGGCACCTTCACCGATCCCGGCGGCGACCTGCCGCGCCTGAAGGCCGCGGCCGAGCAAGCCGGAGTGACGATCGAGAAGATCCTGCTCACCCACGGCCACATCGACCATTGCGGCTCGGCCGGGGTCCTGGCCGAGGAATTGGGCGTCCCGATCGAAGGCCCGCACGAGGCGGATATGTTCTGGATCTCGCGGCTTGAGGAGGACGGCGCCCGCTATGGCGTCCTCGGCCGGCCGTTCACGCCCGACCGCTGGCTCGTCGACGGCGACCAGGCGACGGTCGGCGAATTGACCTTCGATGTCCGTCATTGTCCCGGCCACACGCCCGGCCACGTTGTCTTCCACCATGCGGAATCGCAGCTGGCGATCGTCGGCGACGTCCTCTTCCAGGGATCGGTCGGGCGCTGGGACTTCCCGATGGGCGACCAGCAGCAGCTGATTGCCTCGATCACCCAGAAGCTATGGCCGATGGGCGACGAAACCGCGTTCGTCCCGGGGCACGGCCCAATGTCGACTTTCGGGCACGAGCGGCGGACGAACCCTTATGTCAGCGATGCCGCGCTAGCCGCCTAGGCAGAGCTTCGCGGCGCAGGCGATGGCCCACAGCGCCACAACGATCAGTGCCAGGACCGACGTGATCATGCCCATCGCCCGCCACCGCACGAGGTGCGGGCCATCCATCCCGATGGGATGCGCAATACGGGCGAGGATGAACACCGCGGCGATTACGCCAAGCGCCACGCGATTCGCTCCGGAGACTTCCAGGCCGCCAAGCAGGATCAGGAAGAATGGCGCGTTTTCGATGAAGTTGGCCTGCGCCCGCATTCGCCGCAGGACCGCCTCGTTGCCGCCATCGCCAAGCTTTACACCATGGTCGCGCCGGCTCCGCACGACCCGCGCGCCGAGCCAGATGTTGAGAGCGACCGCCGCAGCCGCGGCAAGGAGCGTGACAGGAACCGGAGTCATGCCGCTTGGTCGCACTCGCTGCCCGGTCTTGCAACAGCGAGACGTTTCGCTATAGGAGCCGCACTTCGCGACGATCCGGCCGCCGCTGCGGGTTTTGCCCGTTGAGACAAGGCGCAGATCGTCGCAATTTTTATTTGATACTAAAGGTGCCGCATGGCTGTCCCGAAGAGAAAAACATCGCCCTCCAAGCGCAACATGCGCCGCAGCCATCACGCGCTGACGCCGACCAAGTTCCAGGAGTGCCCGAACTGCGGTGAGCTGAAGCTGCCGCACAATCTGTGCCAGGCATGCGGCCATTATAATGGCCGCGAGATCAGCGCGCCCGAGGCCTAAGCGCGCTCGGCCTCGTCATGACCGGGGGCCCGCGAATCGCCATCGACGCAATGGGCGGAGACTGCGGCCCGGCGACCATGATCGCCGGCGCTGCCCGCGCCATTAAGCGCGACCCGAGCTTGCAGTTCGCAATTTACGGCGACGAGACACTGGTCGGGGCCCAGCTCAAGCGCTTCCGCAGCCTCGCCGCGGCGGCGACCATCGTCCATTCGCCTGAAGCGATTGAAGCGAGCGAGAAGCCGAGCCAGGCTATCCGCCGCGCTCGCACCACCTCGATGGGCATGGCGATCAACGCCGTGAAGGAAGCCAAGGCCGACGCGGCGCTGTCCGGCGGCAACACCGGTGCGTTGATGGCGATGTCCAAGCTCGCGCTTCGCACCATGCCGGGGATCGACCGGCCCGCGCTCGCCGCATTGCTGCCGACGCTCGGCGCGACCGACGTCGTCATGCTCGACCTTGGCGCCAACACCGAGTGCGACGCCCAGAACCTCGTGCAGTTCGCGGTCATGGGCGCGGCCTATGCCCGCTGTGGTCTTGGTCTCGCGAACCCGCGGGTCAAATTGCTCAACATCGGTACCGAGGAACTGAAGGGCACCGACGAGCTCAAGGAAGCCGCGACGCTGCTGCGCGAGGCCGATTATCTCCCCTTCAGCTTCAACGGCTTCACCGAGGGCGACCAACTGTCCCGTGGCGAGGTCGACGTCGTCGTCACCGACGGCTTTTCCGGCAACATCGCGCTCAAGACCGCCGAGGGCACGGCGCGATTCGTAACGGACCTGCTGCGCCGGGCATTCACCAGCTCGCTGCGCTCCAAGGCCGGGTTCGCGCTGTCGAAGCCGGCGCTCGAGCTGCTCAAGGTCCATCTCGACCCGAACAATCATAATGGCGCCGTCTTCCTCGGCCTCAACGGCCTGGTCGTGAAGAGCCACGGCGGAGCGAACGCCAAGGGCGTCGCCAACGCGATCCAGGTCGCCGCGAGCATGGTCCGCAACGACATCACCCGGAAAATCGGCGACGACCTCGACAACTTCCGCGCCCACGCCTTCGCCAATGAGGCCGCCCAATGACGGTGCGCTCGGTCGTCCTCGGTGCGGGCTCCGCGCTGCCCAAGCGGCGCGTCACCAACGAAGAATTGGCGCAGACGGTCGACACGTCCGATGCGTGGATCGTCGAACGCACGGGCATTCGCAGCCGCTATCTCGCTGGCGAAGGCGAAACCACTGCCAGCCTCGCCACCGACGCCGCGTTGAAGGCGCTTGCAAGCGCCGGCATCGACGCCACCGACATCGGCCTTATCGTCCTCGCCACCGCGACTCCTGACCAGACCTTCCCGTCGTCGGCGACCAAGGTCCAGGCGGCGCTCGGCATCGCCGATTGCATCGCCTTCGATGTGCACGCGGTCTGCACCGGCTTCCTCTATGCGCTCAGCGTGGCCGATTCGATGCTGCGCGGCGGCAATGCGACGAAGGCGCTGGTGATCGGGGCCGAGACGTTCAGCCGCATTCTCGACTGGGAAGATCGCGGCACTTGCGTGCTGTTCGGCGATGGCGCCGGCGCCATCGTCCTCGGCGCCGAGGAGACCGACGGCGGCATCCTCGCGACCAGGCTGCACGCTGACGGACGGCACAACGATCTGCTGTTCGTCGACGGCGGGCCCTCGACGACCGGCACCGTCGGTAAGCTCCGCATGAAGGGCCGCGAGGTGTTTCGCCACGCGGTCGTCAATCTCGCCGACGTGATGAACGAAGTGCTCGAAGCCGCGGGCCTGACATCCGCCGATGTCGACTGGGTTGTGCCGCACCAGGCCAACAAGCGCATCCTCGACGCGACGGCGAAGAAGCTCGGGCTGCCGGCGGAGAAAGTCGTCGTCACCGTCGCCGAACATGCGAATACCTCGGCGGCGTCGGTGCCGTTGGCGTTCGACACCGCAATTCGCGACGGCCGCATCAAGCGCGGCGACGTTGTCATCCTGGAAGCGATGGGTGGTGGATTTACCTGGGGAGCGGCGGCGCTCAGGTATTGAAAAATAGCGGATATTCGTGAAAAAGTCGAATTGCCGACATGGCATGTTTCCGTTACGTAAGTGTAATCTAAACGGCGGGGGGCAGACGCCGTGACCAACTGGAGAAGATCATGGCGGACCTGGGGATCGCGCGAGTCGACAAGGATTCCGGTGTGAACGGCACCCTCACCCGCGCGGATCTGGCGGACGTTGTCCATCGCAAGCTCGGGCTGTCGCGCGCCGAATCGGCCAACGTCGTCGAGCGCGTGCTGCACCACATGTGCCATGCGCTATCCAAGGGCGCGAACGTGAAGATCTCCGGCTTCGGCACGTTCATCCTCCGCGACAAGGGCCAGCGCGTTGGCCGTAACCCCAAGACCGGGGTCGAAGTGCCGATCGCGCCGCGCCGCGTGATGACCTTCCGCGCCAGCCAGATCATGCGCGACCGGATCGCGAAGGGCTGATCCCGACGGTGCCGGACGACAAGGACCCCGGCGCGCTCAAGACCATCGGCGAATTGTCCGACGAGTTGGGCGTTGCCCAGCACATCCTGCGCTACTGGGAGACCAAATTCCCGCAGCTCCGGCCGATGCAGCGCGCCGGCAACCGCCGCTATTATCGTCCCGGCGACGTCGACCTCGCCCGCCGCATCCACCAGCTGCTGAGCGAGCAAGGCTATACCGTTCGCGGCGTTCAAAAACTGCTGCGCGACAAGAACGCCCAGGCCGTCGAGGTCGCAAGCGCGGTCCGTGAACCCGTCGCTGCGCCGCCCGCTCCGGTTGAGCCATCGGAAGGAGGCGGCGTCGACGTGTTCCGCCTGATGGCCCTGCGCGACCGCTTGCTGTCCGCCCTCGACAGCTGAGGCTTGGTAAACAGCCTGCGAACCACGGCCGTTCAGGCTGCCGTTAATTAATGCATGTCAGTATCCCAGGCTTGGACGTGGAACCGGTGAAGGCGGAGTGGACGCTGCCCTCATCAACCAATGTAGGATCGCCGCGCGGCAGTAATCCGCGGCGAAGGTGACCGCGCCCCCGTGCGTTAGGGGACTGGATATGACCATGAGTTCGAAGATCGAGGCGGCAGGCTATGCCAAGCGCGACCCGCGCATTGCGGTGCGCTGCGAAGCCGTGCTCATCGAGAGCGACGGCTGCACGCTCGACGTGGTCATCACCGACGTGTCGCGCGACGGCTTCCGCCTAGAATCCGACAGCCAGCTCGAGGTCGGCTCCGAAATCATGCTGCTGGTCACCAAGCTCGCACCGGTAAAAGCGATGATCCGCTGGACCTGCGGCCACGAAGCCGGCGGCGTGTTTCTGGAGCCGGTGGCGCTTTAGCGCCCTACGCCCGTAGCGCCGCCGCCATTTCCGCCTCGCGCTTCAGGTTGCGGGCGAGCTGGCTCATGCCGTTGAGATATTGCGGCGGGATGTGGATGTCGCGGTAGTCGAGCTGCGCCGCGGCGCGCAAAGTCCACATCGGGTCGACCAGATGCGGGCGGGCAAGTGCGACGAGGTCGGCGCGGCCAGCGGCGAGAATCGAATTGGCGTGGTCGGGCTCGTAGATGTTGCCGACCGCCATGGTCGCCAGCCGGCCCTCGTTGCGGACCTTGTCGCTGAATGGCGTCTGGAACATGCGGCCGTAGACCGGCTGCTGCTCGGCCCAGGTCTGGCCCGCCGACACGTCGATCAAATCGGCGCCCTCGCGCGCGAACGCCTCGCCGATCTCCACCGCCTCGTCCGGCGTCACGCCATCGTCGCCGGCCCAGTCGGTCGCCGAAATGCGCACCGACATCGGTTTGTCGGACGGCCACGCCGCGCGCATCGCGGCGAACACTTCGAGCGGATAGCGCAGGCGATTCTCGAGCGACCCGCCGTACTCATCGGTGCGCCGGTTCTGCAGCGGGGTGATGAAGCTCGACAGCAGATAGCCGTGCGCGGCGTGCAGCTCGACCATGTCGAAGCCGCAGTCGATGCCCAGCCGCACGGCGGCGACGAACTCGTCGCGCACCGCATCCATGTCGGCGCGCGTCATCGCCCGCGGCACCTGGTTGGCGGGCGACCAGGCAACGTCGCTCGCCGCCATCACCGGCCAGTTGCCGTCGTCGAGCGGGACGTCATTCCCCTCCCAGCCTAATTTGGTCGAGCCCTTGGCGCCCGAATGGCCGAGCTGGAGGCAGATTTTCGCCGCGCTGTTGGCGTGGACGAAGTCGACAATGCGCGTCCACGCCGCAACCTGCTCGGCGTTCCACAGGCCGGTGCAGCCGGGTGAAATCCGCCCCTCGGGCGAGACGCAGGTCATCTCCGTGAACAGCAGCCCGGCACCGCCGAGTGCGCGCTCGCCGTAGTGGACGAAATGGAAATCGTTGGGGACGCCGTCGGCCGCCGAATACATTGCCATCGGCGACACCGTGATGCGGTTGGCGACCTCCATTTCGCGCAGCTTCAACGGCGCGAACATCGGCGGCGCGGTCTTGTTCGACTGGCCCGCGGTGGCGCGTTTCCAGAACCAGCGCTCGACCCCTTCGAGCCATTCGCGGTCGCGCAGGCGGAGGTTTTCATGACTGATGCGCTGCGAGCGCGTCAGCAGCGAATAAGCGAATTGCAGCGGCTCGAAATGCAAATAGCGATCGAGCGCCTCGAACCATTCGGTCGAGTTGCGCGCGCTGTTCTGCAGCTTCAGCACCTCGAGGTTGCGCTCGGCCTGATATTCGTCGAGCGCGGCGGCGAGCGACAGCCCGTCGCGGTTAAGCACCTCGGCCAGCTTGATCGCATCCTCGAGCGCGAGCTTGGTCCCCGAGCCGATCGAGAAATGCGCGGTGTGTGCGGCGTCGCCGAGCAGGATGACATTGCCGCTCGCCCAGCGTTCGCACTTGATGCGCGGGAAATTGAGCCACGCCGCCGAGCCACGCAGATGCGCGGCGTTGGACATCAGCGAATGGCCGTCGAGATATTTGGCGAAGAGCCGTTCGCAGACCGCAATCGTCTCGGCCTGTTCCATCTCGGCGAAGCCGAAGGCGCGCCACACCTCCTCGGAGCATTCGACGATGAAGGTCGAGCAGTCGGGCGCGAAGCGATAGGCGTGCGCCCAGATCCAGCCGTGCTCGGTTTCCTCGAAGGCGAAGGTGAAGGCGTCGAACGCCTTGTTGGTCCCAAGCCAGATGAACTTGTTCAGGCGCACGTCGGTATCGACCCCGAACGCTTCCGCCGTCGCGTTGCGGAAGCGCGAGTTGAGCCCGTCCGAGGCAATCACCAGGTCATAGCCCTGCCACTTCGCATCCGCCGGATCGCACTCGGCCTCGAAGTGCAGCGCGACGCCAAGGTCGCTGGCCCGGTCCTGCAAAATCTCGAGCAGCCGCTTGCGACCGATGCCGATGAAGCCGTGCCCGCCGGAGGTGATCGTCTCACCCTTGATGTGGACGTCGATGTCGTCCCAGTGCGCGAGCTCGCCGGTGATCGCGGCCGCCGAGACGGGATCGTTCCTGGTGATGTTGTCGACCGTGAGGTCGGAAAAGACGACGCCCCAGCCGAACGTCACGCCGCGCGCGTTGCGCTCGAAAATTTCGATCTCATGTGCGGGGTCGCGCAGCTTCATCGAGATAGCGAAATAGAGCCCCGCCGGCCCACCGCCGATGCAGGCGATCTTCATCCTGTCATCCGCCCATCCATGCCCATGCGTAGCAGCATGCCACAGCTGCTCGGCCGTAGGACAGAGTTTCGTTAGCCGGCATCTTCGACATCGTGGAGGAAGGATCCAACGATGGCGTTGAACGCTTCCGGCTGTTCGAGGTTGGAGATGTGCCCGGCGCTATCGATCAGCTCGGACTGGGCGCCGGGGATCAGCTGAGTCAGCGCCTGTGATAGCGCCGGCGGCGTGACCAGGTCGTCGCTGCCGCACAGCACGAGCGTCGGGACGTCGATGGCCCGGGCGCGTTCGCGCTGGTCGGCGAGCCACACCGCTTCGGCGCCGATGCGGTAAGCGGCGGGGGCGATCCTGGCCATCGTCTCGACCACCTCGCGGCGCACCGCGGGATCGGCGGGCTGGGCGAGGAGTACGTCGACGCGCGCCTCGGCCATGGCGCGGAGGTCGGTCACCGCCAACGCGCGCTGGTAAATCGCCTGGCCGTCCGGGTGAACGGCGAAAGTGTCGGCGAGGACCAGCGACGCAATCCGCTCCGGCGCGGCGGCATGCATGGCGATGGCCACGACACCGCCGAGCGACAGGCCGCAAACATGCGCGCGGCCAATGCCGAGTTCGCTCATCGCCGACAGAATTGCCGCCGCATAATCGTCGCGCGACGTGCCATCGGGCGCGGGGTCGCTGTCGCCGTAGCCGGGGTAGTCGAACGCAACGGCGCGCCGCTCTTGCCCGAAATGGTCGAGCTGCGGACGCCAGACGGATTTGTCGGAGCCGACGCCGTGGAGGAAGACGATGGGCGTGCCATCGCCGCTTCCCGTCGCGGTATGTCCAATGGAATGGTCGAGGCTGGTGGGCACGCGGGTCATCACTCCAGCCCAACGATGTGATCGCGCAACGCCCGTGCGTCGTGCAGGGCATTGTGCGGGACGGCGCTGTTGGCGGCGGTCGAGAAGCCCGCGAGCGCGATGAACTGAAAAGAGAGGGGCGGGACGTCAACCATCATGCCGGGTCCGGTCAGCAACAACATGTTGAACTGCGCAATATCCTCGGGCCAGTCGGCGACGATCAGCGGCTCGGGATCGCCGGCGAGGTAATGGGCGAGCATCCGCGCGGCATCTGCGCGATTGAGGCGAGGAGAGGTCAGCGCAGCCGGGACGGTGTCGAGATAAGGAACGACGTGTCGCTCAACCCACGGTTCGATCGCGCCGTCCCAGTCGAGCGTCAGGTAGAGCTCCTCGCCGTCGTCGGGCACCAGCGCCAGCGCCAGCAAGGCGCCGCCCCAGCCATTATATTCGGTGTCGAGGAAATAACGCACGCCCCCCGCTTAGCGTGGCGGGAACGATCTGCAATCGTCGGTTGGCAGCGCCTTGCCCTTGCGGCAGCGTTCTTCGAGCAGGCGCAATTGCTTGCCGCGCTCTTCCTCGGCCTTACGCAGCTCGCGTCCGCGCTTCTCGTCGGCTTCGGATTGACTGGTTGTCGCGACATCGACGCCCTTCGACACGACCTTGACCGGCAGGGTGACAACGTCGACCGCCGTGCTGGCGATGGTTGTGCATCCGGCCAACAAAGGAAGGGCAAGGAGGGTGAGCGCGCGCATCGTCATGAGATCGCGCGGCGGTGCTTGATCCGCGCTGAACCGTCCAGCTCAAAGCGACGAAAAGAAGCTCCACATGAGGTCGTTGGCGCTGATCGCCTGGCTCGGCTGCTTGCGGAACTGCGGGGTGCCGCCGCCCGGCCAGCTATGGCCGCCACTGTCGGTGACGCAGAGCTCGACCGGCGCCGGTCCGCGATGCAGGTCGCAATGCGCGCCGGGGACGGTCAGCACGCGCACCGGCTTCGGGTCGGCGCGGTTGAGCGCGACCCATTTCGCCTGGGTTGCCGGGACCGACGTGAAATTGACCTTGGTGAAGCTGCGCGGGCCGGGGCCACCGTTGAACGCGACCATTTCATCGTTGATCGCGTGGAACTGGATAACCGGCACCGGGCGCGGCGGCGTGCAATGCGTCGTGTTATCCGTGCCCTCAACCGGCGCAATGCCGCGGACTTCGGGCGCTTCGCAGGCGAGGCGCCAGCTCATCATCGCGCCGTTCGACATGCCGGTCGCGAAGATGCGGCGCTGGTCGATGCTCGCCTGCCGTTCGACGCGGTGGATGACGGCGCGGATGAAGCCGACGTCGTCGACCTGGTTGCGGACCGCGCCGGCGCAGCAAGTGCCGGCATTCCACGTCGCGAGCTTGCCGCCGAAGCGGCTGAAGCCGTTGGGGAACACAGCGATGAAGCCGGCCTGCTCAGACTTGCTGATCAGCCCGTATTTCGCGTCATTCGCCTGGTAGTCGGCGCTGCCGCCACCGCCGTGGAGGGCCAGCAGCAGCGGCGTCGGGCGGCCGGGACGGTAGGTCTTCGGCACATGGACGAGATAGAAGCGCTCCATCCCGCCATGCGAGAGGCTGAAGCGATAGTCGCCGGGCGCGCTGATCGCGGTCGGGTTCGGATCGGCCTGCCCGGCTCTCGCGGCGGCGGCGATGATGGCGCCGACCGACGCGAGGATGGCGGCGCCGAGGTGAAAACGTGAAGTCATGGTCGCGTAACGAACCGTATCGCCCGAGCCTTCGCTAGGGTGCCATCGCCTCGGCGGCGAGCGCCTCGGCCTGGGACAGCAGCACCTCGTCCGCCTCCGCGCCGGGCGGAAGCG
>Ga0268264_10003971_pt1 | contig 12656 bp, 13 predicted proteins | sample KBSSwiS32_FD_190357 | JGI IMG/M metagenome (GOLD analysis project Ga0268264, IMG submission 190357) | Switchgrass rhizosphere microbial communities from Kellogg Biological Station, Michigan, USA - KBS Switchgrass S3-2 (SPAdes) (version 2) | ecosystem: Host-associated > Plants > Roots >... | reverse complement strand
GCCGCCATTTTGGCAAACGAAAAATCCCCGCAGGACCTCTTGAAACTTAAGGAAGTACTCCTGGAGATTCACTCAACGCTTCAGAAAATGGCTGAACAGTCACACGCAAGTGGGCTCAGAGAAATTCCGTTGAGTTCAGTTCCACCCACCGACAAGCTCTCTCATTAGTTCACAATTTGTTAGGGGAAAACTAGCGTGCGGATTGCACTGCGGCTGTTTGCTGTCGGGTAACGAGACCGCCGACTGCGGTCGCATCCCAAACTAGCCAGTAGCGGCGCGTTCGTGACTTGTTGTCGTCAAACTTTTCAAAAGCCAGACGAACAAGCTTGTTGCGGAAATTTGGATCAGAACGCAATGACGACTCAGTAAAGAAATAGCTCACACGTAAGGGCAAGCCAATCTCACTACGCATTTGGTTGATGTGATCTTCACACTCACCTAACTGCCCTTCTGCATCAGCGTCTTTGGAATCAACTATCACATGGTCCAACTCATGTAAGAAGCCCCAGCCGACATCAAAAGCGGCGCGGGCCTGGTCGTCACCGAGGATCTGTCGAAAATCAGAGAAGTCGATCAAAACAACGAATGCCGGTAGATTTGTTGCACCATTCAGCCAACGTCCCGGTACAACTCTACAAAACGCCACATCACCGCGTGAGCTAGCGTCTTCGATTACGATCACTTTGTCAGAATTAAAGGTGTCGTCCAGAAGTTTGCGAGCTGCGCGTGAGCCAGCACGCGCCTCTTTATTTTCTAATTGCAGGACACCGGTTTCATCAAAAGCGAGTTTGGACCAACCGGTGATCGCCCGAAGCTTTTGCGCCAATTCTTCACGTTTGACCGCAGCCACATTATCTCGAATGACCACAACGCCAGCTGCTTGAATCGACTCCACGCCAACGAAGAACCAGGTAAACGTCAGGCAGAGGATCAATGTCCTTGAGGGAAAGAAGTATTTGTTGTTTCTGGGTTCCAACTTCTCAATCCTCCCAGAGCGCAACCGGCGTGGTCGTAATGGGGCGTCGGTGTTGACGTTCGTCGCGACAGGAGATGTCGCGTTGGAGCTGATGTTACCAAAATGTTAACAACACGCCCACTGAAAAGTTTTATTTCGCGGCTATTCTGAAGAGTAGCTGACTATCGTCTGAATTCAGGGTGGGTTCCAACCAAAAAGTCTTAATTGACATTTAACCTGACAGCCACAGCGTCGTAACTCAACGCCAATAAGGTATCGGGTATGGAGGTAACTATGAGTAGTCGGGCAAAGAAAAAGAGACTGTTTGAAGTCTCTTGTATTTGGTGTGGTTCAAAAATTCGAGACGCCAAAGAGCAGGACTCAACCGGCGTTTGTTTGAAATGTTTCTATCAGATTCTCAGCAATCACCTGCTGTCGCAAAAGCGAAGTCTGTATGGTGAATTCGTAAGTGATCGGTAATTACTAATGCTCTCTTGGTGTGATTAACCAATCGAGTGTACCTGCGGCTGGTTTGATGTCATTCCATGTGGAATTTTCAAATCGGATTTTAGCGAGGGCGGCAGTCGGCATCGCCTGGATCTCACCAGTCAAATACCTCACGAAGTCTGCCATACCCGGATTATGGCCCACCATCACTACGGTCGTTTGGTCATCACTCACACGACCCAACACGCGGAGCAGTGTTGACACATCGGCTTCGTAGATCTCCGGGTCAAACTGAACTGTCGCTTTTAAGCCGCTACTCTTCAGTGCAATCTCGATTGTCTCGCGAGTTCTCAAGGCTGGTGAACTGACAATCACAACATCTTTAATTTTCTCTTTGGCTAATTGTTCGCCAACATGCTCTGCCGCTTCACGTCCTCGTTTCTTTAGAGGGCGATCGAAGTCGGCTAAAGAATCATCTTTCCAACTTGATTTGGCGTGTCTTAAGAGGTACAAAGTCCGCATTGAGTTCTAACCATCATCCAACAAGGTTTCGGATTCCCGTAAATACTATGGCCTTTTTCCTCCGATGATTTCCTACGGAAAACATCAATTTCCCGGCAAACTGTTTGTCGTCGAGGGCACTGACGGCAGTGGTAAATCGACACAACTCGCGCTGCTGCATCAATGGCTTAAGGCAGAAGGTTATCCAGTTTTCTTTTCGGAGTGGAACTCTTCGCCCCTGGTAAAGGATACAACAAGGCGTGCAAAGAGACGGCATCTGTTTACACCAGCCTCTTTTTCTTTACTGCACGCCACTGATTTTGCCGATCGAACCGAGCGCGACATTATTCCGCCTTTAAAAGCGGGAGCAATTGTACTTGCCGATCGTTACATCTATACCGCTTTCGCGCGCGATGTGGCTCGCGGCTGTGATCGACAATGGGTGCGCGATGTTTACTCGTTTGCAGTCAAGCCTACCGCAGCATTCTTTTTTAGAGCTCCACTCGACGTTGCTATTGATCGCATAGTGTCGGGCAGACCTAATTTGAAATACTACGAGGCTGGGATGGATCTAAACTTCTCAGACGATCCGGAAGAGAGTTTCAAACTTTTTCAGGGCAAGATCCTCGAGGAATACGATCGAATGGTCCCTGAATTCGGTTTGACTGTGATCGATGCAAGTCGATCGATTGAACGGCAACAGCGCGAGATGCGGATGCTGATCAGTCAACACCTCAAGAGAAGGCGGTTAAGGAACCATTAATAATCAGCACTTTTATGGGGCACCGCTTCCCGGAGTGGAGCCTGGAGAATACTCGGGTAAGTTGATCGTAATCGAAGGCACCGATGGTGTCGGTCGTTCGACGCATATCGCCTTGCTGCGCACCTGGTTGGAATCTCGCGGCCATGCAGTCTTAGACACAGGAATGACGCGCTCAGTTTTGGCCGGCAGAGGAATTAAAGAAGCAAAGACAGGCCACACGCTTGGTCGCCTCACCATGCAACTTTTCTATGCGACCGACTTTATTGATCGTCTTGAAAATGAAATGTTACCGGCGTTACGGTCCGGATTTGTAGTGTTGACGGATCGCTACATCTATTCCGCGATGGCTCGTGCCGAAGTGCGGGGAATCGACTCAGCATGGATTCGTTCAATTTATGGCATGGCACTCGTTCCACATGCAGTCTTTTATTTAAGAATTCAGTCGCCACAACAGCTGGTCGAACGAGTCCTGGCCTCCGGTCGTGGTTTCGATTATTGGGAATCGGGTATGGATCTTCATCTCGGTGAGGATTTCTTTGACAGTTTTCTGGAGTATCAAACGCGCATGCTTAAAGTCTTCGATCGCATGAGTGATGAATTTGGATTTCACGTACTCAATGCCTCGCGTTCGATCAGAAGCGTCGCATCAGATCTGCGGCGTGAGGTTGACAAGATCGTTGACTCTTCAGGATTGGAAGATTTAACTTCCAATCCCCAAACGACGGCGTCAGATCATCTCGTGACAGTCGCAAAGTAGGCGCACTATTGAAACTCGCCGCCATCGACATTGGCTCCAACTCGATAAAGCTCGTAGTGGTTGATGCTGCGGCGAGCGACTCATTCGCAGTGTTGGCGCGCGAGAAAGAGGTCGTTCGTCTCGGACACGAAACGCTACTCAAAGGCTATCTCGGTAGGCCGGCAATTCTTCGTGCAGCTAACTGCATAAACCGCTTTCGTTTAATTGCCGAAGCGCGTGGCGCCGAACGCATCGTAACGATTGCGACAGCCTCCGTTCGCGAGGCAAACAATTCAGCTAACTTCATCAAAGCAATAGCCCAAAAGTCCGGGCTTACGGTCGAAGTTCTTTCAGGAATCGAAGAAGCTCGTTTGATCGGGCTCGCCGCCTACTATGCTTGCGGTAATAAACGATCAGCCCTGTTGAACATCGATATCGGTGGCGGTTCAACTGAGCTTTCAGTCTTTAGAAACGGTTCTCCAAAAAATCTCTTATCGTTGAAGCTCGGAGCGGTTGGTCTTTCAGAAAAATACATTCGCGCGGATCCGCCAAAGACAAAAGAACTGCAGTCTCTGTACAACGAGATCCGACTTGCGTTTCAACGACCTGCCCGCGAACTTCGCGGCGGCAAATGGGGAGTTGTGACTGGCACTTCTGGAACTATTCTGGCGCTGGGTTCCGCACTCTCGTTCAAATCAAGGAAACATTCTGATACTCCGTCGCAATCGCTCGATCCGCAACAGTCGACGATTACGTTTAAGAAGCTGTGTCGACTCAACGAATCGTTGGCTGAGATGTCGTCGAGCCAACGACGAGCAAGCACGGGAATCACACCGCAACGGGCCGACATCATTGTTGCCGGCGGTTTTATACTCGAAGAGGCAATGCGTTCACTCGGGATCAAAACTCTTCAGACCTGCACGTGGGCTCTGCGTGAAGGAGTGATCATCGACCGTTTGCGAGAATGGGAAGAGCAATCTCTACCACCAATGCCGGATCTGGCGGAACCGAAGTTACGCGGTGTTCACGCGGTCGGGAAACGTTTTGGGTATGAAGAAAGTCACGCACACCAGGTTTCGTATTTAGCAGAACGTATTTACGATGCGGTCGCCCCAGCTTCAGGTTTTACGCGACGTGAGCGCGTGTTGCTTTCTGCAGCTGCATTACTGCACGACGTTGGTTATCACATAGCTCATGATTCACATCACAAGCATTCGCAATATTTGATCGAGCATTCAGAACTCACTGGCTTTTCCGAATCTGAACGCGCCATCATCGCCAACACCGCTCGCTACCATCGAGGGTCAGGGCCAAAAGACCGCCATCCAAACTTTGCTTTCCTTGAATCAGACGATCAGGACATCGTGCGCAAGCTGGCAAGCATTCTGAGAATTGCGGATGCGTTGGATCGTCGACATGACAGTCGAGTAGTTGATCTGAAAATCAGACGCGCTGGTAATACGTTCAACGTCAAAGTCCTGGGTTCGAAAGAATGTGAAGATGAGGTAACAGAGGCAAGCAGTCGCGTCGACCAATTTAGAAGCGCCTTTAAAAAGCGAATCAATTTTGTCTGGGAACACACAAGGCTGCGATCTGCCAGAAGGCGATTAGTCGCAAGAACGCGTTAACCTAGTGGACCATCGTCGAAACCAGCGTTAAGCGGTCGCAGTGGACCAACTCCTCAACCACTGACTCAAGCTGATCAAACTCAATGGGCTTTTGTACGTGAGCGCTGCAGCCTGCGGCCATTGCCAGGTTTTTATTGGAGGTTGCGCTACGTGAGGAGAGGGCGATTATTGGAATCTTAGTTAGTTCAGATTCTTTCTTGATGCGACGAATCGCAGAGAAGCCATTTACAACCGGGAGCTCCAGCAAAATCAAATCAGGTTGATAACACATCGCTGATTCATACGCTTCCGCGCCATCACTGACTTCCACAACCGCAAATCCTAAAAATTCCAACAGCGATCTGATCAGCCCTCGAGTCTCTTCATCACTCTCAGCCACAATCGCGATCGGCAGACAGTCGTTTGACGTCAACATCGTCGCGGAAGATTAACGTCAAGGTATTACCACTTAATTACCTCGAGTTGAACTTCTTGCTAACAAAAAAGAGGGTCGCACACCTCGCAGAGATACGACCCCTCAACCCAGCTATGGGCAACTTTCTTCTTGAATTGGCTTCAAGATAGTTACCACTGGCTACGAGCAGGTTAACGTTGATTTAAGTTCTGATGAACTAACTCAGTGGCGAGTCTTTCCAGCCAGGAGGTCGACAACGTGAGGAAGAACAGACCTAATCACGGCAAAACTTTGCTCAACCGCGCGCGGTGATCCCGGCAGGTTTACTATCAAAGAATTCGCCCGAACCCCGCAAACTCCGCGTGAAATCATTCCCATTGGCGTGTGTTTGAGTGATTCGGCTCTCATTGCTTCAGAGAGTCCAGGTGCCTCGCGTTCCATTACCAGTCGAGTAGCTTCGGGAGTGTTGTCACGAGGGCCGAAGCCAGTTCCACCAGTAGTAACTATCAAATTCACATCGTCGCGCTCCGCAGTTTCCTTAAGCAGCACAGCCAGCGGTTCTTTATCGTCCGGGACGATCTTACTCAAGACGATCTCTGCTCCAAGGTCCGTGAGTAACCGAACCAGCGTCTCGCCGGACTCGTCTTTGCGTTCACCGCGTGCGGAGGCGTCACTCACCGTAATCACAGCTGCACGAATCTGAGTCGACATTATTTCTATTCAGCTAACGGTTGAATCTGATGTGTTCCTTCAACCAACAACGATCCATAACCACCAGTAGACCAGCATCCAGAGCTCTCTGTGCAGCCGCTTTGTCGATTACACCTTCCTGAAGCCAAACTGCTTTCGCTCCGATTGCGATCGCCTCGTCAACTGCATGTCCGGCCTGATCGGATCGTCTGAAAACGTCAACTAAATCAACTTTAGTTGGCACGGCTGCGAGGTTTGGATACGAGGGTTGACCAAAGACTTCGCGTTCGTTTGGATTGACGGCGATGATCGTATAACCAGTACGACGCATATAACCGGCAACCCCATTTGAAGGACGTGAGGGATCAGACGAAAGTCCTACGACTGCGATGGTCCGACAGTCCGACAGAATCTTGCCGATAGTTTCCGCTGAGTTAATTGTCAATTTTTACCCCTTGCTCTCTTAAACGGACGACACTGCATCCAGCGAATTCACCTGTGTATGCAGTTCCTGAATCGAGATCACACTCGGAGACGTGCGTGTGCGCATATCTGAAATCGCTTCGACCAACGCCTGCGCTCCTGTCATTGTTGTCACACAAGGAACATTGTATTGAAGAGCGGCTCGACGAATCGCTTGCTCATCATAGTGCGATACGCGACCAAGCGGAGTGTTAATCACCAGGGAGATCTCTCCGCTCTTGATGTGGTCCACAATATTTGGTCGACCTTCGTTAACCTTGAACACATTTTCGACTTCCAACCCAACCTCGCGAAGACGTTCGGCTGTCCCGAGCGTAGCTATCAATTCAAAGCCGAGTCGACTCAACTTGCGTGCGAGTAATACTGCCGCTCCTTTGTCACCCTCGCTTACGCTGAGAAATGCTTTGCCACTTGCCGGTAATTTTAGACCGGCGCCCATCATCGCCTTTCCATACGCTTCTCCAAATGTTTCTCCAACACCCATCACTTCGCCAGTCGAATGCATCTCTGGACTCAGTATTGGATCGACTCCGGGAAACTTCGCAAAAGGAAATACAGGAGACTTAATGAAAAATCGCTTTACGGTTAACTCGTCCGGAAGGCCAAATTCCTTGAGCTTCTTCCCTGCCATGACGAGCGCGGCGATTCGTGCGATTGGCACTCCGGTGGCCTTGGAGACGAAAGGCACAGTTCTCGACGCGCGAGGATTAACTTCGAGTACGTAGACACGATCATCCTTGATGGCGAATTGAATATTCATCAAACCGGAAACAGACAGGGCCTCCGCTAACTTTCGTGCGTAGTGACGCATCGTCTCAAGATGTTCAGGATCAATTCGCAATGGCGGCAAGACGCAGGAAGAGTCGCCAGAGTGAATGCCGGCCTCTTCGATGTGTTCCTGGATTCCGGCGATCACGCAGGCCGTCTCGTCCGCGAGTGCATCGACGTCAAACTCCGCGGCCTGCTCCAGAAACTTGTCGATCAAAACCGGACGATCCGGAGTGAACCCGACGGCATTACGCACATAGTTTTCCAGGGCGTCAGCATCGTAAACAATTGCCATGGCACGACCACCAAGTACGTAACTGGGTCGCACCAACACCGGATAACCGATGCGACCGGCTACTTCGCGCGCTTCTTCAACCGAAGCTGCCATGCCGTTAGCTGGCTGAGGAATTCCGAGTTCCTGCAACAATGCACCGAATCTCTTTCGATCTTCGGCCAAGTCAATCGAGTCGGGAGAGGTGCCGATAACCTTTACGCCGGCGTCCTGCAAACGCATCGCTAAGTTCAAAGGAGTTTGACCACCAAACTGCACGATCACTCCTTCAGGTTTCTCGACATCGATGATGTTCATGACGTCTTCGAAGGTGAGCGGTTCGAAGTAGAGTCGATCCGAGGTGTCGTAATCTGTTGAGACTGTTTCGGGATTACAGTTAACCATGATCGTTTCGAACCCCGCTTCGTGCAGTGCAAACGATGCGTGGCAGCAACAATAGTCGAATTCAATACCTTGTCCGATTCGATTTGGACCAGAGCCCAGGATCATGATCTTTCGTCGATCGGTTGGATTTGCTTCATCCTCAGTTTCATAAGTGGAGTAAAGATAAGGAGTGAACGATTCAAACTCTGCACCGCAAGTGTCCACACGCTTGTAAACGGGAACGATGCCGAGTTTCTTTCTATATTCACGAACTTCGTCTTCTGAGCGCTCAGTAAGATAAGCGAGACGCCTGTCTGATAGGGCAACTTCTTTAAACTCACGAAGCATTTCCGGAGAGATATCTTCCAGTTTTTTCCCTTCGATATCTCGTTGGATCTCCATGACCTGTTGCAGTTGATCCAGGAACCATGGATCGATTTTCGAGAGGCGGTAAATTTCTTCGATCGGCCAATTGTGTTGTAGCGCGTAAGTTATGTAGGAAAACCGATGCGAGTTTGGTCGGGCCAACTTTCGCTGCAGTTCGTCATCAGAAATGTCTTCGAGACGCAGTGGCTTAACTGCTTCGAGCGAACGAAGTCCTTTGAAAAGAGCTTCCTTGAAAGTGCGGCCGATTGCCATCACTTCGCCAACGGATTTCATTTGGGTTCCGAGTACGTCTTCGGCTTCGCGAAACTTTTCGAAATCCCATTTTGGGATTTTGGCGACAACGTAATCTATTGTTGGTTCAAAGGAAGCTGGTGTCTTTTTAGTGATGTCGTTGGGAATCTCGTCGAGTGTGTAGCCGACGGCAAGTTTTGCGGCGATCTTTGCAATGGGAAATCCCGTTGCTTTCGAAGCGAGTGCTGATGAACGCGACACACGCGGATTCATTTCGATGATCCTTATGTCGCCATTATCCTGATTCACTCCAAACTGAATATTTGACCCCCCGGTCTCTACTCCAACCTTACGAATGATGGTGATCGCCATATCACGCATCAATTGATACTCACGGTCCGTCAGTGTTTGCGCCGGAGCAACCGTGATTGAATCACCAGTGTGAACTCCCATGGGATCGAAGTTTTCGATCGAGCAAATAATGACCACGTTATCCGCAAGGTCGCGCATAACTTCCAGTTCGAATTCCTTCCAACCGAGGATCGATTCTTCGATCAACACCTCACTAATTGGCGACGCGGCTAGTCCACCACGAACAATCTCTTCAAACTCTTCCGGGTTGTAAGCAATTCCACCTCCGGTGCCGCCGAGTGTGAATGATGGTCTGATAATCGCGGGATAACCCGTTTGTGAAACCAGTTCTTTGGCTTCGTCCCACGTTTTCGCAAACCCACCACGAGGCATTTCAAGGCCAGCCTCGTCCATTGCCTGCTTAAACAAAAGACGATCTTCCGCAACCTTAATTGCGTCGCGATTCGCACCAATCATTTCAACGTTAAATTCGTCCAGAACTCCTGCATCAGACAAAGCAATGGCAAGGTTCAGCGCGGTCTGTCCACCTACGGTTGGCAGCAACGCATCGGGGCGTTCGCGACGAATAATCTCAGTGAGTGAAGCGACGTTAAGCGGTTCAATGTAGGTGACGTCTGCAGTTTCCGGATCAGTCATGATTGTCGCCGGATTAGAGTTGACCAGAACAATCTGGTAACCCTCCTGGCGAAGCGCTTTGCATGCCTGCGTGCCGGAATAGTCGAATTCACAGGCCTGGCCGATGACTATCGGGCCCGAGCCTATGATTAGAATTTTGCGTATATCAGTCCTTTTGGGCATCAGTAGTTGTGCTCGAATTGGGAACTCGGAAGTCGAAGCATTTTACATAACTCTATCGCAGGAAACGAACGCTCAGGAATAGCGTAGATGTAGAGCAAAGTTCTTTGATCGATGTGAATCTTAACTAGGAGGAAGATCGAAGCGTCTGCGACCCATGTGCGTCCGATAGTCTTCACCATCCATCGGCACTTTCGTGCACATCTCGTAAAGCCGACTGCGCAGGCGCGCACCAATTCTTTCTTCCAGAGTCGTCATCTCTTTCGAGGTTGTTTTTCTGCTAAATGACCTGGTGACTGAATCAGTGTTTATTGAAACCGGTTCGTCAGTGTAGTTCGTAGTAAAGACAGTGAGCTTGTTGTCGTTGTACCGCTTGTTAATGATCTGGTACATGGTATCGCGAACCCAGTCAGTGGGAACCGCTGCCCCCAATTCATCCAACACGAGCACATCAGCTTCATAGATAGGCGCAAGTACTCGCAGTTCCGAATTTTTTGAAATTGGATTGTATGAATCCTGAATCTGTTTCAGGAGAGAGCCAAACTCGCTAAAAATGCACGCGAAACCTTTCTCGACCAGTCCTTTAATAATGGAGACCGCCAGATGTGTTTTTCCCACACCAGCCGGTCCCACAAACAATAGGCCGCGATCGACCGCGGGATAATCCAACACCAAAGTCTTTGCGAAAAGGAGGGCGTTGTCCTGGGTCGTACCTGTTTCTGTTTTGAACGACGCGAACGAACAAGAGCTATAGCGTCGAGGAATTCGCGCATTTGCCAACAACTGCTTAGAACGGTTCTGTTTTTTACAGGGACAAAGAATGGCGCCCTTTTCCGGGTCCAACTTTGTTCCCGTTCCAAAACATTCCGTGCAGACTTCTTCCATTTCTACAGCTCGTTGTAATCCCTCAGACATGTGGTTGATTGATCTGGTCTCCTGGGCGATGGATTATAGCATCCGCACTTGCGTTACCTCTGCTCAGCGAAGCGCTCAGTTGTTATATGTTTTTCCGGATTGGTCCGTAGATTTTCACTCGTCCGAATATATGAATCAACAAAAATATCGAACATTCCTCTGCAGTGAAAACGCTGTGTTATAGTCAAAACGCATCCGCGAACCACACTTTCCATTGCAATAAACCCGGATGACATTGTCACTCGCAAGGAACCGTAAAGATTAACTATGAGCCTTTTGCAGTCGTTGCTCACTAAACTCGGGCTCATTTCAGTAAAGGCAGAACGTCATCCTATCCGGGTCTTCTTACTAGATGACGACGAGAGGCGTCACAAGTGGTTTCGAACGCGTTTCAAGGGTGATTATCTTGATATCGCGGAAAATGCTGCCAAAGCGCTCGAGTTCCTCGCGGCTGGTTCATACGACGCAATCTTTCTCGATCACGACCTTCATCCCGAACACTATCACTCAGACACTACCGATGATGAACGGACGGGCTATGCAGTTGCACTTTGGCTGAGCGAAAACTCAGAGATACAGCGAGCATCAACAATTCTCGTCCACACTCGCAACGCCGATGGTGCAATGCGTATGGTCGAACTGCTAAGGGCTTCCGGGAGGTCTGCCGAGTATGTCCCCTTCCCTCTTCTCGCTGAACGCATCAAGCGCTACTGGCAACGCTAGCTACGGGGTAAGGAGTCGTGCTCAATGAAGTAATCAGTTTGGTTGCTTCTGCATGCGACTCCAATGCTGCTGAAATTCAACCGCAGGATCGAAAAGCGAGTTGTTGCTCAGAATTATTGAACCGTTAGGCCTAAAAAAATCTACGGCTGCAGTCACCGGGCTGAAGCCGCGGTGAGAATGAGAGGAAGACCAATCGACCTACCCCAACACTTTTTGGGCAACACCTCCTCGATCAGCTACTTCAACATAACCTTGATCGGTGTCCCCGACTGAGCATTGGGGGCGATCCAAAACGATAACTCCGCAGGCTCAACGGAGTATTTCGTATCGCGCTGCCAGATTGCCAGCTCATCACGACCGATCGTGAACTCAACGCGTTGCGTCTCGCCCGCATTTAGCATGACCCGTTTGAAGCCCTTCAATTCGCGTACTGGTCGCGCCACACTCGTGCCACGCAAACCAATGTAGAGTTGGACCACTTCTTCACCCGCACGCGCACCAGTGTTCTTCACACTTGCTGCCACTCGCAGTTGCGAGCCTCCGGCATTCAATTGGGCAACGCTGGCCTGTTGCACATTTACTTCCGGAGCAGAGTACTCAAAGGCTGTATAGGTGAGACCATAACCAAAGGGATAGAGAGGGGTGTTGAGCTCGTCTATGTAGCGCGACTTGAATTTCTCATTTCCATTTGTTGGCGGATGCGTCAAATCAATTCCCACAGCCGGGCGTCCCGTGTTGAGCATGCTGTGAAAAATAGGAACTTGTCCGAGGCTGCGAGGAAAAGTGACCGTCAACCGACCTGCCGGCGCGACTTCACCGAACAGCACTCGCTCCAACGCTGGTCCAGCTTGAACTCCCGGTGACCATGCCTCAAGTACAGCCTGGACTTTCGGTACGACCGGAGTAAGTGCCAGGGGGCGACCGGTAAACAAAACTAGTGCAGTGGGTTTACCAACTGCGGAGACGCGCTCGAGCAACTGTTGTTGGTTGCCGGGGAGATCGATGAACGCACGCGAACCCGCTTCACCGTTCATTAATGTAGCGTCCTCGCCAAGCGCCAGTAACACCACATCGGCCTGAGCAGCAACATCGACAGCTTGTGCGAAGCCGGAATCCGAAGTGCCACGGATCTCCGTTCCTTTGGCGTAAAGCAAGGTGAACCCGTCGCGCTTCGCTCGCGATTCAAGAGCGGCGCGTAGCGTGACCACGTCTT
>Ga0268264_10003963_pt1 | contig 12674 bp, 11 predicted proteins | sample KBSSwiS32_FD_190357 | JGI IMG/M metagenome (GOLD analysis project Ga0268264, IMG submission 190357) | Switchgrass rhizosphere microbial communities from Kellogg Biological Station, Michigan, USA - KBS Switchgrass S3-2 (SPAdes) (version 2) | ecosystem: Host-associated > Plants > Roots >... | reverse complement strand
CAGGATCAGGGCCAAGCCCACCACGGTGGGCGGCACGGCGATCGGGAGATCGATGACGGCGTTCAGCAGCCGTCGGCCCCGAAACACCCGGCGCACCAACACGATGGCGAGAGCCAGGCCGAACACCGTGTTGGCCAGCACCGCCCAGAAGGCCACGATGACCGTGACCCGGAGGGCATGCAACGCGTTGGGCGAGGTGAGGTTGTCCCACACCGGGCCGATTCCGTGCTCGAAGGTGCGCCAAAACACCAGGCCCACCGGCAGCACCAACAGCACCGTCAGATACGCCAGTGCGACGAAGCGCAGCACGTACTTGGACGCTCGAGGCTTCACGACTTCAGCCACGGCGCGCCGCCCAACGCTGTAGCACGTCGAGTAGAAGGAGCACCAGCAGCGCTACACCAAGCAGCACGGTGGCCACTGCGGCGGCTCCGGATTGGTTGTCGCTTTCGATTTGGGAGTAGATGAACACCGACGCCACCTGAGTTTTGAAGGGCAGGTTGCCCGAGATGAGCACCGTGGCGCCGAACTCGCTCATGGCCCGGGCGAACGACAAGGCGGTGCCGGCACTGATCGCCGGCAGCAGGTTGGGCAAGATGATGCGGCGAAAGATGGTGCCTCGGCCGGCCCCCATCGAGGCGGCGGCCTCCTCCATCTCTTGGTCGATCTCGTACAGCACCGGTTGAACGGTTCGGATCACGAACGGAAGGGTTACGAACAACAGCGCCACCACGACGCCGGCCTGTTTGTAGGCGAGGTCCACTCCCACCGGGCTGTTGGGACCGTAGAGCGACAGCAGCACCAGGCCGGCCACGATGGTGGGCAAGGCGAACGGAAGGTCGATCAGTGCGTCGACCACCCGCTGACCCCGGAACGAGTCACGCACCAGCACCCAGGCGATCAGCGTTCCCATCACGGCGTTGATGAACGCGACCAACAGCGAGACGACGACGGTGAACTTGATCGCCGACCACGCCACCGGCGCCGATACCGAGTCCCAAAAGCCGCTGAGACCCCCGTCGGTGGAGTGCCACAGAACGAGGGCCAACGGGATGAACACGATGAGGCTGAGATAGAGCACCGAAACGCCGAAGCCGATGCCCATGCCGGTGCGGCGCCGTGTACGCGAACGGGACGGCGCCGATGTCGGCGCCGTCCCAATCGCGGGGGAAACGGAACTCACTTCTTGGTGGGCACGCCGAGCTTTTGCTCGACCTCCACCAACACACCCTTTTCTGGATCGAAGAATTTCGTGGTCACGGTCGGCCATCCGCCGAGATCGGCGATGGTGAACAATCCGGCCGGCTTCGGAAACTCATCGGGCTTGGCCACACCCGGCACCACGGGGCGATAGCCGTTGTCGGCGAAGATGCGTTGGGCCTCGGGCGTATGCAACCACGCCAGGAACGCCTTGGCCTGGACCGGATTCTTCGAGTTCGCAGTCACGGCGATGGGGTTCTCGATCAGAATCGTGTCGTCCGGAATCACATAGTCGACCGGCTGCTTGTTCTGCTGCGCGAAGATCGCCTCGTTCTCGTACGAGATCGCCACGTCGCCCTTGCCGCCCACGAAAGTCTGGAGGGCCTTGCGTCCGCTGTCGTCCTGCACGGGCACGTGCTGGAACAGTTGTTTGAGGTAGTCGACACCGGCGGCCTCGTCCTTACCGACCTGGCTCTTGGCGCCGTAGCCGGCCAGGATGTTCCAGCGGGCGCCGCCGGAGGTGAACGGGTTCGGGGTGATCACTTCGATGCCCGGCTTGATGAGATCGTTCCAGGTCTTGATGGCCTTCGGGTTGCCCTTTCGCACCACGAACGACGCGACCGAGTCGGTGATCATTCCCTTGTACTGGTCGCTGTTCCAGTCGGCGGCAACCAGCTTGTCCTTCACCAGCCTGGTGATGTCTGGCTCGAGCGAGAAGGCCACGATGTCGGCATTGAGCCCGGCCTCGACTGCCCGGCTCTGATCGCCCGAGGCTCCGAAGCTGGTGGTGAAGGTGATGTTCTTGCCCTGCGGGGTGGCCTGGAACGCTTTGATGAGCTGTTCGTAGGCGGCCTGCGGGGTGGAGTAGGCGACCAGCGACAGCTTGGCGGCCGGAAGCGGGGTGGTGTCGGCCCCTGCGGGGGCGGTGGCGCTCGCGCTGGCGGCGGCCGTCGTAGCCGTGGCGTCCGGGACCTTGGTGGTGGCGCTGTCGGCCTTCGAGCCCGAGTCGTCTCCCCCGCAGGCGGCCAAGAGCAACACGGCGGCCAGGCCAACCGAAGTGAGTGCCGTGGTACGGCGGCGGATACGCATCTGAGCCCCTTGTCGATAAAGATGATTAACGAAGTCGGGATTCAACCAGGACTCGCCGCGCTCGTCAATTTTTGTGAAGCGACCTTCCACAATGCGAAACAACGGCGTTATCGCACCATCCGGCTAACCCGTCTGGCCAGCACTTGTTCGTCAGCGAATCGACGTCGATTCGCTGACGAACAAACCGCACGGGCGTGGATGGGTCCGGAACAGCACCGCCCGACTACCCCGGCAGCAAAGGCGTTCAGCGCCAACCCCCACCCAACGCGCCTCGTACGCTGCCCAGCATGGCGAGTCGCCCCTACCTCAACCCTCGGCTGGTCGAATTCGGCACCACGATCTTCGCCGAGATGAGCGACCTGGCCACCCGCACCGGCTCCATCAACCTCGGTCAGGGTTTCCCCGACTTCGACGGACCGGTCGAAGCCATCGACGCCGCCGTTCAAGCGCTGCGATCGGGCCACAACCAATACCCGCCCGGACCCGGCATCGCCGCCCTGCGCCAGGCCGTGGCCGCCCATCAGCAACGCTTCTACGGTCTGGCCTACGAGCCCGACACCGAGGTCCTCATCACGGTGGGCGCCACTGAAGCCATCGCCGCCGCCGTGCTGGCCCTCGTGGACACCGACGATGAAGTAGTGGCCTTCGAGCCCTACTACGACTCCTACGCCGCCACCATCGCTCTCGCCGGCGGCACCCGCGTGCCGGTCACCCTGCGCGCTCCGGATTTCGAAGTGGACCTCGACCGCCTCCGTTCCGCCGTAACCGATCGCACGCGCCTGCTCCTGGTGAACTGCCCCCACAACCCCACCGGCACAGTGTTCTCCTTGGCCGAGTTGCACGCCATCGCGGAGCTCGCGGTGGAACGCGACCTGATCGTGATCGCCGACGAGGTCTACGAACACCTCAGCTACGACCGTCCGCACGTTCCGCTTGCGTCGCTCCCCGGCATGCAGGAACGAACGATCTCCATCGGATCCGCGGGCAAAACCTTCTCCTTCACGGGATGGAAGGTGGGCTGGGTGTGCGCTCCCCCCGAACTGCTGGCCGCAGTGCGGTCCGTGAAGCAGTTCCTCACCTACGTGGGCTCGGGCCCCTTCCAGTACGCCATCACCGAGGCGCTGGCCCTGCCGGATGAGTACTTCAGCTCGTTCACGGCCTCGATGGGAGCGAAACGGGATCTCCTCTCGAACGGGCTGGCGGAGGCCGGCTTCACCGTCTACCCGTCGAAGGGCACCTATTTCGTGGTCGCCGACGCCAAGCCTCTCGGGTTCGACGACGGCTACGACCTCTGTCGACGCATGCCCGAGTTGGCGGGGGTGGTGGCGGTGCCGTGCTCGGTGTTCTACGACGACGCCGAAGCCGGGCGCTCGTTGGTTCGCTTCGCCTTCTGCAAGCGCGACGAGGTCCTCGTCGACGCTTGCGAACGATTGAGCAAGCTGGCACGGCGATGAAAGTGGCAGCCATCCAACACGACGTGGCGTGGCGGGACCCCTCGGCCACCCACGCCGTGGTCACACCGATGATCGAGGCCGCGGCGGTCCAAGGAGCTCGCCTCATCCTGCTCACCGAGATGTTCGCCACCGGATTCTCGATGCAGGCCGACGAGATCGCCCAGGACCCCGACGGCATCAGCACGGAGTTCCTCCGCCAGCAGGCCGCCAAGCATCAAGCGTGGATCGGAGGCTCCATCGCCATGCGCTGGCCCGCTCAATCCGTGCGGCCCCGCAACGTGTTCACTCTGGCCAGCCCCGATGGGCAAGTGAGCCGCTACGCCAAGCTCCACCCGTTCTCGTATTCGGGTGAGCACAAGAGCTACGACGCCGGCGACTCGATCATCACCGTAGAGATCGACGGAGTTCGCGTGACCCCGTTCGTGTGTTATGACCTCCGCTTCGCCAACATCTTTTGGGACAAGGCCAACGACACCGATCTCTACGCGGTGGTGGCCAACTGGCCCCAGAGCCGGCGGGAACATTGGAGCGCTCTCCTGCGGGCCCGGGCCATCGAAAACCAGGCCTATGTGGTAGGCGTCAACCGGGTGGGCCAAGCCGACAAGCTGGACTACAGCGGTGACTCCGCCATCATCGATCCGCTGGGTGTGGTCATGAGCACGGCCTCTGGCACCCCCGCGGTGTTGGTGGCCGACATCACCGTGGATCACGTGCGGGCCGTGCGCGCCCGCTTCCCGTTCTTGGCCGATCGTCGAAAGGTTCCCCGTTGAGCGAAGCGATCGAGTCCTTCCGGGTGAGCGTGCCCGACGCCGACATCGAGGATCTGCGTCAGCGGCTTTCCCGCACCCGCTGGCCCGATCAGATTCCCGGCACCGGTTGGGACTACGGCACCAATACCCAATACCTCCGCGAGCTGTGCGACTACTGGCAACACCACTACGACTGGCGCGCCACCGAGGCCGTCATCAACCAATGGCCCCAGTTCCTCACCACGGTCGACGGTCAACGTTTGCACTTCATCCACGCCCGCTCGGCCGAGCCAAACGCGATGCCCCTCCTGCTCACTCACGGCTGGCCGGGCTCAGTGTTGGAATTCATGAAGGTGATCGGGCCCCTCACCGATCCCCTCCGTCATGGGGGCTCCGCCGACGACGCCTTTCATGTCGTCTGCCCGTCGCTCCCCGGCTACGCGTGGAGCGGTCCGACCACCGAGACGGGGTGGGACATCGCTCGCTCCGCCCGCGCCCTCGACACCTTGATGACCCGATTGGGCTACGCCCGCTACGGCGCTCAAGGCGGCGACTGGGGCTCGGTGGCGGCGGAGCAACTGGCCCATCAGGTGCCCGAACATCTCATCGGGATTCACGTCAACCTCGTGTTGGCCCGACCGCCAGCGGGTGAAGACCCATCGACGTGGACAGACGAGGAACGCGAGCGCTCCGGTGGGCTGGGCACCGACTCCAACCAACGGGGCTACGTGGCGATCCAGAGCACCCGACCTCAAACGCTGGCCCACGGCCTGTCCGATTCGCCGGCCGGCCTCGCCAGCTGGATCCTGGAGAAGCTCCGGGCTTGGAGCGATTGCCACGGCGACGTTGAGACCAGCTTCACCAAGGACGAGATGCTCGGCGATATCTCGACGTACTGGTTCACCAACACGATCAACTCCTCCGCTCGGCTCTACCGAGAGTCGCGCGTTCACGGCACCGTTCGAGGTCCGAATACGGCCACCACCGTGCCCACTGGGTGCGCGGTCTTTCCGGCCGAGATCCTCCGCCCGGTGCGCCGGTGGGCCGAGAACCGCTACAACGTCGTTCGCTGGACCGAGATGCCTCGCGGCGGACACTTCGCGGCGTGGGAAGAACCGGAGCTGTTGGTGGACGACGTGCGGTCCTTTTTCCGAACCCTCCGGTAGCGCGCCATCTCGGGTCGGCCCCAGACTTTCGTGCACTGTTTCGCGAACTGTTCGCGTGCCCGCATCCCGCATTGAGCCACCAGACAATGCCTACCCTGTCACGAAATTGCTACGGACGGAGGTCCATTCAATGATCAAGCTGTTGCTCACGGGCGCGGTGGTTTTCCTGATCGTGACGTTCCCGGCCACCTGGTTGCTCATGTTGTTCCTCGGCAATGTCGGACTGGGATTGTCGTACTGGGGCGCGTTGCCGCTCGGGGTCCTCGCCTCCGCGGTCATCGGCGGCGCATCGGCGTCAACGTATTAAGCCCTAGGGCACCAATCTCCGAACACGCTCCAAGGCCTCGGTAACGCTTGCTGCATCAGCGCCGGTGAGAGTCACGTGACCGATCTTGCGGGCCGGACGGGGCGCCTTTCCGTAGAGGTGCACGTGCGCGCCGGGAACGGCCAGCAACGCCGCCAACTCGGGAAGCGCCCCGATCAGGTTGACCATCACGCTGTGGCCCACCAAGCCGGTATCCCCGAGCGGTAGGCCACACACCGCTCGCACATGTTGTTCGAACTGGCTCGTAGTGGAGCCCTCGATCGTCCAATGACCGCTGTTGTGGACTCGAGGTGCGATCTCGTTGGCCACCAACCCATCCGCGGTGTCGAACAGCTCCACGGTGGCCACCCCCTGCACCGCATAGCGTTCCAAGAGTGCGGTCACGATGCGTTCGGCCTCAACCTGTTGTTGTGGTGTCACCTGCGTCCCGGCATGGCTCACCCGCAGAATGCCGTCGAGATGTTCGTTGGCCACGACCGGCCACGCTCGCACCGATCCGTCGGCCCCTCGGGCGGCCAAGATCGACAGCTCCCGCGTGAACTCGACCACGCCCTCGGTGATCGGATCCGGCAGCTCGGCTTGGGCTTGGGCCAACTCCGCCGCGGTGGTCACGAAGCGCTGACCGCGTCCGTCGTAGCCGCCGCGGCGGGTCTTCACGATGGCGGGCAGGCCGGCTTCGGCGTCAAACGGCGCGGTGGCCACCCCGAGGGCCCGTAGCCCCCGCTTCTCCGCCAGGCGGTCCTGCGCCATGGCCACGAACTCGGGCGACGGGTGCACCGGCACCCGTTCGGCCAACCAACTCAGGGCCTCAATCGGCACGCCTTCGAGTTCCACCGTGACCGCATCACAGCGATCGGCCAGCATCGCCAGCGCAGCCGCATCGCCATAGGAAGCGGCGATGACCTCGGCCACCGGCCCGGCCGGCGGGTCGGGGGCGGGCTCCACCACGAGACATTCGATGTCGAGCGGTCGGGCCGCCAGGGCCATCATGCGGCCGAGTTGGCCACCGCCCAGGATGCCCAGCCTCACGGTCGCGGATCGGGGTTCGCCAACACCTCGTCGGTGCGAGCCGCCCGCCACAACCGCAGCCGCTGGCGGACATCGGGACGTCCGATCGACACGATCGCCACGGCCAACAGCGCGGCGTTGGCGGCTCCCGCCGGGCCGATGGCCAGCGTCCCCACCGGCACGCCCCGGGGCATCTGAACGATCGAGAGGAGCGAGTCGATCCCCTTCAGCTGCGCCGAGCTCACCGGCACCCCGAGCACCGGCACCACGGTGTGGGCCGCCAGCATTCCCGGCAAATGGGCGGCCCCTCCGGCCCCGGCCACGATCACCTCGAGACCCCGGTCCTCGGCCGTACCCGCGTACTCGGCCAGCAGCGCGGGAGTGCGGTGAGCAGACACCACCCTGGTTTCGTACGGCACGCCGAGTTCCTCGAGCACCAGGACCGCCTGCTCCATGGTGGTCCAGTCGCTCTGAGACCCCATCACCACCCCAACGATCGGCTGCACGCCGCCGAGTCTGGCAGGCCACGACCGGCGGAAGGGGGTGAGAGACGAAGTCCACACCCGCTAGGGCGTGAAGCTGGCTAGGGTCGGGATGTGGCGGCGGTGCACACCCTGGTAGTACGCGGGGAGAGCACCATCCGCCGGTCGGAGGCTCTGCTCCGAGCGGCCGCCACGTTGGGGGTCGAATCCCTCACTTCGCTGGAGCTGAGCGACCTGGTGTTCGTCCGGGGAGACATTGATGCCGACGACGCTCAGCGTCTGGGAAAGCAGCTGCTGGCCGATCCGCTTCTGAACACGATGGTGCCGGGTCCCTTGGCCCGTCCGGCCGATGCCTTGGTGATCGAGACGGCGCTGCTTCCCGGGGTTACCGATCGGGTGGCCGCCGAGATCGAGCGGGCCGCCGGCATCGTGGGGGTGGCGATCGACGCGGTGGCCACCGGCCAGCGCTACGAGTTGGGCGGAAACCTGTCCGACGCCGATGTCGATGCCCTGGTCCGACGACTGCTGGCCAACCCGGTCATCGAACGGTGGACCGTCGGGCCGATCGAGCCCTCGTTCCCCACCGACGGTCATCACGACGACGAGGTGGCGGTGATTCCGCTTCGGGATCTCAGTCAGGCGCAGTTGGCCGAGCTGAACCGCACCCGGGGGCTGGCCCTCGACCCCACCGAGCTTGATGCGATTGCGACATGGTTTCGCGGCGAAGGCCGCGACCCCACCGACGCCGAGTTGGAGACGCTGGCCCAAACGTGGAGCGAGCACTGCACCCATAAGACCTTCCGCGCCGCGCTCACCACCACCACCGGCGAAGTCATCGTGCCGTTGATGCGCCAGCTTCGGGCCGCCACCGATCAACTCGACCGACCATGGGTGGTGTCGGCCTTCGTAGGAAACGCCGGCATCGTGGACTTCGGCGACGCGCTGGTGTTGGCGGTCAAAGTCGAGACGCACAACCACCCCAGCGCCGTGGAACCCTTCGGTGGGGCCAACACCGGAGTGGGAGGCGTGCTGCGCGACGTGATGGCCGCTCCGGCCCGACCGATCGCCGCCACCGACGTGCTGTGCTTTGGTCCACTCGACGTGGCCCCCGACTCGGTGCCCACCGGCACGCTGCATCCTCGGCGGATCACGGAGGGAGTGATCGCCGGAGTGGCCGACTACGGCAACAAGCTCGGCGTGCCGACGGTGGCGGGGGCGATCCTGCACGATCCGGGCTACACGGCCAACCCACTGGTGTTCTGCGGCTGCGTTGGGCTGGTGCCGCCGCATGATCCCCTCACCGGTCCCTATGCCGGCGATCGGGTGGTGGTCCTGGGCGGCCGGACCGGTCGCGACGGCATCAAGGGCGCCACGTTCTCCTCCATGGGGATGGACGCCACCACCGGTGAGGTGGCCGGCGCCTCGGTGCAGATCGGTGATCCCATCGTGGAGAAGCTGGTGTGCGACGTGCTCGACGACGCGGTGGGCCTGTACAGCGCGCTCACCGACTGCGGCGCCGGCGGGCTGTCGTCGGCGGTAGGCGAGATGGCGGAGGTCACCGGGGCCAACATCGATCTGGCCCGCGTGCCCCGCAAGTACCCGGGCCTCGCGCCCTGGGAGGTCTGGCTGAGCGAAGCCCAAGAAAGGATGGTGCTCGCCGTGCCACCGGCCAACGTCGACGCGTTGGCCAAGCTGTGTCACCGCCACGGCGTGGAGTGGGCCGACCTCGGATCCTTCACGGGCGACGGTCGGCTCGTGGTGCGCCAACATGAGCGCGTGGTGCTCGACCTCGACGTGGCCTTCCTGCACGACGGTCGGCCGCAGCGCCAGATGGTGGCCGAACTGCCGGCTCCCCCGTCCGCCTCAACCGACTCCGTCCCGGCGGTGGCCGACCCGGCGGCCACGCTGCTGGCCCTGCTCGCTCATCCCACCATCGCCTCCAAGGAGGCGGTGATCCGGCGGTACGACCACGAGGTGTTGGGCAACACCGTGATTCGCCCCACCTGCGGGCTCCACGACGACGGTCCGTCCGACGGGGTGGTGCTGGCCCATCCGGACTCTCGTCACGGTTTTGCCATCGGCATCGGCGTGAACCCGTGGATGGGGCTTCGAGATCCGAAGCGCATGGCCTACGCGGTGGTCGACGAGGCCATCCGCAACGTGGTGGTCACCGGCGCCGACCCCGACAAGGTGGCCCTGCTCGACAACTTCTCCTGGGGCGATCCGGCCGACCGCCCCACCCTCGGCTCGCTGGTGGCCGCCGTGCAAGGGTGCGTCGAGGCCTCATTGGCCTACGGCGCCCCGTTCGTGTCCGGCAAAGACTCGCTCAACAACTGCTACGTGGGCGACGACGGTCAGCGCCACGCCGTGCCACCCACGCTGGTCATCACCGCGTTGGCCCACGTGCCAGATGCCACCGTGTGCCCCACCGCCGACCTCGCCGCCCCGGGCGACGTGCTGCTCCTGCTGGGGCGCACCGAGGCCGAGTTTGCCGGCAGCCACCTCCACATGATCCAGGGCGACCACGACGGGGCGGTGGTGCCGGCGCCCGATCCGGCCGCTCCCGCCCGCTACCGGGCCCTGCATTCGGCGATCCGCGCCGGCCTGGTCCGCTCGGCCCACGACGTGAGCGAAGGCGGCCTGGCGGTCACGCTGGCCGAGATGGCTATCGCCGGACGGTTGGGAGCCGACGTCGCGCTGAGTGGCCCCGATCCCGTCACCGCTCTGTTTTCCGAATCGCTGGGCCGGATCGTTATCGCCGTGCGGGGCGACGACGCCGCCCGCGTCGTCGCGCTGTTCGACGAGCCGGTGACCACCCTCGGTACGGTCACCGACGCCCCAGAGTTGCGCCTCGTGGCCGGCGACGTCCGCATCGACCTTGCGGTGGAGCAGCTGCGGGCGGCCTGGCAAACGGGACTGTGGGGATGACCGTGCGGGTGCCGGCGGTGGTCATGACCGCGCCGGGGTCGAACCGCGATCCCGACGCGGTGTTCGCTCTCGAGCAGGCCGGTGCCGATGCTCGCCTCGTGTCGGTGTTCGACCTGATCGAGAAGCCCACGCTGCTCGATGACGCCGGACTCGTGATGCTGGCCGGTGGCTTCACCTACGGTGACGCCCTCGGTGCCGGCAAGCTGTGGGCCCTTGATCTCACCCACCGGTTGGGCGACGCGCTCGGTGCCCACGTGCAACGCGGTCGGCCGCTGCTCGGGGTGTGCAACGGCTTTCAGGCGTTGGTACAGGCCGGTTTCCTGCCCGGGGGTCACGCGACCGCCGCGCTCGCCCCCAACGCCAACGGTCGGTTCGAGTGCCGGTGGGTCACGCTCACGCCGGTGTCCGATCACTGCATCTGGACCCGTCAACTCGACGAACCGATCGACTGCCCGGTGGCCCATGGCGAGGGCCGGTTCGTGGCCGACGAGACCACGGTGAGTCGTCTCGAGGCCCACGATCTGGTGGCCCTGCGCTACGCCTCCCCCGAGGGCGCGGCGGCCAAGGGCGCCTACCCGGCCAACCCCAACGGGTCCGTGAATGACATCGCCGGGATCTGTGACGCCACGGGGCTGGTCCTCGGACTCATGCCTCACCCCGAGGATCACGCCGTACCGCGTCAGCATCCGCGTCACCGTCGCGGGGTGATCGGTCGGTTGGGGCTGTCGCTGTTTCGAGAAGGGGTACGCCATGCCGCCGGGCTCTGACAACGACCGCACCCTCTCGGAGATCGAGCTCCCTCTCCCCGACGAACGCAAGGGCAAGGTACGGGTGTCGTGGGCGCTGTCGGGAGACCGCCGGTTGTTCGTGACCACCGATCGCCTGAGCGCATTCGACCGGATCCTGGCCTGTGTGCCGTACAAGGGCCAGGTGCTCAACCAGTTGGCGTGGTGGTGGTTCGATTCCACTCGCTCGATCGTGGCCAACCACGCCTTGGCTATCCCCGATCCCAACGCGTTGGTGGCCACCAACGTCACCATCTTGCCGGTGGAGATGGTGGTGCGGGGCCATATCACCGGCGTCACCGGCACGTCGCTGTGGACCATGTACGAGACCGGCGAACGCCATCTCTACGGCCATCGACTGCCCGACGGGTTACACAAGAACGAGGCCCTTCCCACCCCGATCATCACCCCCACCACCAAGGCCGAGATCGGAACGCACGACGAACCGTTGAGCGTGCACGACGTCGTGTCGCTCGGACTGGTGCAGGCCACTCGGTGGGACGAGGTGTGTGCCGCGGCCCTGGCACTGTTCGAGCACGGTCGGGCGGTGGCCGAAAAGGCCGGACTGATCCTGGCCGACACCAAGTACGAGTTCGGCATCGATGCCGACGGGCAGTTGCTGGTGGCCGATGAGATGCACACCCCCGACTCTTCGCGCTATTGGGAAGCGTCCACCTACCTCGATCGGCTGGCGGCCGGCGAAGAGCCCGAGAGCCTCGACAAGGAACCGGTGCGCCGGGCCTTTGCCGAGTTGGGCTATCGGGGCGACGGGAATCCGCCCGAGGTACCCGACGTTGTGTGGGAGACCACCAGTGCCCGCTATGTCGAGGCGTATGAACGGATTACCGGCCATAGCTTCGTGCCCGGTGTCGCTCCCATCGCCGATCGAATTCGAGCCAACCTTGAAGGACTCTCGTGACTCACGTCTCAATACGGCCCACTCACGAGACCGTCGATCTCGACGACGACGCACCGCACGACGAGTGCGGGGTCATCGGGGTGTCCACGCCCGACGGTGACCACACCGCGCAGATCACCTTCTTCGGTCTGTTCGCCCTCCAACATCGGGGGCAGGAGGCAGCCGGCATCGCAGTGTCCGACGGCCATCGCGCCCGAGTCCACAAAGACGTGGGCATGGTCACCCAGGTGTTCACCCCCGACACGTTGGCCCCCCTCAGCGGCTACCACGCCATCGGCCACACCCGCTACTCCACCACCGGCTCCTCGAGCGCCCGCAACGCCCAGCCCTATCTCGTCGAGAGCATGCACGGCCCGGTGGCGTTGGCCCACAACGGCAATCTGGTAAACGCCGCCGAGTTGCGCAGCGAATTGCTCTCACGGGGTTTCGGGCTCACGGCCACCAGCGACACCGAGGTGCTCACCCTCATGTTGGCGGCCGCCATGGGCAGCTCGTGGGAAGACCGCCTCGAGCGCACCATGCCGGCATGGAAGGGCGCCTATTCGTTGGTGGTACTGGCCGCCGACCGG
>Ga0268264_10003962_pt1 | contig 12676 bp, 22 predicted proteins | sample KBSSwiS32_FD_190357 | JGI IMG/M metagenome (GOLD analysis project Ga0268264, IMG submission 190357) | Switchgrass rhizosphere microbial communities from Kellogg Biological Station, Michigan, USA - KBS Switchgrass S3-2 (SPAdes) (version 2) | ecosystem: Host-associated > Plants > Roots >... | reverse complement strand
CCTTACCTTTCATTTCATAGATTCTTGGCATGTTATCCTCGCGTCAGGTTCCAATACAAACGCTTGGCTGAGATATCGTCCGTAACAGCTGCGGTGCAGAGCTTGTGACCGCGCAGAGATTGCACGATCACACCCACTCCGAATTGATACGCACACCTTAACAGCTGGTTTTTGTATCCTCGGTATTCGAGAATAGCTCCATCAAGAAATTCTCGGAGTGTTGGTCGCGATTGTTTCTTAGCCATGATCGTCCCCTTTGTTCGTGGTCGTTGTGAAATACGAAGCGGTTTTTGCATTGGCGCACAGCAAGGCGCATTTTGCGCCTTGCTGCACCTTGTGCTGTCTTAGCGTACGGCTGTTTCATCGCCCACTGACCCTCGCTTTTTCAACACTGCGTTCCACCGAACGCAACACTTGCACCAGCAGTGCGATTTCATCCTGTTCGTATATGCTGATATTGCGTTCACCCATAAGGAATTCTACGACCGCAGTAAACTGGTCGCATGTCATGTGGGCTAATCGCCGCTCGACGTGTAGTGTGATGTTTTCATTGTGATGTGTCTCAGCTTCTGACACTTTACTATCTGTCAGTGTGCTTGCGGCCAGCAGCGTTACGGGATGCGTCAGCTTTGTCAGTGTGGTCATTTTTCTACCTCAACTAAATCGAGCCATTGGCAACCAGGCACTTGCATTTCGATGAGGATTTGAACGACTGCTTCAGCAAACAGTGATAGTTCGGTGTCGCGCTTATCATCAGCAGCAGCATCAGTAGCAGCAGCAGCAGCATTAGCAGCAGCATTAGCAGCAGCAGCAGCAGCATTAGCAGCAGCAGCAGCAGCAGCAGCATTAGCAGCACCATAAGCAGCATCAGCAGCAGCAGCAGCAGCATAAGCAGCAGCATTAGCAGCATTAGCATCATCAGCAGCAGCATAAGCAGCAGCATAAGCAGCAGCATTAGCAGCAGCAGCAGCAGCAGCATAACCAGCAGCATAAGCAGCACTAGTAGTCTTCTTCGCCTTTAAGGTGGATACCTTGTCTCCGTTTCGTTCACATTGCACTGCTGCTGCTATCATAGCAGCTTTGTGCTCTGGAATTTTGATAATCGACGCCGCAACCCTTATTGCGCGCGGGATCGTCGTCCGAATTGTATACTCGACGACACGCCGTACAAACTCTTGCTCATCAAGGCCAACACTTCCGAGTTGAATCACAGCTAACCGTCGCAGACCGTTAGCCCGTGCTTTATTTGATGACCATCGCGAGTCATTTAGTCGGATTTTGAGGTTTCGTAATGCTGGTGCTACGCATCCTGGATCATCGCCATGTGGTAGACCAAGTGCATAACATACCGCAGCTTCGACACACATTTCACCTAGAACTTGTTTACCTAGTCCACTGACGAGGCCGATATCGACCGTGTTTCGTACCTTGATTGCTATATCTCGTGTGATATTCATGATTTCACCATGCGGTAAACTGTGAATGTTGAATGGCTACCGTTCGCCAACTTGTTTCTGATCCGTACAGCATGTTCATAGTTGTTGTACGGACCATACACTGCTGTGACCAGTTCGATCGTGATTTCAACAATTGCAAACATCACTTACTCCCGATCATGTAGGAACTGCGGGACGCTGCACCTACCTGCTTACTGAACGACACCGTGTCAGCAGCCCTTCGCCCTTCGGCCGCAGCTGCCTCGGCTTCGCTGTTGGTGCTTTCGGCCTTGGCACGCAGGGCACGGATTTTGCGCAGCAGGTCTTGCAACTTGGTGTTCTCAGTCATTTATTTAGCTCCAGTTAAAGGTTACAGTTTCCTTACAGGTATACGTGCTTGGAAGTCAGCTTCAGCGTCCTTGATTTGTGTGAAATATCTAACATCATCATAGTCATTGAAAGGTGGTTTAACCTGGATGACTGCATACTTTGCGCTTCCTGGAACAAACGTTCCTGGTGGTGCAACAGCTGTGTCGATTATCAACACAGCTATTTTTTCAGTAAAGTACCGAGCAATGTAGTGTGATGTTTCTTGATCCATTATTTTCCCATCCACATAATTGAACCAACGCGCGTCATAGCATACACCATTGCAGGCACAGCAAGCCCCAGCGCCGCAGCAGGGTACACCATCCAGCCTGTTGCTGCCCATGTAAATGCCAGTGCATTAAGCAGCGCACTGAAGGCCAGCGTGCCTACGATAGCAGGTCGTGCCCAACGCTCCGCAGCGTGCCTACGCTTAGGGTCGGTTTCCACCAGCATGGCAAGCTCCAGGGCAACAAAGCCGAGGTCTATGCCTATTGCCATAGCTAGTGCTTCCCATGTCGGTGCACCTGTTACCAGGGCAATACCCTTGCTCAAGTGCATCAGGCTTAACCCTGTAAGGGTTAGCGCAACGGTGCCCACAAAGCTGCAAGCCGCATTGCGGCGGCGCACTTCGGCAGTGGCACGTCGTGCCACTGCTGCACTTGCCTTTTGTTGCTTAGTGGTCAGCGGCAGTTTCGTTACAGTGTTAGCAGTCATCACAGTAGCTCCCCAATGGTTTAAGCTGCACACATCAACTTTTCAGCACACTCTGGCCCAATGCCACGCTTAATTGACGATGGCACAGTCAGCTTACGTGCACATCGACAACAGCGCCCCTCGTGCCAGATTTCGCACCCGGGAGGAAGGCGCTTGCCTTCCTCCAAGTTTGCCCAAATCCAGGCAATTGCCTGCACTCGCTTGTCGGTTGCTGGTATCTTGGATTTCACACCATGCTTAAACTCCACCTCCATGTTCTTCCATGCAAGTGTGCGCAAGGTGCCAAGGTAGGCGAACTCGTTTTCATTATCGCTACCATACATCACACTCACGAACCAAAGTCCAGCTTTGCCGTCACATGCTGTAACCTTGTAAGTGTACCGCGCCTCCCTACCAACAGCAGTGAAGGTGGCATTGCCACCTAGCACAAAGGTACGAATGTCGTGTGCACTGGTCAGTTGTCCGCGCGTTTCCATGTGATCACCCAATGTCCATCTGAAAGAGTTGCGACAGGTTGTCCGTGCAAAGCTGCGGACCATTAAACGGCTGCATCGCCAGTTCAACCAGTTGGTCAACCGTCCAATAGGACGGTTGCTCAAGTTGCCAGCCTCGCCGTGTCTTGATCATACGGTAGGATACGCCTTGGATTTCAACTTGCTTTGTCATGTTTAGCTCCCAATGTTCACAGTTAGCGGCACAGTCCCAACATACGGCGCGCGGCTTGCAGTGCCCACAAGCCGCGTTCGCTATCTTTATCAATCCCGGCTATTGATCCAACTGTGTACAACGCATTTAAGTAGCCACGGTCGAAGCCAGTCTTAGGTGGATTTAGCACAAAACTTTCCAGTGAGTTTATCAGGTGGTCAGTCATCACAGTCTCCTCAGTGTCTACAGTTTCAATTTCCACGCGTCATAGCAAACAAGCACACTATGCCAACCACGATATTGAGTGGCGCGAAGATGTTACCTGGCAACATAGCCGCACCAAAGTTTAGGTAGGCAAACGCTTTAGATGTTTTCATGTTTAGCTCCTATGTTTGCAGTGTTAAAAGTTGTACGGCATGACCGCGCACTGGTTTGGTGCCAGTGTGCAGCCATAGCTTACAACCCAAATTTTTATCTTGTCCTGATGTCCCTGTTGCCTGCGTGTACCGTACTAACGTGCTGGGTGAGGTCGCCAGCATCGTGCCCTGGTAGACGTGTGCAGCTTGTTGTCTGCACATTAAAGCTGCCCTGGAAACCACTGCCAGCAACGGCTAACGATTGAACGTTAAAACCTGCACTTTGTTCTGCCGCCCGTCTTTTTATCTTATGGGGCTTGGCTTGTGCGCCGGTAGTACCAGGGACTGACGGGGCCACTTTTGGAGGGTGGCACTTGCGCCGGTCTTGATTTGAACACTACCCGTAGTTCTCACAAATGCAAAGAATAAAATGAGAATTTTTGTGAAATTTTATTGCGTTGTGAGGCTTGCCCGGCAGGGCTGCCCCCGGCTTCAACCGGGGGGCGGTCCTGCCCTACCTGCCCAATCGTACTTGGCCTTGCCCCACGTGGGACCATACTCAGCATCCACCAGCATAGGCACGCGCAAGGGCACTATTTCACGCATTATTTGGCAAGCCAGTGCACCTTGTGCTTCAGTAGCTACGCTGAAGTCTAATTCATCATGCATCTGCAATAACGGGCAGATACCTTCGCGCCACAATGCGCGCATCGCCGCTTTTGTTTGTCGTGCTGCGCTGCCTTGGATTAGCCCATTCATTGCCTTGCGACACAGTGAACGTTTCAAACTCTTACCGTACCAGGGATGATCAGGATTTTCGATCCTGATTTTTGCTTCTTCAATCCTACAATCACCCATCTGATACAAACCGTTACTTGACCAGCCACGTGATTTCTCTTCCTTGCTGAGCCAACGTGGTTCCCATGTATCGTAGTGTATACGTGCGCCATCCAGCAATCGTATGAAGCCAACACGTTCTGCTTTCTTACGGCACCGTTCATTCATCTCACTATTGAACGGCAATTTTTCATCGTACTGTTTCATGATTGCAGCTGCTTCATCTTCGCTCTTACGTATCATCAGTGCAAATTTGCTGATGCCTGCACCATACGATTTTGCAAAGTTGGCATCTTTAGCAGGTTTGCGATCAAGACCAGTCATTTCAGCAACCATGCTGTGGAAGTCTGTGCGAGGATCATTGCGGTATTTGTCACCAGCGTCAGTTGCTCGGGAACACCCAAGCAACTCTGCAAAGTGTACAATCAGGCGATATTCTTGTTGTGAATAGTCAGCAGCCAACCAGCTTTCGCCCGGTTCTGGTAGAAATATGCCACGGATCAGTGGCGCTATTTCATCGTCTCTATTTGGCATCTGTTGAAGCGGAGGGTCGGAATACGAAAACCGATAGGTTCTTGTACCACCATCCTCACTACGAAACTGATTAATTGACGCATGAAGCCTCGACCCATCATTGGAACGATAGTGCGCATACTTCATGATATAGGTGCCGATAAACTTTTCAGCAGCTTCAAACGCAGCTTTGCCTTTGATCACCAGCTGTGGCAACCAGTGATCTATACGTGATGTGATTTTCTTATCAAATGTAACACCACTTTTTCTTTTTTCTTCTATAGGTATTTGCAGCTTACATTTATTGAATGCATTAACCATCCATTCTGTGCGGCGGACTTCATCCATGCCGACAGTAACACCCATCTTTTCACTCAATTCTTCAAATATTTTCTGTGATCTCTTATACAACAACAGCTGTGTCTGTTCAGCTACTTCCATGTCTACACGAATACCACGCTTGCGCATCTGGTGCACAACAGGCAACAGATCCATTTCAAGTTGATATGCCTTTCCGACATCCTGCAATTCTATTTCAGGCAACAATGACTCACGCAACAGCAGCGTTGCAACAGCATCTTGCTCTGCATAGCCTCCCACAAAACGTGCTGGTAAACGCCATGCGTGTTTTTGTGCTGCGCCGTCCCAAGCGAAGCCATAAGCTGCTACGGCTTCGCGTAGCAGCTTATCATCTTTGCCCGGAATGCCACGCCATTTACACAACTCATCAAGACCATACGAATATCGATTTTCATCAACCATGTAGGCCATACAGGTCGTGTCGTCGATTAAAGGTGGAACTTCCACCTTTAAATCGGTGTCCCCCCATCCCACATCATACGGCGCGTTCTGCATGACAAAGCGCACACCAGCTTTTATGTGATCGCGTTCCCAGACAGCAACTGTTTCCGCTTGGAAACAGTTGCTGTCTGGATGGCGAATAGGGAAATAAGCAGAATGGATCTCCGATCCGTCCCGCCATGCCACCGAAGTGCCACACACATGACCACCACCACTGCCGAAAGCCCACCCTGGTCCAATACCAGTTGTCAGACCGTTGTCTTTGCATTCACGGTCTAACGCAATCACTTTGTGTTTGCGAAGATCCGGCAAAACGTCAAGACGTTTCCAGTCACTATCCGGAGCGAACATTATTTGTTGTTCGCCCCCTATGTGTGGATTTTTTGCTTTTTTCATTGTTCAGTAACACCTCGATCATCTTTCAGTGATGTTGGCTTTGGTTTCACTTCTCCACTCTGAATTACAAAGCCTAACTTTTCGTAGTTTCTTCATAACCTAGCCAGCTTTTTTGCATACCTGTTTCTTCTATAGCTGGCACAGGTTGATTGATCTGATTTTGATACTTACCGCTGTACGGTAGTTCAGTCGGTTCCACCAACAAGTGAAATACTATCTGACAAATAGGATCACCAGCATAGATTGCGAAGATTTCTTGACCATGATTTGACAATTCCAAAGTCGCATAGCCATTCCAACCTGGATCAAACAGTGTGTTCTGCACTGCAAGACCTCGCCGTGCCCACGATGATTTGTCGTGGACAATTGCACACAGGTCGTCGTGGATATAGAAATATTCTAACGTTGACGCTAATTTGAATTCACCAGGTTTTATCGTCAACGACTGTGCTATTCTAATGTCGTATGATGCTGACGACAACCCAAACGACATTCCATTAACTAGTGTCTTTTCACCAACGAACGGTGAAATAAGAGGGTAGGTCCCATCAAGGGACCTGCTTCTGATGTGTTGTGCTGGTAATATCATGTGTCTTCCTCCTCATCTATAAAAGTAACACCACCAAGCTCGTAAAGCTGGAGCGGACGCAGGATCACGTGCACCTAAAACAAAACTAGGCCACTCTACAACTGTTCCATCGCGACGCTTTACAAGGTATTTTCCTTCTGGTGTTTTTGGATTATCACGAACAAGACCATATAAAATTGGTTTATCATTCATGTTTGCTTCTCCCACATTTTCCACTCTTTAGCTAATATCCACTTGGATTCTGTCTCATGCCACTTATAGAATGTCTTCTGCCAATTCTCACGACCCATCATTTCATGATTATTCTGTTCACGTGGAACGACTGGCCACCTGTCGCGTTCGTCTGCTGGCACCTTACTGATATCAAGGACGTAAGTGTGATCGAACATGAAAGTGTCTTTATACATTTTCACAATATTATCAGCCAGTCTTCTCATTATTGCTGTTGGGAGTGTCCGATTTTCTCTTAACCCAGCTAACATTTTCAACGCTGCGTACTCAGCTTTAGTGATCGATGGTGATAGTATTTTGTAAATTCCTCTTGTTTCATACACATCATTAAATGCACCTTCACTAACAGGTCTATCTACACGTACAAAAAACTCCATTGGAATCACCCAAGGTTTCTTGATATACCTTTCATCAGGTGTTTGTTCTCGTTCGTGGTGTCCGCCGTCTTCTGGTGTTCCAGGCTCATTTAGTTCAGCAAGATACCGAATATTTTCATCCTGCATTTCAGTCAGAACCATTTTCACAGGCTTCCCGGCAACGACATCGCGCGACACCATCTCAGCCTCGACCAGCAACAGGTATCTACGCAAGTCACGTATTTCAGCCAACACCGTACCGTCCTCACCCCCCGGTTCCTCCTCGATCTTGGCAAAGATGTCCTCAGCATTAAAACATCGATAAATATACTGACGATCTTCACCTGATAGCACATTGAATACACCATCTTTATACTCAATTTGAAAACCATCAGGAACCGGGGGGCGTCCCATCATAACGAGTAGCCGGTCTATTTTGCGGCGCAACATGAACCACGCGCTACGACCTCCACCCTTTTTCCAGCTGCCTTGGTATGTTTTCTCTTTCATCCGAAGGTGATGGCAATCGTTATCGGCTACAGTGTCGATATATTTCATGTGTTCCATATCAGTCATTTCTGTTTTCCATTCATAAACAGACCAACCGCAGTCCGAAGATGATATTTTTCATCATTGCTACAGTACGAGTCATCTATCAGAATTCTTATAGATTGAGACATAAGAACCATTGCACATTCAGCGTATTGATTTCCCATTTTGGTTTCGAATAAAGCTGTTTCCCATGTTTCAAGTGCATCAGCTATTTTACATTTCAGAGGTTCATCACCACACAATAACGGTAGTCCTGCACTCTGTGTAGCACGTCCCATTATTTCAACTTCATCAAGTGCGTCTTTCAATGGTTGCCACTGTTGTTTAGCATAGCTTGGTGTATCACCTGCTGTCAATTCACCCAAGTCGTGACGCAACAACCACACTAGGACCTCTGCACGTGGAATGTTCCAAAGTTCTAGATAGATCAGCGCTGCTCGACAACTGTGTCTGCCGACAGTATCGGCAGACAACATTGGCCACGTATGCCATCGCTTAACACGAGTTGCCATACCTTGTGAAGCTAGAACAGATTCTCTCTGTATCATTTCAATCTCCAATAATGATCAGTAACAGACACCCAAGTCCACCAACTACTAACAGCAGTGATACACTGTTGAGAAACGCTAGATACAATGGGTCATAGTCAGGTATCATTTCTTCCTCCTTTGTAGCCACTCAGTGCACGCAATGCGCCAATCCATTGACCTGATTTCAGATGCTAAAGCTGAAGCTATTGCTGTTGCGACGCTTCCCTGTATCTTTGCTCCTGATTTTTTATAACGTTCGTGTGCCAACATAGCGGGCATCAACGTTGTTTCAAACCATCTATTTTCATAGTTGTCGTAGTTCATCATTTTCTTAGGATGATATGTATCTAAATCACACCACGTCTCGAAAGTTTGAATATCTTTATTAATTGCGTCAGGCTTATCGAACAGTGGTTCAGGTGTTTCTGTTACACGATCACCCTCTATTATTTCAGGAAGTTTTCCTAAAGTACATTCACCACGTATTGTTAACCGATCGAGTTCATCTAGGTAAGCGTGGTAGTTGTTTGACAGCTGGTACATTTTTCCCATGCCGACACCGATACGTGCAGCCAGATATTCTTGCAGGATCGAAAAGTGTACAGCGTTGGCACCGTGTGCACCCCACACGGCATCGTTGCTGCGGCAACACACGGTCAGGTCCAGTGTTGATTCACCAAGTGTTACTATCTGATCTAATGTGTGGTGGCCCAGTGTTTTCCCTGGTTGAATTCGCAAATAAATATGTGTGTTGCATGGGCGATCTTTCCACTTACCACGCAGATCGTTTTCACCCGATAAATCTTCTCGTTCATTTGCTTCACAACACAGTTGGTACTGATCACGTGCATCCCACATCTGAATAATGCATTGGCGTGACATTGGATCAGCTTTGAGCACGTTGATAACGTGCTCCAACTGATCAAACCCTAACGCATGACGCCACCTATGTCCGTAAGCCCCATGCACTGTACCGTCGGGTTCTGCAAACTCTACAAACCTGCTAACATATGGTGTCAACGCTTTAACTTTATTACCACCTGCCAACATCCACATTGCCTCACGCAAATGGAAAAATGGATTTGCATCTCGTACAGATGAAAATAGTACCCGCTCTTGTGGGAACCGTGTAACAGTCATCACTGGTACGGGTGCAACTAGAACATTGCCAGCGCGAGACTGTTCTTCTTTTCCTTCCTCGATCAGATATTTCAAACCCATCTGTAGTGCTTGATTTACGTTGCGCGCCTCAATAGTTTTCATCTCAGTATTCTCCAATTAAAACGGTATATCATCATCGTTTTCAGTTTCACGGCGTGATGCGCCACGTCTTGCTGCACTACTGCCTTCGGCAGTAGTGTTGCGAACATTGTCCCTTCTGCCACCATTCCCATCTTCATCACGCTGTTCAAACAACATCATAACGACTTTATTTTCATGTTTTGGATTCGGCACTGGTACACTATCAAGATAAATTGTGATGCTGCCTTTGTCATTTTCAACAGCATTGCCGACTCTGTGCCACCACACAGCATCCTTTTCAGCGTACTTTGGCCGTGCAGTGCAGACGTCAAATTTTCGCTTTGTGCTCATAGTTTTCCCTTTCAATCAACTAGTTATTCTACATCGCAACTAGAACAAAGTGCAGCACTATTTTTCCTATAGGGAAAAGAGATATTCAACCACTCACACACTTGGCGCTTCGCTTCATTACGTTTTCGTGTCATTAAACAAATGACACCTAATTTTTCAAACTCGTAGTGATCACGGCGAGATTTAGAATGCAGTTTCGAGATAGTTTCTTCACTGATAAAATGTCCACGTTTACGGACTGAAACAACGCAGTGTTCTAGTGCTGGACTTAACGTAACAACTCGTATCTTGGTAAGATTTCGCAACGCTAACAACCTACGAGGTGTGTCGCTTAGGTTTTTTCCTTCCATCAGTACATCGTAACCTTTTATCGCATACTCTTGTGCTAAAGCGTACGCTTCATCCAAAGTTTTCAATGTATCGATACCGCCATTAGCTATTTCGTAGTGACCAATCACAAATAACTTTTTATCGAGTAAATAGCCAACTGGCTTACGTCTACCAACTCGATAGTCTGGCTGCACTTCTACATAGTGCCTCATCACATTTCGCACTAATGTCGATTTACCTGCACCATTGGTTCCTCGTATAGAAATTATCATTTCTTCTCCCATGGTCTCAGTACTGGTGCTGTCATTGGTCCACTTTTAGTTGATACTATCAAATCAGCAACAGTTTGTGAATCTGGACGATGTAAACGTTTACGACCCTTTAAATCTGGTAACAACCCTACACGGTACGATCGATGATCACATCCTTTACAGGGGCGAAATTCTCTTCGTCCTTTTATCAACATTTCACGCGCAGCACCCATTGCATCACTTTGCCAAATAGCTTCTATACCATCGGTCAACACGTTACCGCACCTGTACTCACCACGCCAATCATTACAACATAACGGCACCGACCCATCATAACGAATAGCTAATTGTCGAAAAGGCAATGCGCAACGTTTGCCAGCCATACGTTCATTAAGCTCGCCACCTGCTCCTGCATGATTTGACAGTCTATTATGGTTTCCTTTTTTATCTGTTGTATCAGTTACTTCTATATCACGAATTTGAATTAGTCTTTTCACATTAGATTTTACACGAACATGAGGGTTTCCATCTTTATTTTCCGGGTATTTATAAAATTCAAATCCTAGACTATGTTTAAAACCTGAACGCAAGGTTCCGTATTTTTCAACTGCATCCAATACTTTAGGAACCAAAGCAACACCTTGATAGTGATCTAATCCAAGAATATTAAGACCAGCATCGAATAGTCCTAGTATATTTTTTACTGGCCCTGGAGATCGTAACAAGCCTCCAGAATTTGTCAGCATCAACATAGTCGCTTTAGGTAAGTGTTCACGTATAGCACGTATCACACCAATGTAATTTGGATGCATAGTCGGTTCACCACGCATAGCAAATCCAACTCGACAGTTCCAGTTTAGTTCTTTTATTTGCTCGGCTATTTTACTAGCGGTACTTATTTCCATAAACTTGTATATCTTAGGCTTCTCCTCACGAATACCTTGAAGTCCGCAAAAATTACAGTACAGGTTACATCCCTCTGTCAGTTCTATAGAAACACTGTAAGGTGGTTCTTGTTCTCTATATTTTCGTCTCATGACTTTCTCCATCATCTGTTACTCTCGTACACTTCTTTCAATCTACCAGATAAACCATCTCTTTCTTTTTTAGCCTTCAATGAGAATACACTTTGTTGTTCAGCACCTATTTCTTCACTACGTGCCAACATATTCACAACATTTTTTCCATTAGCTACAGACCACCTTGAAGTATCGTACCCTCCTTTTCGTAGTGATGTACCGCACTCAGGTTGAAACACCATCGGCAAACCTGCCGACAACATTTCATAGAACCTGTTTGCAGGCGAATGAAATCGTTCATGTGACATACGATCTTCGATGTACAGACCCAAGCCATACGAAGCTAGTTCTTCGCGAAAATTTTCTCTAATAGGTGGTATATAACTAAGTAGTTCGTGTTCCCCATACTTTTCAGAGAAATTCTTCGATGGACTACTGATCGTTGTACGCACTACTGGAGACTGAAAGTACCTATCAAAGTACATGGTGCGAGAAGACTTACCACTCGCAGCGCGCCATGAACCATAGTACAGCAATTCTTTTTTACGTGTCTGACGTGATTTCACGATTGTTTTCTTATCGAGTGGATCGTACGTCAAACAGTTCCAATTCACATACGAACTGCCAGGCAATTTCGCCCAATCTTCACACGTAGACCAGAACATCGTATCACTCTTACCTTCTTCTTTTCGTCTAACAAACGCACGTCGAAATAGTGACTGTGCTTTAGCGTCAGACTTCGGTGGAATTATCGTATAATCATTCTGTATCCACACAACATTTTTCGCTTCAAATATAGCTGTTCCCAAGGCCTCCAAATTATTGCAAAAAGCATAAGCACCGTTCACTATTATCAACGTTTCAAGTTCTGTGTCTGCTATATCGTCTCCTGTAACAATAGGAATTTGTAGTTCTTCACTGACAAATCGAGCTATGCGAACACTTGCTATCATGCTTCGTTCTGAACATTTCACAAAGCTGAACAGTTTTACCTTGCTCATTTGAATACTCCCCTTGGTCTACCTTGTCCCAGCCGGACGCGCTCAAATTTATCAAACTCACAAAGTGTGTGCTCAACTTCTCTCATTTCCCACTTTGGCCACAATTTACCTTTTGGCCACAGAGTTTTAGATGCAGAAAGCACACTTTGCATTTCTT
>Ga0268264_10003958_pt1 | contig 12687 bp, 11 predicted proteins | sample KBSSwiS32_FD_190357 | JGI IMG/M metagenome (GOLD analysis project Ga0268264, IMG submission 190357) | Switchgrass rhizosphere microbial communities from Kellogg Biological Station, Michigan, USA - KBS Switchgrass S3-2 (SPAdes) (version 2) | ecosystem: Host-associated > Plants > Roots >... | reverse complement strand
TCGGCCGCGGGCCGGCGCACGTCTACCTCACCAAGGACCTCTTCTTCTCCGGGCACACCGCCACCACCTTCCTGCTCCTGCTCTACGCCTGGCGGTTCCCGCGGCTGCGCTGGCCCATGCTCCTGGGCCACGCGGTGGTGGTGGCCACCGTCTTCCTCGCGCACATGCACTACACCATCGACGTCTTCGGCGCGTACGCGATGGCCTTCGCCGCGTACGCGCTGGCGGAGTGGCGGCCCGCGGCTACTTCTTCGGCGCGGGTGCAGGCGCCCGAGGCGGAGGCGCCGCGGACGCCTCCTTGGGCTTCTCCGCCGCCGCGACCTCCTCGCGGAGCTTCTTGAGCGCGTTGATCGGCCCGTCGTACTGCTGCACCTTGGGCAGCGTCCCGGCGAAGGCGAGCGCGTCGTCCACCGTCTTCTTCGCCCCCTTCAGGTCGCCCTGCTTCTGCTGGATGCCGGCGCGGGTGGAGTAGATGCGCAGCCGCCGCGGCCCGCGGGCCAGCCCCAGCGCGCGGTCGGCGGCGGCGAGCGCCTCGGGGTACTTGCCCAGCTCCTTCAAGGTGGCGGCCATGCGCGCGGGCGGGTTGAAGTCGTCCGGCAGCGCCTTCTCCGACTCCTGGAGCATGGCCAGCGCCTTCTCCGGCTGCTTCAGCTTCAGGTACGCCGTCATCCGGTGCGGGTCGAACACCGCGCGGCCCTCGGGGGTGGTGGCCTTCGCGGCCTCCCCCTCCAGGTACTTCGCCCACGCCTCCGCCATGGCCCGGGCGCCCTCGGCGTCGCCGCGCTCGTCGCGCAGGTCGACCAGGGAGCCGAAGAGGCCCGAGTAGTCGTCCGCGGCGATGGCGACGTCCCGCTTGGTCACCAGCTCCGTCGCCGTCTGCTCCAGCGAGGCGATCATCCCGGCGCGCGCCGGCGCCTCCTTGGGCAGCTCGTCGGCGCAGGCCAGGCCCAGGGCCACCGCGTCCACGTACGGCGGGCTCCGCGGGAGCTTGTCGCGCTCCTGCAGCGCGGTGGTGGCGCACGTCTCCCACTGCTTCAGCTCGTAGAGCGAGAGGATCCACACCTCCACCGCGCGCCCGCGCCCGGGCCAGTCCTTCGGCGCCTTGGCGGCGAGCTGGGCGCCCAGGCGCGCGGCCTCCTCGTATTTCCCCTGGGCGAACGCCTGGTCCTCGGCCGCGAGCTGCGCGTCCGGGCCCTTGGCCGCGCCCTTCAGCGCTCGCTCGCCGTCATCCAGCAGGCGCTCGAGCTGCGGCACGGTGGCCGACCCGGGCCACTTGAGCGCCACCTTTTCGCCCTTCGGGTCGATGATGAAGAACGACGGCCAGCTGTCCACCGGGTACTTCTCCAGGAAGGGACCGGCCGAGGTCTCCTCCGTGTTCATGCTCAGCCAGACGAACCGTCCGGCGTGCCGCTCGAGCTTCGCGTCCGTGAACACGAACGCCCGCATCGAGCGACAGCTGTGTCACCACGGCGCCCAGACGTCGACGAAGAGCGGCACCCCCCGCGACTTCGCCTTGGCCAGGGCGGCCGGGTAGTCGTTCTCCAGGAAGGGGAGCACCTCCTTCACGGCCGTGGGGGCGGCCAGGGAGGCGGTGGACAGCGAGACGGCGAGGAGCAGGGCTGGGCAGGAGGGCGAGGTCACGGGCCCGACGATACCTCTGTAAGGGATTCACCTGGAGTGTCGAGCTGCGGACGGGACGTCTTCTCACCAGGAGGTGAAGCTTTCACGGGTGAACAGGTTCACCGTCAGACCGCGTACATCGTCACTTCCCGTGGTGACCGGCACTGAAGAGATTTCAGCCCTCTTTTGCCGAGGGGTGGGTATGTCGGATCAGGTAGGGCGAAAGTTCGGCGGCCACATTCGCGACTTGCGGAAGGCCAGGAGCCTCACCCAGGAGGTCCTGGCGGAGCGGAGCTCACTGTCGGTGGATGCGGTCCGGAGAATCGAGCGGGGCGCGTTCTCCCCCTCCCTGGACACGGTCCGCAAGCTGGCCACGGGCCTGGAGGTCACCCTGTCCACGCTGTTCGAGAGCTTCTCGGCGCAGCGGCGGGACACGGTGGCGGAGATCTGCGACTTCCTGCAGCGCCGGCGGCCGGACGAGGTGAAGCTGATCTGGCGGGTCATCCGCGCCATCTTCGACGGCCGCTGACTCCCGGAGGATGCGGCCGTGGCCGCCGCATCCGCGTTCCCTGGGTCGGGGGACTGAGCCGGCGGTCGGTGCTACACCGCGCTCGACCATGAGCGCGAACCCAGAGGTCCGAGTCGAGAAGTCTGGCCCCGTCACCACGGTGGTGCTCCACCGGCCCGCCGTCCGCAACGCGGTGGACCGCCCCACCGCCCAGGCGCTGGCGGACGCCTTCCGCGCCTTCGACGCGGACGAGTCCGCCTCCGCCGCGGTGCTCTTCGGGGACGGAGGCACCTTCTGCGCCGGCGCGGACCTCAAGGCGGTGGCGTCCGGGGACGAGGCGCGGTTCAACCGGATGGAGCCCGAGGGGGACGGGCCCATGGGCCCCTCGCGGATGCTCCTGGGCAAGCCGGTGGTGGCGGCGATCTCCGGCTACGCGGTGGCGGGCGGGATGGAGCTGGCGCTGTGGTGCGACCTGCGGGTGATGGAGGAGGACGCGGTGCTGGGCGTGTTCTGCCGGCGCTTCGGGGTGCCGTTCATCGACGGCGGGAACGTCCGGCTGCCGCGGCTGATCGGCCTGTCGCGCGCGCTGGACCTCATCCTCACCGGGCGCGCGGTGAAGGCGGACGAGGCGCTCGCCATGGGGCTGGTGAACCGGGTGGTGGGAAAGGGGCAGGCGCGCGCGGCGGCGGAGGCGCTGGCCGCGGAGCTGGCCGCGTTCCCCCAGGACTGCCTGCGCGCCGACCGGCGCTCGGCCTACGAGGCCTTCGGGATGCCGCTGGAGGCCGCCCTGCGGATGGAGTTCGAGCGCGGGAGCCGGGTGGTGACCCTGGAGAGCGTGGCGGGCGCGAAGCGCTTCGCCGGGGGCGAGGGCCGCCACGGGTCGTTCTGATAGAACCTGACGTCTGAGCGTGGAGCCCTTCGCGTCCGATCGCTACCAGGTCATCGCCCCGCTGGGCGGCGGCGGGATGGCGGAGGTGTTCCTGGCGCTGGCCACCGGGGCGGAGGGCTTCCGCAAGCCGGTGGCGATCAAGCGGATGCTCGCGCACCTGGCGGTGAACGAGGACGTGGCCCGCATGTTCCTCGCCGAGGCGCGGCTGGCCATGCACCTGCACCACCAGAACATCGTCTCGGTGTTCGACGTGGGCCGCGGGCCGGAGGGCCTCTACCTGGTGATGGAGCTGGTGGACGGCTGGGACCTGGGCGGGGTGCTGGGCCACGAGGCCAAGGCCCGCACCTGGATGCCGGAGCCGCTGGCGGTCTACGTGGCGCAGCAGGTCGCCAACGGCCTGGCGCACGCGTACCGCAAGACGGAGAACGGCAAGCCGATCATGGCGGCGCACCGGGACCTGACGCCCTCCAACCTGATGGTGACCGCCGACGGCGAGGTGAAGATCGCCGACTTCGGGATCGCCAAGGTGGACACCGGCCAGACCGAGCCCGGCACCTTCAAGGGGAAGATCCCCTACGCGGCGCCGGAGGTGATCCGCGGCGAGCCGGCGACGCACCTGTCGGACCAGTTCTCGCTGGGCGTGGTGATGCACCGGCTCACCAGCGGCCAGTACCCGTACGGCTACAGCGACAACCCGGTGGCCTTCAACGACATGTTGGCCAGGGCGGGTTCGCCGCCGTGCCCGGGCCTCTCCGCCGAGTGCGCGCAGGTGGTGCGGACGATGCTCGCCAAGGCGCCGGCGGACCGCTACCCGAACATCGAGGTGGCGAGCCACGCGCTGGCTCGGCTGCTGGCGAAGTCCGGCGCGGTGGTCGGCGCGCCGCAGCTGGCGCGGTTCCTGGCGTCGCTCCACCTGCCGCCCCCCCCCAGCGCCAAGGTGCCCAGGGAGCTCCCCAGGCCGCAGCCGCGGGCGCCGATCCCCCTCTCCGACGAGCCGCTGCAGAGCTGGATCCCCCCGGGGCCGCAGATGGACGAGTCCGGGCGGCTTCACGGCGCGCCGGCGCACCGGCCCGCGCGCGAGACGGAGCTGGAGTCAGCCGGGGGCGGTGACGAGCCGCTCCTCCTCGCCGGGAACGACGAGCCCTCGACCGACCTGCAGAACCGGTTCGGCAAGATGCTCGGCCCCGACGAAGCGAGCGCGCCGTCCCCGGCCGAGGTGCAGACCGCCCTCCGAGACCCCGTCCCCGGCTACGACCCGCTCCCGAACAGCTACGGACCCAAGGCGCGCAAGCCGCGCTCCTTCTCGGTCACCTGGGTGCTGCTGCTGGTGCTGCTGCTCGCGGGCGGGGCGGGGGCGGCGTATGTCTTCTACGACCTTGGCCCCAGGGACCTCCGGACGCAGTACGAGCGGCTCGCCGGGCCGCCGAGCCAGGCGGTGCTCACCGTCCTCTCGACGCCGGACGGCGCGCAGGTGCGGATCGGCGGCAAGCTGGTGGGGAACACCCCGTGGATGCAGGAGAACCTGTACCCGAAGGGCGCGGAGCTGGACGTGCAGGTGACGATGCGCGGGTACAAGCCGTGGACCGGGAAGCTCCGCGGCGGCGAGGCGGTCACCCTGGAGGCCGTCCTGAAGCGGTAACGTGCGAGAAGGCCCATGAGCGAAGACCCACCCATCCCGGCGTTCCGCGCCGTCCCGCGCACCGGCGTCATCTTCGTCACCACCGAGGCGTCGCGGCGCGGCTTCACCCCTCGCGACCCGTCGTGGTGCAACCTGGGGCAGGGCCAGCCGGAGACGGGCCCTCTGCCCGGGTCGCCGCCGCGGGTGAGCGACGTCTCCATCCACGTGGACGACCAGGAGTACGCGCCGGTGCCGGGGCTGATGGAGCTGCGCGAGGCGATCGCCGCGCTCTACAACCGGCTCTACCGCAAGGGCCTCAAGAGCCAGTACACCGCCGAGAACGTCGCCGTCTCCGGAGGCGGCCGCACCGCGCTCACCCGCGCCGCCGCCGCGCTGGGGCACGTGAACCTCGGCCACTTCCTCCCCGACTACACCGCCTACGAGGAGCTGCTGGACGTCTTCAAGGCGTTCACCGCCATCCCCATCCTCCTCGAGGGCGAGCGCGGCTACGCCTTCACCGCGGACGACCTCCGCCGCGAGGTGCAGGGCCGCGGGCTGGCGGCGCTGCTGCTCTCCAACCCGTGCAACCCCACCGGCAAGCTGGTGCAGGGGGACGAGCTGCAGCGCTGGGTGCAGGTCTCGCGCGAGCTGGAGTGCACGCTGCTGGTCGACGAGTTCTACTCGCACTACATCTGGAGCGCGCGGCCGGGAAGGCTGCCGGTGGAGAGCGCCGCCCGCTACGTGGAGGACGTCAACCGCGACCCGGTGGTCATCTTCGACGGGTTCACCAAGAACTGGCGGTACCCGGGCTGGCGGGTGACGTGGACGGTGGGGCCGCGGCAGGTGATCGACGCGGTGTCCTCGGCGGGGTCGTTCCTGGACGGCGGCGGCTCCAAGCCGCTCCAGCGCGCCGCGCTCCCGCTTTTGGCGGAGGAGCACGTGGTGGCGGAGACCAACGCCATCCACAAGTGCTTCCGGGAGAAGCGCGACTTCTTGCTGTCCCGGCTGGACCGGCTGGGCGTGCACATGGACAAGGCGCCGGACGGCACCTTCTACGTCTGGGGGAACGTGGGGAACCTCCCCCCGCCTCTGAACGACGGGATGGGGTTCTTCCGGGCGGCGCTGGAGCGGAAGGTGATCTGCGTGCCGGGGGAGTTCTTCGACGTGAACCCCGGCAAGCGGCGGATGCGGCGCGCCTCGCGGTTCAAGTCGTACGTGCGGTTCTCGTTCGGCCCGGCGAAGGAGAACCTGGACGTGGCGCTGGGGAGGTTGGAGGAGATGGTGGCGGAGGCGACGAAGCCTTAAGCGCCCTTGAGCAGCACCATGGCCACCACGCCGTCGCGCAGCGTCCCGCAGATCCGGGCCAGCTTGTCCTGGAGTGGAGGCGGGACCTGGTCGGGCGGCAGGCGGGTGAAGCCGAAGCGCTCGAAGTACGCGGTGAGGTCGGTGGTGATGTAGACCTCGCGGGCGGGGAAGCGGCGGATCAGCTCGCGGACGACGCGGTCGCCCCAGCCCTTGCCGCGCTCGGGCTCCAGGACGCCCACGGTGCCCAGCTCGAAGACGCCGCCGCCGTAGGGCTTGATGCGGCCGAAGGCGACCAGGCGGCCGCCTTCCCGGGCGACGATGAGCTGGCCTGCGGCCAGGTGCTCACCGTCCAGGCGGAAGCGTTGGACGTGCTCCCGGATGGCGGTCAGGTCATCATCCGTGGCCGGTTCGAACATGGCCCGTGCATACCGCTTCACCCTGCTGCTGTCGCTCTACCTGGTGCAGGGGTTGCCCTACGGCTTCCAGACCGGGGCGCTGCCCATCTACCTCCGCGGCAAGGGCGCCTCGCTCACGGCCATCGGCTTTCTGGGCGTGCTGGCGCTGCCGTGGTCTTTCAAGGCGCTCTGGGCGCCGCTGGTGGATCGCTTCGGGTCGGCGCGGTTCGGGCGGCGCAAGTCGTGGATCGTCCCGCTCCAGCTGTTGCTCGCCGCGGTGGCGCTGGTGGGGGCGAAGGTGGCGGAGCAGGGCGCGCTGCTCCCGCTGCTGGGCGTGGTGCTGGCGATGAACCTGGTGGCGGCCACGCAGGACATCGCGGTGGACGGGCTGGCGGTGGACGTGCTGGGCCCGCGCGAGCTGGGCACGGGCAACAGCGCGCAGGTGGTCGGCTACAAGATCGGCATGCTGTTCAGCGGCGGGCTGCTGCTGGCGCTGAACGAGCAGATCGGCTGGTCGGGCATCTTCGTGGCCATGGCGGTGCTGGCGTGCGTGGCGGCGCTGCTGGTGGTGCCGTTCCAGGAGCCGGCGCCGGCCACCGCCGAGCGCCCGCAGGTCCTGAAGTCGCTGTGGGCGGCGGTGCGGTCGCCCGGCACCGGGTGGCTGCTGCTGTTGTGCGGCACGTACAAGCTGGGCGAGACGATGGTGGACGCCATGTTCAAGCCCTTCCTGGTGGACGCCGGGTACACGCCCGCGCAGCTGGGGCTGTGGATTGGCACCTACGGCAAGGCGTTCTCCATCGCCGGGTCGATCGCCGGGGGCCTTTTGGCGTGGCGGGTGGACCTGCTGCGCGCGGTGGGGCTCACCGCGGTGGCGCGGGCGGTGCCGCTGCTGGCGGTCTTGGGGCTGAGCCTGGCCCCGCTCTCGGACCAGCGGGTGATCGCCACCCTCTGCGCGGAGCACTTCTTCGCCGGCGCGCTCACCACCGCGATGTTCGCGTACATGATGTCGCGGGTGGACCGGCGGATCGGCGCGTCCCACTACACGCTGCTGGCGACGGTGGAGGTGCTGGGGAAGTCGCCGGGAGGGTGGGTGTCCGGGGTGATCGCGGACCGGTGGGGCTACCCCGCGGTGTTCGCCACCGCGGCGTTGCTGTCGGTGGCATACCTGGCGGTGCTGCCGCCGATGCGCGCGAGCGTGAGGCGGCTCACTTCACCAGCCGGAGCTTCGGCTTCCCTCGGGGGCGGGTAGGCGGCGGCGGGCCGCCGTCCGCGACTGGAGACAGGTTGGCGAAGACGCGATCGCCCACCTTCAGCACGGCCCCCTCCACCCCGCTCAGCGTGCGCGCGGAGCCGAGGACCTTCGCCGCCGCCGCATCCGGCTGCAGCTTCAAGCTGTCCTGGTCGTACAGCCCCTTCTCCCGGAGGTAGCTCCAGAACCGCGCGAGGGCCGCTTCCCGGTTGCACGGCTCGTCGCCGATGACGGCCGCCAGCTCGGGCGAGGGGCGGTAGAGGTTGCCGGGAGAGCTGGGCGCCTCCCGCATCACGTCGCCCCCGTCACCGGTGCAGCCCACGAAGCACCACTCCGACGGAGCGCCGTCCTCGAAGACCTCGAAGTAGACGGCGTCCCCGCGGTCCAGCGACCCCGCGAGCCCGGACCAGCGCTCGTCCACCAGTTCGCGCGAGGGCTTCACCGTGCCGAAGGCCTCCTCCAGCGCCTGCGCGCCCGCGGGCGCGGCAAACCCCGGCTCCCGGTCCTCCGACAGGTCGAAGACGTCGAGGACCGTGCCGGTGCCCTCCTCGGCCTGCTCCTCGCGCAGGGAGTCGATGGTGATCCCCTTGCCTCGCCGCCTCTGCACCTGGGCGAGGACCTCGCGCTGCGCGGCCTCGAGCGCCTTGCGCGGGTCCCGCTGCCAGCGCGTGCAGATGTACCACTCGGTCGCGCCCATTCTTTGGACCCTACTACGCTGCCGGCGGATGGCCTGGACCTGTCCGAAGTGCGGCCGGAAGTTCACGCGCGCGCGCCAGTCTCACTCCTGCGTCTCGGTGACGGAGGCGGCGCTCTTCCAGGGCAAACCGGAGCCGGTCGCCGCTGCCTTCCACAAGCTGCGCGACGCGGTGGCCGCCTTCGGCGACGTGCACGTTGACGCGGTGAAGGCGTCCGTCAACTTCGGCGCCAAGTCGCACTTCGCCGCCGCGTGGCCGCGCTCCGGGAGGCTGGATGTGGAATTCGTGCTGGACGCGCCGCTGAAGTCCCCGCGCGTCTCCAAGCTCCAATCCTACGGCGCCACCAAGCACGTCCACTGGGTCCAGGTGGCCGGGCCGAAGGAGATCGACGCGGAGCTCCTCGGCTGGCTCCGCCGGTCCTACGACCTGCGCCGCTAGAGATCCACCGGGTGCGGCTTCACCTTCCAGATCTCCTCCGCGTACTGCTTGATCGTCCGGTCCGAGGAGAACTGCCCCACCCGCGCGACGTTCATGATCGCCATCCGCGCCCACACGTCCGGCTGCAGGTACGTATCCTCCACCCGCTGGTGCGCCTCCGCGTACGCCGCGAAGTCCTCCAGCACCATGTACCGGTCCTCCGTCAGCAGCGACTTCACCAGCGGGGAGAAGAGGTCCTTGTCCTCCGGTGAGAAGAACCCCCGGGAGATCAGGTCCAGCGCCTCCTTCAGCTCCGGGTTCGACTCGTAGACCGCCCTCGGCCGGTACCCCTCCTTCTGCTTCTTCACCACCTCCTCCTCGGTCAACCCGAAGAGGAAGAAGTTCTCCTTCCCCACCGCCTCGCGGATCTCGATGTTCGCCCCGTCCAGCGTGCCCACCGTCAGCGCCCCGTTGAGCGCGAACTTCATGTTCCCGGTCCCGGACGCCTCCTTCCCCGCGGTGGAGATCTGCTCCGACACGTCCGCCGCCGGGATGATCCGCTCCGCCAGCGACACCCGGTAGTTGGGCAGGAACGCCACCTGCACCCCGCTCTGCACCGCGCTGGCGTTCACCACCTCCGCGATGCCGTTGATCAACCGGATGATCAGCTTGGCCATGTGGTAGCCCGGCGCCGCCTTCCCGCCGAACACGAACAGCCGCGAGTGCTTGAGCTTGCTCTGCCCCTCCCGCGCCCGGTTCCACAGCACGATGATGTGGAGCGCGTTGAGCAGCTGCCGCTTGTACTCGTGCAGCCGCTTCACCTGCGCGTCGAAGATCGCCTTCGGGTCCACCGACAGCCACATCAGGTCCCGGATGTGGTGCGCCAGCGCGTCCTTGTTGGCCTGCTTGATCCTCAGGAACTCCGCCCGGAACGCGGCGTCGTCCGCCCACGGCTCCAGCGCCCTCAGCTGGTCCAGGTCGGTGATCCACCCGGCGCCGATCTTGGAGGTGATCAGCGCGGACAGCTCCGGGTTGCACAGGTGCAGCCAGCGCCGCGGCGTCACCCCGTTGGTCTTGTTGTTGAACCGCTCCGGGAACATGTCCGCGAACTCGTGGAACAGGTGCTTCTTCAACAGCTCGGTGTGGAGCGCGGCCACCCCGTTGACGCTGTGCGACCCCACCACCGCCAGGTTCGCCATCCGCACCTGCTTCTCGCTCCCCTCCTCGATCAAGCTCATCCGGCGCATCCGGTCCGGGTCGAAGGGGTACTTGATCTGCACCTGGCGCAGGAACCGCGCGTTGATGTCGTAGATGAGCTCCAGGTGCCGGGGCAGCAGCTTCTCGAACATCGCCACCGGCCACAGCTCCAGCGCCTCCGCCAGCAGCGTGTGGTTGGTGTACCCGAACACCTGCACCGTCAGCTGCCAGGCCTCCTCCCAGCCCAGCCGCTTCTCGTCGATCAGCACCCGCATCAGCTCCGGGATGGCGATGGACGGGTGCGTGTCGTTGAGCTGGATGGCCACCTTGTCCGCGAACGCGGTGAAGTCGGTGTGCGTCTTCAGGTACCGCCGCACGATGTCCGCGATGGAGCAGGCGACGAAGAAGTACTGCTGCCGCAGCCGCAGCTCCTTGCCGAAGGCGAACTTGTCGTTGGGGTAGAGGACCTTGGAGATGACCTCCGAATCGTTCTTCTCCACCACGCTGCGCTCGTAGTCGCCGTCGTTGAACACCTTGAGGTCGAACTCGGCGGAGGCGCGCGCCTGCCACAGCCGCAAGGTGTTGACGGTGTTGGTGCCGAACCCGGCGATGGGCACGTCGTACGGCACCCCGAGCACCGTCTTGCCGCCCACCCACCGCGCCACCGGCCGACCCTGCTGGCTCTGGTGGTGCTCCACGTGCCCGTAGAAGCGGACCGCCACCGCCTTCTCCGGCCGGACGATCTCCCAGGGCGACCCGAAGCGGAGCCACTCGTCGGCGCGCTCCACCTGGTGCCCGCCCTCGATCTCCTGGGCGAAGATGCCGAACTCGTAGCGGATGCCGTAGCCGATACCCGGCAGCGACAGCGTGGCCATGGAGTCCAGAAAGCACGCCGCCAGCCGCCCCAGGCCGCCGTTGCCCAGGCCGGCGTCCGGCTCCATCTCCAGGAGCGCGTGGAGGTCCACGCCCGCCTCGCGGAACGCCTCCTTCGCCGCGTCCATCAGCCCGGTGGCGATCAGGTTGTTCCCCAGCGCCCGCCCCAGCAGGTACTCCGCGGACAGGTAGTACGCGCGCTTGACGTCCGCCTCGTAGTACCCGCGCTGGGTGCGCACCCACCGCTCGGCCAGCCGGTCCCGCACCGTGAGCGCCAGCGCCTGGAAGCGGTCGTAGGTGGTGGCGGTCTCCCCGCCCTTCCCGCGCGAGTACTGCACGTGGTCCAGGAAGGCCCGGAACAGCCCGCGGGCGTCCACTGGAGCGCGGGGGCCGAGGTGGGCGGGGGCGTCGGCGGCGCCGGGCCGCCCGAGCTGGGTGATGGGGGTCGCCATAGGACCCCTAGCGATATCAGAGCGCGCCGGGACTTTTGAATGTCCCGCTCGCCACCCCCGCCTGCCCGACGGCCGAGCGCGATTCCGCGGCCCGGAGCGGACGCTTTCGCTACGCTCCCCACCCGATGACCAAGCTCGCTCGAACCGCGGCCCTGGCCACCGCGCTGCTGCTCCCGCTCGGTGCCCTGGCCGCATCCCCGCCACCCAAGGCCACCGACAACGACCCGCTGCTCGCCGCGCTCACCGAGGAGCTGGGCCGCTCCTTCAAGTCGCTCCAGGCCAAGCGCGACGCCGGCAAGGGGGAGGGCCTGTACTACCTCTCCTACCGCCTCAACGACGGGCAGTGGTTCCAGGAGACGGCCAGCTACGGCTCGCTGGAGAACGCCGCCCCCACGGACGACCCGCTGAGCGGGCGGGCGCGCTTTTTGGACGTGTCGGCGCGGGTCGGCACGCGCGCCATGGACAACACGCACCAGGTCCGCGACGAGCTCTCCTTCGAGGGCCGCGAAGGCGGCGGCGGCTACCTCCCCATCGAGGACGACCTCCCGGCGATCAAGGTCGGCATCTGGCGCGCCACCGACGCCGCCTACAAGGGCGCGGTGAAGCAGTTCATCAAGGTGCGGGCGAACCGGGCGGTGAAGGTGGAGGAGGAGGACAAGGCGGACGACTTCTCGGTGGAGAAGCCGCAGGTCCACGTGGGCCCCAAGGAGGCCGCCACCATCGACCGCAAGGCCTGGCGCGACCGGCTCCGGCGGCTGTCCGCCATCTTCAAGGAGCACCCGAAGGTCCTCCGCTCCTCGGTGGGCATCCAGGGCGGCACCACCACCATGTACTTCGTGGACAGCGAGGGCGCGAAGGTGCGCGAGGGCCGCTACTACGCGCGGGTGATGATCGCCGGCGCGGTGAAGGCGGACGACGGGATGGACCTGGACCTCTACGACAGCTTCGAAGCCAAGACCCCCGAACAGCTCCCCAGCGAGGCGCAGGTGGAGGAGCACATCCGCGCGCTGATCGCCCGGCTGGAGGCGCTGCGGGTGGCGAAGGTGGTGGAGCCGTACTCCGGTCCGGCGATCATCTCCAACCGGGCCGCGGCGGTGTTCTTCCACGAGATCTTCGGCCACCGGGTGGAGGGCCACCGCCAGAAGGACGAGGACGAGGGCCACACCTTCACCCGCAAGGTCGGCCAGCCGGTCCTCCCCGACTTCCTCAGCGTGGCGGATGACCCCACCCGCGCCACCTACGGCAAGACGCAGCTCAACGGCTACTACCAGTACGACGACGAGGGCGTGCCCGCCCAGCGCGCGCTCCTGGTGGACCGCGGCGTGCTCAAGGGGTTCCTGCTCGGGCGGTCGCCCATCGACGGCTTCCCCAGGTCCAACGGCCACGGCCGCGCGCAGCCGGGGATGCAGCCGGTGGCGCGCCAGGGAAACCTCATCGTGGAGTCGTCCAAGGCGGTGCCGTTCCCGAAG
>Ga0268264_10003957_pt1 | contig 12691 bp, 9 predicted proteins | sample KBSSwiS32_FD_190357 | JGI IMG/M metagenome (GOLD analysis project Ga0268264, IMG submission 190357) | Switchgrass rhizosphere microbial communities from Kellogg Biological Station, Michigan, USA - KBS Switchgrass S3-2 (SPAdes) (version 2) | ecosystem: Host-associated > Plants > Roots >... | reverse complement strand
GCGCCATGGGTCCCCACCCTGCGTTGTCCTCCTTGCGAAGACGCCCGGTCTTCGCTTCGTCGTCCGCCTTGATTGGCGCCCCATGCCACCCGTTCGCGTTTGCGTCCATAGCGTTAACAGGCCCTAGTCAGATGCGACGAATGATCTTCTCGCCGAACAGGCCCTCGGGCCGGACCAGCAGGAAGAGGAGCGCCATCACATAAGGGAACCAACCTTCGATGCCGCCGCCGACGTACGGACCGAGATAGACCTCGGCGAGCTTTTCCGTCGCACCGATGATCAGCCCGCCGACGATCGCGCCCGGGACCGAGTCGAAGCCCCCCAGGATCAGCACGGGCAGCGCCTTCAGCGCGACGAACGTAAGCGCGTACTGGACGCCGTTGCGCGCACCCCACAGCAACCCGGCCACCAGCGCGACCGCGCCCGCGACGCCCCAGACGATTCCCCAGATCTGCTGCAGCGGTATGCCGACGGCGAGCGCTGCCTGATGATCGTCGGCCACCGCGCGCAACGCGCGTCCGATCCGCGTGCGACTGAAAAAGAGCGCGAGCACCGTCACGAGCACCGCCGCAACGCCTGCCGCCGCCAGGTCGAACTTCGACACGTTCATCCCGGTGTTGTCGGTGACCCATTGCAGGGGCTCATCCTGCAGACCGAGCTCGAGCCCGCGCACGTTGGCGCCCCAGATCATCTGCGCGAGCCCCTCGATGAAGAACGTGAGGCCGATCGTCGCCATGAAGAGCGTGATCTGCGGCTGGTTGACGAGCGGCCGCAGCACGACGCGCTCGGTCACGAGCGCAAGCACGACCATCACCGCGAGCGTCGCCGGAATCGCGAGCCACGGCGAAAGTCCGACCTCGAGCAGGCCGACGTAGGTGAGCGCCGCGAAGAACACCATCGCGCCCTGCGCGAAGTTGAACACGCCGGACGCCTTGTAGATCAGCACGAAACCGAGCGCGACCAGCGAGTACATCACGCCGGAGAGCAGGCCGCCGATCAGCACTTCGAAGAAGAAGGACATGGTTTGGGCCTAGTGTGTCCCGAGGTAGGCGTCGATCACCGCCTTGTTGTTGCGGACTTCGTCCGGCGATCCGTCGCCGATCTTCTTGCCGTAGTCGAGCACGACGACGCGATCGGAGATGTCCATCACCACGCCCATGTCGTGCTCGATCAGCACGATCGTCGTGCCGTATTGCTCGTTGACGTCGAGGATGAAGCGGCACATGTCCTGCTTCTCCTCGACGTTCATCCCCGCCATCGGCTCGTCGAGCAGCAGCAGCGACGGCTCGGCGGCGAGCGCCCGCGCGAGCTCGACGCGCTTTTGCAGGCCGTAGGGAAGCCGGCCGACCGGCGTCTTGCGGATGTGCTGGATCTCCAGAAAGTCGATCACTTCCTCGACCTTGCGCCGATTCGCGAGCTCTTCGCGGCGCGCGCGGCCGATCCAGATCGCCTGCTCGAAGAGCGTGGCCTTCATCTTCAGGTTGCGGCCGGTCATGATGTTGTCGAGGACCGACATGCCGCGGAACAGCGCGATGTTCTGGAACGTGCGGGCGATGCCGTGCGACGCCGCGGCGTACGTGTTCATGTCGCGGCGGACCTTCCCATGAATCGTGATCGTGCCCTGCTGCGGGTGATAGACGCCGTTGATCACGTTCAGCATCGAGCTCTTGCCGGCGCCGTTCGGCCCGATGATCGCGCGCACCTCGTGCTCGCGCACGTCCAGGCTGATGTCGGTCAGTGCCTTGACGCCGCCGAACGACAACGAGACGTTGTCGACCTTCAGCAGGACGTCGCCGATGTGGCGCGGTTGACTCATCGGTACGTCCGCGGCGGCCCGGCGGCGCTCATCAAGCGGCCTTCGTCGCCGCAGCCGGCGAGAACGTCTTCGCCGGCTCGATGCGCAGATCCGCCGCCACCATGCCGGTGCGGCCATCCTCGAACCTGACAAGCGTCTCGATGTGCTGCACGTCCTTGCCGGAATACAGCGCGTCGATCAGCACCTTGTACTTTTCAGAGACGAAACCGCGACGCACCTTGCGCGTGCGCGTCAACTCGTCGTCGTCCGGGTCGAGCTCCTTGTGCAGCACGAGGAAGCGACTCACCTGCGAGCCGGAAAGCGCCGTGTCGCGCGCGAGCTCGGCGTTCACCTGCTCGACACACTCGCGAACGAGCTGGTAGACCTCGGATTTCGCCCCAAGGTCGGTGTAGCCGGAATAGGCGAGACCACGACGCTCGGCCCAATTGCCCACCGAGCCGATGTCGATGTTGATCATCGCGCAGACGGTGTCGCGCGCGTCTCCGAAAGCCACGGCTTCCTTGATGTGAGGAAAGAACTTGAGCTTGTTCTCGATGTAGTTCGGCGCAAAGATCGCGCCGCTCGCGAGCTTGCCCACGTCCTTCGCGCGGTCGATGATTCTGAGTTGCCCGGTCTCGTCGAGGAAGCCGGCGTCGCCGGTGTGGAACCAGCCGTCGGCGTCGATCGATTCGGCAGTGGCATCAGGCCGCTTGTAGTACTCCTTGAGCAGCATCGGCCCGCGCACCAGCACTTCGCCGTCGCCGGCGATCTTCAGCTCGACGTTGGGCGCCGGCAAACCGACCGAATCGAAATGCACGCCGCCGTCGGGCTGCAGGCACACGTAGGCGCAGGTCTCGGTGGAGCCGTAGAGCTGCTTCAGGTTGATGCCGATCGAGCGATAGAAGCGGAACAGATCGGGGCCGATGGCCGCGCCGGCGGTGTAAGCGACGCGGATTCGACTCATGCCCAGCACGTTGCGCAGCGGCGCGTACACCAACAGGTTGCCGATCGCGTATTGGATCCGGTCGCCGAGCGACACCGGCTTGCCGTCGAGGATCTCGGGGCCGCAGCGGCGCGCCACGTCGGTGAAATGCGCGAACATCCAGCGCTTGATCGCGCTCGCGTCCTCCATCCGGATCATCACCTGCGTCAGCAGGTTCTCGAAGATTCGCGGCGGCGCGAAGTAGTACGTGGGCCCGATCTCGCGCAGGTCGGTCATCACCGTGTCCGCCGACTCGGGACAGTTGATCGTGAAGCCGGCCACCACCCACTGCGCAAGCGAGAACAGATGGTCGCCCACCCACGCCATCGGCAGGTACGACAGGATGCTGTCGTCGGCGCTCAGGTGGTCGAACTCGCAGCCGCCGTGCGCGGCGGTAATGAACGCCGAATGCGTCTGGCGCACGCCCTTCGGCTTGCCGGTCGTGCCCGACGTGTAGAGCATGATCGAGACGTCCTCGGCCCGCCCCTTCGCCACTTCCGCGGCGAAGAAATCGGGGTGATCGCGATCCCACGCGTGGCCGATCTCGATCAGTTCGTCGAAGCTCGTCACGCCCTCGTAATTGCGCAAGCCGCGCGGATCGTCGTAGAAGACATGCGCGAGCGACGGCACGCTCGGCCGCGCCTCCAGCATCTTGTCGACCTGCTCCTGGTCTTCGACGATCGCGTACGCGATCTCGGCGTCCTGCAGCACGTAGACGAATTCGGCGGCGGGCGCGTCCTGATACATCGGCACCGGAATGCCGCCCAGGCATTGCGCGGCGAGCATCGACCAGTAGAGGCGCGGCCGGTTGTCGCCGATGATCGCGAGGTGCATGCCGCGCTCGAAGCCTTGCGCGGCCAGGCCGCAGGCGAGCGCGCGTACCTCGTGCGCGACCTTGCGCCAGCTCCACGTCTGCCAGATGCCCAGGTCCTTTTCGCGGGTGGCGGGCGCGCCGCCGCGCACCTTCGCATGGTGGAGAAGCAGGCGGGGAAACGTATCCAGTCCCGCAGGAACGGACGAGCGTGGCACGGCTTCACCCCCTCCAAAGTCGGCGTGCCGCGACAGGCCGCCTGTTTGTTCCGGTCGCGCTGGCAGCGCCGGGTTCGGGACCCCAATGGGCTCCCGGCCGCTGATTCTATAGAAACACCGGGCAAAGTCGATACAGGCGCCTCCGGACGACGGCTCGGATAGGCATCGGCGACACGCCATAATACGAATCATGGAAACGCCGGATGCCGAGCTGCCGCCCACCTCCCTGTCGATCGCCGCGGTCGATCGCGCGATCACGTCGCGGCGCTCGGTGCGCGCCTTTCTTCCGACGCCGGTGCCGCGCGCGATCGTCGAAGAGATTCTCGCGGTGTCGAGCCGCGCGCCGAGCGGCACCAATACGCAGCCGTGGCGCGTGCACGTCGTCGCGGGCGAGCCGAAGGACGCGCTCGCCGCCGCGGTGCTGCACGCGCACGATCACGAGCAGCAAGCGCACAGCGAGGAATACCGCTACTACCCGGTCCAATGGAACGAGCCATTCCTCGGGCGGCGCCGGGCGATCGGATGGAGTCTCTACGGTCTGGTCGGCATCGTCCGCGGCGACAAGGCCGGCATGCACCGGCAGCACGGTCGCAACTATGTCTTTTTCGACGCCCCGGTCGGACTGATCTTCACGATCGACCGCAGCCTCGAGCGCGGAAGCTGGCTCGACTACGGGATGTTCCTGCAGAACGTGATGGTCGCGGCCCGCGCCCGCGGGCTCGACACCTGTCCGCAGGCGGCGTTCACCAAGTTCCACCGCGTGATCGCCGACCAGCTGTCGCTGCCGGACAACGAGATGCTCGTCTGCGGAATGTCGCTCGGCTACGCCGATCCCGACGCGCCGGAAAACCGGCTCGTCACCGAGCGCGCGCCTGTCGACTCATTCGCGGACTTTCGTGGGCTCGAGTAGCCCGGATTGAGCGCAGCGAAATCCGGGTCGATCAGGCGTACGTATAGAACCCGCGACCGGATTTGCGACCGAGGTATCCCGCCGCCACCATCTCCTGCAACAGCGGGGCCGGCCGGTATTTCGGATCCTTGAAGTCGCTGTAGAACACGTTCATCACGGCGAGCAGCACGTCGAGCCCGACCATGTCGCACAGCGCGAGCGGGCCGATCGGGTGGTTGCAGCCGAGCTTCATCCCGTTGTCGATGTCCTCGGCCGACGCGAGGCCTTCCTGGTACGCGAATATCGCCTCGTTCAGCATCGGGCATACGATCCGATTGACGACGAACCCCGGGCTGTTCTTCGCGAAGATCGGCACTTTGCCGATTCTCCTGGCCACTGCTTCGGCCGCCGTCACCGTGGCGTCCGAGGTTTGCAATCCCCGGATAAGCTCGACCAGCGTCATCATCGGCACCGGGTTGAAGAAGTGCATGCCGAGAAACGACGCCGGGCGCGACGTGGCCGCCGCAAGCTTGGTGATCGAGATCGACGACGTGTTCGACGCAAGCAGCGCCGACGGCTTGGCGATCGCACTGGCCTGCTTCAGGATCCTGCACTTGAGCTCTTCGTTTTCGGTAGCCGCTTCGATGACGAAATCGGCGGACGCAAGCGCAGCGTAGTCGGTGGTGCCGTGGATGCGCGCGAGCGCGGCGTCGCGATCGGACGCCGCAATCTTTTCCTTCTTGATCAGACGCTCGAGGCTCGTCGCGATCGTCTTGACGCCGCGCTCGACCGCTTCGTTGCTGACGTCGACCATCACCACGTCGAGACCCGACACCGCGCAGGCCTGCGCGATGCCGTTGCCCATCGTGCCGGCGCCGATCACGCCGACGCGTCCGAATTCAGTCATGCGATTCTCGTTGGTTGTGTTGCGGATGGTCGGATGCGACGCGCGTGCGACACCGACCGCGGCTTCGCGCCGGCGCGGCGCGGCGGTGCGGCGCGCAGCCCGGTGAGCACCATATCGATCAGTTGCGGGGCCGCGCGGCGCAGATCATAGGCTTTCGGCCGCTGCACCCACTGATGCATCACGCCGACGATGTACGCATTGAGCAAAAGCGCGGAGAGCCGAGTATCGGTATCATGGGGAAGCTGGCGCAGCGTCACCGCCTGCTTCAGCAGGCGCTCGAGGTTGCGCAGGCACGCGTCGTCCGCCGAAAGCCGGCGCTTGTCGACGGTGGCAGTCTCCGCGGCGAACTCGCATTTGTTGAACATGAGCTCGAACACCGCTTGCGTGCGCGGGTCGGCGGCGAGTTGTTCGAGCATTCCGACGGAGAGCTCGCGCAGCGTGCCGAGCGGATCGGCCTGCCGCGTGCCGCCGGCCACCGCGAGCATCGACTCCGCCGGCAGCTTGACGCGCCCGCAAAGCGCCTTGAACAACTCGGCCTTGTCGTTGAAGTGCCAGTAGATCGCGCCGCGCGTCACGTTCGCCGCAGCGGCGATTTCGGCGAGCGACGTGTGGGCAACGCCCTTGTCGCGGAATATCGCTTCCGCGGCGTCGAGCAGCGCTTCGCGCGTGGCGGCCGCGGCCGCTTTGGTGCGTCTAACCATGATGGTGCAAGAAGCGCGCGTTGGCCCTGTCGGCGAAATGGTTGCGAAATGGTTGCAAACATTCAAGAATGTATGTAATGTCGTCGGGTCTGTCAAGCTGGACGACGACCGGTCGTCGGGTTTGTCGCATCGCGTTCCCGGCGCTCGGTTCGATTCTGCGGCGTGCTCCTACCCGGCAGCGCGCCCGACATACGGAGCTCATCATGCCCCTCGCATCACCTCTCGCGCGCATCGTGCGCGCGTCCCTCCCGATCGCTGTCGTTGCCGTCGCGCTCGCCGGGTGCAGCAAGCCTCCGCAAGCGCCTCACGGACCTCCTCCTGCGCAGGTCACGACGATGGTCGTGCAGCCGCGCACGCTGCCGGTGACCTACGAGTACGTCGGCCAGACGCAAGGCGTGAAGGAGGTCGAGGTGCGCGCACGCGTCACCGGCATCCTCGAGCGCCGGCTGTTCGACGAAGGCTCGCCGGTGAAGGCCGGGCAAACGCTGTTCACCATCGACCCGAAGCCGCTGCAGGCGCAATCAGCGCAGGCCGCGGCCGAAGTCGCGCGCGCGCAGGCCACGGTCGCGCAGGCCGATCGCGAGCTCGCGCGCTTGAAGCCGCTCGCGGAAAAGCGCGCCGTGGGGCAGAAGGAAGCCGATGACGCGCAATCGAACGTCGATCTTGCGCGCGCCAACATGCGCGCGGCGCAAGCGAAGCTCGATGAAGTGAACCTGAACCTCGGCTACACGAAGGTCGTGTCGCCGATCACAGGGCTCTCCAGCCGCGCGCCGAAGAGCGAAGGCAGCCGCGTCACCGCCAACGACACGCTGCTGACGATGGTGTGGCAGGTCGACCCGATCTGGGTGCCGTTCAACGTTTCGGAAGTCGAGCAGCTGCTGCTCAATCGCGCCGTGGCTTCGGGTCGGCTGGTACTGCCGAAGAACAATGCCTTCGACGTGACGGTGCGCCTCGCCGACGGCTCGACGTTTCCCCGCAAGGGCACGATCAACTTCAGCGACACCCGCGTCAACCCGTCCACCGGCACGTATGAAATGCGCGCCCAGCTCGCGAACGGCGACGGCTCGCTGAAGCCCGGTCAGTTCGTCCGCGTTTCGTTGAAGGGGGCGGTGCGCAAGGAAGCGCTCGCCGTGCCGCAGGTCGCGGTGCTCGACGGCACGCAGGGCAAGTACGTCTACGTCGTGGCCAAGGACAAGGACGGCAAGGACATTGCGCAGGTTCGCGTGGTCACGCTCGGCGCGTGGACCGAGAACGACGGCGTCAATCTGTGGATCGTCGAATCCGGATTGAAGGCCGGCGACACGGTGATCGTCGACGGCATCGCCCGGCTGCAACCGGGCGGCGCCATCGCCACGGGCGGGGCACCCGGCGCACCGGGTGGCGGCGCAGCGCCCGCGCCAGGCGCAGCCGCGGCACCCGCGAAAGACGCCGCCGCTCCCGCAGCGCCGTCGGCACCAGCGGCGGCAGCACCGGAATCGAAGGACGCGGCCAAAGCTGCGCCGAAGAACTAAGCGAGCCTACCCACTATGTTCGCTCGCTTTTTCATCGACCGCCCGGTCTTCGCGGCGGTCATCTCCACCTTCTTCGTGCTCGCCGGTCTCGCGGCGATGCGCACGCTGCCGATCGCGCAATACCCGGAGATCGCGCCGCCGGTGGTCACCGTCACCGCCGTCTACCCCGGCGCCTCCGCGCAGGTGCTCGAATCGACGGTCGCCGCGCCGCTGGAAAACGCGATCAACGGCGTGCAGGACATGATCTACATGAACTCGCACTCGACGTCCGCGGGTGTCACCGCGATCACGGTCACGTTCGAGATCGGCACCAACGTCGACCAGGCGACGATCAACGTCAGCAATCGCGTGAAGCAGGTCGAGCCGCGACTGCCGCTGGAAACGCGGCGGCAGGGCGTCACCGTCGAACGCGGCAGCTCGTCGTTCCTGCAGGTGCTGGCGTTCTATTCGCCCGACAGCAAGTTCGACGACCTGTTCACGTCGAACTACGTGACGCTGAACGTGCTCGACGAGCTGAAGCGTCTGCCCGGCACGACCAACGTGCAGATCTTCGGCGCGAAGGATTACGCGATGCGCGTCTGGCTGAACCCGGACAAGCTCGCGCACCTGAAGCTCACGCCGGCCGACGTCGCGGCGGCGATCAACGAGCAGAACGCACAGTTCGCCGCCGGGAAGGTCGGTCAATCGCCAATCGGCGCCAAGCAGGATCTCGTCTACACGATCACCACGCTGGGTCGTCTCGCCGACCCGAAGCAATTCGAGCAGATCATCGTGCGCGCCGAGCCGAACGGCTCGACGGTGCGCCTGGGGGACGTCGCGCGCGTCGAGCTGGGCTCGAAGGATTACGACTTCATCGGGCGGATCAACGGCAAGGACGCCACGCTGGTCGGCATCTTCCTCGCGCCCGGCGCCAATGCGCTGGCGGTGGCGAAGACCGTGCAGAATCGCGTCGCCCAGCTGGCCGAGCGCTTTCCCGAAGGCCTGACGTACTCGATCCCCTACGACACGACGCGCTTCGTCGAGGTGTCGATCAAGGAGGTGGTGAAGACGCTCCTCGAGGCGATGGCGCTCGTCTTCATCGTCGTGTTCGTGTTCCTGCAGAGCTGGCGCGCGGCGGTCATCCCTTTCATCGCGGTGCCGGTGTCCTTGATCGGTACATTCGCCGGACTGTTCGTGCTCGGCTACTCGATCAACACGCTGACGCTCTTCGGCATGGTGCTCGCGATCGGCATCGTCGTCGACGACGCAATCGTCGTGCTGGAGAACGTCGAGCGCAACATGCGCGAGGAGAAGCTCTCGCCGCACGACGCCGCGGTGCGGGCGATGAACGAAGTGACCGGCCCGATCATCGCGATCGTGCTCACGCTCTGTGCGGTATTCGTGCCGATCGGCTTCCTCGGCGGCCTGACCGGCGAGCTCTACCGCCAGTTCGCGGTGACGATCGCGATATCGGTGGTGATCTCGGGCTTCGTCGCGTTGACGCTCTCCCCCGCGCTTTGCGTTCTGATGCTCGAAGCCGGCCATCGTCCGCCGGGCCGCTTCTTCCGCTGGTTCAATGCCGGATTCGCGAAAGTCACGCAGCACTATTCCGACGGCGTGATCTTCATGCTTCGGCGCGGCATCATCGCCGTGCTGCTGTTCGCCGGCATGGTTGCGCTCACCGTCTTCCTTTGGCGCAACACGCCGGGAAGCCTGGTACCCGACGAAGATCAGGGCTTCTACATCAGCGCGATCATCCTGCCCGACGGCGCGACGCTCGAACGCACCGACAAAGTGGTGAAGCAGGTCGAGGCTGCGATCCGCGCCAACCCGAACAACAAGGACATCGTCGCGTTCACCGGCTTCGACTTCATCGGCGGCGGCTTTCGCAACAACGCGGCCACGCTGTTCGTCACGCAGATTCCGTGGGACGAGCGCAAGGTCACCGCAGCGCAGCTCGTCGGCGAGCTCTACGGACGCACCGCCGGCATCAAGGAAGCGCTGGTGCTCGCGTTCAACCCGCCGGCAATCTTCGGCCTCGGCACCGCGGGCGGCTTCGAGTTCTACATCCAGAACCGCGGCGACGGCGGCGCCAAGGTGCTGAACGATGTGACCCAGGCCTTCCTCGCGCGCGCGAACAGCGACAAGGAGCTCGCCGGCGCGCAAACGCTGTGGAAGGCCAACACGCCGCAGCTCTACGTCGACGTCGATCGGGAGAAGGTCAAGAAGCAGGGCGTGGCAATCGACGACGTCTTCAGCGCGCTCGCCGGCACGCTCGGCACGTACTACGTGAACGACTTCAACAAGTATGGCCGTACGTGGCAGGTACTGATGTCGGCGGAGCCCGCGTTTCGCAAGCGTCCCGACGACATCACCGGTGTCTATGTGCGTTCGAAGACCACCGGCGACATGATGCCGCTCTCCTCGCTCGTGACGGTGCGCTACTCGTCCGGACCCGACACGCTCGATCGCTTCAACAACCTGCCGGCGGTCAAGATCCTCGGCGAAGGCGCGCATGGAATCAGCTCGGGCCAGGCGATCGCGCGTGTCGAGCAGATCGCGAGGGAAGTGCTGCCTCCCGATTTCAGCTACGACTGGGGCGGCACGTCGTACCAGGAAAAGCGTTCGAGCGGTGCGGCGGGCATTTCGCTCGCGCTCGCGGTGGTCATGGTGTTCCTGATCCTCTCGGCACAGTACGAGCGCTGGTCACTGCCGCTCTCGGTGCTGCTGGCGCTGCCGTTCGGCACGTTCGGCGCCCTCGCCGCGGTATGGCTGCGCGGCATGAGCAACGACGTCTACTTCCAGATCGGTCTCGTCACGCTGCTCGGCCTCGCCGCGAAAAACGCGATCCTGATCGTCGAATTCGCGCTGCGCAAGCACGAGGAAGGGATGTCGGCGTCGGCCGCAGCGGTGGAAGCCGCGCGGCTGCGGTTCCGGCCGATCCTGATGACGTCGCTCGCTTTCATCCTCGGCGTGCTGCCGCTCGCGATCTCCACCGGCGCCGGCGCCGGCGCCCGGGAGTCGGTGGGCACTGGCGTGATGGGCGGCATGCTCGCGGCGACGTTCCTGGCTGTGTTCTTCGTGCCGTGGTTCTTCCGGCTGATCTTCGAGCGCAGGATCACCGAATCGCGCAGCAAGGACGAGATCCATCACGAAATCGACCGCGCCAAGACCGCGCACGAGCTCGCGCATCCCCCGTTGAGTCGCGCCCGCCATGCTAAGCCCGCGCCTCCCGATGTAGCGGGCACACCCGCGCCCAAACCCGGAGGCGAAGATGACTAGGACGCTCGCCGCTCTCTGCCTGGGTGTCGTGCTTGCCGGTTGCGCGGTGACGCAACCCAAACCGCCGGTGCTCGATCTCCCCGAGCCCACAGCCACCGCGGAGCAGAACGCGCTCCTCGAGCGCTGGTGGATCGCGTTCGACGACCCGGTGCTGACCGCGCTGATCGAAGAGGCGTACGCCAACAACCTCGATCTGAAGGCGGCGCTCGCGCGCATCGATCTCGCGCGCGCCGGCCTGCTGCAGGCGCAGTCGAATCTCTACCCGACGGTCTCGCTCAACGCCGGCGCGACGCGCTCGCGGCTGTCGCAGATCATCGTGCCGCCCAGCGATCCGCCGACCACGCCGAGCGTGACCAACGATCTGTCGATCGGCTTGCAGGCCTCCTACGAGATCGACGTCTGGGGCAAGTACCGGGCGGGCTCGCTCGCCGCGCAGAACGACGTCGTCGCCGCGCAATACGACCGCGAATCGGTGCGCATCACGGTTTCTGCCAACGTCGCACGCGGGTACTTTCAACTGCGTGCCGCGGACGCGTTGCTCGTGATCTACGTCGACACCGCGAAGACGCGCGCCGAAACCGTCCAGTTGCAACGCGACCGCTTCGAGGGCGGGCTGATCGGCGAATACGATCTGCGGCAGGCCGAGGCCGAGCTTTCCGCCGTGCAGGCCGACATTGCGCGCGCGCAACAGGCGGTCGCGCTGACCGAATCCGCGCTCGCAACGTTGACCGGACGCTCGCCGCGCGCGGTCTTCACGCCGATGATCGCCCGCGGCAATTCGATCGAAGCCGCAACCTCCGCGCCGCAGTTGCCGTCCGGGCTGCCGTCCGGACTGATGCAGCGCCGACCCGACATCCGCCGTTCCGAAGCCGATCTCGCCGCCGCGGACCTGCGCATCCAGCAGGCACGGACCAACTATTTCCCGACGATCTCGCTCACCGGTGCGTACGGTTTCGAAGGAACGTCGCTCGCCAACCTGTTCACCGGCCCCGCCGCGGCGTGGAGCCTCGGGCTCGCTCTGGTGCAGCCGCTGTTCTCGCTCAAGTCGATCGAGGCCGGCGTGCTGGCGGCGGAAGCGCGCAGGGATGCGGTGACCGTTCAATACCAGCAGATCGTGCAGAACGCGTTTCGCGAAGTGCACGATGCGCTGTCGACCAACGATTCGGCGCAGCGGGTGCTCGCCGCCGAATCGGCGCGGCGCGAGCAATTGCGGCAGGCGCTGGCCGTCGCCAATCTGCGTTACGAGGCCGGGCGCACGTCATACCTTGAAGTGCTCGACGCGCAGCGCACGCTGCTCGCGTCCGAAACGCTGCGGATCGCCGCGGCGCGCGACGCGCGCTTCTCGATCGTCGATTTCGCGAAGGCGCTGGGCGGCGGCTGGCAGACCGAATCGGTGGCGTCGATCCAGTAGCATCGGTGGCGGTCGTCACGGCCGCCGCGTACTACTTCCTGCGCAAGTGATTGCGCGGATCGCTAGAATTCCACGCAGATCTTGCCGAAGTGCGCCGCCGACGCTTCATAGCGAAACGCGTCGGCAAGCGCGGCGAGCGGGAAGCTGCGATCGATCACCGGCCGCAATCCGGTCGCGTCGATCGCACGCACCATGTCCTGCTGCT
>Ga0268264_10003956_pt1 | contig 12691 bp, 15 predicted proteins | sample KBSSwiS32_FD_190357 | JGI IMG/M metagenome (GOLD analysis project Ga0268264, IMG submission 190357) | Switchgrass rhizosphere microbial communities from Kellogg Biological Station, Michigan, USA - KBS Switchgrass S3-2 (SPAdes) (version 2) | ecosystem: Host-associated > Plants > Roots >... | reverse complement strand
CTCGGCCAGGCCCAGGTAGAGCGGCGGTTGCCAGCTCTTCCCTCCGTCGTCGGACAGGTGGACCCAATAGCCGCCGCCACTGACCTCGCCGTTCGGATCGAAGCGGGTCGACTGGCTGACCGCGATCGCGCGCTGGCCCGACCGCTCGGAGCGAATCAAGGCATAGCCTTTGGGCAATCCGGCCAAGCCGGCAAACTTGGGGATGTCGCTCTTCCGGACCAGCGCCGGTGTGATGCGCAGCTCGCGGAAAGGGACCGGCGCGGGGTCGACCGAGGCGCGCCACGAGCGGGCGTCCTTGTCCTTCTCGGCCGGCTTGGGGACGATCGTTGCGTACCGGGCCCGCGCTGCCGCGAACGGCCGGCCGCCGGCGCGGGCGATCGCCGCCCACAAGGCGATATCGCCCTTGTCCGCGGACTGCGGGTCACGCTCGGCGAGGTGACGCGCATCCGCGCAGTCTTTGCTCTCTTCGGGACGGGTTAGAAGCCGGCACATCGCTGCGGCGACGCCCGAATAGCCGGTCGATATCCCCCAAGTCCCCGACTCCAGCAGGACATAGGGATCCCCAGATGGATCATCGAGTAACTGGTCGACAACTAGCGCGCCGAGCGGCACGCCGTCGTAGCCGATATCGCATTTGTCCCTCGCCGCTTCCAGGCAGGCGCGGATCTCCTTGAGCTTGGCCGATGGCGCAATCAGGTCCAGTACGGCGCGGGCGTCGGCCGCCCGGCCGACAACGGCAAGCGCCCCCGCAAAATCCTCAGCCACCGAATCCGTCGAAATATCACTCTTGATCGGGAATCCGTCGATGGCGGTGCGGATTTCGCCTTTTGCCGGCTTCAGCACGAGCTTGCGAATGGTCGGATCGAGGCTGTCGCTGAACGCGACCGCTTGGTCGAGCAGGCCGAGACGGATCAGCCGTGACAATTTGTCGTGGGCGAGGTCAGCATGGACCTGGATGCGCTGACCCGCGTCCACCCGGGCGAGGAAATCGGGCTGGAGCAGCAGGTCGTAAGCCGCGAGGTCGGAGGCATCGTCGGCGCCGAAACTAGTCGTGGCGAGGTAGAGCATGGCAGCGCGATTTCGCCCCGACCGATTAATGCTGGACGCGAGGAACTCGCTGGTCTTGCAGGTCGTCGCCATAATCCACGAATCTTGTCCGGGGTTGCGTGAGCCGGTCATCAGAAGCGCGACATCGGCGGCGCTGCAGGTCGTGTCGGAAATCTGGTTCAGGATCCCGCCGGTCAGGGCGAGCGCGACAGGTGCGCGGTTGCTGTGCTGGAACCAGGCCAACGCCTTCGCCCGCAGCGCCAGATGGCGCTTGTCCTCGTACCACCCGTCGGCGACGGCATCGAGTAGTGCCGCCGATTCGTCCAGCGCCGCGACGGTCAGGCCGTATTTCGCCGCGAACGCGCGCCGCGCCGCGCCGTCCTTCGGATCGAGCCGGCCGAGGCCGTCGACAAATTCGTCAATCAGCGGACTGTAATGATATTCTGGCCGCCACAACTGGCGCAAGTTGCCCGAGCGAACCTTGGCGGCACTGGCCTTCGCTGCGGCATCGAGCAAACTCGCGGTCGCGGACGCAGCGTCGCGCGCCGGGGCGCTCCGCAGCGTATCGAGCAATGCCTGGGCCGTTTTCGTTTCCGGATTGTCCGGTCCAAGCGCCTCTGTCCGGATGGCGACCGCTTCCATGAGCGCAGCCTCGCCCTTGGCGTAGAGCGATGGGTCGCGAAGATTGTGGATCAGCGTCGCATAGGAGTTGAGCGCGAGCGCCACTTCCGGATGGCGCGGCCCGAACGCCGCTTTGTAGGCGGGGATCGAGCGCTCGAGGTACGACAATGCGGCGCGCTCCAAAGCATCGTCGCTGCGATCGCTGCCGATGCGGTCGATGGCCACGCCGAACGCGGTCAGCAGGTCGGCCTCCTCGACGCTTCCGGGGCCACGTTTCCTGATCGTGTCGGCGAGCAAAGTCTCAAACGCTTGTTGCGCGGGGACGAGGCCGGATTTTTCGAAGACGCGCATCGGGGCGGCGACCATCGCCCGTAGCGCTTCGGGACTGATTCGATCCTCGGTCCTGGGCGCTTCGGCCTGCACGCCCCACTGCGCCGCCGATACACCCGGCGCGGTCATCATCCTCACCACGGCCAACGCCGCTAATATCCGCTTCACGCGCCCCTCCACACTCGGCGGTGCGAGGATGAGCGCCGCCGCCGCGACGCGCAAGCGGCTTCGGCCGACATCCGATGCCCCCTAAAGCCAGCCCATCTTGCGGTACCAGTCCGCAGTCTGCCTGAGGCCCTCGTTCGTCTCGATCTGCGGATGCCACAGGCTCGGCGGGGCGGCATTGTCGGTGCGGACGACCCAGTCGGGGTGGCTGAAATAAGCGGCGCGATCCGGCGTAAGCTTGGCGCCGCCGCGCCGGAACAAGCCGTCGAGGAAGGCGCCGACCCGGAGCAGCGGGCGCGGCGCGGACAGGCTGACGTTGCGGCGGCCGACCGCCCGGCCGAGCGCCTGCGCGAACTCCTTGTGGCTCCAGCCGTCGGGCCGGCCGTCGTCGGACTCGATCAGCAGGTGTTTGGGCACGCCGCGCTGGGACAGCGCGAGGAGCAGGCGGGCGAGATCGCCGACGTGGATCAGCGATACGCGGCCCTTGGGCGGGAGCAGGACGAAGCCGCGCTTGGCCATCTTGAACAGCTCGAGGGTCTCGCGGTCGCCGGGGCCGTAAACCGCGGGCGGGCGAACGATCGCCCAGTCGAGGCCGGAGCTTTCGACCAGTTCCTCGGCGCGGGCCTTGGATGCGCCGTAGAGCGATAGTTGGGGCTCGCGAGCGGCGAGCGAGGAGACGTGGACGAAGCGGTGGATGCCGGCTGCGGTCGCTGCGGCGAGCATCGCCAGCGTGCCGGCGATATTGCCCGCCTCGAAGCCAGCCGCGTCAGGCGCATTGATCACGCCCGCGACGTGAATGACGGCGTCGGCATTCTCGACCAGGCGCTTGAGCGCCTCGCGGTCGTCGAGATGGCCGGCGACCCAGGTCACGCCGGCGCGCGGCGGCTGGTCGCGGCGGGTGAGGGCGTTGACCTCGTGCCCGGCGGCGAGGGCGGCGTCGATCACATGCGCGCCGACAAAGCCGGTGCCGCCGGTGACCGCCAACCTCATAGGGGAGACCACGACCTTTCGGAGGGAGCGTCGCCGGGCTCGTCTCGCGCCGCCTCGCCGAGGCGCTGGATGATCGCGTCGAGCAGCGGTTCGAGGCCGTCCTCGAGCGGGGCGGAAACGGGGAAGACCGGCTCACCGGTGGCTTTTTCGAGCGCCTTGACGATTTTTGCGCGCTGCTTGGCGTCGATCAGGTCGGTCTTGGTCAGCGCGATGAGTTCGGTCTTGCCGTCGAGGCCGGCGCCGTAGCTGTCGAGCTCACCGCGAACGATGCGCCAGGCTTCGACCGGGTCGTCGGCCGAGCCGTCGACGAGGTGGAGGAGCACGCGCGTGCGCTCGACATGGCCGAGGAAGCGGTCGCCGATGCCAGCGCCTTCCGCCGCGCCCTCGATCAGGCCGGGGATGTCGGCAAGCACGAACTCGCGGCCCTTGTGGCGGACGACGCCGAGCTGCGGGCGGAGGGTGGTGAACGGATAGTCGCCGACCTTGGCGCCGGCATTGCTGACCGAGTTCAGGAAGGTCGATTTGCCAGCGTTGGGCAGACCGAGCAGGCCGACGTCGGCGAGCAGCTTCAGCCGCAGCCACACCCACATTTCTTCGCCCGGAATGCCGGTCTGGTGCTGGCGCGGCGCGCGGTTGGTCGAGGTTTTGTAACTGGCGTTGCCGCGGCCGCCCATGCCGCCCTTCAGCAGGACGACGCGCTCGCCCTCCCTGGTCAGGTCGGCGAGCAACGTGCGGTCATCGTCGTCGGCGAGAAGCTGGGTGCCGATCGGGACCTTGATCACCAGGTCGGCGCCGCCGGCACCGGTGCGGTTGGAGCCGGCGCCGCCCTTGCCGCGCGGGGCGCGAAAGTGCTGGGTGTAGCGGAAGTCGATCAACGTATTGAGGCCGGGCACGGCTTCGAAGACGACGTCGGCGCCCTTGCCGCCGTCGCCGCCATCGGGCCCGCCGAACTCGACGAACTTCTCGCGCCGGAACGACACCGCGCCGGGGCCACCGGCGCCCGACTTCACATAGATTTTGGCCTGGTCGAGGAAATGCACGGGTGGGGAGTTAGGGGCGCGCCGGTCGCTTGGCCAGCCTTGTCGCACGCCGTCGGACTGGCTCGCCTTGCCAACGGCTAGACGTAAACCGTTCAACTTGCGGAACGATTCCCGGCACTTTGGGCTTAGGCTCCTCGGTTTGGACGAGTCGGGCGGGGATAGATGAACAGCGAAACACCCGTGAAGCAGCGCGAAACGGAAGCGCCGGTCGGCAGCGAGGAGCTGGCCGAAGGGCTGATGCTGGTGCGCGCGTCGACGCTCAAGATGATCCGGCTGCAGCTGGCGATGGAACGGCACGACCGGGTGGTGGCGCAGGAGGCGGTGGACGATCTCGTCGCGCTCGACCGGCGGCTCGAGGATTATCTCGCCGATGTCTCGGCGCCGCTGATGTTCCGGCGCGAGCTGGAGGCCGAGCGCGGCGCGGTCAATCGCGAGAAATTGACGCTGGGCGCGGGTGTGGTGCGGCGCGAGCCGTTGCCGGAGTCCCTGATCGAACAGCCCGCGCTGGCGGAATCCCCCGCCTTCGACACCGTCGAATTCGCCGACGAGGAGCGCGATCCGCACCGCGCGATCAAATGGATTGCGCTGGCGATGGTCGTGCTGGCGATCGCGGCCGGCCTCACTTACGCGCTTGCCGGCCCCGAACTGCTGGCGATGGCCGGGCGGATCGGCGGCGTCACATGATCGAATCCGACGGTTTCTTCCGCGCCAAGGAGCTCGAAGCCTATGAAGGGCTGGGCTCGCTCGACGAGCATGGCGAGATCGTCCGCCTGATCCTTGCCGAAGCGTCGCTGCTGGCGGAGAAATACCGCTACGTCGCGCGGCACGACGTGCCGCATGTGCGCGAACTCAGCGGGCTGATCGACCTGCTGTGGCAGGAAATCGAGATGGACGGGGCGCGTGTGCCCGAGCCGGCGCCGCTCGACGAGGTCGGAATCTACTGAAGGCAGTATAGCCGGCAGACGTTGGCGACAGCGGTATCGATGAACGTGTCGTCGACCGAGTGCGACGCGATGAAGGTGCGGAAATAGATCGGACCCGCAGCGAAGGCGATCAGCACTTCGCGATCGACGTCGGGCGCGAGTTCGCCGCGCGCGATGGCGGCGTCGAACATCGGCGCAAGCTGGGCCATGCGCCGGTCGAAATAGGCGCGCGGATAGTGATCGGCGCGGCCACTGCGAAGCTCGAGGCCGACGGCGAGCACGGCCGGGCCGAGCGCCGTTTGCAGCGTATCGCGAAGCCTGATCAGGACCGAGCGCAGGTCGTGCGCGAAGCTTCCGCCGAGGTCCGGCATCACCTCCTTCTCGGCCACGGCGATGAGCGCGTCGATGATCGCTTCCCACCGGTCGGGGAAGCGGCGGTATAGCGTCGAGCGCTCGATCCCCGCGCGCTCCGCGACCGCGGTGAACGTGCAGCCCTGGACCCCCTCTTCGATCAGGAGATCGATAATCGCCTGATGCACGCGCTGGGTGACTTCGGCCGTGCGGCCCCCCGGCCTCCGGGCGACCGCCACGGGCTCCGAACTTGACATAGGGTTCACCTTCCAATAAACGCAACAGTCTGTAGCATTAACTGGATGCTCCCCAAATGTCGATTAACAAAATGCGATCCGCCGCCGGCGGGCCGATTTCTTTGCCGTTTTCCGCGGAAAACGCAGCGCTCATGAGCGCTTCGCGGCGATGAGCGCGGCCGCCAAGCGGGGCCTCCGGGTTCTCGTGAGCGGCGCGGCGGACGGAGTTGGGCTCGCCTGTGCATACGTATTCGCAGACCGCGGAGCGGAGTTGATCCTGTGTGATAGCGACGGCGGTGGGCTGACCCGGGCGAGTGACCAGGCGGGCGGCTTTTCACGCTATTGCGATGTCATCTCCGAAACCAGTGTCACCGTGTTCGCCGCGGAAGTCGCCGCCAGGTTCGGGACTATCGACGTGCTCATCAACGCGGCGGGCAAGGGCTATGTCCGAACGCTCGGGATGATGCAGATGTCGCGTGCGCTGCTGCCGCTGATGCGGGGCGGCGAGGGCCGGCGGCTGATCGTTAACATTGCGCCGGCCGGTGGCCTGTCCCTAGGCGGCGGGATCTTCCCCTACGCCAGCTCGCGCGCCGGCTTCCAGGGCCTCTCGGATGCCCTTGCCGACCAGACCCGCGGATCGATGATCGAGGTCGTCGGAGTCACGCCCGAGCTTCGCCAGGAACCCGGTGCCAGCACCGAGGCCGCGCTCTATCGGGTCGAACGGGTCGACGGACCGGCGACGGCGGATCGGGTGCTCGGTCTCGTCGCTGCTGCATGGCCCGACTGGCGCCAGCGCGACGCCCGCCGCAGCCGCCGCCGCGCGTGACCCTGCCGCCACATCAGCCGATACTCTTGCGAAACGCTAGGCACTTCAGCGGACTTTGGGCGTTGTTTAACTTGTATCAGCTTTGACAGGTTACCCGTGCCCCAGGACCGTATCATTGCCGTGGGTCTGCTGACTCAGCACGATCTGAACGCGCTCGGACCGACGTTCACGCGCCTTTGGCCCGTCGAGGAGGCGCCGATTTTCGTCGAGCTGCTGAGGGCGATCGACGATGCCGACCGTGAACTCAGTCATCGGCCGAACAAATCCACGCATTGACCTCAGGGTCGCGCGTGACGCGGCTCATACAGACCGATCTTGCCGCCACCCGGAAGTGGGACCGACGTCGCCCGGCCCCAGCTTGCAGCGAGCGGCTCGCTGCACGGCGCACCACTGCTGGCGAGCGTCGCCATGGTCGCATCCAGGTCGTCGCACATGAAATAGAGCTGGTGGACGTCGTTCGCCTCGCCGCCGTGGACGCCAAGCTCGGTCGGCGGGAGCTTGAAGATCAGCCACCCGCCGCCGCTGTCGATGCACGGGATTTCGAGCACGTCGCGGAGGAACGCGCGATCGGCATCCTCGTCGCGGGTGAAGATCATCACATGCGCGCCGCTGACCAGGGACATGGCAGTACTCCTCAGGGGATGCGGGGGTGGTCACGCTCGATTTGCTTGCGCAGCCGGTTGGCCGCGATTTCGCGAGCCGTCTCGCGGGCCAGCCCGAGCTCGGCGGCGATCGGTTCCCCAAGCAGCGCGTCGCCAAGCGCCAGGAGCACCAGCCACAGCGTCGTCTCCGGCACGTGATGGTCTTCATGGCCGACGCTGAGCTGGGCGACGAGGTTGTGAATCGATTTCAAAATGCCGTCCAGCGCATCGCGGTTGCCGGACAGGATCATCCACGCCGCAAGTGCGCCGGCGCCGCCCTTGCCAAAGGCATCGAACGCCATGTCGGCAATGTCGCGGGCGTCGGCATCGCCGGTTCGCGCCTGTTCGACCGCCGCCGCGATCTTGGCGTTGACGCGGTCGGCAATCGAGCGCGCGAGGTCGGCCTGTAGCCCGGCGGCCGAGCCGAAATGATGGAGCAGATTGGCGTGCGTCCGGCCGATCTCCGCGGCCACTGCCTTCAGGGTGACCGCCTGCGGCCCCCGCTCAAGCAGGATACGGCACGCGGCGTCGAGCGCGGCGGACCGGCTTTCCTCCGGGCTCAGGCGTTTGCGAGTTATTGACATCTGTGTCAGTTAAGATAGCTTCGCATGATGAGCACTACGACCCTTCCGACGCCTCCCGATCTCAGCATCACGCCGCGCGACCGAAAGTTCGGGCGTGGCGAAGCGACGCCGCGTCTTTGGCACGGCGGACGAGTCGAAGCGACCGCAATCTACAATGCGCTGTCGAGCACCTTCCCGATCGGCGAGGCCTATTTCGTCGAAAGCGTCCGCGCTGTCCGCGCCGGAGCGCCGGCCAAGCTGGCCGAGGAAATCAAGGCGTTCACCACCCAGGAAGCGATCCACAGCCGCGAGCATGATGCGTTCAACAAGCGCGCTGCCGGCGCAGGCTACGATCTCACCAAGCTCGAGCAACGGGTCGAGGAGCGGCTTGCCGTCGCCCGCGCCCGCGGACCGATCGTCAACGTCGCGGCGACCATGGCGCTCGAGCATTTCACCGCGATCCTCGCGCATCAGCTGTTGGCCAACCCGGCGCATCTGGCGGGCGCGGAAACCGAGACCGCGGACCTGTGGCGCTGGCATGCGTGCGAGGAAATCGAGCACAAGGGCGTGGCCTATGACACCTGGCTGTGGGCGACGCGCGACTGGCCGCGCTACAAACGCTGGCGGGTGAAGGCGAAGGTGATGCTCTATGTCACGCGCAATTTCCTCGTCGACCGGACCCAGGGCGCACTCGAACTGATGCGCCAGGACGGCGTCACCGGGCTCAAGGCGTGGTGGCTGCTGCTGACCTATCTGTGGGTCCGCCCGGCGATGTTCCGCAAGATCGCCGGGGCATGGCTGAAATACTTCCTGCCCGGCTTCCACCCGTGGAACGAGGACGACCGGCACCTGCTCGCGGCCTATGACGCGAACGCGAAGCGGCTTCCCGAGCCCAAGCGTAAAGTCCGTCGCGCGGCGTAGGCCGGAAAGAACTAACCTAGGTAAACTTACGGAATGCAAGCCGTTGTGGCGGCTGGCAAATACGTCCGTTCGCCTGACGACGGAGGGATGGATGGGCCAAGTCGACTATGCGCTGTGCTTCGAGGAAGCGGTGCGCAAGGCGTTCGCGGCCGAGTCCGCCGAAGCCCGCAAGGCCTATCTCGACCTCGCCAGCTTCTACCGCAGCAAGCTGCCCACTGCGGACCTGCCAGGGCTCGAGGAATCCATCCTGCGCCTTGAAGGTGAAGTCTATCCGGCAGCGAAACGCGCCTAGGCCGCGATCGCCGTTTCTTCTTCGGCGCGTCCCGCCACCAGCTGAAGCCGCATCAGCCGCGCCGGGACCTCGACGCCGCGCGCGCAGCTCATCCGTGGCGCAATGATGCCGACCGGCTCGAAGCCGAGTTTCTCGAGCACCCGGCCGGACGCCGGGTTGTCGACGAAGTGCGAGCCTTCGATGCTCGGCAGGCCGAGCGTGCGGGCGATGGCGATCACCGCGGCGCAGGCTTCGCTGGCGAGGCCGCGGCCCCAGTCACGGCGCGCGATCCAATAGCCGAGCTCGACCGCGCCTGAAGGGCGCCGGCCCAAGCCGCAGGAGCCGACCAGCCTCGGGGCGCGATCGGTACGCTCGAACACCAACAGCGAGGGGAGAATCGGATCGCGTGGTCCGGCAAGGAACGCCTCGGCGTCGCGCAGCGTGTAGGGCCACGGAACGACTGCAAGGTTGCGCACGATCGCCTGGTCGCCGATCGCCATGGCAAGCGCCGGCGCGTCTTCGGGGAACCCGGGCCTCAGCAGCAGTCTTGGCGTCCTCGCGAACATCGCTCTTCTCCTCGGCGAGCCGCTAGCCGCGGCCCGTGACAGTTCCGGGAGAAGGCAAAGAAAAAGGAGAGACCCCTTCCGGGGGCTCCCCTTCTCCCTTTTGGCTTTGATCCGTTCAGATCTCGTCCGGGCCGCCCCCTTGTGGGAACGGCGTTTTGACCGTTCCTATGCGCTTACTTCCGTAATCGGCATGACGTGGACGTACTTGCGCCCAAGCTTGCCGTCGCGGAACGCGACTTGGCCGTCGGTAAGCGCAAAAAGCGTGTGATCCTTGCCCAGGCCGACGTTGTCGCCCGGGTGCCACTTGGTGCCGCGCTGGCGCACGATGATGTTGCCGGCGCGAACCGTTTCGCTGCCGAACTTCTTCACGCCGAGCCGCTTGCTCTCGCTGTCGCGGCCGTTGCGGGACGAGCCGCCTGCTTTCTTATGTGCCATGTCGAATTACTTCTTTTTCGGAGTTTTCTTGGCTGCCGCCTTAGCAGGTGCAGCATTTTCTGTCGAGGCAGCTTTCGCCTTGGGCGCAGCCTTCTTGGCCGCCGGCTTGGCGGCGCCGGCCGCCTTGTCGTCCGCGGGCGCCGGATTTTCGGTCGGCGTGCCCGTCACGTCGGCCGCGGCCTTTTCCTTCGCAGCCGCAGCGGGCTTCTTCTCGGCGGCGGCCTTGGGCGCGGCTTCCGCCTTCGGTGCGGCAGCAGCGGCCTTGGCCGGCTTCTCGGCCTTGTGATCGCCGATCGCGACGATGCGCAGGATCGTGTGCTGCTGGCGATGGCCCTGCTTGCGGCGATAATTGTGGCGGCGGCGCTTCTTGAACACCGTCACCTTGTCGCCCTTGGCCTGGGCGATGATCTCGGCCGCGACCGTCAGGCCGTCGGTCTTCTGGAGGCTGCCGCCGTCACCAGCCAGCAGGACGTCGCCCAGCGTGATCTTGTCACCAGCGTTGCCGTCGAGCTTCTCGACGACGATCTTGTCTCCCGGGTGGACGCGATATTGCTTTCCGCCCGTGCGCACGACTGCGAACATTGGCTCTTCTCTTCTTATTAGAAATCCGGCCCCGCGCGCGCGCGCAGGCTTAGGTAAGCAGCGCGGCGTTCGGGAAGGGTGGGCGCCTATGGCAGGGGGCGGCGGGTGTCAACCGGCGCCGCCGTTAGACCTTAGTGCTTAAGCCGGCCGCGGAGCCGGTAGCGTCCGCCTTCGCGCGCGTCGAACATGTCCCGGATCGCCGGATGCTCGACCGGTTCATCGCTCTCGTCTGGCTCAAGGTTCTGCTGGCTGACGTACGCCACGTACGCCGTCTCGGAATTCTCGGCGAGCAGGTGATAGAACGGCTGGTCCTTCCGCGGCCGGAGGTTTTCCGGAATCGCTTCATACCATTCGTCGCTGTTGGCGAATTCGGGATCGACGTCGAAAATCACCCCGCGAAAATCGAATAGCCGGTGGCGAACCACGTCGCCGATCGCGAAGCGGGCTTCGCGCATGCCCGGCGGGGGCTCCATGCTCCAGGAACGATCGGTTGGCTCAGACGGCGTCATCCGCTCCAATCTAGGGACTGGCGAACCCTAGGCAAGGCACAAAGGCGCTGCTAGGGGCGCGCGTCTCGACCAGGCGCCGGCGTGCCGGGGACTGCACTCTCAAGCGGAGAGGTGGCTGAGTGGTCGAAAGCACCGCACTCGAAATGCGGCGTACGGGCAACCGTACCGTGGGTTCGAATCCCACCCTCTCCGCCAACTTTCCCAATCCAGCCACCGGCCCGATTCGATTCCGGGCCGACTCCGCCCGAGTCGCACGTGTTTAGTTCAGGGCCACCCCTCTGCGTCCCGTTTCGGGACGTGGGATCGGCACTTTTTGTCGGGTCACCAACACTTTGAGGGCCGTCGTTCTGAGTCCGATAAACGACGCTATTAAACAAGTGTTAAGTACTTTGAGCACGGAAACCGCCATGACGCGCGCCAGCGGTTATCACCAAATATTACGAACGACCCAGCAACATTACTATGGCTTTGCATGGTGATCCTTGCAAAACGCCCTAATGCAAGGGTGTTTGTGGCATGATTATCCAGTCAATGACGGTAGTAACACTTAGGTCGTTAACCGTTTTTTACTTGTGTCACCGACCTGAAATGATTCGCGCGGCCGCTCATCTCTTTCCGTCAAGCTTGCCAAACCCCGCAACGGGTGTTCTTTGTTTCGCGAGCGCGGGGTGCCGACTCTCAACATTAACCTTTTCCGTTGAACGGAACTGGCGGGTGGAGGCACTCTCGACAGCGACATTGCCGAACGCGGGGGGGTCCTTCGCGCCGGACGTAAGGCAGGGGTGACACATGCGGTACGAAGATACTTCAGGCTCGATCAGCGGTTCGGCGGTTGTCGGCGCACATGATGACGCGGACTCGCTGGCCAATGGCAGCAACGGTCCGGCGACTGGCAACGTAATCACAGGCGCGGGCACGACCACCGGCAAGGCCGGCGCGGATACCCCGGCCAGCGGCCATATCGTCGCGGTGCGCGGGGCCAGCGGCACCGACGCTTCCGACAGCGGCACCAGCCTCCATGTCGATGGTCGGTTCGGCACGCTCGCGATCGATGACCACGGCAATTATAAATATGTCGCGGACGGGCACGCCCCCGCGAACTTCCGTGACCTCTTTCAATATACGCTCGCAGATTCGAAGGGTGGGCGCTCGGTCGCCGACCTGGTGATCAGCCGCGGCGGCGAGATCAAGGTCGCCGACAACGCGCAGAAGATCACGCCCAACGCCGATGGCACCGTCACCCTGCCGGCCGGCGTGGATCTCAACGACGTTCATGTCGTCGGCCGCGACCTCGTGGTCGACATGCCCGACGGCACGCAGATTGTTATCGTCGATGGCGCGGTGTTCGTGCCGCAGCTGGTGCTCGGCGGAGTCGAGGTTCCCTCGACCAACCTTGCCGCGCTTCTCATCGACGCGGAGCCGAAGCCGGCCGCGGGCAGCCCGCAGAGCAGCGGCGGCAACTTTGACGTTCCGGTTCCCCCGCTGGATCCGGGCGTTCCCCTCGGCGACCTGATTCCGCCGACCGGCCTCGTTTTCATTCCGCCGGAATTCAAGCCGGTGTTCCCCGGCATCGTCGATCGTGAACCGACGATCCAGATCCAGCCCGACGGCCAGCCGGCCTCGGTCGCGGCGGTCGACAGCGTCAACGAAAAGGGTCTGCCCGCGCGTAACGGC
>Ga0268264_10003950_pt1 | contig 12698 bp, 16 predicted proteins | sample KBSSwiS32_FD_190357 | JGI IMG/M metagenome (GOLD analysis project Ga0268264, IMG submission 190357) | Switchgrass rhizosphere microbial communities from Kellogg Biological Station, Michigan, USA - KBS Switchgrass S3-2 (SPAdes) (version 2) | ecosystem: Host-associated > Plants > Roots >... | reverse complement strand
GCGCCGGGCCGGGCCGGGCAGGTCGTCGCCGCAGACGCGGCGGAACCGGTCCTCGAAGTCGGCGATCACCGAGTCCCGGATCCGGCGGGCGGCCGGGTCGTCGCCGAGGAACACCGTGCGCAGCGCGCTGTCCAGGGCGCGGCCCCCGGCGAGCGCGGAGACCAGGCCGTCGACATAGCCGGCGATGCGGTCCTCCACCGGCATCCGGTCGTCCGGCTCCTCGCCGGGCGCGCCCCGCAGGTGGGTCAGGAACACCGCGGCGATCAGATGCTCCTTCGAGGCGAAGACCTTGTACGCGGTCGCCGGGGAGACCCCGGCCCGGTGAGCCACCCGGCGCACGGTGAGGACGGCGGCGCCATGCTCGGCGAGCTCCGCGCCGCCCGCGTCGAGCAGGCGGACGCGCGTCGCCTCAGCGACTTCGCTGGGCCGGAGGATCGCCTCGTCCACCGGCGACACGGTAGTGCGTCACGCCGCGTAGGGAACCCGGTACGGACCGTCGCAGGAACCTGGGCTACGGTCGCCGCGACCGCTGGACAGGTGTCCATCCGCCCCCCCCCGGAGGCTCATGTGCGCACGATCAGCCGCAGGACGGTGTTCGCCGGCGGGGTAGCTGCCGCTGGACTCGGGCTGCTGGGCCGCGGGGTCGCCGTGGCCGCACCCGGCCGGGTCCGGGTGACCCGCGAGGAGCACCGGGTGGTCGTCGTCGGGTCGGGGTTCGGCGGCGGGGTCACCGCGCTGCGCCTGGCCCAGGCCGGCGTGCCGGTGCTCGTGCTGGAGCGAGGGCGGCGGTGGGTCACCGGCCCGAACGCGGAGACCTTCCCGCGGGTCCTGACCAACCCCGACCGCAGGCTGTTCTGGCTCGACACCGTCGCCGACCCGCTGGACGGCCCGCCCAACCCGCTGTCGGTGCTGCTCGGAAGGCCGACGCGGAGCACCCCGGGTGCGGTGCCGCTGTCCCCCGGCCGCTACACCGGCCTGCTGGAGCGGGTCGGCGGCATCGGCATGGACGTGTTCTGCGCGGCGGGCGTCGGCGGCGGGTCGCTGCTCTACCAGGGCATGACGCTGCAGCCGAGCGCCGAGGTGTTCGCGGCCACGATGCCCCGCGAGCTCGACTACGACGTGCTCGCCCGCGAGCACTACCCGCGGGTCGCTCGGATGCTGCGCTTGGCCACCGCGCCCGACGAGCTGATCGACTCCCCGACCTATCGCTCGTCGCGGGTGTTCCGGGACCGCACCGAGGCCGCAGGCTACGAGGTCGAGAAGATCCCGATGCCGATCGACTGGAACTATGCGCTGGCCGAGCTGCGCGGCGAGATGAAGCCCGCCTACACCAACGGCGACGCGTCGTTCGGCGTCAACAACGGCGGCAAGCACACCGTCGACGTCACCTACCTCGCCGAGGCCGAGGCGACCGGCCGGGTCACCGTCGCGGCGCTGCACCAGGTCACCGACGTCGTCCGGGCAGGCGACGGACGGTGGGAGGTGCACGTCGACCGGATCGACGAGACCGGCACCGTCCAGGAGAAGAAGATCATCACGACCCCGGCGCTGGTCCTCGCCGCGGGCACGCAGAACACCAACCGGCTGCTGCTGCGTGCCCGCGCGCACGACACCGTCCCGGACCTGCCCGACGCACTCGGCGAGAACTGGGGCACCAACGGCGACCGGATCTGCACCTGGAACTCCCTCGTCGAGGACTTCGGCGCGCTGCAGGGCGGTCCGGTCGTGTTCGGGACGAAGGACTGGGCGGACCCGGCCTCGGCGAACACGATCATCCAGGCGTCTCTGCCGCCGCTGCCGCTCGGGCTCGGCCGCACCACCACGATGATCGTCGGCTACGGCGTCAGCGCCGGCCGCGGCCGCGTCACCTGGGATCCGGTGCGCCAGGAGGGCGTCGTGCACTGGCCGCTCGACGGCGACGCGGCGCTCACCGCACACATCCACGAGCGGATGGGTCGCATCACCGGCACGCGCGGCACCTTCCTCGACACGACCTACGCCATGCCGACGACCTGGCACCCCCTCGGCGGGGCGTGCATCGGCACGGTCTGCGACGTCGCGGGACGGGTGCAGGGCCAGCGCGGGCTCTACGTGCTCGACGGCTCGCTGATGCCGGGCACCACGGCGGCCTGCAACCCCTCGATGACGATCGCAGCCATCGTCGAGAGGGCCACCGACGATCTGGTGCGCACGGACGTCGGCACCGTCATCTGACGAGCCGCGACCGTACTCGAACTCGCCCTCGGGCGGCCCGCGGCGGCGGCCGCCGCCATCCTGCCCGCCTGGTCGGAGTGTGATCGCCGCACTGCTCGCGCGTCGCATCCCGCCAGGGATCTCGGGCGGCCTCCGGATGGCCACGGGTCCGGCGGTCCTGGCCGCCGGGTTGATCCCCCTCGCCCTGCTCTCCCCCGGCCCCCTGGCCCAGCTCGTGGCCGGCCTCGTCGTGGCGGGCGTCGGGGCCGGGGTCGCGAGCGTCCCGCGGTCCGACGCGGGCGCGGGCAGCGGGATCACCAACACCAGCCGATACGTCGGGGCCGCGGAGGGCGTCACCGTCATCACGGTGCTCGCGCTGGGTCCCGGTGGCCTGCTCGCCGGATGGAACGTGGCGACGCCGCCGGTCATCGGACTCTCCCTCGCCGGCGCGGCCGCCGTCCTGATCCTGCAGAACGCCGACACCCGCAGACGGGTCGCCACCGAGGAGCCCGCCTGAGCCGCGCCCCGGCTGCCGTCGAAGGCTCCCGAGCGTGGCCGATACGATCGCCTCCTCGGGCCATGACGGGCGCGGGGGTGATCTCCGGATCGCACCGCCGCCCTGCACGGACCCGGCCGAGCGACACCGACGGGCCGTCCCCGTGGTCGTCACTCGGAGGGGGCAGTAGCTCAGCTGGTCAGAGCAGCGGACTCATAATCCGTCAGGTCGTGGGTTCGAGCCCCACCTGCCCCACGAAGCGGCTGGTCAGGTCTTGCCGGAGCCGAGCCCCCGCCCTCCCTCCCGTCGGACGTACCCCAGGCGTACCCCTCCCACGGAGGGGAGGGCCGGGGCTCCCGCTCCCGCGACGGGACGCATTGCTACGGAGGGTGACTGCACTGGCGTATCTTTCGACTCGATGGTCACAAAGAGTGACCACACGAGCCGAGGAGCCGCCATGCCGCAGAACCGCACTTTCGACCCGGACCACAACTTCGCCCTCGTCCTGCAGTCCGACACTCCGCTGAGCTTCGTTCCGACCGTGGACGGGAAGCCGCTCGGCGGCGACCTCCACACGCTGACGAAGGCGTTCGGCCCGGCGGTCACCTTCACGGACCTCCCCGAGGGGCAGGCCGTCGCCAACGTGGTGGACCTCTTCTCCGAGGAGCTGCCTGACCTCTCCGGTCTGACGCTCCGCGTGCTCGACCGGAGCACGCTCTGGCAGGCGTAGCCGCCCGACGCCGTCCGGAGGGGTGACGGCGTCCGCACAGCAGAGAGCCCCGCTTCCCAGGAGGAGGCGGGGCTCTCGCGCGTCAGGCCGCGCCGGGACCACCGGGGCCGGCACCCCGAAAGATCCAGCGGATCACCTCGGCGAGCCACCAGAACGCCCCGCCCAGGGCGGTGAGGATGGCGGGCCGGTCCTTCGAGGCGGACCCGTACAGCGCAAGCGCGGCGACCAGCACGAAGCCGATCATCACCGTCGCCAACATGTAGACGGCGGGCATCCACCCGCTGGTGAACGTGACGGACTGGACCTGGCTGGAGGCCAGCAGCGCCAGTAGAGTCATTGGCGTCGCTCCTTTGAAGAAACCTGGTAGTGGATTCACGGGTGCGCGACACACGAGGGGCAGCCTTTCGCCTGAGAACGGGGCTGTCCCTCTGTCGCGCTTGGGGTGGGGCGACGCTGCCCTAGAACGGTGGTTCGTCGTCGGCCTGAGGGCCGGTGGTCGGAGGCGGGGGTGAGCCCCACGGGTCGTCCCGCGGCGGCTTACCCCAGGGGTCCGAGTCCTCGTCCTCCCGGAACTGGAATTGTCCGCGACCGACCGACTCGATCTCGTTCGCGTTCTTGAGCCGGGTCAGGGTGGCGCGGACAGCGTTGACGGGGTCCTCCGAGGTCGTGACCCAGCCTTGCGCACGGATCTCGGTCTCCACCTCGGCAGCAGTGAACGCCTGTCCGGCGTTGTCGCGCAGCAGGTCCAACACCATCTCGCTGGTGTTACTCTTCGCCTCGACCCCAGCGATGGCGCTGAGCATCTGCCGGACCTTGCGCAACTCGGAGTCGAGGTGCGTCTCGTACGCCCGCATCTCCACGAGCCACTCGTCGACCCGGCTGGTCATCTCCATGTGATCGAAGGTGGCACGGTTCAACTCCGTTTGCTATCCGGTTGGCGACCAAGCCGTCGAACGGTTGTTCTCGTGCGACGACTGGTCAACTTGACGCAAACGCGCTAAACCAGGGTTGCGAATATCGCTCCCTGTGATCAAACCTTGCACTTGGCGCGAGTTGCTCCCGCTGGGCGCGCCTCCGGACGGAGGAACGGTCGACTGGGAATAGAAGGCGGGGGCGGTCCGCGCAGTGCCATCAGCCGACGTGCTGAGCCTCTGCGTACCCGCGTCCGGACCTGTCGGTGGGCTCTGCCACTCTTTCGGTATCCCCGACTCCAAGGAGTGACGAGTGCACGAGGGCTTCATCCCGCACGGTGAAGTGCTGCGGACCGGCGTGAAGGCAACGGCGCAGACCGACAACACCATCCATGTTCGCATCAACCTCAGGCCCGAGCCGGACGGCTACTGGGAGTCGTGCCTGGCGACCGCGCTGCCTCGGGCTCGGACTGCCGTCGCGATGTCGCGTCGGCCGCGTGACCAGCACCCCGGCACCGGCTACCCGACCGGCCTGGTCTTCAACATCGACAGCGCAGACGAGCTGGCGTCGATGACCGCGCACATCGACGAAGTCATCGCCGAGGCGAACCAGTACTACCAGACCAGGTACGTCGACCAGCACAAGCAGGCGATCGCCGCTGCCGAGGAGCAGAAACGCGAACTCGCCGCGCGACAGGCCGAGCTGGACCGCTTGACGGCCGAACTTGCACCGCCGGCTGCCTCGACCCCGTAGCCGTCCCGTACGCGACAGAACCCCGCCTCCCCCGGTGTACGGCCAGGGTGGCGGGGTTCCGTGGTGGGGAGCGGACGGCTAGCCGGTCTTACGGCGCGACGCCAGGGAGATGACGTTCGACGCCGGGGCGTCCTCCACCGAGGGGGAGGCCGGGGCTGCGGTGGGGCGGGCGAGCGGGGTGCCCTTGCCGCCCTCGGCCTCGTCGATGTAGTCCCCGTACACGTTGAGCGTGGTCACGTACGACTCGTGCCCCAGGTACTTGCTGACCTGCATGTAGTGCGTCCCGGCGGACAGCGAGAGGACCGCGAACGTGTGCCGCAAGTCGTGCAGCCGGACCCCGCTGACGCCGGCTGCGCTGGCCGGGAGCCCAACCGCGACCAACGCGGGTTTGAAGTAGTTGCTGTAGAAGGTGCCGGGGTCGAGCGGGGCCGCCCAGTTGTACGACTCGACCGTCGCCCGGGTGTCCGGGGTGGCGGTCAGGGCCGAGCGGGGCACCCCCGGTGCGTTCCGGCCGTACCGCGCGGGAAACAGCGGCGCTGACGGGTCGTCGCGGCGGGGGTGCGCGGCGAGGTGCTCCCGCAGGTCCTCCACCAGCCAATCATCAAGCGGCACAACACGTCTCGACTTGCGAGACTTGGGCGTGCCGACGTCCCATCCGCCCCGCACCTTGCTCTTGGTGCGCTGGACCCGGACGGTGCCCCGGTCGAGGTCCACGTCGGCGATCTCGAGCCCGGCGAACTCCGCTGCCCGCAGCCCCGAGTACGCCAGAAACAGCACCACGAGCCCGTAGAGCGGGTACCGCGTGCTGATGTGCCCGGCCACGGCCGCTACCTGCTGCCCGGTCAGGGGGTGGGCGGTGAAGGGCTCGTCGTCGCCGACGGCTCCACGCCGGGGCAACGGCACCGACGCCGACGGGTTGGCGGAGATAGCCCCGTCGAGCACGGCCAGGTCGAGGATGCGGCGGAACGTGTCCCAGGCGTGCTTGATGGTGCCGCGCGCGAGCCCACGGCTCACCAACTCCGCCCGGAACCGGCGCGCGTCGGCTGGGGTGATGGTGCCGACGGCCCGCGCGGCGAACTCCGGCGCCACGTAGCACTCGTACAGCCGCCGGTACTCCAGCAACGTCCGCGCCTTCACCAACCCGGCGTGCGCGTCCAACCACATCCCCGCGAACGTCCCGAACGGCTCCTGTCGGGCCTCCCGGCCGACGACGTTGCCGGTGGCGGCGCGCTGGTTCTCGATCTCCCGGCGGCGCTCCTTGGCGGCCTCGTGCGTCGGGTAGGTCTCCGAGCGGCTCCGCACCTGCCCTGTGGGCTGACCGGTGGCGGGGTCGCGCACAGTCTCCTTGTAGCGGATCTTGTAGGTGGTGACTGGGCGGCCGTCGCGGCGCGCCTTGTGCTCGATCTTCTTGATCTCCACTATGGACTCCTAGCTGGGAAGGGAGGGCGGGGTCACTCGACGCCCGCTCGGGCGAGCACCCGGCGGACGGTGGAGTGGTGCCAGCGGTCGCCCCCGCCGGGCGTGGGGACTCGCTTCTGGGTGAGGCGCGTTGCGATGGCCTGGGCGGACAGTCCGTCCTTCATGCGGTACCGGACTATCCGCCGGGCCAGGGCGGGTGAGATGGAGCGCGGACGGCCGAGCTGTTTCCCCTGTGCCCGAGCGGTTTCCAGGCCCTCGCGGGTGCGGCGGGAGATCTTGCGGCGCTCCTCCTGGGCCATCGCCAGGCGGACGTTCACCAGGAACTCCTGCTCCGGGTCGGCGGAGTCGACGCCGTCGGTCCCGACGATGCGCCACCCCGACGCCATGAGCTGGGCCCCGTCGAGCGTGGAGCGGCTCGCCCGGTCTAGGTCCCGCACGACCATCGCGTCGGCAAGCCCGGCCCGGAGCGCGGCCTCCACCGTGAGCCGCCCGTACATGCGCTCGGGGTTGCGGGTGGAGGCGACCTCCGGGATCACCGTGAGGAGGACGTGGCCCATCACCCGGCACCATGCCTCCAGCGCGCGCCACTGCGCCGCGAGCCCGTGGGACCGCTCGGAAGCCTGCCCCTCGGTACTCACTCGGACGTACCCGATCACGCGGAGCCCGCCTTGGGTCCTCGCTGTGCGCGTAGCGCTGCCGCGCGGGGTCTCCCTCGTAGGGCGAGGGGGTCGGCTCCCCGCAGCGGTAGCGGGCTTCCTCGTCGGTGTGGTCATCGGTTACCTCCTAGGCCGTAGGGCCGCAAACGTCCAATTTGGACGTTTGCGACGTTTCCGGCGGCGAAAGCTACGCCATTCCGTCCACTCTGGATATCCGGCTACACGCGGCGTGAGCTGCGAGAACGGCGGCGACCCTGCGCGGCCAGGGCGGCGGCCTGCTCGTCGGACATCAGCCCGAACTCCCCGGCGCCCGGTGTGGCGGTGCGGTCGTGCACGCGGGGAGGCGGGCCGGACTCCAGGTGCCGCTCGTACCGGGTGTCGTACCGAGAGGGGGAGGGCCGGGGATCGGGCTCGGGTCGCCTCTGACGGGACACGCGGGGGTCTGCAGCCGCCTTCGCCCGGCACGCCGCGCACAGCTCCGGGAACTCGTCCAGGTGTGACGGGAGCTGCCCAAGGAACGGCACCCCGCAGCCCGTGCACGGCGGACCCTCGGGACCGTCGTCCTCGACGTAGCCGTCCTCCACAATCTCCGCGTCGACGATGTCGTCGTCCGGGTCGGAGTCCCCGCCCTCCCCTCCGGTACCCGGACGCGGACCCCGGTGCAGCTTGCCGAGGGTGACCTCGTAGGGCTTCAGCTCATGGGTGATCTGCATGGCCTGCTGCGGTGAGAGACCTGCCCGGTCGAGCGCGTCCTTCAGCGCCGACAGCTTCACAGCGTGCGGTGTGTCATCCGCGAAGGCCATACCGAGCAGTGCGGCGGCTGCCCTGTCGGCCGCTTCCTCCAAGCGACGCTTGGCGGCCTGCTTGATGTGCGGAGCCCGCCCACCGTGCTTGCTGCAGACCGTCCCACCGTAGATGGGCGCCTTCTTGCAGCGCTCCCCGCTCTTCATGATCCGCGAGCACTGCCGCGTCGACCTTGGCTTTCCATCCTTCCGCAGGAGCACGTTCTCGCCTTGATTCGTTCTTGGCTCGATCTCGTACATGTTCGTCTTCTCCATTCCACTTGTGTCAATAGCTGTCTGACCCGACGACCTACGCGCGCTCGCGCGGGACCGAAACCGACGGGTTCTAGGGGGTTCTGGGGTGTCTTCACTGGTAGCGCCCAGAAACCCCTAGAACCCCCCAGATATACCTAGAAGTAATCGGTTTCTGTTTCGCGCGCGCGAGGGCGCCCGTCTACGGGCGGAACCCGGCGGGCAAGAACCACTCCCATCGGTCGAGCTTGCCGTCCTCGGAAAGGACCCGCTTTGACTCAACGCCCAGCTTCTTCTTGGCTGCGTGGACGGTCTTCTCGCTTACGCCGGTCTCTTCTCGGACCTGCTTCACGGCTTCCTTGCTCGACATGGGCCCGTCTGCCAGTAGCTCCCGCAGTACGCGGGCGGCCTCGTCGCGCTCGGGGGCGCGCTTGCGGGAGTCGACCGCACCCTCCGCGCCGACGACCTGGTCGGCGCTGATCGCGACCGACCCTTGCCAGTGGATGACGGCGATGTCGGGGTTCGAGTCGCTCTCGCGGAGCGTGTAGGCGTGCGAGTCGGGGTCGACGGCGACGTTGCCTTTGGTCTTCGCGAGGACGAACCGTGGCCCGACCTCAGCCTCGGCCGGGTCGTCGTCGCCGGGTGGGAGCTTCCCGGCGACCAGGACCGACCGCGCGAGGGCCGTGTACGCGACCGAACCTCCACCTCTGTTCTTAGCGCTCATACCTGCGGCCTTGTTGAGGTGACGGACGAGGACGATTGCTGCGCCGGTCTCTGCGGCGACCTGGGCCAACGCCATCAGAGCCTTGCGGTTGGACTTGTCGCTGCCGTCCTTGACCGAGTCGGAGATGAACGCGGCGATCGGGTCGACAACCACCAGCCGGGCTCCACACTCGTTGATTGCGTCACGGAGCACGTGGACGTCGTCTGGGATAACGAACGGAACCGGGAGCCCCTTGTCGTCGAGCTCCTGGACCATCTGGTGCACGCGGGCCGCGTCCGCACCCGCCGCGTCCAGGCGCGGCCGGACTGTGTCGGCGGCGTCGTCTTCGACTCCGACGAGGATCACCGACGACGGCTCACGAACCGCTCGGTAGTCGCGAGAGCGGCGGTCAGACACCCCGCGCACCATCGACAGCGGAAACTGCGAGCCCTGCGTAACGTAGGACGCCCACGCGAGCGTCATTGTGGACTTTCCGATGCCGGGGTCGCCATCGAGAATCGTGATCTTCCCCATTGGAATCCATGGCCACCAGAGCCATTTAACGTCGGCGGGCTCTACCTCGGAAAGTGGACGGGTGAGACGCGGATCTGCGGTAGCGGTCGACTCTGATTTCGGGCTAGGCTTCTTCACGAGCTGACCTTCTCCGTTGGCCGCGGATTTTGATGCTCACTGCAATTCCTCTCATTGGGGAGCGAGGGGCTGTCTCAGTGCCCGATCTGAGACAGCCCCCGCCGCACTTCCTCGGGGGAGCCGAGAACGTTAAACGTTGATAGCCGAACCGCGCTTAGTCGCTGAGGATGGCTACGCTGCCGGACGTTGGGGTTGCACCTCGGCGTCGTGCGGCCTCGTCCGCCCACACCGAGCCCTCCCAGTTCTCCGCCCCGCCGTACCCGTCCACGGAGGCCCCGCCCGCCCACGCGTTGTGCGCTCGGGCGGCTGCCGCAGCCAGATCGGCCGGGGCCAGGGTCACCAGGTCCCGCAGCGCGTAGCCCGCGTCTACGTGGTCGGTGAGGTCTGCGCCTCCACCGGGCAGCTTGTGCAGGCCGCGCTCGCGGGCTTCCTCCTCCAACGCGAAGCGATCCGCCCCGGAGTTGCCCCGCCCTCCCCTCTCGATGCGGGAGGGGTCGAGCGCACCGTCGGCCGGGCGCACCAACTCCGCTCGAACCCCGACGTTGCGCAGCCAGTGGTAGCGCTGGAGCCCGCAGGCAGCCCCGGCCTCGTCCCAGTCCACCGCGACGTACACCAACCCGCCGTACCCGCGGAAGTGCTCAGCCTGCTGTGGGGTGGACTTGCCGGCACCGCCGTGGTGACACACCGCCGCAACCACGAGGTGGAGGGGGTCGATCCACGTTCCGACCTCGTCGTCGCAGAGCAGCTCATCGGCCGCTGTGCAATCCTTCTCGCCCTCGGTCCAGAACACCGCCGGGACCCGTGCGGCGAGTCCAGCCCGCAGCTCGGGCAGTCGGTACAGGCAACGGTCCGCCAGCTCAGCGGGAGGCTTGCCGGTGTCGGCTCGATACGGGTCGTTGTTCCCCGGCTCGACTGGTACCCGATACAGGATCTGCTTGGTCTTGCGCCCGTCGAACGTGCTCCCGTCGATCCGCTCCAACCGCATCTGCCAGAGCGCGATCTCCTCGGGGCGGTCGGGGTGGACGTAGGCGTAGCGCGCCGTGACTCGGTTGAGGCGGTTGGTCATCGGCGCGACCGGTAGCGGACGACGGCCCAGTCCGCGATCTTCCAGCCGACCGCAGCCGCCAGGCCACCGGCAATCGAGAGGAGCGTGAACTGGACCAGCTCGATCACTTGGCGCCGACCTTGATCGACTCCAGCCAGCGGTCAAGTTCGGCTTGATCGAAGTACAGGCGGGCACGCTCGAACCCGCCGGGGCGCTCGGCAGGCAGCTCCCCGCGCTTCACAGCCTCGCGGAGCACACGCTCCTTGTAGCCGGTGTACTCCGTCGCGTCTTCGATCGTCAGCTTGCGCTGTGTCATTTCCCCTGGCCCTTCCGGAATTGGTCATCGGAAGGAACGCAGAGGCACCTCCCGACGACACACGTCATCGGTAGATGCCTGGGTGGTTGATTTGCTTGGATGGACTGCTTTCCAAGCCCGGGAGGATGCCAGGCCCTCAAACCGGAGCGGTGATTAACGGCGACCGCGGGCCTATTCGGTTACGGCGATAACCGTACGCCACGGTCGGCCACCGGCGCTACTCGGTGAATACCGGTGATTCTGTGGCCGCAACCACATCAATGGAGGCGATTTCGGTCCAGGTCAGCACCTTCACAGCTCCAGTGGGGCCGACACCCGCGATGGCCGCGCGCTCGGCCCAGCTGTCCGTCGCGTAGAGCCGACCGAGCGTCCGGCCACGGGCCGCGCTGCGTGCTCGTGCGCACGTAGGCCGATGCCGGTCCTCGGAGGCGTGGGCGGCTCGGTTCCCAGCGTGCCAGTCGTCCCAGGTGCGTTCTACGGCCAGGCGCAGCCCGACGTCGGACACGGCCTGTACGCGGGCCGTGATGGAGGGGAGGGCGGGGTCGGTACGCCGGACGCGCACAAGCTCACCGGGCGACACCAGGGCTGCAGTAGCGTTCGTCATGATCGTTTCTTCCCTTGGGGGCGGTCGGTCCAGCCGGAGCGGTCACTCCGGCTGGACCTGCTTCACGAATGGGTTGGGCGCGGTCAGACAGGCGTTGCACCCGAAGGCACGGACGACGACCGCAGCCGCGTTGAAGGCCGTCATGTTGAGGTCGGTCACCAGGTCCGGCAGGCCGCAGAAATCGCAGTCCGCGCGGTTCTGCCCGCTATCGGCAAGGGCGCGCACGAGTTCTGCGCTGTTGTCGTCGGCGCAGCGCCCGCAAAGCAGGACGTTCGGCTCGTTTCCGAGCACCATCAGCACCCGGCTCAGCGTGACGACGTGGGCGCAACGGAGCAGCGTCTGCGTCTGGAACTCCTCGGCGTGCGCCGCGCACCAATCGCGGATGGCCTTGGGCGTGCGCTCCATATCGGGCAGGTAGGTCGTCCAGCCTGCGGCTCGGTGGCGCTCGACGGTGCGTCGGGCGTCCGCTACGGCGGCGAGGTACTGGTCGTCGGTGGGGTGCATAGGGAACCTCTCGGAGTTGGGGGAAGGCGGCTCGGGCGCAGGTCTGACAGCGCCGAAGATGTAGGGAGCGCCTGTGGTCAGCCTTGGTTGCTCTCGCTGGCAACGACAAGATCCAGCGGAGCTGACTTTGACGCCCGAGCCGCTTGGTACTGGGGTGGAGCTACCGCTTGACGAGCTCGGCCTTGACTCCGCCTTGTGCGGTGAGCTGGACTCGGCCGCGCGCTACCGGGAGCCGCTTCTCGGCGGTCACCGCTACTGAGCGGTGGCCCAGTTGCAGCTTCACGTCAGCGGGCGGTCCCTTCGGTCGCGGAGGCCGTCGGGCGGGCAGGCTGGACCGCGTGGCGACCCGGCTGCCTGCGACCCGAGCGAACCGGCCGCGCAGGTCCCGCTTGTAGCGGCGCGGCGCGATCACAGCGTGGGCACCTCATACGGACCGGAGGCCTTGATCTGCATGACCGCCGCCGCGCCCCGGTGTCGCACGCCCACCCCGAACCCGCGCGTGTAGAACGAGTCCACCAGCGGGTAGTTGGCGGCGTTGCCCGGGATCAGGCGGAGGCCCTGTGCGTTCGGGTTGATGTGCTCGCGGAAGCCGATCGGGTTGCGGGGCGAGCCCGGGCCGCCCGTCGCCACGAGCACCAGGTACCCCGGCGGCATGAAGCCGGTCGGCGCGATCCAGGTGTTC
>Ga0268264_10003946_pt1 | contig 12698 bp, 9 predicted proteins | sample KBSSwiS32_FD_190357 | JGI IMG/M metagenome (GOLD analysis project Ga0268264, IMG submission 190357) | Switchgrass rhizosphere microbial communities from Kellogg Biological Station, Michigan, USA - KBS Switchgrass S3-2 (SPAdes) (version 2) | ecosystem: Host-associated > Plants > Roots >... | reverse complement strand
CCCGCGGCGTGCCCCGAGTACCCTCCGGCCCAATGAGCGGATCGGCGGGGGAAGACTTTGCTCGGATGACGGCCCGGCGGCTGCGGCATCTCATCGCCACCGGGCAGGTGTCACCGGTCGAGGTGATCACCGCCAGCCTCAGCCGTATCGGAGTTTTGGAACCGGTGTTGCACAGCTTCATCACCGTGGCCGCGGAGCAGGCGGTGGAACAGGCGATTGCGGCGGAGGCGGCCGTGGCTCGGGGTGACGAACTCGGTCCGCTGCACGGGGTGCCCGTGGCTATCAAGGACGAGGTGTGGACGGGCAACCTGCGCTCCACCGGCGGTTCGTTGTTGTTCGGGAGGTTCGTGCCCTCGCGAGATGGCACCGTGGCCGAGCGGTTGCGCCGGGCGGGTGCCATCATCGTGGGCAAGACCAACCTGCCCGAATGGGCGGCCTGGCCTCGATCGAAAACCCGCTTGGTGGGCGAGGCGGTCAATCCCTGGAATCCCGGCCGCATCGCGGGCGCGTCCAGCGGAGGCTCGGGGGCGGCGGTGGCGGCCGGCATCGTGCCGCTGGCTATTGGTTCCGACGGCGGCGGTTCCATCCGCATTCCCTCGGCCCTGTGCGGGATCGTCGGGCTGTTTCCGACGCCCGGTCGGGTGCCGAGCTACGGCAGCTTCAGCTACAGCCTCGGCGGGAGTATCGGCCCGATGGGACGCGACGTGAACGACGTGGCGCTGCTTCAGTCGGTGATCGCCGGACCGGACCGGCGCGACGCCGCTGCGAAAACCGAAGCGGCGCCCGACGTGCTGGCCAACCTGGAGTCTGGCGTCGAGGGGCTGCGCATCGCCTGGTCGCCCGACTTCGGTCGGATCACGCTCGATCAACGCATCGTGAGCGCCGCCCGCACTGCGGTGTCGACGCTGGCGAGCGCCGGGGCGCGAGTCGATGAGATCAGCGATCGGATCGAGCATCCCTGGGGAGATGGGGCCTTCATCGCCGATCTGCAGGCCGCGGTGGCCGCCCAGACCTGGGAATTCGACGACACCAACTTCGACCTTCCCGATGTGCGCCGAGAGGAAGGGTGGATGTGGGAGGTGTTCAACGACACCGTCCCGATGACCGCCACGCCCCGGTTCCAAGCCCTCTGCCGGCGCTACGTGCACCTTCTCACGCCGGCCGCCCAGCTCGTGGCTTTGGCGTCGTCGGAGCCGGCACCGCCACCTGGGCCGATGCCCACCGTCGAAGCGCTCTCGGCGGCGATGAACGCCGTGTTTGAGGCGCACGACGTGATCTGCACCCCGACCATGGCCACGGTGGCTCCGCCGGCCCGTGACGATTGGGCCAGCCCGTATGGCGACGTCTACATGGGAACGAACTTCACGTTCATCGCCAACACCACCGGGTGCCCGGCGGCATCGATGCCGTGTGGCACGGTCGACGGTTTGCCCGTCGGCTTGCAGATCATCGGCCGGGCCGGTGACGAGCCCACCGTGTTGCGAGTCTGCCGCGCCCTAGAAGCGCGGCAGACCTTTGTGCATCCGGACCTGAGCGCGCTGGGGGTCAGCTAACGGTCCAGGTGCCGCTCGAGCGCAGCAGGCCGGCCAGATCGCCGGGGCCGCTCCGCTCCGAGGCCACCATGAGCTGCAGCTGAGTCTCCGACGCGAACTCGGCGCGATCCACTGCCCGGAACACCCCGACCGGTGTGGCCTCGGTGACTCCCGAGGCCAGTTGGCTCAGCGCGAAGGCCAATGACGGCTCGTAACGGTTGGCGTCGTGCACCAGGATCTGCTCGTCGGCCACCTCGGCCGCCTCCACCTTGCGAAGCTGGCCGTCGCTGCCCATCACCACCGCGTGCTCCTGGTTGGCGCCCCACCGGATCTGCTCGCCGTGGCGCAACGGGATCAGCATGTCGTCGCGCACCTGCTTGCTCAGGATGGGATCGAAGGCTCCGTCGTTGAACACGTTGCAGTTTTGCAGTACCTCCACGAACGCCGCGCCCTTGTGGGCATGGGCGGCCTTGAAGGTCTCCTGCATGTGCTTGCGATCGAGATCGTGAGTTCGGGCCACGAAGGTTGCACCGGCCCCGAGAGCCAGCGAGATCGGATTGAACGGATGATCGAGCGAACCGAACGGCGTGGACTTCGTGACCTTTCCCACCTCGCTGGTGGGAGAGTACTGGCCCTTGGTGAGGCCGTAGATCTGGTTGTTGAACATCAAGATGTTCAGGTTCACGTTGCGGCGCAACGCGTGGATCAGGTGATTGCCGCCGATCGAGAGAGCGTCGCCGTCACCAGTGATCACCCACACGTCGAGGTCGGGTCGAGCCAACGCGATGCCGGTGGCGATGGCGGGTGCCCGCCCATGGATCGAGTGCATCCCGTAGGTGTTCATGTAGTACGGGAACCGGCTCGAGCAGCCGATGCCCGATACGAAGACCGTGTTCTCTCGGGCCACACCCAACTCGGGCATGAGCATCTGCACCGCGGTGAGGATGCCGTAGTCGCCGCAGCCGGGGCACCAGCGAACTTCCTGATCGCTGGACCAATCCTTCTTGGTGGTGGTGGGAGCAGCTACGTCAGTCATTTGCAGGCCTCCTCGAAGGCGGTGACCAGTTCGGCGGAGGTGAACGGCACTCCGGCCACCTTGTTGATCGGGCGGGCGTCGATCAAGAACTGTGCCCGCACGATCGAGCACAGCTGACCCATGTTGAGCTCCGGTACGAGAACACGCTTGTAACGCGTCAACACCTCACCCAGGTTGGACGGGAAGGGATTGAGGTGGGTGAGGTGGGCATGGGCCACCCTGCCTCCACCTTCCCGGAAGATCCGGCTGGCGTCGGTGATGGCACCCCAGGTCGATCCCCAGCCGAGGATCAGGAGCTCGGCGTCGAGATCACCCACCACCTCCAGCTCCGGGATGTCCTTGGCGATGCCGGCCACCTTGGCGGCCCGCAGCTTCACCATGGTGAAGTGGTTGTCCGGGTCGTAGGAGATGTTGCCGGTGCCGTCTTGCTTCTCGATGCCACCGACGCGGTGCATCAGCCCGGGCGTGCCCGGGATGGCCCAGGGGCGAGCGAGCGTTTCCGGGTCGCGCAGATACGGCCAGAAGTCGTCGCCGTGGTTGGGCGCAGTGGCGAAGTCCACCGAAATGTCGGGCAGCGAGTCAACGTCCGGCAGCCGCCACGGCTCGGCGCCGTTGGCCAGGTACCCATCCGACAGCAGGATCACCGGGGTGCGGTACTTCAGCGCGATGCGAGCGGCCTCGATGGCGGCGAAGAAGCAATGGGACGGCGAATAGGACGCCACCACCGGAAGCGGCGCCTCTCCGTGACGGCCATACAGGGCGATGTTCAGATCGGCCGCTTCCGTCTTGGTCGGCAGGCCCGTCGATGGCCCGCCGCGCTGGATGTCGACGATCAACAGCGGCAGTTCCAGGCTCACGGCCAGGCTGATGGTCTCCCCCTTGAGCGACACGCCGGGCCCGCTGGTGGTGGTGACCCCGAGGTGGCCGGCAAAGGCCGCTCCCAGTGCCGAGCCGATGGCCGAGATCTCGTCTTCGGCCTGGAAGGTGCGAACGCCGAAATTCTTGCGCTTCGACAGCTCGTGCAGGATGTCGGAGGCGGGAGTGATGGGGTAGGACCCGAGGAACACCGGAAGGTTGGCCAGCTGCCCGGCCGCCACCAGACCCCATGAGAGGGCGGTATTGCCGGAGACGTTGGTGTACTCACCCGGCTCCTGCTTGGCGGGGTCGACCTGGAACGGATGGTGGAACAGCTCGGTGGTGTCACCGAAGTTCACGCCCGCCTTGAACGCCGCCAGGTTGGATGCCCGCACTTGGTCGTTCTTGGCGAACCGCTCGTTGATCCACTGCTCGGTGCCCTCGACCGGGCGGGAGTAGAGCCACGAGATGAGGCCCAAGGCGAAGAAGTTCTTGGACCGCTCGGCGTCGCGAGGCTTGACCCCCAAGGTGGAAGTGGCCTGTTGGGTGAGCGAGGTCATCGGAACCTCGACCAGCTTGAACGAGTCAAGGCTGCCGTCGGTGAGCGGATTGTCGGAGTAGCCGGCCTTGGTGAGGTTGCGCTCGTCGAAGGTGTCGGTGTTGACGATGAGCATCCCGCCCCGCTCCAGGCGGTGCAGGTCCGCCTTCAGCGCGGCCGGGTTCATGGCCACCAGCACGGTGGGAGAGTCGCCGGGGGTGGTGATCCTCGTGATCCGAGATGGGACCTGGAACGATGACACTCCGGCCAAGGTGCCGGCCGGGGCGCGGATCTCGGCCGGAAAGTCGGGAAAGGTCGACAGGTCGTTTCCGAACAACGCGCTCGCGCTGGTGAACCGATCACCCGTGAGCTGCATCCCGTCGCCCGAGTCGCCGGCGAATCGGATCACCACGCGATGAAGCTGCTCGGTGTCCTCCGAACGGGCTGCGGTATCGGTCATTGGCATCTCCCCCGAAACGGCCGCCACAGTCGTAATGGCGAGTGAGAAAGACCTTACCGATAGCCGACCGCTGGACAGCAGTTCAAGTCGGCAACCCGGGGGCCGGCGGCGAAGCGTTGGCTACAGTGGTCGACGGAAGGGTGCCAGAGCGGCCGAATGGGACGGTCTCGAAAACCGTTGTCCTTACGGGGACCGTGGGTTCAAATCCCACTCCTTCCGCCAGTGTGCGTCGACCATTCGTCGACGTTGGAGAGTCGTTCTGCCCCCGGCGGGCGGGGGCGGGGCGCACTGCCTCGCTTGGGTACTTCCCGGGGCGAAGAACGGAGGATTCGCGGTGAGCACTCAGGAAGGCATCTCCGGAAGTGTCATGGCTCGTCTTGGCGCGGCGATCAACCGTCACGACTTGGATGGCTTCGTGGCGCTGTTCGCGTCGGACTACCGGAGCGAACAGCCCGCCCACCCGGCTCGGTCTTTTCGCGGCGCCAAGCAGGTGCGCGAGAACTGGTCCGCCGTATTCTCAGGAATCCCCGACCTGGTTGCAGAGCTCCTCAGTTTCGCCACCGACGCGCAGGGCACCGAGATCGGCGAGTGGTTCTGGCACGGGACTCATCTCGACGGATCGAGCTTCGAGATGCGCGGGGTCGTCGTGGCCGGCATCGAGAACGACCGCATCGCGTGGGGCCGGCTGTACATGGAACCGGTCGAACAAGATGGGGTGGGCATCGAGGAGATGGTGCGCGAGACGTACCGGCCGCCCCCGACGCAATAGCTCTCAGCACTGGGTGTTGTTGGCCGGGGCCTTGCCGTTGATCAGATAGGCGTTGACGGCGTCATCGATGCACTGGTTGCCGGATCCATACGACGTGTGGCCCTCTCCTTCGCGCACCAGCATCACCCCTTGCTCCAAAGCGGCGGCCATCTTGCGACTGGAGGTGAGCGGGGTCACCGGATCACCGGTTGCGCCCACCACCAGGATCGGGCCGGCCCCTTTGCCGGTGATGGCCAAGTCGGGCGCCACCGGAGTGGGCCAGGTCTTGCAGAAGTCGAGGTCGAAGAAAGCCAAGCCGGTGCGCGGCGCGACGGCGGCGAGCTTGGCCTTGGCCTCGGCCTCGAACGCGGCATCCGTGGGAACCCGGGTGTCGGCACACCCGATAGCCACGTTGGCCTCGAGCAGATTGGGGTACTTCCCAGTCTTTTCATCCCGCTCGAAGTAGCTGTCGTAGAGATCGAGCACCGGTTGGCCCTCGCCCCGGCTGCCCGCCTCCAACGCTTGGGTGAGGGCCGGCCACGAGTGCTGGGAGTACAGCGATTCGATCACGGCCCAGAAGAGCTTGGCCTGACCCACGGTTCGATTGGGATCGTCGGTGGGCAGAGGGTGGGTGTCGAGGTTCTGCATGAGGGAGTCGAACGCGACGCTGGCGTGACCGTTGTTGTTGAACGCGCACTTCTGGTCTTGCGAACACTCCAGGAGCAGGCGATCGAGTGTCTGGTCAATGGCGGTGGCCGATTCAACGGCAAAGTCGAGCGGGTTGGGCGACGGGTCGGCCGCCCCGTCCAGTACGGCGGCTCGCACGGTGGACGGGAACATGGTGGCCCACGTCGATCCCAGTTCGCTGCCGTAGGAGAAGCCGAAGTAGCTGATCTTGGGCTCACCGAGGGCCTTGCGGATGGAGTCCATGTCTCGGGCCGTGTCTTGAGTGGACACATGGGCCAACACGTTGGCCGGATTGCGTTGGGCGCAGGCGGCGGTGAAGGCCTTCGCCGCGTCTTGCTCCTGTTGCAGTTCTTGGGGCGTGTCCGGGGTGGGGTCGATGTTGCCGAAGTAGGGATCGAGGTCGTCCACGCATTTGATCGGGATCGTGGCCCCGGTGCCGCGCGGATCGAACCCGACGATGTCGAACCGGTCGACGAGATCGCCGAACACCTGCCTGTAGGCGGCCTTCACGAAATCGACCCCCGACGCTCCCGGACCTCCCGGATTCACCAGCAACGACCCGATCCGCTGCGACGGGTCGGCCAGATGCCGAACCAGATTCACGTTGATGTGTTCGCCGGCGGGATTGGCGTAGTCGAGCGGCACCGACAGCGTTCCGCATTGGAGGCTGCCGCATTTCTTCCAGTCGATGGCCCCGCTGGCCGGTTGAGCGGCCGGGGAGGTGGTGCTGCTGGCCGCCCGAGGCTGCACGGTCACCGTGCCGGTGTCGGAGCAGGCCGCGGCGACGCCCGTGACGGCCAGGACACAGAGCAAAGGAAGAAGGCGACGGTGCACGGGGCCGGAGGTTACGGGTCACATCTCAACCAGAACCGTCAGCTCGGTAGCCGACCCCTTAGCCTCCCGTCGCATGGGAATGCACCCCTACCCCGGCCACGGCCAGGACCCGAAGGTGATCGCGGGCAGCCGCGTGAATCGAGAGGTGCTGATGCGGGCCTGGGGCTTTGCCCGGCCGTACCGGATCATGATCTGGGGATTCCTCGCCACCATCGTGCTGGCGGCCCTCCTGGCCCTGGTTCCTCCCCTATTGATCGGGTCAATCGTCAACGAACTGCAATCACCGTCGCCCAGCACCCATCGGGTCATCCTGCTGGCCAGCATCTCGGTGGCCGCGGCGTTGGCCGATGGAGTGCTGGCCATCGCCCAACGGTGGTGGAGCTCCCGCATCGGCGAGGGTCTGATCTATGAGCTGCGCACCGCGCTGTTCGATCACGTACAGCGCCTTCCCATCGCCTTCTTCACTCGCACCCAGACCGGCGCGCTGATCAGCCGCATGAACAACGATGTGATCGGGGCGCAATCGGCGGTGACCGGCACGCTCGGTTCGGTGGTATCGAACGTGATCGTGCTCGTGACCACGTTGGCGGCCATGGCCTTCTTCAGCTGGAAGCTCACCGTGCTGGCGCTGTGCGTGTTGCCGATCTTCATCATCCCGTCCAAGCGGGTGGGCAAGCGACTCCAGCAGATCAGCCGCGAGCAGATGAATTTGAACGCCGGCATGAACACGCAGATGACGGAGCGCTTCAACGTGTCGGGGGCCATGCTGGTGAAGCTGTTCGGTCGCCACGACGAGGAGACCCAGGTGTTCGCCGGTCGGGCCGCCGGGGTGCGGGACGCCGGAATTCGAAGCGCCACCTACGGTCGGGTGTTCTTCGTGGGTTTGGGGTTAGCCGGCGCGGTCGGGGTGGCCGCGGTCTATGGCGTCGGCGGTGTGATGGTGGTACACGGTGAGCTCTCGACCGGCGCCTTGGTGTCGATGGCCGCGTTGGTGCAGCGGGTTTATCAACCGCTCACCGCCCTCACCAACGCGCGCGTCGACGTGATGACGGCGTTGGTGAGCTTCGACCGGGTGTTCGAGGTGCTCGACTCCCCCCGGTCGGTCAGTGATCGACCGGGCGCGGTGGAGCTCATCGCCCCGAAGGGCCGGGTGCAGTTCGATCATGTGTCCTTTGCGTACCCCGCGCCCGACACGTACTCGATCAGTTCGTTGGAGGCCCCCGGTGGCAACGCCGCACTGGCCAGTACGGCAGGCGTGGAGGTCTTGCACGACATCGATCTGGTCATCGAGCCCGGTCAGTTGGTGGCGCTGGTAGGCCCGTCTGGAGCCGGCAAGACCACCCTCGGTTCGCTGGTGCCGAGGCTCTACGACGTGACCGCCGGAGCCGTGCGAATCGATGGGCGTGACGTGCGTGACCTCTTGCAGGAATCGTTGCGGGCCCACATCGGCGTGGTGGCCCAGGATCCCCACCTGTTCCACGAGACCATCGCCGAGAACCTCCGCTACGGCCGCCCGCAGGCCACTCAAGCCGAGATGGAAGAGGCCTGCCGGGCCGCCCAGATCCACGACGTGATCGCCGCGTTGCCCGATGGCTACAACACGGTGGTGGGTGAACGCGGCTATCGGCTCTCGGGTGGAGAGAAGCAGCGCGTGGCCATCGCCCGGCTTTTGATCAAGAATCCCTCGATCGTGATCCTCGACGAGGCCACCAGCCACCTCGACGCCGAGAACGAGTCGCTGGTGCAGGCCGCGCTCGATCATGCGCTCCACGGCCGGACCTCGATCGTGATCGCCCACCGGCTGTCCACCATCACCTCGGCCGATCGGATTGTGGTGATCGATGACGGCCGGATCGTGGAGAGCGGAACCCACGAGGTGCTTCTGGCCAACGGCGCGCTCTACGCCGACCTGTACCGAACGTTGGTCGGTGATCGCCCGGAACCCGTGAGCTGACGCCGGCCGGCCCCCGCCCGGTTGGCGGCCAGGTTGGGCGGCCCGGCGCGACCAAGCTCCCCGATTTTCACCCACCCCTTGGCCAAGATGGCCCCATGTTGTTCCTCGTTACCGCATTCTCCCTGCTCGTTGGCGCTGCCGCTGGCTTCGCCATCGGTGCCCGGCGTGGTGCCAGCGCCTCCCACGCCACCGCCGAGGCCATGCACGAGGCAATGGCGCAGCTCGACCAGCGGTCCCTCACCGCTACCCAGGAGGCCATTGATGCCGCCGTCAGCAAGGTGCTCGAGGTGAACCGGGCGGCGGCCGAAGCACAGGCCCGCGACAGCTCGTTGCGGCTCGAAGCCGAGCGGGCCAGCACCGCCCAGGAGCTGGGGGCCAAGAAGGACCTCATCGAGGCTCGACTGGCCCAGGTCCAAGCCGATCTGCGCTCCGATCTGGCCGGCGTGCGAGACCTGGTCACCCAACTCGGCTCCAACCACTCGGAGGCCTTCGGGCGAGTCAGCGCCCAGCTCACCGAGCACGCCACCTCCACCAGCCAGCTCGCGCTATCCACCCAGCAACTCAAGGAAGCGCTGGCCTCGTCGAAGGCGCGGGGGCAGTGGGGCGAGCGGATGGCGGAAGACGTGTTGCGCCTGGCCGGCTTGGTGGAGCACGTGAACTACGTGAAGCAGCTCTCGCTTGAAGATGGCTCGGGCGTTCCCGACTTCACCTTCCTGCTCCCCAAGGGCCACAAGCTCTTCATGGATGTGAAGTTTCCGCTCCCCGCCTACCTCCGTTATTTGGAGGCCGACAACGACTCCGATCGCACGCTCTATCGCAAGCAGTTCCTCAACGACGTACGCGTGCGGGTGAAGGAGTTGGCCGCTCGCGACTACGCCAACAAAGAGGGAACCGCGCTCGACGAGGTGCTGTTGTTCATCCCCAACGAGACCATCAGCTCGTTCATCCACGAGCATGAGCCCTCGCTGTTCGAAGACGCCATGCGCAATCACATCGTGATGTGCTCACCGCTCACGCTGTTCGCGATGCTCGGGGTCATCCGCCAGGCCTACGACAATTTCATGGTGGAGCAGCAGGCGGATCAGATCCTCGAGCTCATGGGGGCCTTCGGGCTGCAGTGGCGCAAGTACAGCGAAAGCGTCGGCAAGCTGGCGCGTCGGTTCGACGACGTACACAAGGCCTTCGAGGAGCTCGAGGGCACCCGCCGCAACATGCTCGAGCGACCGTTGCGCCGTATCGAGGCCCTGCGCGTCACCCGCGGTCTCCCGATGGCCGAACTAGAGCTGGTGGAAACCCCGGAGCTGTGGGTCGCCCCTGAATAAGTCTTTCGGCTCGCTTCTGCCCGCCTGGTGCGGGATCATCGCGAGGTGGTTGCCTCCACTCGCGGTCGCCTTCTCGTGGCCACGCCGCCCCTTGCCGACCCAAATTTCGATCGCACGGTGGTCCTCATGTTGGAGCACAACCAGGAGGGAGCGTTCGGGCTGGTGCTCAATCGCCCGAGCGACACCGAGGTGGCGGCCGTCCTCCCCGAGTGGGCTGGTTCGGTGATGTGGCCCACCCGGGTGTTCGTCGGAGGGCCCGTGCAGCCCGACGCCGTCATTGCCTTGGCCTTGGCCCCGGCCTCTGTCGAGCCGACGGAGGCCTTTGCGCCCGTGCTGGGTCAGCTCGGCACGGTCGACGTGGCCCGGTCGCCGTCCGAGGTGCCGCCCATGCGGTGTCTGCGGATGTTCGCCGGATACGCCGGATGGGGAGCCCGTCAGCTGGAGGCCGAGCTGGGCGCCCACGCGTGGGTGGTGGTCGACGCCGACGAGGCCGATCCGTTCACCGCCGATCCCGCGCAGCTCTGGCGAGTGGTGCTCGGCCGGCAGACCAACGCCACGGGATGGCTGGCCAACTATCCCGACGATGTGGTCAGCAACTGATGAGCCAACCCTCGCTCGACCTCATGTTCGAGGAATCGCTCGATCCCACCTTTGCCGTATCGGAGCTGAACGCCGAGATTGCCCGGGCCCTGCGGCGGGCGTTCGGCGACGAGGTGTGGGTGCGAGGTGAGATCCGCAACTTCAAGCGCTCGCCGGCCGGGCACGTGTACTTCTCGTTGGTGGAGGCCACCGACGAAGGTGAGGCCAGCCTCCAGGTCACCTTGTTCAACCGGGCCCGCATGGTGATCGAGGGGCAGCTGTCTCGCCATCGAATGAGCCTGGGCGACGGCATCGAGGTTCGCATCCGGGGTCAGGTGGATTTCTACGCCCCCCGCGGCCAAGTGAGCCTGCGGATGTCCGGCATCGATCCCACGTACACGTTGGGTCGCATGGCCGCCGATCGCGACGCGTTGCTGGCTCGGCTCGTGCTTGACGGTTTGGTGGATCGCAACAAGCAGCGTCCGTTGTCGTTGGCTCCGATGCGGGTGGGCTTGGTCACCAGCGCCGGCAGTGCCGCCTTTCACGACTTCGTCCATGAACTTCACGGCAGCGGGTTCGGATGGCAGGTGGTGTTGGCCGACTCGCGGGTGCAGGGCCCCGAGGCCGTCGGCCAGATCGTGCAGTCGCTCAAGCGGTTGGCCAGAGCCCGGGTCGACGTGATCTGCATCGTCCGAGGAGGCGGAGCCAAAACGGACCTGGCCGCCTTCGATGCCGAGCCGCTGGCTCGCGCCATCGCCGCCTGCCCCGTGCCGGTGATCACCGGGATCGGTCACGAGGTCGACTCATCGGTCGCCGATCTCCTGGCTTTTCGAGCCTGCAAAACCCCCACCGCCTGCGGAGCGCTGCTGGTGGAACGGGTCACCGGCTACGTCGGCCGCACCGAGCTGGCCTGGGCGGGGGTGGCCGAGGTGGCCCGTTTGCGGCTGCAGCAAAGCGACGACGACCTCGGCCGGCGGGCCGTTCGAGTGATTCGTGACGTGTCGAACGCCCTCGATCACGCTCAGCAAACGGCCGATTTCTCCGGTCGGCGCCTGGGGCGCGAGGCGGGTCTGGTCTTGCAGGAAGCCCACCTGGGGCTGGATCGCCGGGCCGTGCGGTTGGCGTCGTTGTCCGCTCGGTCGGTGGCCGGTGCCACCCAGCGCCTCGAATCGTTGGTGGCCCGGGTGGGTCGGGACGCGCCGAGGGCCGTACAGTCCCGACAGATGCAGCTCGACGGGTTGGCCAGCCGGATCTCGTCCCTCGATCCAGCCCGATTGCTGGCCCGAGGGTGGTCGATCACCCGCAATTCCCGGGGTGAGGTCGTGCGTGACCCGGCCGCGTTGGCCCCGGGAGAGCGAGTCATCACCACCGTGAACAGTGGAGAGTTCTCAAGCATCGTGGAGGAACCATCATCGTGACCGAACCCGCGTCCGACGCCGCCGGAAGCGAGGAGATCGGCTATGCCGAGGCGGTGGCCGAGCTGGAGGCCATCCTCGTCGAACTGGAGCGAGACACCGTCGACGTCGACCGGCTGGCCGCCCAGGTCGCCCGCGCGGCCCAGCTCATCCGGGTGTGTCGGGGCCGCATCACGTCGGCGCGCATGCAGGTCGACTCGGTGATCGCCGAGCTGGAGCGAGCCAATGATGCGGGCGCCGAGGGCTGATGTCGTCGGTTCCCGCCAGCCTGTTCGACATCGCCGAGCGAGTAGAGCATCGCCTCGAGATCTTCCTCGACGGCGAGCAGGCTCGATGGTGCGCGGTCGATCCCGTGCTGGGCGATGCCTTCGACGCCCTGCGCAGCTTGGTGATGGGCGGCGGCAAACGTCTTCGTCCGGCGTTTTGCCATTGGGGCTTCGTGGGTGCCGGCGGGTCGCCCGACGACCCCCGGGTGGTCGACGCCGGTGCCGCGTTCGAGTTGTTGCACGCCTTCGCGTTGTTTCACGACGACGTGATGGACGGGTCGGCGGCTCGGCGGGGCCAGCGCACCGCGCACCTCGAGTTCTCGGCCCGCCACGAGGAGGCGGGCTGGGCCGGCGAGCCCCGACGTTTCGGTGAAGGCGTGGCCATCCTCGTCGGCGACATGGCGTTCGTCTACGCCGACCACCTCGTGCGCGCCGCGCCGCTCGAGGCCCTGCGCATCTGGGACGAACTGCG
>Ga0268264_10003942_pt1 | contig 12707 bp, 7 predicted proteins | sample KBSSwiS32_FD_190357 | JGI IMG/M metagenome (GOLD analysis project Ga0268264, IMG submission 190357) | Switchgrass rhizosphere microbial communities from Kellogg Biological Station, Michigan, USA - KBS Switchgrass S3-2 (SPAdes) (version 2) | ecosystem: Host-associated > Plants > Roots >... | reverse complement strand
CTCGGCCGCCGGCACGCCCAACTCGATCGCCAGCCGGTAGCCGACGCTCTTGGCGCTGGTTCGGGAGTCGAGGAAGAATAGATGCTTCTTCGCGAGCCTCGCGAGCACCGGGCGCATCGCGCGCGGATCGGACGAAAGCACCGAGCCCATGTGATTGTTCACTCCGACCGCCCCCGGCACCGCCGCGAGCGCGCGGTCGGTCGCGTCGACCAGCTCTTCCTCGGACATCGACTCTAGTAACGCGCCCGGGCCCGGATCGCCCACCCCCTCCGGCTCCATCGGCAGGTGGCAGAGCATCTCCTCGCCGCGGGCGGTCAGCTCGGCGACCACCGCTCCGGTCTCCTCTTCATAGGGGAGTACGGAGTAGGTGATCGGCACGTCGAACCTCTCGATTTCCTCGATCTCGGTCTCGTCCCGTCCCAGGTCGTCGATCACGATCGCGATCCGCGGACCGCCTGTCGCAGGCGTCGAAGTGACGCTTCCCTGCGCGGTCGAACCCGGATGCCTCGATTTGTGGGTGCCGGAAGGCGAAGGCGATCGCCGGGGAGCGCTCGACTTGCCCGGCGAGCCTTTCCCGGGCGCGTTTCGCTCCTCGCCGCCGCGCGTCTGGCACGACAGATAGACGGCGGCTAGAGCGGCGAAGAGCCCGAGCAGGATCACGGCGACGCGGCGGCCTCCAGGGCCTCCCGCGCGAGAGCCACGGGCGCCGCGGGAAGGGGATGTCGGCTTCGCGCGTCGTTTGTAGGGCGGCATTCAGATCGGGCAGATCGGGCGAGGCGGGGGCCGGCTCTTCTCGCGCGGCGGCCCCAACCCCGAAGGCGTTACGCGGCTTTCTTCGCCGCTTCCGGCTCGGCCACGAGGCGGCGCAAGCCCTGCTTCAGGATCAGATCGTCGAGCGGCGTGTCCTTGTCCTCGAACGTCCGCGACCGCTCGTCCACCGGAACGTCGGGCTGGAGCGCCGCGTCGAGCGGCTTGCGGTCCGGGCCGGCATAGAACGCGTCGGTGTAGATCAACCGGCCGCCGCTCGACAGATCGGCCGAGGCGAGACGGCCGGCGTAGCCGAACGTGCGCTCGCCCACCACCTCCGCATGGAGCTTTTGGACCAGGACCGTGGTAAGCAGCTCGGCGGCGCCGAGCGTGCCGCGGTCGACCAGCACCACCAGCCGGCTCCCTTTCCAGACCGGCGCTTCGCTGCCGGTGAAGGTCGAGATCTGCCCCTTGCGCCCGACGAGAGCGCCCAGGTCGCCCTGGGTGAACAGCCGCGCGACGGCATAGGCGGCTTCCGGGTCGCCGCCGGCGATGCCGCGAAGATCGACGATCAGGCGATCTTCCGCCTTCGTCGCCTTCAATTGGGCCAACGCGCCGCGAGTCGCCCAGGCGGTGCGCTCGCCGAAGCTCGACAGATGCAGCACCGGGAGACCTTCGATCCGTTCGAGGCTCGGGGCGGGCGGCGTAAACTCCGCCAGCTCGCAGGTCACGACCCTCGTCTCCCCGAGGCGGAGCAGGCGCAACGGAATCTTGGTCCCGGGTTCGCCCGCGAACGTCTCTTCGATCTCCCAGAACGGCGCCCGATGCGCATCCTTGCCGGCGGCTTCGACCACGATGTCGCCGATTTCGACGCCGGCCTTTTTCGCCGGTCCGTCGGCGTCGATCGCCACGACGTAGACGATGCCGTTGTCTTTGACCAGGTGGAGGCCGCTCCTCTTGGTCCCGACTTTCTGCACTTCCAGATAGCGGGAGACCGCGGGCGCCGGTACGTATTGCGAGAACGCGTCGAGCGCCTCGGTCGTGCCGTCCAGGGCGCTCGCCATCAGGGCATTCGTGTCGGTCTCGTCGACGTAGGTCTGGCGGACCAGGTTCAGCACCTCGGTGAACACGCCGACGTACTTGAACAGGGAATCCCCCTTCTCGTCCGGCTTGCCGCGATCGGCGGCGTAGACAAACGTCGCGGCGATCATCGGCACCACCAGGAAGAGGGAAACGATCAGAAAGACGATCCGGCTTCGACTCATGGGGACCTCGTGGAACGGAGCCAGGACATGGGATCTTCGGGGCGATTTTCCGCGCGGATTTCGAAGTACAGCGCGTCGGTCGACAAGCCGACCACTTGACCCAAAGATACCATATCGCCGGATCCCACCCGGAGGCTCGACATCCCCGCCGCGAGCGACAGCACCTGGCCGGGATGCTGGAGTACCACCGTCCAGCCATACCCTTGGAACGGCGCGGCATAGAGCACCTTGCCCGGGTAGATCGCCCGCACGTCGCTCCCCGGTTCGGTCACCAGGTCGAGCCCGTTGTGCGGCACCTGGGTCCGGTAGCGCGGATCGAGCCGCGGCCCGAAACCTTCTTTCACCTGGCCGCGCACGGGCCAGTCGAGCAGCCCGCGCACCTGCTGGATCGGCGCGCCGAGGGGGGAGCCGCTCCCCTGGTTGCGGCCGTAGAGCAGGTCGATCAGGTTCGCGAGCTTCCGCCCCTTCTCGGTGAGCGCCCCCGCCTCGGCCGCGAGGCTCTTGCCCTCCCGCTCCGAACGGGCGAGCAGGTCGGCGCGCCGGTTGCGCAACGAGACCAGCTCGCGCCGCCGCACTTCCTCGCGCCCGACCCAGATTTCGCTCGCTTTACGCTCCGCCGCCAAACGCTCTCTCTCCGCGCCGAGCGCCACCTTGCTCGCCCCGTAGCGCTCGATCGCCTGGGCATCGCGCCGGGCGAGAAAGCGCAGCAGGCGGACCGATGGGAGCAGCCGTGAGTCAGGATGGAGCGTGAGAATCAAGCGCAGATAGCCCTGGCGGCCGAACCGATAGAGCCCCGCAAGCCGTCGTTCGAGCGCCTGCTTGGAGGCCGCCAATTCGGTCTCCAGCCGAGTCACCTCGGCCGCGATCTCCGCCTCCCGCCGCGCTGCCAGATCGCGCGCCGCGACCGCTTCGGCCAGCCGCTCGCGCTGCAGCTCCAAGCTCAAATCCGCCGCCGCCAGCTCCCCCGTCAAGCCGGTCTGCTGCTTGCGGACCTCGCTCAAGCGACCCCGGAGGGTCGAGATCCGCGCGCGGATCTCCAAAAGCTCGCGCTCCCTCTCTTTAGCTGGCGTCGGCTCCTGGCCCGGCGTCGGCAAGGCGCAGAGCGCCAGGACCAGCAGCAGGAACCAGGAGGCGGAGCGACGCATCGGCGAGAAGTCTACCGGGTCGGCGGCTCCGCCTCGCCTATGCCTATTTCGACGGCCCCAACAGGCTCTTGCCGTCCAGCTTCTCCGGCGGCGCCACCTTGTATAGCTCCAACACGGTCGGCATGATGTCGCCCATGTAAGCGTCGGTCGTGTTCAGCTTGAGGTTGCTGAACAGGATGCCGTTGACCAGCGGCGGGTAGACCGAGCAGTGGTCGCCGCTCCAGACCTGGGTGTTGTCTTCGACGATCGAGGTGCCGATGCCGCCCAGGCTGTCCTGCCAGCCGACGCGGTAGCCGCGGTTGTTGGAGGGGATCATCTCCGGAATGAGCAGCGGGTCGTAGACGCCGTACGCCTCGTCGCGGGTGAAGACGTGGGCGACCGGTTTCTCTCCCGTCTTGTCGTCTACGAACGCTTCGAGCTTCCCCTTGATCTCGGCGACCAGCGCGGCGGAGTCTTTCGGATCGACGATCCCCTTCGCCTCGCGCCCCTTCAGGTTCAAGTAGATGCCACCCAACCCCACGTAGTACGCGCGGGTCTTGCTCCAATCGACGTTGGTGAAGAACTTGCCCTGGCCGGAGAACAGCTCTTCGAGGTTCTTGCGCCCCGGCTCCTGGCCATTCAGCACCATGTAGCCGTTCTCGACCAGCCAGGTGTTGTAGTTCATGCCGCGGCGGAACGAGGCGAAGCCGTGATCGGAGACGACGATCAGCTTGGTGTCCGGGGGCAGTTTCTTCATCGTCTCGCCGACGATTCCGTCCATCATCTGGTACGCCTCGAGCACCGAGCCCCCCCACTTCTTCGCCCCCTCTTCCGTGTACAGCGGATGCTTCGGATCGAGGAAGCGGAACATGATGTGCTGCACCCGGTCGGTGAACTCGAAGTAGTCGATCAGCACGTCCCACTGGTCGTCCTCGACCATCGAGAGCAGCATCTCCTTGTCCTTGGCCACCGTGTTGCGCATGTCTTCGAGGAAGATCCCCTCGTCGATCGTGCCGTCGTTCATCGACCAGGTGTCGATCGTCCAGCCGATCGTCTTGAACAGGCCGAACCGGTCGGCGAGCTTGCCCGCGAATGCGCGCGGCGTCGTGATGTCGAGGATCGGCGGTAGGTTGGTCGGGTCCCACTGGATCGGCGAGAGGTAGAGCCGGACCTCCGGATCGAGCGAGACCAGCCGGAACTTGCCGATGCCGTGGAGCTTGATCAGCGGATTGAACGGGAATACGAAGCGCGCCCAGTCGCTCCACTCGCCCGGCTTCAAGCTGAGCTTTTGCCCCGAGACTTCGATGTCGAGCTTCGAGCGGTCCTCGGCGACGGTGAGCTTCATCGGGATCTTGATGTAGTCGCGCCCGTCGCCCGGGAACAGCTCGTTCGGCGGCCCCTGGATCTCGGTCTCGATCGTCCCCTTGTTGTCGACCAGCTCGACCACGTCGATCGAGAAGTCGCCGCCTCCTTTGGGCGTGAAGAACAGCTCGGAGGTGAAGAAGAACGGCTTGCCGATCCTTCCTGAAAGGTCGGGCGTGCCGAGGCCTGTCAGCAGCTCACCGTGCTCGTACGGCTTCGGCGGAAAGGTCACCGGCATGCGCATCACCCGCACCCGCTTGCCCGCCTTGCCGAGTGTGGTCCAGAAGGTCTCGCCCTGTTGGCGGTTGATCGCGATCGGCCGATCTACGGGTAAGTATTTCTTCGCCGCCCAGGCTCCTCCCCCTCCGGCGGCCGCCGCGAGGATCACGGCGACAGTGGCCGCCACGGGGGTGCGCAGGCGAAACAGTTTGAGCAGCAGGAAGGTGATCAGGAGCAGCGCGAGCGCCGCGATCGAACCGACGCCGAGCGGGTTCTTGGTGCCCCAGAGGAAAGGCACGCGCTTCTGGTCGTACATCGCGAAGCTCGGCCGGTAGGTCGCCACGTCGCGCTTCAGGAAGTCGAAGATCGTGTGCCGCCCGGGATTGAGACCGGTTGCGAAGGTCGACCACGAGACGGGGGTCTGCGACGGAATGGTCGACCGCAGGGGGGCGAACGTTCCCTCCTGAGCCAATTTCGCCAGGTTTGGCAGTTTCCCTTCGGCGATCCACTGCTTGGTCAGCTCGGCGTCCGCGCCGTCGAAGCCCAGGATGACCAGTTTCGGATCCTTGGCACGAGCCGCCGAAGCGGAAAACGCCAGAGCGAACGCCAGGATCGCGAGGGTAAAGCGGCGGACCGGATGATTCGTATTTCGCATGTGGAGAGCCTCAGGAAGCGCGTTTTTCGGAGGGCGGAGTATACCCGACCGCTTTTTCCCGCCGAATTCTGTTCCGTTCCGCCTCGGTCGCTGTCTTACCCCATGAACGGCAACCGAGGCGAGATCGCACCCTCCCTCCGAATACTGCCAAAACGACTTAAACCCCAAGACTTCAGGAGAAACGCCATGAACGCCAAGACCCTCACCCTCGCCCCCGCCCTTCTGCTCTCGCTGGTTACGCTGTCCACCGTCGGTTGCGCGAAGTCCGGGGCCAGCCCGACCGAGCCGGTCTCATTCTCCGACAACGCCACGTTCGGCTCGGTGACGGGTGAGTCCCGCGCTCAAGAGCCGGCCGCCGCCCCGCAGCAGGTGGCCGGGAACGCCCTGACCAGCAACCGCGAAGCGGAGCCCGGCGACGATCACGGTGGGGGCAACGGCGGGGGTCACCGCAACGGCGGCGGCGCGGACGACACGGCCACCGGAGCCCAATTCCGCGGCGCGGTCGCCTCGATCGCCGGTTCGACGATCACCCTCGCCACGGGAGCCAAAGTCACGGTGAATGCCGCGACCGCCTGGAGCGCCCGAGGCGACCTGACGAACCTCGCCGCCCTCCGGACCTCCTTGAACCGAAACCAGCACCCGCGAATCGAAGGGCGCGGCACCCGTCAAGCCGGCTCGATCCTCGCAAAGACCCTCAAGGCCGAGTTCTAAGAGCCCGCCGCAAATCCGCAGCGCACGCCCCACCCTACCGCCCTCCTTCAAAGAGGCTCGCCGAACGGCCCGGCGAGCCTCTCTTACTGCGATTCGGCGATCTGCGCGGGTCCGATGAAGGTTCCGACGGCTCGCGGATAGCTCGCGACCGGGATCTTCGCCAACACCTTTCCGGTCGCCGTGTCGAAGACCGTCACGCGGTTTCGGTTGGGAAGGAGGACGTAGAGCGCCGAGCCGTCGGGGGTGAGGCTGAGCCCCTGGGTCGGCTCCACGGTGTGAATCGGCCGGAGGCGGCGGCGCGCGACCAGATCGACGACCACCACCTGCCCCTTCGCTTCGTCTCCGATGTAAAGGCGGCGGCCGTCAGGGCTCAAGGCGACGCTTCCCGCATGGAGGCCTGGGATCCGGATGGCCCATCTGATCCAGTAGTCGCTCAGTCGGATCGCTCTCAAGCCGCCGTCGGCCGCGGCGTAGAGCGTTCGGGTCGCCGGATCGAGGACGGCGACGCTCCGGTTGAAGATCCAATAAAGGCGACCAACGATCTCGAGCGTCGGGACCTGGAGCACCGAGAGGCTCTCGCCGAGGGTCACGAAGAGGAGCGATCCGTCCGTGCTCATCACCATCTGGGTGACGTTCTGCCCAGTTGCCACCGAACGAAGCACGCTCAAGGTCTGGGCGTCGACCTCGTGGATGGCGTTGCCGGCGGCCACATAGAGCCGCGTGCCGTCCCGGCTCACCACCATCGCTGAGGGGCCGTATCCGACGAGACCGGTTTGGACGACCCGGTTCGTCCGCGCGTCGATCGCGCTCACGCCGCTCCCAGCGGCGCCGACGCTCCCCACGTAGACCCGCCGGCCGTCGGGGCTGATCGCCACCGACAAAGGAGAGGATCCGACTGGAATCGTCGCGACCACCGTCTGGGTCCGGGTGTCGATCACCGACACCTCGCCGGGCTCGTAGTAGGCGCCGGACAGGGACGGAATGTAGGCGTAGGGCTGAGCCCCGGCGCGCGCCGCGGCGAGGACAAGGCCGAGGCAGAGCGCGAGACCGACGAGGCGACGGTCGCGAACGATGCGTCTCGCGGCGGCCCCAAGGCTTGCAACCGTCGGATGCGGGATTTCCGGACCTGCCAGGTGCTGCGCGTCGAGCGGCATCGGATCGCCCTCCGGGCGAACGTCGAAAGCGCGTCCCCGCCACAATTGCCCCCAACGCTTCGCGACCCTCGCTTGATTGAGGATTTGAGGATACCACACAGGGGCAGATCTAAGCGGGCAGCCGATCTCCCTACTTCGCCGACCCCGGCAATCCCAGCGCCTGGATCGTGAACGCCAGCTCGTCGGTCGCTTCTTCGATCTGCTTGCCCGTGGGTTTGCCGCCGCCGTGGCCGGCTTTGGTTTCGATCCGGATCAGGATCGGCGCGGGACCTCCCTGGGCGTGTTGGAGCGCGGCGGCGAACTTGAAGCTGTGGGCCGGGACGACGCGATCGTCGTGATCGGCGGTGGTGATCAGGGTCGGCGGATAGGCGGTTCCCGGTTTCGTGTTGTGGTACGGCGAATAGGCGTAGAGCGCTTTGAACTCTTCCGGGTCGTCGGGCGAGCCGTAGTCGGAAACCCAACCCCAACCGATCGTGAACTTGTGGAAGCGGAGCATGTCGAGCACGCCCACGCCGGGGAGCGCGGCGCCGAACAGGTCGGGGCGCTGGGTGAGCGCGGCGCCGACCAGCAGACCGCCGTTGCTGCGGCCGTTGATCGCGATCTGCGCCGGGGTCGTGATGCCTTCTTGCACCAGGTACTCGGCGGCGCCGATGAAATCGTCGAAGACGTTCTGCTTCTTGAGCTTCGATCCTCCGAGGTGCCACGCTTCGCCGTACTCGCCGCCGCCGCGTAAGGAAGCGACCGCGAGCAGCCCGCCGCGCTCCATCCAGACCAGGTTGCGGACGCTGAAGCCGGGGGTGACTGGGATGTTGAAACCGCCGTAGCCGTAGAGCAGAACCGGGAGCTTGCCCCGATCGCTCCACCCCTTCTTGCCCGAGAGGAACATCGGCACCTTCGTGCCGTCTTTGCTGGGGTAGAACACCTCGCGCGTCTCGTATTCCTCCGGGTCGAAACCGACCTTCGGCTCGCGGAAGATGGTGCTGACGCCGGTGGCAAGGTCGTACCGGAAGATCGTCGCGGGGCGGTTGTAGCTGGCCAGGGAGTAGAACGTCTCGGGATCGCCGGTTTCGCCTTCGAAGCCGTTGACCGTCGCGAGGCCGGGGAGCGCCACGGTACGCACCGACTTGCCCGCGCGGTCGAACACCTCGATGCGCGACGAGGCGTCGTGAAGATAGTTGCCGACGAAGCCGTCGCCGATCGCGGTCGCCTCTTGCAGCGTGTCGGCCCGCTCGGGAATCACTTCTTGCCAGTTTGCCCGCTCCGGATGTTGAATGTCGATCGCGATCACCCGCGCCCGCGGCGCGTCGAGAGTGGTCTCGAACCAGAAAGTCGGGCCCTCGTTGCCCAGGAAGCCGTACGTCGCGTCGAACGTATCGAGCAGCCGGACGACTTTGCCTTGCGGGTCGGACAGATCCTGGTAATAGACGCCGTTTTTCACCTCCGTGCCGCGCGTCACCGAGATCACCAGATAGCGGCCGTCATCGGTCACCAGGGGCGAGAAACTGAGATCCTTTTGATCCGGTCGATCGAACGCCAGGCGATCCGTGGATTGCGGCGTGCCGATCCGGTGGTAGAAAACCTTTTGGAAGTAGTTCGTGTCTTCCAATTCCGACCCGGCTTTCGGCTCGTCGTAGCGGCAATAGTAGAAACCCGCGCTGTCGGCGGTCCATGCCGCGCCGGAGAATTTCACCCAGCGCAGCTCATCCGAAAGATCGGCGCCGGTGTCGACGTCGCGCACCTTCCAGGTCTCCCAGTCCGAGCCCGCGGCCGAAAGGCCGTAGGCCCACTTCTTGCCGTCCCGGCTGGCCGCCGAGTCGCGCAGGGCGACCGTGCCATCGGCCGACAGCGTGTTCGGATCGAGCAGCAGCCGCGGCTTGCCGTCCAGCGAATCGAGCACGTACACCGGAGCCTGGTTTCGCAGTCCGTCGTTCTCGGTGAAGAAGTAGCGCCCGCCGTGCTTCTCCGGGATGCTGAACTTGGCGTAGTCCCACAGCTCGGTGAGGCGTTTCCGGACCTCTTCGCGCGCCGGGACCTTCTCCAGATACGAAAAGGTCACTTTGTTTTCGGCCGCGACCCAGGCCGCCGTCTCGGCCGAGTCGGGATCTTCGAGCCAGCGATAGGGATCGGCCACCGATACGCCATGCTGCACCTCCACCCGGTCTTCGCGCCGGGTTTCCGGACCGACGAAGCGGGATGGCGCCGCAGCCGGCGCGGTCGCGGCAGCGTGGGTGATCGTCGGCTGGGTCGCCGGGACGGACGCCGCATGCGGGCCGCCGGCGCAACCGCCGATCAGCAAGGCGAGGGCGAGACAACTGTGAGTGAGGAACTTGGACGGGTTCATCGCTGCTTCTCCTGTAGACGTCATAAATAACCCAACGACCGGAGGTTTTCGAGATATTCAACGCTTTCGCGCGCCGCGGTGGCGGATGACGAAGGTACGCCGTAGGTGGCGACCCGCCCCGGCGGCGCGGGCCAGTTGCAGACCGCGGGGGGCGCGGGCAGCTCGGCGCTCTGCGGCAGGCCGAGCGCGCGCATGAGCCCCGAAGCCAAGGTTTCGGGTTCGAGGACGCGGCGCGCACCGCCCCCACGGCAGCCGGCCGCGCGCCAGAGCACGATTCGACCTTCGGTTCCGCCCCGGCGGCCGGGATCGACGACGATCGCGACGGTGTCGAAGCCGGGACGCGCGCGCTCGATCAAGCGATCCGCGGCGAGCAGCTCGGCGCGTACCTGATCGCCGAACGCGAGCGAGCCGGCCGGCCAGTCGTTGGCCGCGATGTCGAGCGCCGCGAGATAGAGCGCCGCGGCTTTCGGCCGGAGCGCCAGGCCGGAAAGGAACGCCGCGCGATAGAACCGGTCGGGCGCGAGCGCGCGAGAATCCAACCGGGCGAGCGCCGGGGGGGGGAGGATCTGCGCCAGCTCCCGCGGCGGACCCTCCCGGGCCGCGGCGCGGGCGAGAGCCGCGAGAGCGGGCGCGTCGGCGGGTGGCGCCACGGCGCCTTTCGCCCGCTCGCCGAGCAACTGGTAACCGCCGTGGGCGAGGATGCGGCCGGGGACCGCCGCCGCCGGAAACGTCGCCCACCAATCGACCGCCAGGGCCGGCTCCCCTCCGCGCGCCGCCAGCTCCCAGAACGCGAACGCCGAGCGGCGCCCGGCGAGCAGCGGCCGGTGCTCGGACAGGCCGAGCGGCACTTCGATCGATTTCCAATACGGCCGCAGCGGGCCGCTGCGCATGAGGGTGGTCTTGCACCCCAACGGGCGAAATCCGTCGAGCGCGGCCACGCCGTGCTCGGGAGACGGGCGGCCGGTCGCGATCCGGGTCCAGAACGACGCGGGCGGCTCCGTCCCCCGGGGGTACGAGAACACCGCGCCCGACTTCGCGAGCGCGCCGAGCGCGGGCAGCTCGCCGCGGGCGAGCAGGTAGTCGAGCTCCCCGCCCAGCACGCCGTCGATGCCGATCGCGAGCACCCGGCCGCCCGGCGCCATGGGAAGCGACCCGGGAGCATCCGCCGCCGGCTGCCGCGCGGCGAGCAGCGCCGGCAGCAGCACCACGAGCGCGGCGGCGGCGAGAACGAACGCGAGCCAGCCGCGCGAGAGCGTCCAGGCCTCCGACGGTTCGTCGGCCAACCGGATCGCGAGCGTGAGCAGGCCGTGATGGACGGTTTTCACCAGGGCGTAGAGGACGAACGGCGCGGCGACCAGGAGCACCGCGATCTGCCAGGCGCCGCTCGCGGCGACCAACTCTTCCGCGCGCCAGAGCGCGAGCGCCAAGGTCGCCACCCCCACGGCCGCCGCGGCGCCGAACGTGAACGCCTCGATCCGCCGGACGTGGGAGAACCGAACCACCCAGGCGGTCGCCGCACCGACCAACAAGAACGCAAACGCCGCCGCGAGCGCGATCGGCGCGAACAGATGAAGGAAGAGAACCGCCGCGTCGAACGGATGGGCGGAGAGAGCGCCGTTCGCCGCCGCGAGCCAGAACGCCAGAGGGGCGCCGAGCACCAGCCCGGTGCGCAGGCCGACTTTTCCCGCGAGGATCGCCAACGCCCGCAGCGGCCGGCGCGGGCGCAAGGCGTCCTGGAGCAGGAAGCGCTCGAACCCATGGGAGAGATAGCCGCGCTGGCGCAGCTCCTCGCGGACCCGCTCCAGATCGTCCGTCTCGCCCGAGGGGATTTCCGGCATCCGGCGGAGTTTAACCGTAAGGGAACAGATCGGACCGCCCGGGCGGCCACGGGGGGCCGCCCCTACGTCGAGACCGGGACCTGTAGGGGTGGCGCCCCGTCGCCGCCCTCGGTTGGGTAAGGCCTACCGCCGAGGCCGGGGGCGCTGTTGTCAGCGCCTCCGGCTCTCGAGGTCTCTACTGGCAGGTCTGGATGCAGCCCTGCCAGCCGTTGTTCCAGTTCGCGGGGTTGATGCACCAGGTGCTCCCGGGAACCGCCGCGCCGCTGCAGCAGGAGGTCTGGTTAAGAACGTCGTCCACTCCGCCGGAGGGAATGCAGCTCCCGGTGGGCTGGGTGGCGCAGATCTGATAGCAGGTTGACGAGTCCGAAGGATTGACACAGAAGCTGGATCCGTTGACCGCGAGGCCGCTGCAGCAGCTCGTATTGCCGAGGCTGTCGTCGACGCTGCCGTCCGGAATGCAGGCGGGAGACTCCGACGGAAGCTGAAGCTGCCAGGCGCCGCGCCCGTAGGTTCCGGCCGTCAGTACGTGGGGAAAGTCGTCGGCCTCGAGATCCATGATCACCGTGCCCTGCGGAAGTCCGGCCATCTGCGGCACGAAGTTGTCGCCGTTGTCCTCGCTGACGTAGACCCCCACATCTGTGGCGACGAAAATGCGCTGGCGGTTGACCGGGTCGATGGACACCGAATTGGCGGGAACGTCGGGCAGTCCGTTGCCCACCGCGGACCAGGTACCACCCCCCGTCGTCGAGCGGTAGAGCTTGTTGCCCCCGAAGGAGCTGCGAGTGGCGAAGACCCGCAGCCGGGACGTGGGATCGACCGCGAGATCCGAAACGACGCCTCCACCGAAATTTCCGGTGACGTCGGTCCACGTCACCGTCGGGATGATCACGTCGCTGGTGCGGAAAATGCGGCCGTCGCTGAAGCCGGCGTAGACCGTGCCGCCGCTCGTCGGAGTCGTGCCCAAGGCCGAAAGCGTGCCGAAGGAAAGCCCACTCGAGATCTGTGACCACGAGATCGACCCCCGGGCGCTGGTGCGGTAGAGATTCGCCGCTCCGGTCACCAGATAGGACGCCGAGCCCGCGGGAATGACCGCGTACTCCGTCTTCCACGGGAAGCCCGTGGCGATCCCGCTGTTCGAAAGGAGAGAAAACGAGTTCGTTCCTCCGCCATTGGTCGAGCGATAGATCCTCGGCCGGTTCCCATTGTCCGGGTCAGGGTAAGACTCGATGAAGACGTAATTCGGATTGCCCGCATCGACCGCGTTGTTGAACCGTCGCCCGTCGCGGTGACG
>Ga0268264_10003941_pt1 | contig 12707 bp, 9 predicted proteins | sample KBSSwiS32_FD_190357 | JGI IMG/M metagenome (GOLD analysis project Ga0268264, IMG submission 190357) | Switchgrass rhizosphere microbial communities from Kellogg Biological Station, Michigan, USA - KBS Switchgrass S3-2 (SPAdes) (version 2) | ecosystem: Host-associated > Plants > Roots >... | reverse complement strand
AAGCAACCTCGTCATGCGAAACGCTGGCAAGTTCAATCTCGCGCGAAGTGCCGTAGTACTTGGCAATCGCATGCTGAATACTGGCTTCAGCAACGACTACGGGTTCAACGTTCAAGCCGGTCATGAACTTGACGTCATCCATCGCAAACACATTGGTGGGATCGGCCATGGCGATGGTGAGAGTCGCGCCAACGCGAGAGAGGGGAAGTACGGAGTGTTTTTGGGCAACCTCTTGAGGAATAAGACGGAGAACTGAATCGTCGATTTGGAAGAGGTCGAGATTTACGGATGGGATGCCGTACTGTCGAGACAGCACAGCGGTAATCATGTCGTCACTGACAAGACCCAGTTTGACAAGAGTGAATCCAAGTCGACCACCATGTTCTCGTTGGTAGTCGAGCGCCTCCCTCAGGTGCTGGGGGCTGATGAGATTTTCACGAACGAGAATTTCGCCTAGTTTGGCTGACATTGGTAGATTTGAGATTTATCCGCCCGGGTTTGTCCCCGAATCTGGGAAATGGAAGAGATTACCGACCGATACGCGGGGCAGTAAGACACAACGGAAAATAAATGCTAAACACCGTTGCACATGCATATTACTGGTTGAACAAACTGGATGTCAATAAATGATTTCCTCATGTTTTGGTGGGAAAACTCACGTAGACGGCCAACATGTTTCAGCTTGTCGCGACTGAAAAATCAAGGCTTGGGTAGTCCCCAAGACCGGGCAGGGAATTAGTTCCTTTCGTGAGATTTTCTCTATGAATCTTCCTGCCTCCGTGTCTTTGTGGTTAGCTTGGCTTCTTTCACACAGAGGCGCGGAGACACAGAGTTTCACAGAGGGGACTGAGTGTTCTGTCCAAGTAGCACCGGAGCTAAATAGGTCACGACAAGCTGAAGCGGACCGTTGGCTGAGCTGCACAACCAAAAACAAAAAGGCCGAGCTTGAATCAAGCTCGGCCCCCTCGCAACTTTCCGTAACTGTTACGGACGTTTGCGCTTGGCTGGTGCCGTTTTTTCTGGAACGATTTTTTCCGTGTTCTTCATCTCGGTCAAAATCGCCTTAGCGTCTTGTTTCATAGGATGGTCGTCGGGTGCGACGTCAACAAAGTGCTGCAGAAAATTAGCAGCTTCCTGATATCTAGCTTTGTCGCCAGTCGCATAGACTGCCAGGCCCGCTCCAAGATTTGCATCTGGACTATCAGGGTTGGTTGAGAGCGCCAACTTGAACTCTGTTAACGCCTGATCTGCATTGCCAGAATCGAGCAGCATCTGCGCCATATCGAGTTGTGCTTTTGCTTTCTTAACAGGATCAGTCTCTGCCTCAATGTAATCTTTAAAAGCTGCCAATCCGGCCGCAGACTGAGATTGATCGGCTTTTGATACATACAGTCGCATTGCTTCTGCGTTAGTAAGCATCGCGGCATATTTGTTAGCGTTATACCTCTGGACTTCCGCTGGGTCGGTGGGCGCAGGTTGCGCTTTGATCAGTGTCACCGCTCTACTGGATGCTGTTGCAGCGGCTTTGAAATCATCCTTAGCCACTTGTAGAGCAGCAACCCTGGCGGCATCGTCCAGCGATTTTGATGTGATTGCGGCATTGAACCGTTCGACCCCACGTGCCTTCAAGGCGACTGCCTTATTCGTCAAAATAGCCGGTTGGTCCGCATCTACTGCCAATCCCTCATCGTACTGGGTTATGGCCTCTGTAAATTTCTGGATGGCCTCGGCTGAATTCTTGGCACGACTTGCGGCATTTGCTGCAGTCAGTGCCTCATTTCCCGCTTTGAAGGTGCGAGTGACGACCGCATTCGACTCGGTTATCTTGCGATTGCTCTCTTCAATCTCTTTGTTTTTCTTGAGCAGCTCTTCGCGTTTGGCTTTGTCGGCAGCACTTTCACCGCTGGGGGCACTACCTCCTCCACCAGCTGCTGGAGCACCACCACCTCCTCCGTTTCCGGAGCCCTTAAGATCTTCGGCTGTGAGCCTCTTACCGTCTCCCGGCGTTAGCACGATATCAGCAGAGATCTCGTGGCCCGCTTTAACGCCAGTGATGAAACCTGGTGTTGCGGTCGGGTGACTTGCGGCTACTGTATAAGTTCCCACGAAAGGCAAACCGGCAAAAACAAATTCGCCTTTCTTATTTGTCTTTGTGTCGTACTTACCAGATACATCTGTGCGAAAGACGTCAATCTGAGCACCCGCTAAAGGTACCTTTTGTCCGTCCGCCTGCTGCATCCAGACGTGTCCACGCAGCTCGCCAACCTGTGCGGTCGCTGTGACAGCGGCCGAGGTAAGCAGTACGCCGACTGCAAACATTCCGAATAAAACCTTATGAATCATCGAACGATTCCTCCAAAGTGATCTCGCGCGCAAGCCCGGGAGAGCGACCCCTAGGATGCGTACGTGCTCTGTGCTGGTTGTAATTAAATTCAATTGATAAGCGCCCTAAACTTAATAAGCGGAACGACTACTGTCAAGCACGTAGGGGATTGGATCCGAGGTACCTGCCTCGCGAAAAGCCCGTAGTCGTAAAGCGCAGGAATCACAGTTGCCGCAAGCCAATTCGGAATCGCTGTAACAGGACCACGTCAACTCAAGTGGAGCTGACAGCTCGAGTCCACGTAACACTATTTCCGACTTCCTCATACGAATAACTGGAGTCCTGATTTCAATCTGAGTTTCCGGCTTTGTGCCGATGTTTACCACCTCTTGAAATGCCGCGTAAAACTCGGGCCGGCAGTCGGGATATCCAGAAGAGTCTTCAGCAACTGCTCCAATATATATAGAGCTCGCATTTTGCACTTCGGCCCAACTCACTGCCGCCGACAATAAATGAGCGTTCCTGAAAGGAACGTAACTCGATGGGATACCTTGCGCCGTGAGGTCAGCAGTAGTCACCGGAATATCCTGATCAGTCAATGAAGAGCCACCGATAAGCGCGAGTTGTTCAAGTGAAACCACGAGACGCTTTTCTACTCGGTAGTAATCCGCAATCCGCTCGAAGCTTTCACGTTCGCGGGCCTCCGTTCTTTGCCCGTAAGAGACATGAAGGAACGCGAGTCTGTCGTTCTCCTCGTTTGCTATTGCCGCGGTAACGCATGAATCCATGCCGCCGGAAACGAGACAGATCGCAAATCGAGGATCGATATTCCCCTGAGCTTCTATTTCAAAATATTCTTCAACAGTGTCCATTAAACACCATGAACATCCGGACCCCAGATGTACTTGTGAAGTTGTAACTGCATGCGAACCTGTAGACCACTGCTCGCCACTCGGTCCGCAAGTTTTTGTAAATCGATCTGTCCCCACGCTGGCGAAATAAGAATCGCTCTGGTGCACGTCTCGAGGTTGTAATCAGCGATAATCTTTTTCGCGTATTCCCAATCATCAAGATCTGCAACGACAAACTTTACTTCGTCTTTGTCAGCTCTCAGTCGCTTCAGATTCGACCAATCGTTTCGCGGTTCCTCACCTGAAGCAGGACACTTTATGTCGAGAATAACTTTTGCACGTGGATCGACTTCCTCAGTCGAAACATATCCACCTGTCTCAATCAGTACTTCGAAGCCCTCATCGCAAAGGCGGCTGATTAACGTAAACGCCGACTTCTGGGCCAGCGGCTCGCCACCGGTTACTTCAACCAGGTTGCAGCCAAAATCACGAACTTTGCTGATGACGTCTTCCAGCGGCACATGTTCACCGCCGGTGAATGTGTACTCACTATCGCACCACACGCACCGCATGGGACAACCCGTCAGCCGAACAAAAGTACACGGACGGCCAGCGTGACTAGACTCACCCTGAATAGAACGGAAGATTTCGGTGACGCGGAGCATCATTTGTTGGATTTGAAATCTAGCCCAGGTAGTTTTGAGTGTCAAAAACCACCATCTCAAACGACTGAGAAGAAACAGCGATAAAGCTACAAATCCCCGGTGCTGACAAAGCCATTGCGGCAAGTACTCCAATCCGATTCAGCATGAGCCGATCGAATTAAGTGCAACTCAGATCCGCAGGAACACCTTCAAATAAAAGTTGTTGAGCGATATCGTCAGGTCCAGCGTGATAGGATTGCGCCACACGTCGAGAGCTTCCAGTGGAACCTAGAAATCACGAAATCGAGAAAGCCGTTGCAGAAGGGGCGAAACGCTTGTTGGCCCGCGCCACCGACTCGAGAACACTGACAACGGAGCTGCTCGCACCTCGTCTGACTGCCGCCGTGCAAAAGTATCTGCTGCGTGATGAACCTAAGACTTCGGTGAAAGCAATCGGTCAGTTCATCGATGGGATGCAGGCCGACGACTTGTGTCACATCATCGCTTGTGAACGGGGTGATGAAAAGGCCTGGACAGAACTCGTCGAACGATTCTCTACAACGGTTCGCTCAGCAGCTCGTTCTGCAAGTCCAAATGAGGACGCTGCTGAAGACCTGGCCCAATCTATCTGGGCAGAGCTTCATGGTTTGCGTGTTGGCAAGGACGGTAAGCCTTCAAGCAAACTCGCTTACTACTCGGGTCGTGGATCGCTTGCCGGTTGGTTGCGAGCTGTAGTGGCCCAGCTGGCGATCGACGTCTACCGTAAGCAATCACGATTTGTGCAGGCGGAGGAAGACTCTGAACTGGATCGTATTGCCAGTGAGCTTCCTAACTCTGACGGTCGCATGGCGACAGTGAGCCTATCCGAGAGTCCGGAACAAGCCATCTCAAATCGATTTGCCAAGGTCGACATGCAAAATGCTTTGGGCACAGCTTTGCAGGAGTTGGAGGCAGAGGATCGTCTCCTGGTAAAGCTCTATTACTTCGACAATTTGCGATTGCGGGAAGCTGGTTCGGTATTGGGTGTTCACGAAGCTACGGCGAGCCGCAGGTTGACGCGTGTCCACAATGATCTACGGAAGCGAGTTGGTCAGATCCTGATGGACGAACGCGGTTGGACTAAGTCCGAGACCGAACGATCGTTTGCTGAAATTGCTCAATATCTCGACGCGGACGTTGAAAGCCTGGTTACCAAAGAAGGGGTTTAATAGTGTTCTGCAATCTATTAACAATCTTTAGACGCAAGGTTCGAAGCTAAATTCGTTCTCTAAATGACGACATCCTGAGTGAAATGAAACAGGAACCAAAAAACGAAATAGATTTGCTGTTACGCCAAATCGGCCGGCAGGACAATAGCGATGGAGCAAATGATAGTTCCGGTGCAATGGCAGAAGACCATCTCGATGCTGATGAGTTGAATTCCTACGCCGAAAACAGTTTGCCCGCAGCAGCGCGAGCTCGCTATACGAGTCATTTGGCGGACTGCACTCGTTGTCGTCAACTGGTTTCACAACTTAGTCTCGCTGCTGGAGTGCTCGTCGAAGATAAGCCGGCCTCAATACCGGCGACTTCTGGTATCAAAACATTTCTGTCGAGTTTGCTATCGCCGATGGTGCTTCGTTACGCAGTGCCCGCGCTTGCACTACTTGTTGTTGCCTTTATTGGGTTGACTGTGTTTCGGCAACGAGCCACTTACGACGCATTCAATAAGAGTGTGAGTCAAGTACAGCCGACTCCGAGTGCGAGCGTTTCACCGGATGGTTATTTCAGCACTAAGCATGTGGACGATCTCAAAAATACTCCTAAGGAAGATAGCGCTACCAACAAAGTAGAAAATGGCAGCCCAGATTCGAACGCCCGTTCCAAGGCGGGCGAGCAGCCGGCAAGTAAAGTGGTCGATCAAGTCACACAGTCTGAACCGCCCCCACCCGCCGACCGAACTGCTGGCGCGGCAACCTCTGTGGCCGGTAATGCACCCGCCGCAGCACCGAAGCCGGCGGTTGAAGAAAGCAAGGAACGTCGGTCAGAAGATGTTGCAGAGAAACGTGCGCAGGTTGCGGCATCTCCGCAAGCGGAGTCGGTTGAAGTTACGCGAGATGAAGATAAGAAAGCGGTAAAGCCGCCGGCCAAGGAACCTGCTACTGTATTTGGCGGCGTCGCGAGTAGTCGTTCCGGTGTAGCGAAAACAAAGAATGAAAAAAACACTCAGCCTCAAACGGCCGATGCTGAAGAACAAGATACCGTACGCGTAGGCAGGGCAGATAGTGCTGACAAAGATAACTCGCAAACGAGAACTGTGGCCGGTCGCCGCTTTCGGAAACAGGGATCGATTTGGATCGATGTTAATTACGATTCATCAAACCGAGTAATCAATGTCACTCGTGGTTCCGAACAATACCGTGCTCTAGTGGCAGACGAGCCTGGGATTAAGACGATTGCCGATCAACTTGGCGGCGAAGTAATTGTTGTTTGGAAGAGTCAAACCTACCGAATTCGCTAATGTCCGTTAGCTCTACTTGGACAGAACAGTAAGGAAGGGTGGTTTACCCCCTCTGCTGACAAACAGGTGCTCGTTTGTAAACAGCGGGGGTAAACCGCCCTTCCTTACTGTTCTGTCCAAGTGACACTTGAGTTAATAGGTCCCGACCTAACGTTTCTTCGGATGCGTAGATCAGTCGCTGACGTTTCGCCTCACAGTCCAAAGTGCTACATTACGAGTATATTTTGGAGGTTCCCTTATGTACTGTCCTACATGCGGCAACGAGATCGCGGTTGAGTTGAAATACTGTAATCGCTGCGGCGCTAACCTGACTGTTCCGGCCACCACTCAAGTTGTATCGATGGCGCCGATTAAGATGGGTTTGCCAAGTATTGTGCTCGGCGGCACAGTGGTTTTCGGACTGTTGATAATCATCGCGGGAGCAACCCAGATGTCGATTGCGGGCATGCCCGCCGTGGCCGTTGTCTGGTTAGTGTTGTTCGCGGTTGCCGCACTGTTTGGTTGTGTCGGCTTGATGATCAAATTCTGGACTAATCTCCTCAAACTTCAACGGGAAACAATCTCCACGACACAGCCTGTGCGTCCACAGCTGACTGAGCGCCCGTCGTTTCAACAACTCCCGCCGCGGCTCGACCATGTTCCCAGCGTTACTGAAAATACGACCAGAACTTTTAGTCCTGTGTACGGCGAATTAGCGGATCGAGGAACGAAAGAATATTAGGGAGTACAAAACCAACAAACAAATTGAGACCATGAAACCAGCCAACCTGCCTGCTTTCGCTCTGTCCCTTCTACTGCTCTCGCCCCTTAACCTATTAGCTCAAACTTCCGGACGTCGTTTACAGAATCCTCGTAATCGCACGATCACAAGTATCGTTCGCGAGATCGATGCAAAGAATATTGAGCGAACTATTCGCCAGCTTGTTTCATTTGGCACACGCAACACGCTCTCGGAACAGAACGATCCGAAACGCGGAATTGGTGCAGCTCGTGATTGGCTCTATTCAGAGTTCTTGAAAGCTGCCGAGCAGTCGGGTGGCCGAATGACTGTGGAGAAACAATCATTCGAACAAGCCAAAGCGGCGCGCGTTCCGCAACCAACTGTGCTCACTAACGTTGTCGCGACTCTCAAAGGTACATCGCCTGAATCAGCTGATCGAATGTACGTCGTCAGTGGACACTACGATTCCATGTGCAACAGTCCGACTGATGCGAAGTGCGACGCACCGGGTGCTAACGACGATGCGTCAGGTACCGCTGCAGTACTCGAGATGGCGCGTGTGATGGCGAAGTACCCGTTTGACGCCACGATCGTCTTCATGGTGGTGCCGGGAGAAGAACAAGGTCTACTCGGTGCGACTCACTATGCTGAAGAGGCAAAACAAAAGTCGATAAACGTCGACGCAATGTTTACCAACGACATCATCGGCAACACGCTCGGGGGAAATGGCGTTCGTGATCGCGGTACGGTGCGTGTGTTTTCAGAAGGCGTTCCTTCGAACGAAAGCACGGCAGAAGCGACGACACGTCGCAGTGTTGGCGGTGAAAACGATTCCGCCTCGAGACAACTAGCCCGCTTCATCAAGGAGACTGGTGAAACCTATGTCGCGGGTATGAAAGTGATGATGGTCTATCGACGTGATCGTTACGGACGTGGTGGCGATCATATTCCGTTTCTCGAGCGTGGTTTTCCTGCCGTGAGATTTACCGAGGTCAACGAGGAGTTTCGCCACCAGCATCAGAATGTGCGTGTCGAGAATGGTGTTCAGTATGGCGACCTACCAGAGTTCGTCGACTTTGCGTACATCGCAAATGTTGCGCGTGTCAATGCTGCTTCACTTGCCGCTCTGGCACTGGCGCCTGCGAGACCAAAGGGAGTGACCATCTTAACCGCGCGTTTATCAAACGATACCGATTTGAAATGGGAAGCTAACAAGGAACCTGACCTCGCGGGCTATGAAATAGTTTGGCGTGACACAACAGCGGCAACCTGGACTAACTCGCAAGCGGTTGGAAACGTCACAACGTTCACAATGAAGGGTATGTCAAAAGACAACTACTTTTTTGGCGTGCGGGCAATCGATAAGGAAGGCAACCGCAGCATGGTCACGTATCCGCGGCCAGTGGGCAGGGCTCCGGCACCGAGCACCACCAGTTCGGCAAATCCGTAACGAGCTCAGTTTTTCGAACTAATAAACATTTGACTGCGTCTAACTTGTTGTTGAAGTAATTGTGGCGGAAATTCAGACAAGAACAAACGTGGTGTTGATCATGAAAATGTTGAGGAAAACGTTCAGTTTTCAGCCAGGAAGAAGACGGGTGGCTGTAGCTGTCTTGGCGATGGTCGTAACTTTCTGCGGCGGCCTGGGGCAATCAATTACGTCATTTGCCGAACGCACCAATGACGCAAAGTCGAAGAAGCTGACTGAAGACCAGCGGATCGTTCACATCTTAAACCGCCTTGGCTTTGGTGCTCGCCCAGGCGATATCGATCGCATTAAAGCAATCGGCGTTGACAACTACATCAACCAACAGCTGAATCCCGAAAAAATTCCAGATGTCGTTGCTGAAAACAAAATCAAAGAACTGTCGGTTTTGAGTATGTCTACCGCGGAACTCTACGAGAAGTTTCCGCAACCGGGACAATTGTTACGTCAGCTCCAAGCGCGTGGAGTATTGCCCGCTGATTTAGCTGAAGCTCGCGACAACCGAGTGAAAGGTGGAGCAAACGCGACGTCCCCACAGCCTGGTCAACAACCTGCTGGCGAGATGGCTCCGCCGCCAAATCAACCTCCAGCACAAAATCCTCTCGACAATGAAAAGTACAGAGCAGCCATTCAGCAGTATTACCGCGAGAATGGTCTGCAGCAGCCACAGCGAATCATGGCTGAGTTGCAAGCTTCGCGCATCCTGAGGGCGGTTTATAGCGAACGACAGTTGCAAGAAGTGATGGTTGATTTTTGGACCAATCATTTCAATGTCTTTGCCGGCAAGGGTGCCGATCGATGGCTGTTGCCTTCCTATGATCGCGACACCATCCGGCCAAATTCGCTCGGCAAGTTCTCGACATTGTTGGAAGCAACCGCAAAGAGCCCGGCGATGTTGTTCTATCTCGACAATTTTCAGAGCGTTACCCCAAACCCCCAGAGAAACCAAGGTGCCGGACAACGACGACCTGGATTGCTACGGGAGTTGGTCAATCAACAGCGACGCAGAGAAGGGAATAACCCGATGCAGGATCCCGTAATGCGTCAGCCTCCGCCACAACAACAACGGCGTGGCATTAATGAAAACTACGCCCGTGAGTTGATGGAACTTCACACGCTCGGTGTCGACGGTGGTTACACACAGAAGGATGTCCAGGAGGTTGCGCGTTGCTTTACTGGTTGGACCATCTTTCAACCGCGAGGTGGTGCTGCGGCGGTTAGAGGATTGATGGGCGATGAAGCACGTCGAGATGCAGGCTCGTTTTTCTTCAACGCTCGCGCGCATGACGATGGCGAGAAGATAGTTCTGGGTCAGAAAATCCCAGCGGGTGGAGGAATGAGGGATGGACTGATGGTGCTCGACATACTGTCGCATCATCCGGCTACAGCTAAGTTCATTGCTACCAAACTTGCGCGCCATTTTGTTTCTGACAATCCGTCACCCGCGTTGATTGATCGAATTGCGGCCACGTTTACAAAAACTGATGGTGACATTCGTGAGACATTGAGAGCAATTTTTATGTCTCCTGAGTTCAATTCAACGGACGCCTATCGGGCAAAGATCAAACGACCGTTCGAGCTGGTGGTCAGCGCGATCAGAACTTTGGGTGCCGATACGAATGGTGGACCAGGCACGCATCAATGGATCGCGCGAATGGGCGAACCACTTTACGGTTTCCAAACTCCAAATGGTTATTCCGATCAGGCGGAAAGTTGGGTCAATACTGGTGGACTACTGGAGAGAATGAATTTTGGACTCGCACTGGCAAGTAATCGTGTGCAGGGAACGAGAGTAAATCTTTCGACGGTTACGGGAAGTGTCAATCGAGCGGACATTGACAAGAACAAGGTAATGAATGAATCGCTGAGGACAATTCTGGGCGGAGATGTGTCGCCTGCGACGAAGGATGCGCTTTTGAAGCAGCTTGATAAAGAAGTGGTGGTGAGTTTGCCGGGCCCCCGAAGTCAGGAGCCGAGAGACATGGCAGGACAAATGGGTGGACGTCCCGAAGGCCAGATGGATGGACCACCAGGACCGCCGCCCGGAGGTTTCCAGGGTGGTGCCCAACGGCGACCGCGAACGGAAGCCAGTATCAATGATCCAGTCACAAAAGTAGTGGGCTTGATTCTTGGCACTCCGGAGTTTCAGAGACAGTAGGGTAGGTGGAGCAGGAGGCAGAGAGACGCGAGCAGCTGGTTCATGGAACAAGCACGAAGTACAAAGCTCAAATCTCACTGCCCAGTTTGCCTTCACAAAAGAGGTCATTATGAATCGCAGGTTTTTTATCCAATCAGGTGGTGTTGCTTTAGCCAGCATTGGCATGACGTTGTCCGCGCCATCGTTTCTCGAGCGCGTTGCGCTTAGTCAGGAACGTAGTCGCATCACTGGAGGCAAGCGCAAGACCCTCGTTGCGATATTCCAACGTGGCGCAGTTGATGGCTTGAACATGGTGGTGCCTTTTGGTGAGAGCAACTACTACAACGTTCGTCCTTCAATCGCGATTCCCAAGCCTGAAACCGGCAATGCCGATGCTGCGATCAATCTTGACGGCTTCTTTGGACTTCATCCTTCCTTCAGTGCTTTCAAACCACTCTGGGATTCAAAACGACTCGCAATAATTCATGCCGCCGGATCGCCTGATAATACGCGGTCGCACTTTGATGCGCAGGACTACATGGAGTCGGCGACGCCGGGACTAAAGTCCACCAGCGATGGCTGGCTGAACCGTTACCTGCAATCAAAAAGAGACGATCAGAAGTCTCTGTTTCGTGCAGTGTCGTTTACTCAAACTATGCCGCGCGTTTTGCAAGGCAAAGCACCGGCAATAGCGATGGCTAACCTCGCTGACTTTTCAATTCGTGCGGGAAGATCTTCGGAGAGCGTTCAAGGCGGCTTCGAAGAGATTTATGCGCGCAACAACAACGATGCGTTGGCCGGAATGGGAAGAGAGACGTTCGAAGCAGTTAACTATTTGAAGAAGGTCAACCCGGCACAGTACAAACCCGAGAATGGTGCTCAGTATCCGCGCAGTCCTTTCGGCAATTCGTTGTTGCAAATCGCACAGCTCATTAAAGCCGGTGTCGGACTGGAAGTCGCTTTCACCGATATAGGTGGCTGGGATACTCACGTAAACGAAGGAAGTTCGCGTGGACAGTTAGGGAATTTGTTGTCGCAGTTTAGCGCGGCGATAGCGGCGTTTTATCAGGACCTGGGCCAGCGAATGGACGACGTTGTCCTGTTGACGATGTCGGAGTTTGGCCGAACAGTACGCGAGAACGGTAACCGTGGAACTGACCATGGTCACGCAAACGCGATGTTCGTTCTCGGCAACAGCGTGCACGGTGGCAAGGTCTACGGACAATGGCCTGGACTCAAAACTGATCAACTTTACGAAGGCCGTGATCTCGCTTTGACGACTGACTTTCGAGATGTGTTTGGCGAGATAGCTAATCGTCACCTCGGAAATACAGAACTGCAAAGTGTGTTTCCGGGTTACTCGATTAGCAGTTCGAAGTTTAAGAATTTCCTGTAGAAGTTTTTTGCAGGGTCTCTGTGTCTTCATGTCTCGGTTGTTGTATTTACCGCCAAGGCCTGGAGACACAGACGTGCTAGCGAGTCAGATCTGAGACCTTCCACTTCCAAACCTATTAATCAGATAGAGCAGGAAGCCAGCGATTACTGAAACGGTTATCGACAGAGTAAACGCTTCATTGTTTCGTCCCGCCTGCACTGCGTCGTAAATCGCCACTGAAGCTGTTTGGGTTTTACCGGGTATGTTTCCGGCGATCATTATCGTCACGCCAAAATCGCCTAACGCTCGCGCAAATGCGAGTGCAGTTGCGGCGAGAACACCTTTAGCGGCTAACGGAAGTGTGACTCGGAAAAAGAGTCGACGGTTGTTCAGGCCAAGGGTGCGTGCAGCTGCTTCAAGATCGAGATTCACTCCTTCAAAAGCCGCGCGCAGACTTTTCGTCACGAGCGGCAGGGCGTGAATCGATGCTGCGATGACTGCTGCGGTGACAGTGAAGGTCAAACGAATTCCCAGGGTGCGATAGAGAAAACCACCAATGGCTGATCTGGTTCCCAGAAGAACCAGCAAGTAATAACCGAGAACAGTTGGCGGTAAGACGAGTGGCAATGTGACGATTGCGTCGACGAGGTTTCTTCCCGGAAATCGTTTC
>Ga0268264_10003938_pt1 | contig 12711 bp, 15 predicted proteins | sample KBSSwiS32_FD_190357 | JGI IMG/M metagenome (GOLD analysis project Ga0268264, IMG submission 190357) | Switchgrass rhizosphere microbial communities from Kellogg Biological Station, Michigan, USA - KBS Switchgrass S3-2 (SPAdes) (version 2) | ecosystem: Host-associated > Plants > Roots >... | reverse complement strand
GAGGCTGACCACGATCGGGAAAACGTGGATCGCCTTGTCGGTCTCCTTCGCCACCGCGAGCGGCGAGACAAACTTGATTTTTCCCTCGAGTTTCAAGTCGGGAGTCGAGTCGAGCGAGAGATGGACGGGCATTCCCACCTGGAGCGGGGCGACGTCGATCTCGTCGAGCTCGGCGTTCACTTCGAGCTTCGAAAGGTCGGCGACGGTCATGAGACTCGTGCCGCTGGAGACGGAGCCGGCGCCGATGATCACATTGCCCGCGAGCACGTCGATCTTCAGCACGGTGCCGGCGCGCGGGGCGACGATGGTTGTCTTCGCGAGCTGACGCCGGAGGGTCTCGGCGCGCGCGTTGTTGATCTCGAGCTGGTTTGTCGCGAGGTCGGCGTCGATGCGCACCTGGTCGTACTCTTTTTGCGAAACGAGCTTCGCCTCGATGAGTTGCTTCTCGCGGCCGAGGTCGAGTTTCATTTTCTCGGCGTTCAGGCGGGAGGCCTGGATCTGGTGCTCGGCTTCGTTGAGCTGGCTCTCGAGTTCGGATTTGTCGAGCTCCACGAGCAGGTCGCCCTTTTTCACGGAGTCGCCAGCGGCCACGTAAACACGGACGACCATGCCGTTCACCTCGGACTTCACCTCGGTGGTGAGCGGGGCCTTGATCTCGCCGCGGGCGCGCACGACTTTCTCGATGTCGCGGCGCTCGACTTTCGTCTTGGAAAGGGCCTCGTCGCTGAGGGCTGATTTCGCGGCGTTCGCGTGGGAACGCCAGTAGCGATAGCCGGGCACGGCGCACACCAGGAGGAGGATAATTGCAGCTAGTCCGAACCATTTCATATAAGTGGGAGCCATTCCAAGGGAGCGGGGTGGATTGTCAAGCGCGGTGTTGGAGGCGGAATATTTTACCGCAAAGGTTGCGAAGAGCGCGAAGGTGGGGAGAAGAAGCGCCGATGCCGGTTACAGGGTGCAACGTGCTTGATCCCGAACCGGGTTTTGCGGACGACGGTGAAATAGTTCCGGGGTGGCGGCGGAGGTTGTTCATGGGGCGATGGGGTAGTTTTTAGCTACTTTTCGGGATTTTGCGTCGGGGATGGGGGGCGGAGGCTGGTTTTTTGCTGATTTTGTGGCACTTATGCGAGACATGGGCATTTTTCGGCAGGTAAAAAGCTCCGGAAATGGGGATGTTTTTGTCTTTTTTTTGGTATTTTTGGCATACTGATGGGGCGAAAAGCGGCAGGTTTTCTGCAATGTGAACGCTGTATTCCGCGCGCGCTCTTCCTGCAATTCCGCGATGCTGGCGGGACTATGCATGATGTTTTCAGGTGATCTAATCATGCCCATGGTCGTTGGTGCCGCTGGCGGGAAAGTCAAGATCGATATTAAGGGGGAATATTTACCGCGAAGGCCGCCAAGGTCGCGAAGGGGGAAGAAGAAGAGATGGGACATATGCGACGAATAGGACATATGGGACGTATGCGGGTGGAATGATGGCCGCGAAGAGAAGCGGGGGATTTTTTTGACAGGATGAAGAGGATGGACAGGATATCGGAAAATCCCGATTACCGCAGGCAATAGGCTGTAGCCGGGGGGCTGAGACCCACTGGCGTCTAGTTAAGGGGATACCCTGTCAGCGGATTCCGGGGAGAACATCGAACACTGAATGGGGGTGAGGGGAGGAGAGGGCGGAGCCCTCGGGAAGGTTTTGCACGACGTCGGAGCCGTCGCGCGAGCGTGTTTGTTTTATTGAAGGGGAGTGGTTCCTTTTGGAATTCCAGGGTGCCGGGGCTTGCGCACGACGGGGGCGGGCTTGATCTTTCTGAGGCTTTCGATGGCGAAGGCGTGGTGCTCGACTTCGTTTCCGTCGAACCATGCGCACCATGCGCCGCGTTGTTTTGTCTTGGCGAGCAGTCCGGTTTTCTGGACGGTCATGGGCGGGCCGCCGGATTTCAATTCCACGATGTCGCCACAGACTATCCCTTTTCCCCTCATTTTGAATATCCGGCTCAGGCCCTGCGCGGGCTCAAATCATGTGACCTTGACGCCCCGGTCGCTCCGGTGGCGGACGAGGGAGGAGATGTACATGCTCACTGCGGATTTCGCCGAGAACACCGGCGGAATATCGAGCGCGGTGACGAAGTGGGTCTCGCCGTCCTCGTCGTACGACCAGGCGTAGCAGAGTTTTGTGTCCGGATGCGAGGTGAGTTCAAAAACCTCGACCGGCCCCTCCCAGAGGATGCGTTTGCGGAATGTTTCGACCACCGGGACGGTCTTCTGGTGGGTGGCGGCGCAGCCCGTTTGCTCTTCAACCACCTTCTTGATTTTGTCAATTTGGTCGTTCATACCCGGGCGGGGAATGTACAGGCGGCCGGATCGGGATTGCAAGGAAATATGGGCCGGGAGAAAATTGGTAACGATGCAATTTGAACCACCAAGACACCAAGGCACAAAGAGGGGAAATACGGGGCGGGGCGCGGAAACCAGTAGTTTCATGGTTTCTATGAGAACGACAACGTCGCGCGTCTGTCCGGCCCAGCGGAGTGGATTTTACAGGAGGTCTGCTGATATATTTTACTAGTCTTACAATCCGTCGACGAAACACGTAAAAAAGGGTCTCTCGCGATAAATCATTTCTATTCTTGGTTTTTCGCCTCTGACCGCTGGAATAATCCGCACGATATCGGAGGAAGTGTAGCCCTGTGGCATACTGAAAAACTCTGTAAGGAATGTCGTGCCAAAGCGAAATTCCTTCCCGTCCCGCATGATGGCATAAAACTCAGTCCAATTCATAGATGTCTCCCCGCGAACTTCCATTATTCTCGCTAGCGGGATTGCAAAAGGACTTAAGGATACCTCACTCAAATCGTAATAATTTACGGCATTTCCTCCGGTCACGAACGATTTCACAATAATTCGATAACCCATCATCGGATCTTCAGATTGTCGGGTCTCATCGAATCGCTTGATTGCCAGATCCACGGTGCGCGTAGCGCTCTCGACAATGACGCATGGCAAGTAGCTGCCATCAGTCAAGGTCGCAGAGATCCGATACCGCTCTCCATAGGGTGGGTGAGGCGGTAAGGGCTCGACCTCTTTCTTCACAAACGCGACGATATCCTCCTGGCGCATTCCAACCGAGTAATTTGCCGGAGTACTATTGAACAGAACTTTCTTTTTTCGCTACAGACAAACTCTATACTGCCGGTTCATGAAAAAGGCGTTTCTGTTCCTTGTGCTGTACATCTTTGCCGTGTACGGGATTGCGGCGGATGTGCCGGAGACTGATCAAAAGCAGATCGAGTCGCTCATCGCGGCGATTCCCACGGCGCGCGAGTTCCAAATGTGGACATCGATGCCTGCCAAGGCGAAGAAGTCGCCACCGGACAAGGAGCTTGCGGCGAAGGTCAAGGCTGCGCCGGGGAATTGCAAGAAGCTCGAGTCCCTGCTCACGGTCGGCAAGCCGGTTTCCGATTACCCCGGGCTGCTGGCGATCGGCATCATAAAATGGGACGAAAAGGAAAGACGCTACGCACTGTGGGTGCTGATACCGGGAATGGAGGAGTTCGGATACAGTGGGTTCATGTGCAAGTTTGACAGTGCAATGGTCATCACGGAAAAGCACACGGAGATTCCCACTCTTTAGAGGTGACGATGGGATTTTAACCACCAAGACACCAAGGCACAAAGAGGGGGCCGGTACGGTAGCCGCCGACGAGAATACATTGTAATTTTAACGCAAAACTCGACTCATGGAGAGGTCGTAGGGGACAGGGGCGACAATCGCAAAGGCCGCGAAGGAAAGAGTGCGCGTGCATGGGGCTTCGGGCGCCTTGCAGGGCTGGCGCGAAAGGTTATAGGATGACGGTCTTATGAACAAGGCATGCCGGGAGATTCCAGATCTTTAATATGGGCGATTTCATGGAAAACCTGATCTGCGATGTTATCCTCATTGGATTCTACCAGGTGATTTTTGCGATCCTGTTTGCCGGGCCTGTTTTGCTTGTGTGCATGCGTTTCTTTCATGCGAACGGCCCTCGCGTCCTGCGGCGATATGCTCTCTTTCATCTTTTTCTCCTCGGTTGGGGCGTGGCTGGCAATGCGGCATGGCTCCAACTCACCGCGGGCCGGCTGGCAGTTCGCGACGATGCTCCCGTATGGGCGTCCTTTATTCCTTTCGGCAGGTTCATGCTTTACAATGCCACGGGTTTCGCGGGTGGCTGGGAACTTCGCGGCGGCACTACAATGGGACAGTTGCAGGGATTGTGGGCGGCGACGGCTGTTCCGGTATGGATTCTGGCCGGTGTGTGCATGTACATCTACCTGCGGCTGCGCGGCGCGACCGGTGGGGAATGTGTACAGCCTTCCACGCCTTTGAACGAACATTTATGAAAGCCGCGATTTTCATTCTGGCGTTGGTTTGCTTCATTGCGCTGCCTGTACACGCGGCCACGGAGGAATCGTTCCGTGTACAGATTCTTTCTATGGAGGCGGTGGCGGATGTTCCGGATGCGTACACGATCAAGCTCCGGCAGTTCGAGGACCCGTATTCGAGCCACGCGCTGAAGCAGCCGCGCGAGGTGATCTGGCATGTGAGGTATGATGAAAGGTTTGCGCGCGACCCGTTCCTAACCCGCGAGGAATATCTGCACGCGATCGGGCTGCTGAAGGAATGCCTTGCGCATGACGGTGGGCGTTTCCAGCTTGCTGTCGCTTCCGGTGGTTTCTTTGTGTCGCGTCCGGAGGGCAGGCCGCGCGAATGGACTTCCGGCACGCTCAGCCGCCCGCCCGCAAAGTGGGATTTGCCCAAGGGGGCGAACCGGAAGGAGTTGCTGATCTATACCTGGGCGAAGCTTCCGTGAGATGAGACGGGAGAGCTATTGCAATCCTTGGAAGACAGAGCGCATACTCAGTCAGGTTTTCAGAACTACTTTTTCCATGTCACGGACGTTCCTTCGAATTTTGACCGGCGTTCTTCTGGCAGTCGCACTTTTGGCGGGTGTGTTTCTCTGGATGCGCAGTTTTGCAGTTTTTGAAAACCGTTCGGAGGCATTCATGGCGGGCGGGAATACTCCGCAGCCCGTGTCTTTCCGCATACGGTCGATGGGCGGGGGGTCTGAGACCGTGATTGACTCGCCGGCGGAGGTCGCATTCCTGGCATCGCTCTTTCACTCAAGCTACACGTTTACGAAAAACGAGGCGCCGGGAGCCATCGGGAGGAGTTATGAGATGGAGATTTTCTTCGCGGACGGAGTCCACACTTCCCATGCCCTGTATGCGGGTGGAAACGGCGCGCCGATGCTGACTGTGACTTACTACGCGACGAACAATGCCGGCGATCCCGGCGTGAAGGGCGTGCGTGTGGATGCCAATGTGATGCCCGGCCCGCTCAGGGCCAGGTTGAACGGGATCGGGCTGCTTTCAATCCCGCCTGCGCAAATGGAGAGTCTCCGCTGACGTGATCCCTAATAAAAAGGACTCAATAGAATGCAACAGACTGTAACCTTGATCGTCGTTTGCAACGCGCCGGGGCGGGAACTTTTCCGCACGGCGAAGCGGCGCTTGTTCCCGACGGGATTTACGTTTGATCCTGTGCCTCTGCTCAAGGGCAGCCAGCTTGCGTTTTATCTCACCTATATCGATGTGTGGTCGATGGGTGATTCGTTCGAGAAGTTCCTGTATCCGAAGTCAGAGGTGAAATATCATGAGAATGGCAGGACGATGCTATGGGCGGTCCGCCGGGAAAAACTCAGGCTGCGCAGCAAGCCGAGGAGTGTAGAGCAGGCAACGTTGTTTTCACTGCTTCAGCACGCCAAGAACACATACCGGCGGGCTACGGATGAATCTTATCTTTTCATGGTCAGGTCGGTTTTCGCCGGGTCAATCGGGTTTAATCCGGCACCAGGCTGGATTGACACATGAGTGCAGATTCCGGCGACCAATAAGGTCGGGCCCGAACTCCGTACACATTCCGGGGCTGCATAGGCATTTTCTCTGTAATAACAAGAAAATGATAATATTTTCTTGAAGATACGCGACATGTTTGTAGTGTATTTTACTACAGGATTTGTTCCCGCGTTTTCCCCACCCCCAAATGTACATCCGTATTTCCATCCTAGCTGTCGCCGCGTTATTGCTCGCGCTCGAGGTCATTTTTCTGCCGTGCGATTATCAGAATCCCGGCCTGCGCCCCGATCTGGATGCCGGGTATCACACCGTGGCCGGCATGAGCAACGAAATGATCCTCGACCTGGACGCCCTGGTTTGTGAAATCAGTTTTACACTGCTTGCGGCGGCTGCCGCGCTGGTGCTGGCGCAGTTCATTTCAAAAAAACTCCAGGCATTCCGTGAGCAAGAGAATGCGGTGATGGATAAGTGACGGGTCAGGACGTCCCCACGGGAAATTTCCAGAAAGCGGCTTTACCCGCGAAACGCGCTGGATTAACCAGATCGGATGCAATTCACGCCCCCGTACACGATGTTCACGGCAATTCGAAAATTTACGGCGTTTTTGCTTTTTACCTCGTTCCGAAACTCCGTTTCGCAAAGTTGATGAAATATGCTGGCTTTGGGGAAACAGAGTGGCAGTTAAGCCGCCCACCTCCGCCCACGGCTTCATCTCGCAAAGCCTCGATTTCCAAGATCGGTGGGTTACGAAACAGAGTTTCGCAACCAGGAAAATGGTTTAACCGTAGTGGATTCCCAGATACGGCTTTACCCGCGAAACGCGCTGGATTAACCAAATCGAATGCAATTCACGCCCCCGTCCCAGAAATTTACCCTCATTCGAAAACTCGCAGCGTTGCTCGCAAGCGCGCTTGCCCCGATGTGGGCATCCACGGCCCATGCTGAGCAGAGCAAGCCGGAGAGCTACGACATCGTCGTGTACGGGGGGACGAGCGGGGGGGTGATTGCGGCGGTGCAGGCGGGGCGGATGGGGAAGAAGGTGGCTCTCATCGAGCCGGGGAAGCATCTCGGCGGGATGACTAGCGGCGGGCTCGGGTTTGTGGATGTAGGGAATCCGGCGACAATTGGCGGGGTGGCGCGCGAGTATTTTCACAGGGTCTGGGAGCATTACCAGGACGATGCGTCGTGGACGTGGGAGAAGAAGCACGCGATCAAGGGCCAGCATGGGCCGCTGCCTCCCGACGATGAGACGTTGTGGATCGTGGAGCCTTCGGTCGCGGAGAAATTGTTCGACCGGATGGCGGCGGAGGCGAAGGTGACTGTGGTGCGCGGGGAGCGGCTGGAACGCAAGGCCGGCGTGAAAAAGGAGGGGGATAAGATCACGGGCATCGCCATGGAATCGGGGCGCGTGTTCCAGGCGAAGATGTTTATCGATGCGACTTATGAGGGGGACCTGATGGCTGCGGCGGGCGTCTCGTATGTGGTGGGGCGCGATGGGAATGCGCGGTATCACGAGACGATCAATGGCATACGCCCGATGCCGTCGCCGGGGCGGTTGCCGAATATTGACCCGTATCTCACGCCGGGCGATCCGAAGAGCGGGCTGCTGCCACGGGTGCATCCCGACCACGGCGGGAAGCTGTGGGACGCCGACCGGGGGGTGCAGGCTTACAATTACCGGCTCTGCCTTACCAAAAATCCCGCGAACCGGGTGGCGATCGAAAAGCCGGAGGGCTACGACGAGAAGCAGTATGAGATACTCTTCCGGTTCATCGAGGCGGGCGGCGCGAAGGACGACCTCCTCCCGCCTGGCCCTGCCGGGGGCCCGAAGTACCGGTTTATCAAGCCCGATGCGATCCCGAATGCGAAGACCGACACCAATAACAACGGCTATATCTCCACGGACTTCGTCGGCATGAACTGGGATTACCCGGAGGCCGACTATGCGACGCGCGAGCGCATCGCGAAGGCGCACGAACAATATGACAGGGGGTTCCTCTGGACGCTGCAGAACCACCCGCGCATCCCGGAGGAGACGCGGAAGTTTTACGCGCCGTGGGGGCTGGCGAAGGATGAGTTCACGGACAGCGGCAACTGGCCTTTCCAGCTCTACATCCGCGAGGCGCGGCGCATGACAGGCGACTATGTGGTGAACGAAAACACCGCGATGGGCAAGGAGCCGCCGGTGACGGACCCCGTGGGGATCGGCTCGTATCACATGGATTCGCACGCGATCAAACTCTTCGTCTCGCCGGATGGCTTTGTGACGAGCGAGGGGGGCATGTTTGTGCACATCCCTGCGCCGTTCGGGATCAGCTACCGCGCGATCGTGCCGAAGCGCGGCGAGTGCGCGAATCTGCTGGTGCCGGTGTGCGTCTCGGTGACGCACGCGGCCTACGGGACGCTGCGCATGGAGCCGGTGTTCATGGTGCTCGGGCAATCGGCGGCGACGGCGGCGTGCCTGGCGATCGATGAGAATGTGGCGTTGCAGGATGTACCGTACACGGCGCTGCGGGAGCGGTTGCTGAAGGACGGGCAGCGGATTGATTGGGAGGCGGAAAAGAGAGATGAAGCGGGCAAGGAGTGAGACGTTTTTGCGGGTGGCAGGAGAATGTTTTACCGCGAAGGACGCGAAGAGCGCGAAGGTAAGAAAAGGAATCGGACAGGATGAAGAGGATGTACAGGATTTCAGAAGCCTACAAAGGCCCACCTAACTCCAACCCATGAAACAGGAATTGATCGATAATTTGATCGTATTCATCCTGCCCGTCCTATGCGGCGTGGCGGTGCCGTTCGTGAGGGTTGTTCGGGGAGGCAGTCCCCTAAAGGCTTTTTTTATGGGGTGGGCTTGCCTTGTCGTTAGTTTCCTGTTTTTCACCGTGATCGTTCCGCTGGTGTTTTATCATTTTGATCGCGATTTTGGGCGGGCTGTATCGTCGCTGTTTCCGGAGCCTCCGATAGTCGTCGCGATGGTATTTTTAGGCTGGTTTTATGCGGGTATTCCGATCCTGGTGGGGATAGCGATCAATCTGCTGGGAAAAATGTGGCAAACGCGGCGTAAGGCGTGAGTGGATTTTCAATTAACACTGCCTAGTCCCCGCCGCCGCCTCCTTTGCCCTTTGCGTTTTTATTTTTGCCGGTGGCGCTTGGGTTGTACTGCGGGTTGGGTTGCGTGGGGATGGGGGCGTTTACGGCTTTTCGCCATTGGTCCATGAGGTTGCGGAGTTTTTCGGTTTGCCGGGCGTTGGAGCCCAGGAGGTCGTGCTGCTCGCTGATGTCGTCGTGGAGATTGTAAAGCTCGGCGTGGCTGTCCTCGTAGAATTCCTGGTATTTCATCGTGCCGGCGAGCAGCGATGTCGCGGGGACCATGCGCAGGCCGCGGCCCATGTTGCTGCCGGGCAGGTAGCAGGGGAAGTGCCAGTAGATGGCCTCGCGGGCGAGGGTCTTGCCGCTGCCGTCGAGCAGGGGGAGGATGCTCAGGCCGTCCTGCGGCTGGGTGGCGGGGAGTTTGCCGCCGGCGACGGCTGCGAACGTGGGCATGATGTCCACGCCGGTGATTGGCACGTCGCTGCGCGAGCCGGGCGCGATCCTGCCGGGCCAGCGCGCGATGAACGGCACGCGCACGCCTCCCTCGTAGAGCATCCCTTTTTCGCCGCGGAGCGGCTGCATGGAGGTCACGTCTCCCACGCCGCCGTTGTCGGATGAGAAGATGACGAGCGTGTGGTCGGAGAGGTGCAATTCCTCGAGCCGGGCCATGATGCGGCCCACGCTCTGGTCCACGCTCTCGATCATGGCGGCGTAGACGGCATTGTTCTGCCCGCCGCTGCGGGCCTTGGCCTTATACTTTGCGACCAGCTCGGGCTTGCCCATGAGCGGCTTGTGCACGGCGTTGTGCGCGAGGTAGAGGAAGAAGGGCCGGCTCTTGTTCGCGTCGATGAATTTCAACGCCTCGTCGGTGAGGCGGTCGGTGAGGTATTCGCCCGCCGGCCCGTCGGGGAGGTTCGGGTTTCTGTAAGGGGGAAAAAAACTGGACGCGCTGCCCTGGTTGTTCCCGCCGACATTGACGTGGAAGCCGTGCGCCAGCGGGCCCGCGGCGGGATCTTTCCCGATGTGCCACTTGCCGATGCTCGCGGTCATGTAGCCGGCGTCGTCGAGGACGTTGGCGATGGTTTTCCACTTTGGGTCGAGCACCTCGGTGTTCGGGACCGGGATCAGTTTTTGCGAGGCGATGGGGCCGCGGTTGGAATCGCCCACGGTGTAGATATGGTGGCGCGGCGTGTACATGCCGGTCATGAGGCTCGCGCGCGACGGGGCGCAGTTCGGCGCGGCGGAATAGGCGGCGGTGAAGAGCATTCCCTGCGCGGCCAGTTTGTCGATATTCGGCGTCTCGTAGTAGGCGCTGCCCATGCAGCCGATATCCTTCCAGCCCATGTCGTCGATGAGGATGAAGACGATGTCGGGCTTCTGCGCGGGGGAAGCGGGCGGGGGATTTGCGGCGAAGGCCCGGGTGGTGAAAAACAGCGCGGTGGCGAGGAGGAATTTTAGCATGGGGGTAAGTAAAGGGGGCTCTGCCCGAAAATAGGCGGACGGCACGCCGGGCGTCAAACGTCATTCCATGGAACGGGAATTGTCTGCGCATCGGGGTGATCCGGTTCCCGGGCTTTGCTCCCGCATCGGCAGCGAAACTCGCAATTGGTATTTCAAATGGGAAACGGAATTTTACTTAAAGGTAAAGTAAAACCGGGGTTGCACACTCTCGTAACAAAGGCGGGGGGTGCCCCGAATTTTCCGGGTCACCGGGCTGGACCGCTATGGTCTCTTTTCTTTCTGATCGAGGATTCGAGTAAGGGATTCCCCTACTGTTTAAACAGGCATTCGCCCATATGCATAACCGCCGCGTGCTGTTATATTTACATACATCACACGGGCGATGTATTATGCCGGAAGAAACAAATCCAAATTCTGACCATGGGGGTTCGTTTCCGGGATATTTTCATCGGTGCCGGGCCGGGGCTTTGGATTCCAGCAGGGGGATTTCGGAGTGCCTGACCACGAATCCGGGCAAATGCCCGTATTGTCATTCACTGGACTGGAGTTCCCCCGCCATTTGCAATCATCCGAACCGCAAGGCCATTGTCGGGCAGACAGTGATCGAACATCCTGAAAAAACGGTTTTCCCCTGCAGTTTCTGCGATTCTCCCAAGACCGGGCCAATCAAGGTCACCGGGAAATTGCTGCGGTATGCCTGCGATGAGTGTTTCGTAAGCCGGTGCATGATCTGCGGCATTTTGTGCCTGAATCCAAACGGTCATTTCCTGCTTGGCGTCAAGCACGACCGCCATCAGGCCCTGTATTGCAAAAGCTGCTCATCTGTTCCCCGGCGGGAGCATCTGGTGGATATTGGTTGAGGTGATCCGCTTTTATTTTTTCTCCTCATGTATCGATCGCCATTTGCGAATGCGAACAATCGTTAGCAAAACGATCAAGAGGGCTGCAATGTAGTAAATGTAAAATGCCGCATCCCGATCAGTCGGGTTAAAAATCATCTGCTTGTTAAGAATATACCCAAGAAGGAAAAAGCCGCCGGGGCCAATACATGCCAGGAAAAATACATTAACGAAAAAGACTATTTTAACAAACCGGAGGGGCTGGGCCATGAGCCATCTGGTATAAGCCAGCCATACAATGAATGCCGTGAGCGCAAGGATGGCCCCGTCAACGAAGGATTTTCCCATAAACATTCAAGGTATTCTCCAATGAAATGCTTCATCAATACATAATAACTAACCTCAAGGTCAGACGTGAACGACATTTCGACGCAAAAGGGTAATTGAATTCTTCCGCTTGCGCGGTTTTGTTGATTGAATCCGGGTCACCCCATGAACCTCGAATCCAAAGGAAAACCAATTGCCGTGGCCGGGGCTATTCTCCAGCTCGGTTTGCTGGTCGGGGTGGTGGGAACAGTCGTCGGGATGATGAAGGCTTTCCAGGCATTGGGCGCTGACAACGTTTCCGATCCCCGTGTGCTTGCGCAGAGCATCGGCGACGTGCTCATCTTTACCGCCATCGGCCTTGCATTCGCCGTCGCCGGGTTCGTGTTCATCTGCATCGCCTTTTTCGGCTCACGCTACCGGGCGCGGTGGTTTTTTTGGTTTCTTATCGACTACGGTATCATCCTGCTCCTGGCCTATCCGGTAGGCATGGCCATGGGCATCTGCATGATTCTCTTTGCCATACTACATAGACGTGAGTTTTTCATCCCGGCTAAAAATGCGTTATCTCGTTCTGCTCCGGAAACCGGGCGCTTGAATTAACAATTATTTTCCGATGTACTCTTTAGCTTCAGCGGGACCTTTTGCTTTGTATACTTTGTTTTCGGATATTCGGCCACCGATCGTTTTTCTATATACGGTCGCAGTCGCTTTTTTTTGCGTGGGTATTTTCCGTACACGAGGCCGGATACATTCGTATTATTCCGGCCTTCTCGTTTTGTGCTTTTGTCCATCGATGCTGTGCACATTCGCAGCATTCCAACGCTTACACGAGTTGGGAAGATACAATATCGCGAACCTGAACGAACAGTTGCCGAGTGTGGAAAATACTTTATTCCTGGGCCTCGAGACCAGTGCCGTCATGTACCTCTTGTATTTGGTGCTCTATTTCATCCATCGTATTAAATCGTCTCGAAGCGTTCTAAAAGCCTGAGGAAAAATCCATCCTCCTTTGCGCTCTTGTAGGTCAAACATGCATGACGAAGACGTTGCATGATAATGATGCGTTGGCTGGCAGGATGGACTTCCTTTTGGCAGAATATGGGAG
>Ga0268264_10003937_pt1 | contig 12716 bp, 7 predicted proteins | sample KBSSwiS32_FD_190357 | JGI IMG/M metagenome (GOLD analysis project Ga0268264, IMG submission 190357) | Switchgrass rhizosphere microbial communities from Kellogg Biological Station, Michigan, USA - KBS Switchgrass S3-2 (SPAdes) (version 2) | ecosystem: Host-associated > Plants > Roots >... | reverse complement strand
GTTCGCATTGCCGCCCTGCGCGCCGCCCTGCTGGCCACCACCCTGCTGGCCACCGGCCTGCTGCCCACCCTGCTGCCCGCCTTGGCCCTGCTGGCCGTTCTGGCCCTGTTGGCCGTTCTGGCCCTGTTGGCCGTTCTGGCCCTGTTGGCCGTTCTGGCCCTGCTGCCCCTGTTGGCCGTTCTGGCCCTGCTGCCCCTGCTGGCCTTCCTGCCCCTGCTGATTGCCAGCCTGCTGGCCACGCTGGTTGGACTGGCCACGCTGATCGCCCTGCTGATCGCGGCCCTGTTGATTGCGCGCATTCGCCTGCGCGCGCTCGCGCGTCCGCTCCTGGAGTGATTCGAGACCCCGCGCCAGACGCTGCGTCCGGCCAAGCGCCTGTTCGCCCTTCGAATCGGCGTTCTGTTGCTGTCCACCCTGCCCCAGGGCAGCCTGCGCTTCTTCCAGCCGCTTCCGCAGCTGGTCGATGCCGCCTGCAATGTCGCTCTCTGTCGCCCGCAGCGTTTCCTGACCGTAGCCGCGGTTCACGAGCGCCTCTGAATAGCGAATCTTGTCGCGGAGACGGTTGTCGCGAATCGCACCCGCCGCTTCAGACAATTTCCTGGACGCCTGTCTCTCCTGCTGCGCCGCATCGCGTGCTGCCGCATCGAGGTCGCCCTCGAGCTGACCGAGTTTCTGCTCGAGATCGTCCTTCTTTTCGTTGATGCGCTGCGCCTGCTCGCGCCGCTGCTGGCCGTTGGCAGCCAGGCCGTTGACGCCGTTGGCAATCTCCTGCTGCTGCCGCGCCAGTTCCTCGGCGCGCTGCTGTGCGTCGCGGATGTCCCGCTGCGCGCGATCGCTCAGCGACCGTTCGAGCTTTCGCTGCGTTTCACGCAGACGATCGAGCGCCTGCTGCGCCTGCGACGCAGAGGTCGCGTTGCCGCCGGCCGCTGCCCGGCGCATCGCGTCTGCTGCTTCACGCATCTGCCGTGCGGAGTCGAGCAGATCGGGACGGTTTTCCTCCCGCGCGAGGCGTTCCAGCCGCCGCGCCGCTTCCTCCGCCTGCTCGGCGAGGGCACGCTGCTGTGCGCTGCCGCTCGGTGTGGACGACGCACTTCCCTGCTGCAGTCGCCGCTCGCGTTCGGCTTCCTGCTCCTGCCGGCGAGCCAGCTCCTTCAGTTTCTCGAGCAGTTCGTCAACCTGACGATCGCCATTGGCCTGCATCTGCCGATCGGCCGTCTCGTAGCGGCTCGCCATCTTGTCGAGCTCCTGCTCGAAGATGTCGGCCAGCTCGCGCTGCTGCGATGATCCGCCGCCGCCACCGCCGCCGCCCTGCTGGGCGCTGACCTGCATCTCGTATTCCTCTTCCGCCTTCTGCAGCAGCGTGAGCGCCTTGTTCTCCGGCGCCAACGCCTGATCGGGTGCCGTCGCGCCCAACTTGCCTTCTGCTTCCTTCATCGCCGTCACGGCCTGCGGCAGTAGTTCGCCGATCTGCTTCAGCTTCGGATCCTGCTGGATAAACTCGCTGTTCATCCGCGTCAGCAGCCCTTCGACCTGCTCGCGCAGTTTCTGCTGCGAGAGGCCAACGACGGTGGAGTTCTGCCGGAACTTGTCCCCCGACACGGTCCGCTTGTCGCGCTGGACGTTGAACGTCGCCGAGATGATCTGGCGCTGCTGCTCCGAGAGCGCATCCACCTGGTTCTGCGCGCCACCGCCTCCGCCGCCACCGCCGCCCATCGACTGCGCCTGGCGGAACTTCTGATCGAAGGGACGTACGCGAACGAAGTACAGGTCGCTGCTCGCCTGCTGCGCGCCGCCCACGCCGTTGTTGTCCGTGGCACGTGCGTAGTAGGAAACCGAGTCGCCCGACTTCACGCCGAGCTCTTCGAGATAGAAGGTGTGACCGGCGCTGACCGCCGGGAGCCGCTTCGAGCCGTTAAATAGCGGCACGACCTTCTCGGCACCGCCGTTGACCGAGTACACCAGCTCCAGATTCTTGACGCCGTAGTCATCGTCTGCGGAGGCCTCGACGTAGACCTCTTCGATGGCGGATGCGGAGGTGTCGCGGCCCGGACGTGCGAACGTCACAGTGGGAGCGCGATCCGTCAGGACATCAATCGTGTACTGCGGAGAGGCCGCGACGCGCTCGCCGTTCGGCGCGTCGAGTTCAACATGATACGAACCATCCTGGTCGGCCTTGAAGGACGCGGTCAGCGTCCCGTCGGCTTCGACGGTCAACGGCACCGTTTCCTTGTCATTGAGGGCAATCCGACCGCCCTTGGTCTTCATCGTCGGCGTGATCGTGACCTTGACGTCGGTGCCGCGGAGAACGGCGATGTCGCCGCCGTCTTCAATCTTTTCGGGATCGAGCCCGGTATACGCGGGGAACTTGTATTCGAGGGCCAGCTTGTCGACATACGGCACGTCGACAACCTTCAGCGTGTAGGTACTCGACTTCACGCCGTCGGCGTCGACGAAGTATTCCGTCGCGGTCTTCACGCCGAAAATGATCCCTTCGAAGACGCCCTTGTCGTTGAGCACGAGCGGCAGCTTCTCGTAGGTCTGGGATGTAGGATCCCGCCGCAGCATCACGACGGCGTTCTGCGCGCTGAAGCCGGAGAGCTTCGCGTTGATGGTCTGATCGGCGCCTTTCGGCACCGACACGCTGCCGGGTGTCACCGCAATTTTGTACGGCGCCGCGGCTTCGACGCTTTGGATGACGAGCATCGCCGAAAGGGCGTGCCGGAAGAACGCCGGACCGAGCAGCACCGCGAGGACCGCGGCCGTCACGACGCTGGCGAAGATGGCGCCGTTGGCGCGCAGCGGCTTGTGCTCCGCACGGCGGGCGGTGTCCGCCGCACAGCACTTCTCCACGGCCTGTGCGACCAGCTTCTCGACCAACGCGCTGGACTCCCAGTGCCGCCCTTCGCGGCTCGATTCGACGGCGCTGATGAGCATCGTCTGGAGCGACGGCTCCTTCTCCTCCAGGTACAGCGCGACCTGGTCGTCGGTGACGCGGCGGCGCAGCGGCTTGACGATGAAGAAGTAAATCGACCCGACAATCGACGCCGCCAGGACGAGGCGCGCGAAGAGGATGGACGTGGGCGTGAACCGCGACCACTGCATCAGATAGGCGAGCGCGAAGAACACCGCGACGTTCACCGCGATGAGGCGAACCGCTCCCTTGACGGCGAGCCGCGCCCGCCAGCGTGTCCGCACGTACCGGATGATGCCGAGGAGGTCGTTCGGAGGGGTGGACGCGCTTTTCAGGAAGTCGAGCATTGGTGCCTCTCTGCCAAGTCCGAAGGACCTGGCTAGCCCTTCTTGCCGGGTCTAAAAGACCAGGCCTCCACGTTGGAGGGCGGGTGCTTTCGGACCCGCCACATCATGGTACGCCCGTTTAGGTCCTCGATAACCAATTCGAAAACAGCGTATCGACGCCAAGCAGCAGAATTCCGGTGGCCAGCAGATACCACCAGAGCCGCTGCGCCCGTTCCTGCGCCTCAGGCGTCAACGGCACATCGGCCTCGGCCTGCTGCGCATTTTGTCCCGTGCTGCCCGTCGCAGCGGTGACAATGTCCGCCGGCTCGACCGGTGTCAGATCCGACTCGGCGGGGTCGATGTTGCTGGCCACGACCGTGACGTCCGAGTTCGCCTTCTGCCCGCGGATTTCGTAGAAGCCCTGCTCGGTGAGCTCGAGCACCTGCGCGGAGGACCCTTCGTCTTCGAGCGGCAGCCGCTTGCCTGACGGCGTCAGCGCCAGCCGGCCAGTCGCCTGCGCCTTTGCGCTCGAAGCATCCGGATCGAAGACCTGGCCGATCGTGAGCCATGGCGCCGGTTCGGTGTAGTTCGCCAGGTGCACCATCGAACGATGAATAAACGGGAGGAACACGGGCTTGAGCGGCAGATCGCTCCACGAAAGATCGAGTGTGGACGCCCACAGCATGACGTGTCCGCTGCCGACCTTGCGTTCGACGAGGGCAGGCGTACCTGCATCGAAGCGCGCCAGCACCTGCGTGTTTGGCGCCGCGGCAACGGAACGATACGCGTAGAAGCGCGCGGTGGAGAAATCGCCGCTGCGTGGCGCGCGGAAGACTTCGAATACCGGATGCCCGTACTCGAGCGCGCCGACGCGCGCCGACTCTCCGCGCGATTTGTCGATCGGCTGCGACAACGACGCCGGAAGAATGTCGGCCTCCTGCGGCCACGTGGCACGGGGGCCTGCTGCGATGAACATGCCGCCGCCATCCTGGACAAACCGCTGCAGCCGGCGGCCGAGCCCCACATTGACGTCCACATCGTTGAGCAGCACCACCGACGCGCGCCGCAGGTCCTCATCCGAGACCGCCGCCGGCTGGCGGCTGGTGATCTCGAACTTCGGCGCGTCGCCGATCGCGAGCGCACGCATCAGGTAGAGCCCGGCGCCCGGCCGGTTGCCACTGTCGACGACGACAATTCGCACAGGAGCTGACGGCGAGATGACGAGGTCGAAGACGTTGTCGGTCGGCAGCGCATCGTTGCCCGCCCGCACCGTGACGCGCATGTTCTTTGACGGCACCGTGAACGGCTGGAACGCCACCGAGGCGGAACCTTCCGGCGCGATGTTGAGCGGCAAGGTTTGAATGGCGCGGCCGCCGATTTCGAGCGTCAGCGAATCACCCGTCACCGGCGCAATCGTCCGGTTCGCCACGGCGGCGGTCACCGTGACGCGCTCCTGATCGGAGAACGTCGAGCGCGAGAGCGAGGCAGACGTCACGCTCGCATTTGGTTTGTCCAGCGGGCCGCCAATGGTGACGGGCGTCAGCGTGCTGCCGGCCGGCAGCCGCGCGCCTTCTTCACCGCGCCAGCCGCTGCGCTGAAAGTCGCTGATGAGAATCGCTTCCTTGCGCGGCAGCGGCGACTCCGCGAGGATGCTGCCCGCCACCTTCAGCGCAGGACCGAATCTCGTCGCTGCCGCCGTCGGGGTCGCGGCGTCCATCGACGCAATCAGCCGATCCTTCTCGCCGGTCGAACGGAGCGCGATGTCGGCGCCGGAGGAAAAGAGCACGACAGACGCCCGGTCCGATGGGCCAAGCCTGTTGATGGCATCGCGTGCGGCCGCCTTCGCGCGGTCCCATCGATCCCCGTACGCCATGCTGTAGCTCTGGTCGAGCAGCACGACGACTTCACGGGCCGTGGCACCAATCGCCGTCGCGGCGTTCGGCCGCCAGAGGAAGGGACGCGCGAACGCCCCGACAATCAGCAGCAGCGCCGCCAGACGCACGCACAGCAGCGCAATGTCACGAAGCTTCCGTCGGCGGACGGTCTGATACGGAATCCGCCGCACGAACATCAGCGACGGGAACTGCTGGACCATCTTCTTCTCGCGCTGGGTCAGATGAATCAAGACCGGGATCGAGAGAGCGGCCAGGCCGAGGAAAAAAAGTGGTGCTAAGAAAGCCATTCTGTTTGTCCGCTATCTAACTTTCATCATCCGTGCTCGTGCTGACAAATAGCTGTACAGCGCGTGATCGAGCGGCTTCGACGTATTGAGCACCGTGTAATCGATCCGATTGGCCGAGAAACGCTGCTGCAGCGCGTCGAGGTGCGCGCGCACGAGCGACTGATACTCCTTGCGGAATGCATCGGGAACCACCGGCATCTGCTCGCCCGATTCGATGTCCTCGAACGCCGACGCATCGGTGAAGCCGAAGTCCAGCTCGGACTTGTCGAGTACGTGAAACACGATCAAATCGTTGCCGCGGAACCGCAGCGGCGCGACGGCGTCGAGCACCGCGTCCGGCTCCTCGTAGAAGTCGGAGAGGATCACCAGCACGCCGCGGCGGCCAAAGTGCTCCGCCATCTTCTGGAACGGCGCCTTCAGGCTGCCCGGCCGGCCGGCCTCCACCTTGTCCAGCGTGTGCAGAACGACCTCCATGTGCTTGGCGGAGGAGGGGACGAAATCGACGACGTCATTGTCGAACGTCACCAGTCCGACGCGGTCGCGCTGATGGTGAACCAGGTTCGTGAGGCACGCGGTGAGAATGCGCGCGTAATCGAGCTTCGTAATGCCGGTCGTGCCGAAGTTCATCGACTTCGATACGTCGAGCAGCACCGAAAAATTTGAGTTCGACTCCGCTTCGTATTCCTTGACGTAGTAGCGGTCCGTTCGCGCCCACAACTTCCAGTCCACGCGCCGGATGTCGTCGCCCGGGACGTAGCCACGGTGCTCGGCGAAATCCACCGAGGCGCCGAAATAGGGCGCCTTGTGCATGCCGTTGATGAACCCATCCACGACGGCACGCGACACGAGCTCCAGGTTGCCGATCCGCGCGAGGACCGAGGGATCCATGAAGCGCGCGCCGGGAATGGCGCTTTGACTGTGGCTCGCTGCGACGCTCATCGCTCTCCCCGGGCCGGCTAACGCCGGCCCCTACGTACGTGGAGTCCGCCTTTAGGCGGACCTACATCCCTGACCGCGGCATCGGCACCGTTTCGAGCAGCCGATCCGTGATTTGGTCCGTCGTCACACCTTCCGATTGCGCATGGAAGTTCGTGATGATGCGGTGACGCAGCACCGGATGCGCCAGCGCGCGGATGTCATCGAAGCTGACGTGATAGCGTCCGCTCGTCAGCGCCCGCGCTTTGCCGCCGAGCACCAAATACTGCGCCGCGCGGACACTGGCGCCAAACGCCACCCACTTGTTGATGAAGTCAATTGAGTCCTTCGCGCGCGGACGCGTCGCGCGGACGATGTCGAGCGCGTGCCGCATCACGGGCTCGGACACGGGCACCTTGCGCACCAGCTCCTTGAACTGAATCAGATCGTCACCGCTGACCGGACGTTCGAGCTGCGGGTTCTGAATAGCGGTCGTCGTGCGCACGACGTCGATCTCCTCGTCGTACGGCGGATGCTCGATGATGATGTGGTACATGAACCGATCGAGCTGCGCTTCGGGCAGCGGATACGTGCCTTCGAGCTCGATCGGGTTCTGCGTCGCGAAGACGTAGAACGGCTCGTCCAGCTTGTAGGTGCGTCCCTGAATCGTGACCCGATGTTCCTGCATCGCCTCGAGCAGCGCCGACTGCGTCTTCGGCGGCGTGCGGTTGATTTCGTCGGCCAGCACGATGTTGGCGAAGATGGGCCCGGGCGCGAACACCATCTGCCGTCGGCCGGTTGCCTGATCTTCCTGCACCAGGTCGGTGCCGGTGATGTCGGACGGCATGAGGTCGGGTGTGAACTGAATACGCGAGAACTTCAGGTGCAGCACCTGCGCCATCGTATGGATCAACAGCGTCTTGGCCAGCCCCGGCGCCCCGACGATCAAGCTGTTGCCGCCAACAAACAGCGTATTCAGCACCTGCGTGATGACATCTTCCTGTCCGATGATGACCTTGCGCAGCTCGCGGATGATCTGCTCGCGGCCGGCCTTCATCTTGTCCGCGAGCTTGATGTCGTCCGGCGACTCGAGATCGACGACGTCGGTGGTTACGTACGGGTTCATCGTTACGCGATCACTCATTTGGCACCTTCGAGGCTTCTAATCTCACGGGTCTTCAGCGCAAGATCGGTCACGAGTTTTTCGAGCTCACTCTGATATTTCGCCGGGTCCATGCTTTCCTTCAGCAGCCGCAGCGACTCAACACGGTGTTCCAGTTCGCGCTGCTCGAGGACGAGCGCGCGCAGCTTCGGGTCGGTTGGCAGCGCCGCCGCGTCGGCCGCCGAACCGATGGCGAGCAGCGACGCCGCCTTGCCGTCGGGGCCGTTGGTGGACGGATCCGCGCTTCCGGTCTTGTCGCCGTTGTCGTCGAGCAGCGCATGCTCGGTGGACAGCAGCCCTTCCTTCTCGTAGGCGCGCTGGACGGCCGCTTTGGCAAACTGAAACGCCTCGAGCATCGAGACGCGCCGGTTCTTGTCGGCGTCGGCTTCGTCACCGGTCAGCGCGTCGACAAAGTAGCCGCCGAACAGCGTCGAGTAGTTCTCCGCGCCATTCCGCGTCGCCGTGATGATCGTGCGCCCAGGAGCGGACAGGTCGTTGAGGAATGGGCCGCTCGCACTCGTCGTGTCGACGAAGACGATCTGCTTGGTCGGCAGCTTTCTGAACTGCGTATTGAAATCCGCCGCCGAGATGTCGGGACCGGGCAGATTGAATTTCGCGGTCTTGCCGTCGTAGCTGCCATGCCCGATCAGCACGACGTACACCGTATCCTCCGGCGTCGCCTGTTTGGCAAAACGATCGAAGGTCTTGCTGATTTCCTCAACGGTCGCCTTCCCCGTGACGTTCTTGTCGCCTTCCTGCGTCTGATCCACAAGATAGACGACGTGGTCCGTGGGGACGCCGAGGCGCCCAGCCGACTCCGCCAGCTCTCCACCCCATTTGTGGAACAGCTCGCCGTGTTCGGGATCGCCTGCGAGGCCGACCAGCACGAGAAGAAATGCATGCAGCATCAGGACAACCCCACCGCGCGGCGATAGCCCCACTCGGCGCAGACGAGGCCCACCAGCATGATCAGAATGATGGGCATGTTCCAGAGCTCACGCTCTTCTACCGAGGTCACGCCGCGTCCGGCGTAGCTGACGTCCTCGGGAAGCCCTGAGACGTTCGCCGGGGTATAGAAGCGACCGCCCGTCTCCTCTGCAATGCGCCGCAGCGGCGCCTCGTGCATCGTCGGATCGAAATACTCGCTGTCACCCGCGCCGGCGCGCACGTACGTGGTGTTGGTGCCAATTGGCTTCCCCGCCCGATCGGCATCGATGGCGATTTCATACGCGCCAGGGACCGTGCTCACGAACGTGCCGCGATACTGGCCATCCCGCTCGCCGGTCCACTGCAACGGAACATCGAGTGTCGAGCCGCCGGGACGCGTGACACGTGCCATGACGTGCGCGTCGTTGATGTCGAGCCATGTGGGATCGACGACGGACGCCTCGATGCTGACGGCCTCGCCCGGTTCCACGCGGTCGACGGTCGTCCGTGCTTCGACGGGAGCAGGGACATCGGCGACGAGCCACCGCAGCATCTGCCGCCACAGGTTTTCGTGGGTCATGTCCTCGAGCGGGATGCTGGACTGCATCTGCCGCTCCCACGAATCCTGAGGCAGGAACGCGATGCTCTTGCCGCGGCCGTAGGGCTGCCAGACGAGCGCCGGATCGGTGCGGCCGCGTTCATCGGTCCCATTGAGGAGCACCGTCGCTGCGGGTTTGAGCGGAAGCGGCGCGTTGATCATGGTGACCTGCGGCAAGTCGGGCCAGCGCTTTGCCGACGCGTCTTCGCTTCCGGCAATCTGCGTCACGGCGTGGGCTTCGCCCGCGCGAGTCGGCATCACCTTCAGGCGGGCAAAGCTTGTCGGCTCACCGGCACGGGTGCGCGGATCAATAAGGAGTGGCAGCGCATCGGCCACGGGCGTCCCGCCGTAGCCGCCTTCGCCGAACGATCGTGCACCACCCAGCATCAGCAGGCCGCCGCCGCGACGATCGACGAAGTCGGCGATCATCTGCAGCTGATCGGCGCTGAACGCCGCGGCCTCGATGCTGCCGAGAATCAGACCCTTGAAGGTGAACAGCTCGTCGCGTGTCTTCGGGAAGCCGCCAAGCAGTTCATCTGGCGTGTCGACGTCGAGACGAAGGAACTTGTTGTCGGCCGTACGCTGAAGCGTGACAATCTGCAGGTTCTTGTCGTCGGCTACTGCGCGCCGGATGAACTTCATCTCGGAGCGCGGCTCGCCTTCGAAATACAGAACCTTTTCCCGCACGTCGCGGACCTCCACGAGCGAGTCGCGCTGGTTGTTCTGCGTCACGACTTCGCCTTGCTGGGGCGCCACCTTGAAGGTGAACACCCGAGGACCCGGTTCGGTTGCCGTCGCGCGGATGCGGACCGCCGCTGGACTTCCATCCACCGGTAGTTGGACCTTCTGTGAACCCACGATGCGGCCGTCGTCTTCGACGTCGAGTGTGACCGTCTGACCCGAGTAGCCGGTCTGCGTGATCACCGCATCTACTAGTAGCGATGCGCCCTTCAACACCGATCGCGGTGTACTGACGCGGTCGATCTGAATGTCTCTCGGGAGCTTGGCACTGCCGACGCCGACCGTGAAGACGGGGAGCTTTTCCGCCTTGAGGCTCAGTAACGTGTTGGTCAGCGAGGCTTCACTGGTATCCGCCCCATCGCTGACGAGCACAATACCGGCGACCGGCAGCCCTGCCAGTTCGTCGCGGACGCCGTCGAGCGCCGCGCCGATCTTCGTCTGTGATCCGCCGAAGGACAGATCCTTGACGGAGTTGACGCGTGCGGCAGTGGATGAAAACCGGAACGTGCGGACCAGGAAGCGCTCCGAAAGCGACTTGAGCAGCGGGCTGCTATTAGCCGCGAGCTGCTGCCGGAGGAATTCGGCCCGCGGCTGGTTGTTGTCCCAGTCGCCGATTTGCATGCTGCGCGAATCGTCCATCAGCACGGCGACGACGTTCTGCTGCGGAATGGCGGCTTTCACGACGAGTGTCGGCCGGAACAGGCAGAAGACGACCAGCGCCAGCGCAACCATTCGGAGCGCCGTCAGCACCACCCGGTCGCGCGGCCGTCCGTTCACACCGACGGTGCGGTAGGTGAAGATGGCGGCTCCCATAATGAGCGCCGCGATGCCGGCGGCCACAAATGAGGCCGTGGTGAGGTCGAATCGGAAATCGCCCTGCTGGAACACGACGGGGCGATACGAGAAGAGTGCCTGAAAGACCTTTTCGAACACGGCAACTCCTACCTACCTATGAGACGGGGCGATCATAGTTTCAAAGACGTCCGGCGGGAAGGGTCGGTTCTTGACCAAGATCCCCAATCCCGGGGACTTACCTACTGGGTCGTCGCATACAGCAACACGTTAATCCCCAGCGCGTATCCGGGGGGTGAAAAAAGACGGGAATATTCGCTATCTTCCCGCTCCCGCTCGAACGAATCGCCGACATCTGTATTGTGCGTCATGAGGACCATGATCCGGCGGTGTTGATCGCGGATCGCCCGGACGTGGACCTGCGCGCTGTCTTCGTCCCGTTCCGACGTTTTTCCGTTGTTCTTGAGCCAGAAGGTGACGTTCGTAATCTGCGGGACCTTTTCGAGGTCGAACATCTCCCGCATGATCGGGTCGGCGGCGGACACGTCCTCGATTGGGTACGCTTCCGGCGGGAACACCTTACTGATCTCCTGTTCCCACTGGGCCCACGCCTCGCTCCCCCAGAAGTCGTCCACCCAAAGGAACCCGCCTTTGAGGAGGTACTCCCGTAGAGGCGGCACCTCTACATCCTTGATGCCAATGGTCCCGACATCGGAAGCAACGAGAAACGGGCAGTCGTAGAGCTTCGCATCGGTGAGCTTCACCACCCACGTATTAGGGCGTTTCTGCCCTTCGTCATAACTGACGGAAGTTTTCGTGAGCTGCGCGAAGCGAATGAGCAGGTTGATCTCGCTGTAGGGATAGTCGGTTTTCCACCCGCTGCCGTCACGTTCTGACCGTACGCTCTGGTATTGAAGCCGGCAGATCGTGAAGTCGCGGTCGGGCCATTCGGCAGGAGGAAACCGCGCACGGGTGAAGCCCTCCGGGTCGGTCTTGAAGAGATCCGTGTGGGCGTTCGGCGCGCTGCCCCCGAGCTGCGCGGACGCATAGGCGCCGGACGCGGCCATCGCCGCGGCCGCCAGCACGGCGAGGGCATTATGTCTGGCCATTCCGGAACAGGCGCGCGGAAACCGCAATTATCGCAGAGGGGACCCAGATCCAGCCTGACTCACTGGCAAGGACCCGAAGGCCGCGCGGCGAGAAGAAGCCGACGCCGATGGGCGACACCTGAATCGGCCGCCAGGGCAAGAAATAACGGTGGTCGCTGAACGGCGCGAAGAAGGCAATGCCGCGCCCACCGTTGGTGAGCGCGTCCAGCAGTCCGTGAGAGGCGGTCACGGCGGTGAACCAGAAGAACAGCGCGAGCCGGTGCGAGTTGGAGCCGGGTCGGTGCAAAAGGCGCCCGGTGGCGGCGGCGCCGACGAGCGCGGCGAAGAAGAAGGAGTGGGTGAAGCCGCGGTGGCCGAACATCGCCTCGTACGGGATGCCAAAGGAAAAGGCGATCACGTCGATGTCGGGCAACATCGCGCAGACCGCGGTCCACGTCCAGAATGGTGCGGGTAAGCGGCCCGGCCACCACCGCGCTGCGGCACTGGCGGCCAGAGCATGACTAAGAATGGTTGGCACGTGTTCGCGAATCCTCGTCCGTGTAAGCAACAACCCGTGGTGACGAACGAGCAACTCTCCAATCGGCGAAGCGGCGTGTGGTTCGGTTTGAACTCACCGCGGCAGGGGGTCGCGTAGCGACCGCGCACTGCGGCGACCCTGACGTCCCGCGGTCTTCATCGACCCGCGCAGCGCTTTCGGCACGCGGATAGGGGACGCGGAGCGCATGCCGCCGTCGCCCAGTGGTACGGACAGAAGTTCGCTTGCAGCGGATTACCTCGCTCCCCTTCAAATGACGCTAAATGCCAGGCGGAAGAGAAACCTGGGCGTCACTGCCAATCACCGTGGTCCATTCACGGACGCGCCACTTCGTCACGAGTCCGTTCGTCACGTACGGGTCGGCTTTGGCGAAGGCTTCGGCCGCGGCTGCAGAGTCGCCCTTGAAGAGCAGCACGGTGCCGTCGACCGGATTGGCGAGTGCACCGGCAAGCACCAGCTCGCCGCGTCCGGCAGCTGCCCTCGCGTGCGCGAGATGGTCCTTGCGGAACAGCGTCCGC
>Ga0268264_10003936_pt1 | contig 12717 bp, 15 predicted proteins | sample KBSSwiS32_FD_190357 | JGI IMG/M metagenome (GOLD analysis project Ga0268264, IMG submission 190357) | Switchgrass rhizosphere microbial communities from Kellogg Biological Station, Michigan, USA - KBS Switchgrass S3-2 (SPAdes) (version 2) | ecosystem: Host-associated > Plants > Roots >... | reverse complement strand
GGCCTGGTCGGCGGCCACTGCATCGGGGTTGATCCCTATTACCTGAGCCACCTCGCGCAGAAGCTCGGACATCAGCCGCAGGTCATTCTCGCCGGTCGCGAAACCAATGACGGCATGGGCGCGTGGATCGCCGATGCGCTTCACGGCCGACGGCCGAAGGCCGGCAGTGCGCTCGTCCTCGGCCTAACCTTCAAGGAAAATGTGCCGGATCTCAGGAACAGCCGGACGGTCGACGTGGTACGCCGGCTGCAATGGCTGGGCCACAAGGTCGATGTCGCCGACCCGCTGGCCGACCCCGAAGAAGTCCAGCGCGAATATGGCCTGTCGCTGACCGAGCCGAACGGCGAGCGCTACGACCTCGTGGTCGGCGCGGTGCCCCACGCGGGATATCGCGAGCTGCCGGACGAACGGCTGACCGCGATGGTTGCGCCCGGCGGCACGCTTGCCGACCTTAAGGGCATGTGGCGCGACCGCAGCCTGGCGCCCGAGATCGACCGGTGGTCGCTGTGAAGCACGAACGCCTGTCGCGCCCGGGCACCGCGTCGATCCTGGTGCGCAAGCGCTTCCAGCTGGCCGGCGCCCTGGTCATCGGCGCCATGCTGCCCTGGGTCGTGCGCGCACCGCTGCCGGGCACGTTGGTCGAGCCGGCGAGCGTCAACAGCCTGATCGGCAATGTCCTCGCGATCGTCCTCGGTTTCTGGATGCGGCTGTCGATCGAAACCTACCCCGGCATCCGCCGCAGCTACGTCATCCTGCCATCCGCGCTGACCGGCCACGGCCTGATCATCCTCTACTTCGTGCTGACCCGATTCCCCTACGACCGCGTCGGACTGCTCGCCGGGTTCCTGCTGCACGTCGCCTGGCTCTACCTGCTCTACGTCTATGCCGAGCGGAACGTCCGCGCCCGTTACGCCGTGGTGCCATTCGGAGAGATCAGCGGCCTGACGCGGATCGATGGCGTCGAATGGAAGTTGCTGACCCGACCGCGGCTGCACGACACGCGCAGTTGCCAGGCGATCGTTGCCGATTTCTCCGAGGATTTGCCGGACGAGTGGGAACGGTTCCTCGCCGACGCCGCGCTGGCCGGGCGCATGGTCTACCAGGTCAAGCAATTGTCGGAATCGCTGACCGGGCGCGTCGAGCTTGAGCATCTGTCGGAGAACAGTTTCGGCTCATTGCTACCGGCCCGCGGTTATTTTTACCTCAAGGGGCTGGTCGACTTTGCGTTCGCGATTCTGGTCCTGCCGATCGCCGTGCCACTGATGCTGTTGTGCGCGATCGCGATCAAACTCGATGGCGAGGGCAGCGTGCTGTTCCGCCAGAAGCGGGTCGGTCACGCCGGGCACCCAATCATCGTCTACAAGTTCCGTACCATGCGTCCGGTTGCGGATGACGCGGATCAGGATCATCACGCGCGGCGCAAGGCGGCGATGACCGACGATAGCGACGATCGCATCACGCGCGTCGGTCGCACGCTGCGCAACCTCCGCCTCGACGAGCTGCCGCAGATCATCAACATCCTGAAATGGGAGATGAGCTGGATCGGCCCCCGGCCCGAGGCCGAGGTCCTGTCGCACTGGTATACCGACGAACTGCCCTTCTATCGCTATCGCCACGTGGTGAAGCCGGGGATTTCCGGCTGGGCACAGGTCAACCAGGGCCACGTCGCCGAGGTGCACGAAGTCCACCGCAAGCTTCAGTACGACTTCTATTACATCAAATATTTCTCGCCCTGGCTCGACATCCTGATCCTGTTCCGGACGGTCAAGACGATGTTGACCGGGTGGGGCGCGCGCTAAGGCGACAGGTTCCGAATTCGCGAACATTCCAAGCGTAGCGACGTTATGGCATGATGGCGTCACGGAGGCGGCGAATGACCGGCATTCTCGATAAATTCTACGTCGAACACAGCAGTCAGGGCGTCCGGGTGATGGCGCGATCGCAGCAGCTCACCGGAAATCATATGACGGACGACGCGATCGACGGTGCAATCCAGCTGCTCAAGGACGATCTCGACGCCTGCGGGCGGGAGATGAAGCGCTTCGCCCAGCTCGACCGCCGCGGCGCGCTGTTCGAGGGCTGGCCGTCGGCCAACGACGACGTCGTCGGTACCTAGGTCTTCCAGCCGTGATGCTCCTCGCGGTCCTTGCCGCCGCGCAGGCGTCGGCGCCGGCCGCGCTGCCCTTTGAACTGAAGCAAGTCGGCCCAGGCGTTTACGCCGCGATTGACGGGCCGGAGCACAAGTCGGGGTCCAACGGCGGCTTTGTGATTGGCGACGACGGCGTGCTGGTGGTGGACGCTTTCTTCTATCCCGCTGCGACGAAGGCGCTGGTCGCTGAAATTCGCAAGCTGACGCCCAAGCCGATCCGCTACGTCGTCAACACCCACTATCACGCCGATCATACGGGCGGGGACCAGGTGCTGCGCGACGCGGGCGCGGTGATCATCGCGCACCGGAATGTGCGCGGCTGGGTGCGGGTCAACAATATCAACCTGTTCGGTGACCGGATCACGCCGGAGATCAGGGCGCAGGTCGAGAGCCTGCCGCTGCCCGACGTCGTGACCGACAAGGATCTCACGGTTTGGCTGGGGTCGCGCCGAGTGAATGTGCGGACAGTCCTCGGTCATACGGGCGGCGACCTCATTGTCACTGTGCCCGATGCCCATGTTTTATTCACCGGCGACATGCTGTGGCGCAAGATCCCGCCCAATTTGATCGACGGGTCGGTCAAGGAATGGCTGGCGACCGATGCGACATTCACGACGCTGCCGGCGGAAACGCGCTTCGTGCCGGGGCATGGCGACGTCGCATCGGCGGCGGATGTTCGTGACTTCCGCACCTATCTGACCGACCTCCGGCGGCTGGTCGGCGAGGGACGCAAGAAGAAGCTCAGGGACGACGCGCTCGTCCAATATGTCGCGCCGAAGCAACGCGCACTGCATTCCGACTGGACGATCAGCGACCGTTCGATCACGGCCGAGGTCAACTATATGGACCGGGAGCTGGCGGGGACGAAGAAGCGCCCGGTGCCCGTCGCGGATTAAGGCTTCGCGGGCGCCGTCTCTTTCATCAGCCAGAAAATCGGCAGCACGCAGAGGGCGACGACGGCGATCATCGCGCCCGGCGCCATGGTCCAGCCGGTGCGCTCGACCAGCAGCTGCGCCACGTATGGCGTGAGGCCGCCGAACACCGCGGTGGCCATGGTGGCTCCCAGCGCGAGGCCGGTGACCCGCCCTTCGCCGGGGAACTGCTCGGCGGTCGCAACCGCGCCGACGGCGCTGACGCCGCCCGCGACGCCGGCCAGCACCACGGCGCCGAGCAGCGCCTGCGCCGCTGCACCGCTGGCCATCAACGCGAACATCGTCGCCGGCAGGATCGCGCTGAGCACGCCAAGCGCGAGGAGTACCGGGCGTCGTCCGATCCGGTCCGACCACAGCCCGACGAGCGGCGTCACCGCGATCACCACGACCGCGGCGATGGTCGACAGCCACAGCGAGACCTGTTCGCTCATCGCGCCGGCCGAGGTCAGGAACGCCGGGACGTAGGTGATGCCGACGTAATAAGTGATCGAGCCGAGCGCGGAGATGGCGAAGGCGCGGGCGATGCCGCCTTTGTGGTGGGTGAGGGCATAGCGCAGCGGCTCGGCAGGGACGGTGCCTGCCTCACGCTGGCGGTGGAATTCGGGGCTTTCATGCATGGCCGAGCGGGCAATGCCGACGCTGCCGGCGAGCGCCGCGCCAACCAGGAACGGGATCCGCCAGCCCCAGCTGTCGAGCGCCGCGGTCGCCATCAGGCTGACGGTCAGCGCCGAGATGCCGACCGCAAGCAACGCCCCGACCTCGCTCGCCGCCGACGCCGACGAAGCGATCAGCCCGCGCCGTGCCGGTGCCGCGCCCTCGAGCAGGTAAGCGACCACCCCGGTATATTCGCCGCCGACCGAGAACCCCATGACGCAACGTAGGCCGAACAGTAGCCAGCCCGCCGCCGGGCCGATGGCGGCGCGTGTCGGCAGGAGCGCGGTGGCAAGCATCGCCGCGGTCATCAGCGCGACCGACATCAGCAGCATGTAACGCCGCCCATGACGGTCGCCGATGTGACCGAAGAAGACCGCGCCGAGCGGGCGCATCAGATAGGCGATGGCGAACCCGCCGAGCGTGACCAGCAAGGCGTCGCTGCCGCTGCCGTAGAACACGCGCGCCAGCACCGTCGCGAAGTAGAGGTAGAGGGTGAAGTCGTACCATTCGACGATCGTCGAAAAAGCCGCGATCGCGAGCGACGCGCGACTGACCCGGTGGTCGCTCACGGTTCGACTTTGAACGGCGGCGCTTTCATCTGAGCGACGCAGCCGGCGTCGAGACTTTTCGCGTCACCGCTATCGTAGAATTTCAAGAACATCGGATCGAGGCAGGTGTCGACGCCGCTGAGGCCGTCGAAGATGTGCCCCATCGGCGGAATGGTCACCTGCCGTCCATTCGGCAGCGACCGGGCCACTTCGGCAGCCCAGGCAGGGGGCGTTACCGGATCGAGCCCGCCGGAGATCATGAGCACCGCCGCTTGAGTCTTCGGCGGCATGAGGAAATTCGCGGGAACGCTGGCGGCCGGCCAGTTGGCGCAGGCCTGGCGCTGGCGCCGCAGCCGATAGTCGCCGAACCGGGTCTGGCGGGCCTTGGCGGCGGCGGGGGCGTAGCCGAATTGGGCCATGCCCTCGGCGCAGGTGATCGAGAGATAGGCGCCGAGGTACCAGGGCGATGGCCCGCCCGGTTTCGTCGCCGCGGAAAACGGCTTCAGGTCTCCCTCAGCAGCGGCGCGGACGATGAAGGGCAGCTGGCGCGCGGTGCCCGGCGCGTACATCAATGATCGCACCTTCTCCGTGAACACGTCACGGGGCGGCGCATCCTTGATGGTGGCCAGCTTGAGCAGCGCGGCGTCGAATTTGCCCGCCGGATCGCCGGCCTTGCCGCACGCCGGGTCGGACCGGCATTCGCGCAGCAGTGCGGTCAGGGCTCCCTCCGCCCCTTCCGCGTGGTAGCGCGGGACCATCGCCGATGGCGGCGCAATCGACACCAGGACGGCCGCGCGCACTGTCGTCGGATAGGTCGCCATGTAGCGCAGCGACAAGGTGGTCCCGTAGGACTGTGCGTAGAGATCGATGCGGTCGTAACCGAGTGCGGCGCGAACGGCGTCGAGATCGGCTACCGCGTCGCTGGTGCCGTAATGCCGGAGGTCGGCGCGTTGCTCGAGCTCGGCGCGGCACCGGCGCACTGCAGCGACGGGATAAATCGGCTGGTAGGCGGCGTCGGCGGCGTCGAGTGTCGGGCATTTCAGCCCATTGGAATCGCCGGTCCCGCGCTGGTCGAACAGCACGACGTCGCGATGCTCATGATAGGCCGCGCCGTCGGTGACGTAGAAGCCGACGTTCTTGGCGTCGGCAAGCCCGGGACCGCCTTCGAGGTCGAACAGAGGCGGCAGGCGGCGTTCGGCCGACGCCGGCACGACGATGATGTTGAGCTTGATCGTCCGCCGGGCGGGATGCGCCCGGTTCTCCGGCACCGCAACCGTACCGCAGCGCGCTTTTCCAGCGAGTTCGGGCGCGCAGGGATGCTCAATGAAGTCGGGTGGCCCGGAAGCAACTGCAGCAGCGGCAAGCCAGGCGAGCATGTGAAGAACTTACGGGCCGATCGCCTGACCTTCAACTGTCGATGGCGACAGCTCCGCCACGGCAATCGCCGTTAACGCGCGAGTCTAACCTAATTTAAACCACATTGGGGTAAGCCGCCCGTGCGACCTGGAGGATCGCGCGCGTGGGAAGCATTGGCAGGTTACTTCGCTCAGGGGGCCAGTCGGGCCAGGGTGAGTCGCGCCCGCAGTCCGCGCGCGCCGACGGCCTGATCGAGGAATTCGAGGCCAGCGGAAAGGGCTGGTTCTGGGAAACCACCCGCGACGGCGATTTGTCCTACATCAGCGACAGCGTCGCGCAGGCGCTCGGCCGCGAGCCCGCTGACCTGCTCTCCCGGCCGTTCACCGACCTCGTTTCGACCGAGACCGCGGACGGCAGCGCGACATCCGAGCGGACCCTGGGTTTCTATCTCTCGTCGCACGTCGCCTTCCAGGACCTGATCGTCCGCGCCAAGACGAAGAACGAGACATGGTGGTCGATCACCGGCCGGCCGGTGCACAATGAGTTGGGGCATTTCTTCGGTTTCCGCGGCTTTGCCTCCGACCTCACCAAGATGCGCCAATCGGAAGTCGAACTCGACAAGATGGCGCGGCAGGACGCCCTGACCGGGCTCGCCAATCGCCAGGCCCTGCGCCGCGCGCTGGACGATGCGCTGGTCGGTGCGGTGCGGCGCAAACGCCGGTGCTCGCTGTTCCTGCTCGACCTCGACCGGTTCAAGGCGGTCAACGATACGCTCGGCCACCCGGCCGGCGACACCTTGCTGCGCCTGGTTGCCCTGCGGCTGACCGACGAGGTCGGTGACCAGGGGCAGGTCGGCCGCCTCGGCGGCGACGAATTCCAGGTCGTGCTGCCCAGCATGTCGTCCGAGCCGGAACTGGCGAAGCTGGCGCAGGCGATCATCGACAGCGTGTCGCGGCCCTACACGATCAATGGCAATCTGGTGTCGATCGGGACGTCGATCGGCATCGTCACCTCGGATTATGACGATCGCACGTCCGACGACCTGATCCGCGACGCCGACCTTGCGCTCTATGCGGCCAAAGCGGCTGGCAAGGGCTGCCACCGCTTCTTCGCGGCCGAAATGCACGAAGCCGCGCGGCTGCGGCAACTGATGGAATCCGATCTCCGCGTCGCCGTCGAGAACGGCGACTTGCGGGTCGTTTTCCAGCCCTGTGTCGACGCGACCGACGAGACGGTCAAAGGGTTCGAGGCGCTGGTTCGCTGGGACCACCCCGAACATGGGCCGGTGAGCCCCGCGACATTCATCCCGCTGGCCGAGGAAATCGGCCTCATCAATGAAATCGGCGAGTTCGTCCTGCGGACCGCGTGCCACGAAGCCGCGAACTGGCCGTCGCACACGAGCGTCGCCGTCAACCTGTCACCGCTGCAGTTCAAGCTGCCGTCGCTGCCGGCGACCGTTCGCGCGATCCTCGCCGAAACCGACCTGTCACCCAAGCGGCTCGAACTTGAGATCACCGAAGGCGTGTTCCTCAGCAATGACGATCACGTCCATGAAATGATCGGCAATCTGAAGGCGATCGGCCTCAAGCTCGCGCTGGACGATTTCGGCACGGGCTATTCGTCGCTGAGCTATTTGCTCCGCGTGCCGTTCGACAAGATCAAGGTCGACCAGAGCTTCGTCCGCGGCGCGAGCGATCCGCAGAGCCGTAACGCGGCCTTGATCCGGGCGATGGTCGGCCTTGCCTCCGACCTCAACATGCAGACCACGGCCGAAGGGGTCGAGACGCAGGAAGAGCTGACGCTCGTCCGCGGGCTCGGCTGCACGCTCGTCCAGGGGTACTATTTCGCCAAGCCGATGCCCGCCGAGGAAGCGCGCGCGCTGGCCGCGAAGGGCTCGGCGAGCCGGCCCGATGCGCACCTGCCGAAACGCGAGCCGCGAATGCGCATCATCCGCGCCGCGCTGTTGCACTACGAGGGGCGGGTGAAGGGTGCGCGCCTGCGCAACATCTCCGCGGGCGGCGCGCTGGTCGAATGCCGCGACGAGGTGCCGGAAGGGGCCGAAATCGAGCTCGATTTCGCTGCCGGCGGCCTCATTCCCGGAACGGTAATGTGGGCCAGCGGCACGCAGTTCGGCGTTCGCTTCCATGAGCCGTTCGACCTCAAATTGCTCCAGCCGGTGAAATCGGTCGGGAAAGCATCGTCGACGGTCATGACCCCCGACTATTTGCGCGGCGACCAGTCCGACCTTGGCTAGGCCGCAAGCAGCGGACAACAGCATTCATCCGTGTTAGGGTCCGAGCACAACAGGCGAGGGAGGTGCGTGTGCGGCGAATGGTGGCGGCTCTTGCCGGTATCTCCATGCTTACTTCGACCACCGCGGCGATCGGCCAGAATGCCGGGCAACTCATTTCCGCGCAGCCCGCGACCGGCGCGCCTGCCGGCGCCCAGGCCTGGCACATCACTTATTGGACCGCCGACGAGCGCGGCCCGCGTCAGGCGACGGCGATGGTCGTCGCACCGCGACGGCAAAGCGGGGGGGTCCGACCGGTGCTCGCCTGGACCCACGGCGTCTGGGGCGTCGCCAGCAAATGCGCGCCGTCCGCTTCGCCCAATTTCTGGCGCTGGTCGGCAGGCCTCCAGGGCGTCCAGCGTGGCTATACGGTCGTTGCCCCGGATTATGCCGGACTCGGGAGCCCGGGCATGCATCCCTTGCTGGTCGGCCGCCCGACCGCGCAGTCGGTGCTCGATGCGGTTCGCGCGGCGGGCCAGGTGCCGCAGGCGCACGCCGGGAAGCGCTTCGCGGTGTGGGGCGAAAGCCAGGGCGGCCACGCTGCGTTGTGGACCGCGCAACTCGCGCGCAGCTACGCGCCCGACCTCGACCTGGTCGGCGCCGCAGCATCGGCGCCAGCGACCTATTTGCTCGACAACCTGAAGAACGGCGCCGACCCGAACGCCCGCACGTTCCTCACCGCTTATGCGCTGTACAGCTGGTCGGGCCATTTCGGCGTGCCGATGAACAATGTCGTCGGGCCCCAAGCGCGCGGGATCGTCACGCGGCTGTCGCAGAACAATTGCATCAATTTCGAGGCCAAGCCGAAGCTCGGCACGATCCTCGGCGTCGTCGCGCTGCGCAATGGTTTGAAAAACGTCGACCTGGCGAAGATCGAACCGTGGGCCGGCTTCGGGCGCACCAACAGTCCTAGCCCGGCGCAGATGCGGGTTCCGCTGATGATTGCCCAGAACGCCAACGACAAGATCGTCGCGCCGGCGGTAACGCGGCGTTTCGCCCAGGACGCCTGTACGGCCGGGCGGCGGGTCCATTGGATCGACCTTCACGGCAAGGGCCATGAGACCAGCGCCAGCGATGCGGCGGCGGCGACTCTGGCGTGGATCGACGCGCGCTTCGCCGGAGCCCGCGCGCCGAGCGACTGCGGCAAATTCTAGGGTGATCTGGGCGCTGCCGCTGCTCGCCATCATCGTCCTGCTTTTCGCCGGCATGGTCGGCGCCTATGAGCTCGGCCTGCGCGCTCATAACCGCCTGCGGAAGCGAGCCGACGACAAGCGCAGCGGTAGCAGCGACGAAGGCTTCATCCTGTCGGGCGTGCTCGGCCTGCTCGCTTTGCTCATGGCGTTCGCTTTCTCGATGTCGGTCAATCGTTACGAGAACCGGCGCGAGCTGATGATGGCCGAGGCCAATGCGATCAGCAGCTTCGACCTGATGGCCGGGGTCGCCCGCGAGCCGTTCGCCGGGCAGTTGCGGGCAGGCCTCAAGCCTTATGCCGTGGCGCGACTGGCCGCCTCGACCTCCGAAGGGCCCGAGCGCGACCGGGCGCTCGGCCAGGCCGCCGCCGCCCGCGACGCGGTCGAGGCCAGGGTTCGCGAGGCGATGCTGGCCCACCAGGGCACGCCGGCCGCGGTTGCGCTCGGCCAGGCCTATGATGCGATGAGCGACGCGGCCGCGACCCGCGATGCCTTGCGGGCCGCGCATTTGCCCAACGTCGTCCTTGCGCTGCTCGCCGCTTACTGCATCGTCTCCGCCGGGATGCTGGGCTACGCCGTCGCCTCGGAGCGGAGCCGGCACCGGCTGGCCTCGTGGACGCTGTTCCTGCTGCTGGCGCTGGCGTTTGGCACCATCCTCGACCTCGACCGTCCGCGCAGCGGCGCGATCACCGTCTCCCAGGAGCCACTCCGCGCGGTCGTCCAGGGCCTGCGCTGAAACCTTTCGTCAACCAGTCTGACCGACAATCGGCAGTGGCGTGGACCGGTGGCTCTTTGAAAGGGGAGCATCGGACATGAGAGTGTTTGGGACGAAGCAGATCGAGCCGACCCACGAGGACCGCGCTGCGGCCGCGCGGCTGAACGCGCTTGCCGCGCGCTTCAAGCCGCAACCCTATGGCGAAACGGTGACGGTGACCGAAGCCGCGCAGGACGCACCGCAGCCGATCGCGGAATAACCCTCAGGCTTCGACTGCCACGGCGCGCTCGAACACGTCGTGCTGCGCTTCGAACGCGCGCTTGAAGGCGGGGCGGGCTTCGCCGCGCGCGACATAGGCGTCGAGGTTGGGGTAATCGCCCAGGAACGAGCGTCCGGCCGGGCGCCGCAGCACGTTGATCATCAGCAGATCGCCCGCGCTGAACGCGCCGTCGAGCCACTCGGCATCGCCGAGCCGGGCCGACAATTGCTCGAGCCGCTCGCGCACCGCTTTGTCGAGCATCGGCAGGCGGCCGTCGTACCATTGCTTGTCCTTCTCCAGCAGGATGAAGGCTTCGCGCGCGACGATCGGCTCCTGCACCGTGGTCAGCGCGGCGAACATCCAGGTGATCGCCCGGGCGCGGGCGTCGCCGTCGGCGGGAAACAGGGTGCCGGGATGCTGTTCGGCGATGTGCAGGACGATTGCGCCGGATTCGAACAGGGCAAGCCCGCCTTCCTCATAGGTCGGGATCTTGCCGAACGGGTGGATGGCGAGGTGCGCAGGTTTGCGAAAGTCCTCCCACGGCACGAGGCGGACGTCGTACGGCTGGCCGACTTCCTCCAGCGCCCAGCGCACGCCCATGTCGCGCGCCAGCCCGCGCCCGCGGTCGGGGGACTTGGCGAAGGTGGTGATGATCGGGGTCATGGTGCGGGCTCCATTTGGGTTTCATCACCCAGCATAACGTCCGCGAGGCTGAAACAGTGGCTTGCCTGATAAGCATTGCGGCTGCGGTTCATGTGGGTGAGGTTGAAGCGGCGGATCGCGCGGCGGCCATGCGGGTGCTCTAGGAAATGCCTGATTGCGGCGTGACCGCGCACCTTCGCGCCGAACGTGTCCGCCTTCCAGTGGAAGTGGGTGACCGCTTCGGGCCGACCGGCGCAGCTTTCGAGCAGGTCGAGGTCGAGCAGATCCGGCTCGAATGAGCCGTCCGTCGTGAAGTCCGACAGGTGAAGGATGATCCGCGCCTTTACGTCCTCCGCGCCGTCGGGGTGCAGGGCGAACAGCTCCATCCAGCCGGCGCTGATGCGGACGAGCGGCTTGTCCGGGCTGCCCGGCAGGCACGATACCGACCAATAGAAGCGCTCGGTCATGCGCGGCACCGGCAGGCAAGTCGCACCGTAGAGGCGGAGGAGGTCGAGCACGGCATCGGCCTCGGACCGCTGGAGCAGTTTCTGGAACCGGGCGGCATATTTGAAGCGATGCTCGATATTTTCGTCGCGATAGTCGGCGTCGGGCGGGGTCGCTTCGCCGTCGAGCCAAGCCTGCTGCTCCTCGTCGTCCAGGAACTGGCGGAAGCCATTGATGGTGGCGCGAGCGGGCATTGTCCGTGCTTAGCCGCCTTCCCGCTTGCACGGGAGTGACGAATGACGGACCCACTCCCTGTTTCGGGGGAGAATTGTGGCGGTTCGTTAGCTAATCGACCGCCACTGTGCTAAGGTCTGGCCATCGCGCGAAAATCCGTTCGTAGGCTCGCGCGGCTGAGAGACACCGAAGTGCTCCCGCTTACCGACGTGGGAGAATCGCGTGGACCTCAATTACCTCTATCACCGTCACCAGATATCGCTGTTCAGGGCCGCCAATGGCGCAACCAAAGCAGCGCGCCGGGTGCACGGCGAGCTGGCCGACGGCTATGCCTCGCTGATCGCTACCGCCAGAGCCCCCGCGCTTAGCGGAGTAGCCTGATGCAACGGCAGACGCGCGGCGAAGCCGCCGAGGACCTGCGCGAGCAGGCCGCTTCATACCGGCGCCTGGCGCTTCGCGCCCGCACGCCGACCGGCGAGGTCGCATTGGCGGCCGTGGCCGAACAGTTCGACACCGATGCGCGCCGGATCGACCCGCTGAGCATGCGTCGATGAGCCGCAGCGTCTTCCTCAGCCTCGAGCCGGGCAAGGTCGTCGACCACTGCCGCAAGGCGGACATCGGCATATCCGCGATCGAGGGGCTGCCGAGCGGCGGCGCCCGGCTGGTGTGCATGAGCAGCGCCGGCGCCGAGCAGATCCGCAAGTTGCTGAAAAGCCATGTGCTGGGCGAAGAGAAGGTGACGCGCCAACGCTACCGGCCGAGCACGCCCTTATGGTAGAGGCGAGCGAACCGCAGTCAGGCGAGGGCGGTCCGCTGGCGAACCGGCGGCGGGCGGAGGACACGGCGCACGGCTGCCGCGCGCTGGCTAACGCGGACCGGGAACGCGCCGCCGACATGGTCAACGACCACATGCGCGGCGCGCACGAGCGCAGCGCCGATGCGTGGACGAGCCGGGCGGACTTGCTCGAACGGCTGGAATTGAGCTCTAATGCGCGCGCCGCAGCCTATCTGCGGGACAAAGACGAGCTGCGCGAGGAAGGGGACGATAATGGCCAAGGGACAGGTTCGGTCGAACAAGGAAAAACGCAAGCCGAAGGCGGACAAGAAGAAAAAGGGGCTGGGCATCGCGCCGAGCGCCCCCGCATCAAAGGACTGAGCGCAACCTCCGACCGGAAGGACCAGGATGCGGATTGAAGGATCGGTGCGGGCAAACCTCATCGCCGCGGTGGCGAGCGCGCGTCGGCTGCGCGGCCACCGCATCCATAGCGACACGATCGCTTACTGGCGCGAGCTGCTCGACCATG
>Ga0268264_10003929_pt1 | contig 12728 bp, 14 predicted proteins | sample KBSSwiS32_FD_190357 | JGI IMG/M metagenome (GOLD analysis project Ga0268264, IMG submission 190357) | Switchgrass rhizosphere microbial communities from Kellogg Biological Station, Michigan, USA - KBS Switchgrass S3-2 (SPAdes) (version 2) | ecosystem: Host-associated > Plants > Roots >... | reverse complement strand
ACATCTCTTCCGCGATGAATAATCTTGGTGCTGACGATGTTTCGATCTGGAACGAGGAGGACGGATTTTATTACGATGTCCTGCACATGCAGGGCAACGGAAGCTCGCCGCTGAAGGTGCGATCGATGGTCGGGTTAATACCGCTCTTTGCAGTGAGTACGATCGAGCCAGAAGTGTTGGACAAACTACCGCATTTCAAACGTCGGCTAAATTGGTTCATTGCAAATCGCCCGGAACTGATCGAAAACGTTTCGTGTATGCGAACGCCCGGAATGGGTGAGCGGCGTCTGCTTGCGGTCGCATATCGCGAGCGGTTAGAGAAAGTTTTGAAAGTGATGCTCGACGAAAATGAATTTCTTTCGCCGCATGGCATTCGAGCCGTTTCGAGATTTCATAAGGACAACCCGTACGTTCTTCACGTAAATGGTGACGAACATCGCGTTGACTATGAACCCGCGGAATCTTCCAGCGGACTGTTCGGCGGCAATTCGAATTGGCGCGGGCCGATCTGGTTTCCGGTCAATTATTTGTTGGTCGAATCTCTTCAAAAGTTTCATCACTACTACGGTGATGATCTAAAGATCGAATGTCCGACCGGTTCGGGAGATATGATGAACCTCTGGGAAGTTTCGCAAGAGCTTTCGCGACGGATGTCTCGAATTTTCCTTCGAGACGAAAATGGAAAGCGTCCGGTTTATGGCGAGAATGGAAAGTTTCAGGATGACCCGCACTTTCGTGATCACGTTTTGTTCTATGAGTATTTTCACGGTGATGATGGATCGGGCGTAGGTGCGAGCCATCAGACAGGATGGACCGGACTTGTCGCAAAACTTTTGCAGCAAAGCGGGGAATAGGTGAGGAAGTGGTGAATGGTGAATAGTAAATCGTGAATCGTAAATAGTTATGGTGGTGAAATAGAGCACATTAGTAAGCGATTAAACCGACGATCCATGAGGCTGCCTCAAAAGGGCGGCCTCTTTTGTTCCTGGCCCAAGCCTTTCTTCTTTTTTAAGAAACGAGCCTATCTATTCTGGAATAAATCGGGCCAACCCGTTGATTTATCAGGCGTAAGAAGCACCCTTAAAGAGGAACATTTTATGGAGCAGACAAAAGAATTCTCAGGGTTTATTGGTGGACAAAAGCGGAGCGAACGTGTCGCGGTAATTCTCGCCGGCGGCGAAGGTTCGAGGCTAAAGTCGCTGACGCGCAGCATCGTGGGCGATGATCGCCCAAAGCAGTTCTGTCCGATCCTGAATGACCGGACGCTTTTGGACGAAACGCGACGCCGAGTTGCATTGGGGATCAAACCCGAAAACACATATTTCAGTCTCACCGAAAAGCACGAAAGGTTTTACAAGCGACAGCTTTGGAACACACGCGCGGGCCAACTGATTGTCCAGCCGGAGAACAAGGGCACGGCGCCGGCGATCCTCTATTCGCTGATGCGCCTGGCGCTGCACTCGCCGGATGCGACAGTCGCCTTTTTCCCTTCGGATCATTACTTTTCCGATGATGAGGCATTTATGAGAAATGTTGCGTCCGCTTTTGGCGCGGTCGAGCTCGATCCGGGATCGATCGTTCTCTTGGGTATCGAGCCCGAAAAAGCAGAAACATCATACGGATGGATCGAACCCGCGCAGACATTTTTCGGAGAAGTTTCGCGATCGATCAGCCGTGTTAACCGTTTTTGGGAAAAGCCGACCGTGGGTGTGGCGAAACGACTGATGGCCGAGGGCAGCCTTTGGAATAGCTTTGTGATGATCGGCAGGGTCGATACGTTTCTAGGGATGTTCAGAAAGCATCTGCCCGACATGTTTCGGATGTTCGCCGCATCGAGCCAGCTTTTTGGCACGCCGCAGGAAATGGCTGTCGTTAGTTCGATATATGCCTGGATAAACGACATCAATTTTTCGACGGAAGTTTTGGAGCGATCGGCAAGCGAACTGCTTGTGATGCGCGTCGGTGATGTTGCCTGGAGCGATCTGGGAGAACCCCAGCGCGTTTTAGGAACGCTTCAAGGTCTTGGCGTACGGGCGGAATGGATGCAGGCACTGGCCGCGTAACAACAACATGTATGAAAGCAATTGCAGTTAAACCCGGGATCGCGGATTCCGTTCACCTCGTGGAAATGCCAAAGCCGTCCGTGCATGACGTACCAAACGGCAGAGGCGTTCTGGTTAAAGTTCTGCGTGTGGGCGTAGACGGCACCGACAAGGAGATCAACAATGCTGAATACGGCGCCGCTCCGGCCGGTGACGATTTTCTTGTGATCGGGCATGAAGGATTTGGCGTAGTCGAAGAGATCGGGGCCAATGTTACCGAACTAAACGTCGGCGACTATGTCGTCGCGACCGTTCGCCGTCCAGGAACAAGCATCTACGACGTCATCGGGACCAACGACATGACGACCGACGAAATCTACTACGAACGTGGCATCAATCTTCGGCACGGATACATGGCGGAATACTATGCGGACGATGCCGAATTTATCGTCAAGGTACCACGCAGATTAAAGGATGTTGGTGTGCTCCTTGAACCCATGACCGTTGTTCAGAAAGGCATAACCCAGGCATACGAGATCCAACGTAGGTTACGAGTCTGGAAACCGAGGCGTGCGGCCGTCATGGGGGCAGGAACAATCGGTCTATTGGCAACCCTTGTCCTTAGGTTACGCGGAATTGAAGTAACTACTTTCGGGAAAACCCCAAGACCCTATTTGAATTCAGATCTGATAGAGGAGCTTGGCGTGAAATATATTTCAACGGATGACATATCGGTTCAGGAATATTCGAAAGAGATTGGGGGCTTCGACATTATTTTCGAAGCGACTGGGTATTCGCCGATCGTTTTTGATGCGATGCAAGCCCTTGCGAAAAACGGTGTTCTGGTCCTCTCGAGTGTCACCGGAGGCGATCGAAGCGTAGAAGTTCCTGCTGACAAGATCAATCTGGACTTCGTACTTGGCAATAAGGTGATGGTTGGAACAGTGAATGCGAATCGTGAATACTTTGAAAGCGGGGCAAAAGACATGGCGCAAGCTGTGCTCGAATACGGCGACTGGTTGAAGAAACTCCTCACCCACCCGGTCAAGGGCCTGGAAAACTTCACCAAGCTTTTCGAAACTCTTACAACCGCCAAGGGCGCGATCAAGATCTTTTGCGAAGTAACCAGCTAGAACGGGACGAATGGCACCCAGAAGATCTATGAAACAAACTACCCGAATTTCGATACTGGTAGAGGATTCTGGAAGCCGCGCTGAATCTCGAATTGACACTCGCGTGAGACAACGATTTCGAAATCATGCTCTTCAATCGACAGAACTTTTTCCTCTTTAGAGTGGCTTAGTTGAATTCAGAAAATAATGAAATCGGGATGGACGTAAGAGTTGCAGTTCATCCCATTTTTATTGCCTTGAAAAAATCCGAAAAAAAAATCTGTAAGGAATTTGCTTCTCGGCCGACAAATGGGTGTAGGCAGTAATTTTTCGAGAAGAAAAGGCAGGAGAGACCAGAGATGACCGAGATAACACCAGAGATCTTTGAAGCGGAAGCGATGCAGCATATTAACGACCTTTACCGCACCGCCGTCCGTCTGACGCGTGACACGACCGAGGCCGACGATCTCGTGCAGGAGACGTATATGCAGGCGTGGAAATCGTTTGACCACTACGAGCCAGGGACCAATTGCCGTGCCTGGCTCTACAAGATCCTGTTCAACAAGTTCGATCATCATCGCCGGAAGAAATACACCCAGGCCAAGTACTTTCAGGAAGCCGACGAACTGGTTTTTGCCAATTCCGTGCACACACCGTCGGTTCCCGAGAACCTGACTGACACCGAGGTGATTCGTGCCCTCGACAAGCTCCCCGAGCATTACCGTTCAGTAGTCCTGCTGGCTGATGTGCATGAATTCGACTACAAAGAGGTCGCACAGATCCTTGATATTCCGATCGGAACCGTGATGTCGCGTCTAAACAGGGCCCGCATGCAGCTAAAGAAATCCCTGGCCCGAACCGCGGCGGATTACGGCATCAAGGCCGCTCAAGCCATGGTAGCTGCCTGAAACGAAGTTTTTTCATTCCTCCTGTGACTCCCTGTGGGTCTGCGCGTTGAGATTTGCGAGGTCTCAACGCTTTTTTTCTAATTTTGTGAGTGTGCGACCCGGAGGGTTTCAGACAAGTGCTGCGGCTTCGCAATCCGATCGGCATCGCAGCCGCGGCTTTTCAGTTTTTCGAACTCCCCTTTTTCACCGGAAATATTGGCAGCCTGATCGCGACGGTTCCGGAAGCCACGAGGATTGAACTAAAGCGATCCTCTGCTGCCCTCTTTACTCACGAGGATGTGATCATGTACCTGAAATAAAAGAAGGAGTTAGTTTGATCGGCGGCGACCTGATCAAATCAGGCAATGCTCATTTTTGGACCTACCGCCAGACGCCGCCTGCGGAGATTATAAGCACGGCGAGGACGATCAAAAGAATCCAACAGAGTGCGGCCAGACCAAGCGGTAATAAATTCAACGTAATGCCGAGTACCGCAAACAGTCTTTTCGTTCGGGTGAAGAGGGCGGACGCAGCGAGCCCGACTCCCGTTAAATGCAGCACGGGCGCGACGACCATGCCATAGGCGAATAAAGCATACAGAACGCGGTGCTCAGCATAGGTACCGCTTTCGGCAACGAACCACGCCACAAAAAACAAGAGCGTGACGAACATGGTCGCGAGAGCGATAATTCCCGATGCGATCCCGAGTCTGGAATGCTTTCGATATTCCATTGAAATTAAACCGCCTCTCTTAAGCTGAGTTTTGAAGTACCATGCTGAGCGAGGCTGGTTCGAGCGAGTCAGAGCTGAATTGCCATTTCGAAGGGCATCTCCGCGTTACCTACATACCAAGTCGCGTTGGCGGTGAAGTGAGTTCTTCAAAGCGGTTTAGAACGTCCGATCTAACCTACCCTTGCCTACCTGCGTGAACACGCGAAAACCTGATCATATCCCTCTGTGCGATCTTCATCAGCCGAACCCATAGGTCGGAATCGTGGACACGTAGCCGTAGAAGTTGCGATAGAAAGCGTCGAGCGGATAAGTGCCGGTGCGGGGAATGTCGAGCAGACTGCCCCACGTATACACGCCAAACTTGATCGTATTATTCTGTACAGTCATGTTCTTGGTCAACACCACCCAGTGGTTAGCGAAGACGGAACGGTGTGCGAACTTGAACGGGTCGAGCATTTGCATGTTGATGAACAGGCAAATGCGGGACGAGCTGAAATTGCGTATGCAGTCGTTGACTTCACTTCGTCCCTTGAGGAAGTATACGTTGGTATCGTTGCGCACCCCGCGCCACTTCAGCTTGCTGAACCAATTCGCGAGGGAATGCGGCATCGTAATGCCGGCTGCGGTGTCATCGGCCGAAGAATAGTCGAGCAGCGTGTTTTCGGAATCACGCAGGCTCGCTAGTGCGATCCAATCGACCGGGTGTATCTTGCTGGGCGGCGGCTGATACCCGCGACAGCCGGCGCTGGGCTTGATATGGAGGCCGCCAAGCCTCGCCTCGCCGGTGCGGTAGAGGTCGATCACATACTGCGTATAGAGATGGGGCATCTCTTCGAGTACACAATAGAAGAACGCCGCAGGCCCGCAAAGACTAGCGGCGGATTGGTGCACCTTCGACGGATCATTGATTCGAACGCGCAGGCCGTCAACGACGTCCTGTCGCTCGATACGTGCGAATCCCTTCTCTTTGCCGCCTGGCGCGAAAGCATCGACCAGCGAAAGTGCGTAACTAATGCGGAAAGCTTCTGCGGGCATCGCGTTTACTCTACTAAAACGGCTCCGGTCGCGCGCGGTCCGATTTTTTCACTATCTATCGATTTTCACAACCGCCATCCAACGCCAGTTCTGCAACAGGCCAAACAAGCGATTAGCCTGCCCGGCGGGCAAATAATCTCGGTACTAAATAACCGCTAAGCCAGCGCCGAAATGTTTGGTATGCTAACCGACGCTACATTTCTTGTCAAACAAACTTTATGAAACGATCTTCGGCGATTCGCTTCCGTCGAACGTTTATGATTATGACGAATTATTCGTAAACGTCGGGAATCTGTTTTGAGGGACACAAGCTTTGGTTAAAGGGAGCAGCCCCGTATTCCAATGTCGAAGATGAGCTCGCGTAGCCCTCCGCTCCCCGTCTCAGCAATGTTCACGCCTTATTGTCATGCCGGTACTGGACGGCGGTGTGATCATCACGAGTTGGGCATTCGGCGGTACGGTTCCGCCGTGCGCGGTAATCCACCCCCCGGCCTTATCAGCCACAAGGTTAAATGCGATCGAAGGTGTGAAAACAGGTGTGAGGAAAAGGAAAATGGGCACCAGTTTGATGCCCGTAACTATTTGAATCTATTGGCTCCGCAGGTAAGACTCGAACTTACAACCCTTCGGTTAACAGCCGAATGCTCTGCCATTGAGCTACTGCGGAATGTGGCACGCCTATTCAGGCGAACTTAAAGATTAGGAATTTAGCCTTATATTGTCAAGTTTATTGGGAAACTGGCGGATTGTCGGCTAGAATTGCGCGGTATGGCGAAGGCTCAGAACAAAACCACCGAAACCGAAGAGAGTGTCGACGATTTTTTGAGTTCTATCACTGACGAAACTAAACGATCGGACAGTGCGAAGCTGGTCAAGATCTTTGAAAAGGTGACCGGTGAAAAGCCAAAGATGTGGGGAACGGCCATCATAGGTTTTGGCAATCGGCAGATGAAATACGAATCCGGCCGAGAACTTGATTGGCTGATAACGGGATTCTCGCCGCGAAAAAGCGGTTTGACACTCTATGTAGCCAATGGGTCAGACGAACAGAACGAGATGCTCGGGAAACTTGGCAGTCACAAGGTCAGCGGCGGCTGCCTGCACATTAAACGTCTTGCCGATGTCGATGAAAAAGTTCTTGAACAGGTCATCAAAGATTCGGTGAGAAATGTTAAGAAGAGTTAGCTAAATGGCAAAAGGATACTGGGTTCGGTTGGCTAAAGTTAGTTAACAAAGAGCCAAAAGTAACTAACAAAAGACCAAAAGTAACTAACAAAGAGCCAAAAGTAACTAACAAAGAGCCAAAAGTAATTAACAAAGAGCCAAAAGTAACTAACAAAAGACCAAAAGTAACTAACAAAAGATCAAAAGTAACTAACAAAAGGCCAAAAGTAACTAACAAAGAGTCAAAAGTAACTAACAAAGAGCCAAAGTTAACTAACAAAGGACCAAGGTCAGTTAACAATGGCCCAAAAACAACTGACAAGCGTCAATTCCGAGATATCATCCATCCAAGTTATAATCTCTCCTTTTATTAAAGGAGAGATCTTTTGCAGCACGAACTCATTCTCATTCTCGACTTCGGCTCGCAGTATACGCAGCTGATCGCCCGGCGCGTGCGTGAGCAGGGTGTTTATTGTGAGATACATCCGTTTTCACTTTCGGCGGAGGCGATTGCCGCGAAGAATCCAAAGGGCGTGATCCTATCGGGTGGGCCGTCGAGCGTTACGGACGAGGATGCTCCGCGGGTCGAGAAAGGTTTTTACGACAAGATAAGCGCTCCGATACTTGGGATCTGTTATGGAATGCAGCTAGTGGCCGTCGATTTGGGTGGGAAGAACGAACCTGCGGCCCGCCGAGAATACGGCCACGCGCACCTCAAGGTCTTGAGTGGGAAAACGGCGCTATTCGAAAGTTTGCCGTTTGAGATGGACGTGTGGATGAGCCACGGCGACCATGTCACATCGGTGCCCGCGGGGTTTACGACAACAGCAACTACGGGCGATGTCATCACTGCGATCGAGAACGAAGAACGCCGCATCTACTGTGTCCAGTTTCACCCCGAGGTTTCGCATACTCCGCAGGGCAAAGAGGTTCTGCACAATTTCCTGTTCAACATCTGCGGATGCAAAGGAGATTGGACACCCGCGCAATTTATTAAAGAGGAAATCGAGAAGATCCGCGAGATTGTCGGGCAGGAAGATAATGTTGTATGCGGACTCTCGGGCGGCGTGGATTCCACCGTCGCTGCCGTGCTCGTTCACGAAGCGATCGGCGCGCGGCAAACGTGCATCTTTGTCAACAACGGCCTGCTTCGCGCAAATGAATTTGAAGACACACTCAAACTCTACAAAGACAAGCTGCATTTGAACGTTCTTGGCGTCGATGCTTCCACCGAATTCTACGCGGTTCTGAAAGACGTTATCGATCCCGAAAAAAAACGCAAAGCGATCGGCGGAAAATTCATCGATGTTTTCGACGCCGAGGCGAAAAAGATCGGCGACGTAAAATGGTTGGTGCAAGGAACGCTCTATCCTGACGTGATCGAATCGGTCTCACTTCGCGGTGCATCGGTCACGATCAAAACTCATCACAATGTCGGCGGCCTGCCGGAGAAGATGAACCTGAAATTGATCGAGCCTCTTCGAGAGCTTTTTAAAGATGAAGTGCGACTGATCGGAAAAGATCTTGGCATTCCGGAAGAGATACTCCAGCGGCATCCGTTTCCCGGTCCAGGACTTGGGGTGCGTATTATCGGCGACATTACGCCCGAAAAGGTCGAACTTCTGCAAAAGGCCGATCTGATACTTCGCGAAGAATTGCAAAATTTTGGGATATACAACGATGTCTGGCAGGCCTTTGCCGTTCTGCTCCCGATTCAATCGGTCGGCGTAATGGGAGATTATCGAACCTACGAAAAAACTGTCGCCCTGCGAGCCGTAACAAGCACTGACGGAATGACCGCAGACTGGGCCCGCCTGCCGCATGATTTTCTCGCTCGCGTTTCATCACGGATCACGTCCGAGGTCCGCGGTGTCAATCGCGTCGTTTACGACATTTCGTCCAAACCACCCAGCACGATCGAGTGGGAATGAAAAAAACTACAACAAAGTTCGTAGTTTTTGCAGGGCGTCATTCAAAACAGTATCCGGAAGTCTGCCTATGTATGCCGCATTTCTTGCTCGCCAATCGAAACTCTTTACTTGATCACAGAGCACCACGCCTTTGATCTTGACGCCTTTCGGAATCTGTACTTCGAAAGGATATCCTTTGTGCTGACTCGTAATCGGACAAAAAAGCCCTAGGCCGACTTTTTGGTTATAAGCCTTTAGAGAAATAGTAAGAGCTGGGCGTCGGCCCGCTTGTTCGTGTCCACGCTATGGTTGAAATCGAGCCATACGATGTCGCCTCGTTCAGGAACATATGTCATTACCAAACCCCATCGCCTTCCGGTTTCCAGAAATCGACCTCGCCGTGCAGATTTTCAACTGTGATCTGTGCAAGAAGATCGTCAAGTGTCACCTCCAGCTTTGCCGGTTTCATTAGTATCCCGCTCTTATTTACCACCATTTCCACTGTCGAACCTTCCTCGATCTGAGTTTCGACAGCAAACGATCTCGGTATTCGTAACGCCAAACTGTTTCCCCATTTTTGAATCTGAACCTTCATATTTCGCACCTCAAAATGTCTCTACAATGACGATAGATGCATCCTCGTGTGAATACAACAAATTTTGGGTATTCCGACGTTTGTTTCCGTTTGGTTTTGACCTGGTATTCTTCTGATGCCCACTAGTGACGCCACGCGCCAGTACACGCACTTTCCGCACTTAGTTAGGCTCATCGAGCACTTAGTGAGACTCATCGAGCACTAAATGAGACTCATTGAGAACTCAATGAGACTCATTGAGAACTCAATGAGGCTCATTGAGCACTTAATGACGCTCATTGAGCACTTAATGACGCTCATTGAGCACTTAATGAGACTCATTGAGCACTTAATGACGCTCATCGAGCACATAATGAGGCTCATCAAACACATAATGAGGCTCACCAAGCACATGCTGAGGCTCACTAACTCAATAATGAGGCTCACTTTACCGGTCGTGAGGCTCACAACGGCCTTCGTTTTTGTCTGCTGGAGCCTGGGAAGTGAACAGTCTTGATTTGTTAGCGCAATTTGGTTAACACTTTCTTGCCTAAGGCAGATCTCAGTGTTGGACAGCAGTCGAGAATTCTTGCAGGTCGCCGACATTAACATCTGATACGGCCCAAAAAGACATGCCCGCCTTGTTCCAGTGGATAACGTTGTAACCCTGTCTATCGAGAACGCGGTTTTGAGCATCGCGTTCCTGAGTTGGAAAGATAAACAAATTGATCACATGAAGGCGTCGGCCGTAAACAAGCGCGGCGACGGGTCGACCGTCGACATAATCAAGGCGTCCGCCAGTCAAGGGAAAGCCCTGAGCTGAAAGATCCGTTACCGGCGGTGCAAAATCCAGTTTGCCGTCAAACCACGGCTTGACGGTATGCTGATCCGTCGATGGCACGTCCATAAGATGACCCGGCATCATCGAGCGGATGTGAGCCGAAACAACCTCTTTTGCCACCAGATCTTCGTTTGTCTGCGACGGCCGCACTAAGGTAAGGGCAGCTAGCATTACCGCCACCAGCAAGGACGCAACAGCCAGAACCGGGATCCATTTCCATTTCCAGATCGACGCCGGTCGTGATTCCGGTTCGGTCGCCTTCAGAGAAGTACGCAGCCTGGCGCGGAGATCGCCCGGAGCCTGATAGTAAAACGAATCGTCAGCGATGGCAGAGCGCAGGGCAACAAGATTGTTATGAGCCTGTGCACAATCCGCACACTCTTTTAAATGCTGCTCGATCTGAAGATGGTTCACCAGGTCAAGCTCGCCATCGACGTAACTATCTAATAGTTCTCCGCTGTCATCGCACTTCATTTTGCACCTCCACTTTCGAGAGCATTCAACGCAGCCTGCAATTTTCCTCTTGCCCTCGCCAGCCGCGACATCACCGTCCCAAGCGGCAGATCGGCGATACCGGCGATCTCCTTGTACGACAGCCCTTCCAGATCGCGCAAAATGACGATCTCACGAAATTCCGCCGGCAGTTGTTCCAGAAATCCTCGCAGCCGCTGCTTGTCGATGTCATGAATAAACATTGTCTCCGGGTTTTCCGTCTCCACAACGTGGAGTTCCTCATCAAATTCGGAAACGATCTCGAGCGGACGATTCTTCTGCAGCCACGAATAGCAAGTGTTGCGGACGATCTTTAGCACCCATGCCCGGCTGTCACCTCCGCGATAGCTACCAAAAAATTTAAATGCCCGCATATACGCTTCTTGAACAACATCCTCTGCATCCGCCGAGTCGCGCGTCAGCCAGCGCGCCAAATTGTAGGCGGCGTTGAGATGCGGAAGAAAAGCATCTTCAAACTTTGCGTTTATGTTCTCGTTCAGCAAAGGTCCTCATTTCGCGACCTGAATGATCTCACCCAACGGTAAGACCGTATTTCGAAGACTTTTATTCCCGCAAAAAAAAATTTCATCGGACGGGAATTTTTTGCCTGTCGCGCAAGTCTCTACTCGTGAAACGCATTTTGAGATCGCTGGAGCGAAGCATGCTGGTCTTTTTTATAACCGATCATACCCAAACCGGACATTGCTTTATCTCAACCGATCAAAAAACTTGGCTCTTCTCAAAATGCGTTTGAATTAGCATACCTCAAATTCTCGCACGTTAGGAGAGAGGGTTGAGGGGGTAACTACGGGAAACAATGAAAATGCAGTCAAACATAAAACAAATAGTCATATTCGCGATCATTGCGATCGGTCTGAGTGTTCTGCTGGCGGGATGCGAAGGCGCGGCCAAAAACACTGGCGAAACCGGCAGGAAAACGTCCGGTAACCACGACAATTCGGCGATGCACAATATGCCGCCTCCTCCGCCTCAGGCGAACGTCGACGCTACCGGCAAGAACGAGATCCAGATCGTGATCGAGAATTTCGGGTATTCACCATCGGACGTGACGATCGCCCCGGGCACAAAAGTTACCTGGATCAACAAGGACGAAGCACCGCATACCGCAACAAGTACCAGCCCGGACAAGAAGTTCAATTCAGGCGGCCTGGACACTGACGACAAGTTCTCTTTTGTCTTTAACGACAAGGGAGATTACCCATACTTCTGCTCGCTCCATCCTCAGATGAAGGCGACCATTAAGGTCAAATAAAACCAAAATCACGCAAGGAAAAAAATGAAATTCTTAGAAAAACATAACGAAACTGAAGTTTCAGAAGTCAGTGACGCTGCCCCGAACGCTTGGGACCGTCGTGACTTTATGAAGTGTATTGGGGCCTGGGCGGGGACAGGTTTGGTCCTGGCGATGAGCGGAGGAATTCTATCGTCGTGCAAGCTCGAAGACGCGGCGCCGGGCGTCCTTTCTTTCATGCAGATCAGCGATACGCATATAGGCTTTGGCAAGGATCCAAATCCAAAGGTCGCCGATACGCTTCAGGCACTAGTTGATAAGATCAATGCGCTGCCGCAGCGGCCGCCTTTTGTGCTTCACACCGGAGATCTGACACATCTTTCGAAGCCCGAGGAATTCGACACGCTCGAACAGATCCTAAAGGGCCTTAAGACCGATCAGATCTTCTATGTGCCAGGCGAACACGACACGTTCTCGGATCAGGGAGCGGAATTCTTAAAACGATTTGGCAAGGGGACGCAAGGACAGGGCTGGCAAAGCTTTGACCATAGCGGGACGCATTATATCGGGCTGAACAACGTGGTTGCGGCAAATTCGCCTGCCCCGGGCGCTTTTAAGAACGGCGGTAACGAAGGGCTCGGCTCGCTTGGCAAAGACCAGCTTGACTGGCTGCAAAAGGACGTAGCG
>Ga0268264_10003927_pt1 | contig 12732 bp, 13 predicted proteins | sample KBSSwiS32_FD_190357 | JGI IMG/M metagenome (GOLD analysis project Ga0268264, IMG submission 190357) | Switchgrass rhizosphere microbial communities from Kellogg Biological Station, Michigan, USA - KBS Switchgrass S3-2 (SPAdes) (version 2) | ecosystem: Host-associated > Plants > Roots >... | reverse complement strand
GCCCCCTGTTTCCGCCGCTCTGGCGATTCCGACTTACAAGACGCTGAAGTATCCGCCGCTTCCACGGGTCAAGATCCCCGAGCCGGCGGAGTTTACTCTTTCAAACGGAATGCGCCTGCTGCTGCTGGAGGATCACGAGCTGCCGCTGGTCCGCGGCGTGGCGATGATCCGCACGGGCAATGTGTTCGATCCACCGGACAAGCGCGGGCTCTCGCAGGTGATGGCTGACGTGATGCGCGCGGGCGGGACCAAGTCCAAGACTGGCGATCAACTAGATGAAGAACTAGAGAACATTGCGGGATCGGTAGAAAGCAGTATGGATGAGACCAGCGCCAGCGTAAGCTTTTCGGGATTGAAGGAAACCGCCGATCAGGTGCTAGCGGTCTTTAAAGATGTGCTCACCCATCCGGAGTTCCGCCAGGACAAGCTGGATCTGAGCCTGACGCAGTACCGCAGCGCGATCGCGCGGCGCAATGACGATGCGGGCGATATTCCGGCTCGTGAACTGGCGCGCGTTCTGTATGGTCCGGATACTCCCTGGGGCTGGCAACCAGAGTACGAGCACCTGGCGCGCATTCATCGCGAGGATTTAATTGCGTTCTACCAGCGCTTCTATTTCCCGAAGAACATCATGCTGGCGGTGTATGGCGACTTTTCTACAGCCGACATGCATGACAAGCTGGAAAAATTGTTCGCGGATTGGAAAGTGGAACAACCTCCAGCGCCGGCTATCCCGGCTGTCACGGCGAAGGCGGCGCCAGGCATCTACTTCGCTCCGAAAGATGATGTGACGCAGACGTTCTTTTCCATCGGACACCTAGGTGGCACTTTACGGGATGCTGATTATCCGGCGCTCCAGGTGGCGGCGAACATCCTGGGGGAAGGCTTCAGCAGCAGATTGATTTCGCAGATCCGCACCAAGCTGGGCTATGCCTACAGCGTCGGCGCGTCCTGGGCAGCAAGCTATGATCACCGGGGTACGTTCCGCATCGGCGGCAGCACAAAATCCATGACGACGGTGGAGACGGTGGAGGCCATTCGAGCAGAGCTCGATAAACTCCGTACGACCGAGGTCACCGAGAAGGAGTTGACCGAGGCCAAGCAGGCCGTGCTCAACAGTTTCGTATTCTTCTTCGACAGCCCGGCTAAGACGCTCAATCGGGTGATGCGCTATGAGTATTATGGCTATCCGAAGGATTTTCTGTTCCAGTATCAGAAAGCGATCGCGGCGGTAACGCGGGCTGACGTGCTGCGGGTGGCAAAGGAACACATTCGCCCCGAGGAGTTGTCGGTGGTGATGGTGGGGAATCCCAAGGATCTGGGCAAACCGCTGACGGCGCTGGGGAAAGTCAGCGAATTGGATTTGACGATTCCGGAGCCGAAGCAGGAGCTGGCCAAAGTGGATCCGGCGAGCCTGGCGCGCGGCAAGCAAATGCTCCAACGGGCGCAGCAGGCGATGGGCGGCGCGGACAAACTCGCCGCGGTGAAAGATGTGACCCACACGCTGGAACTCGCGCTCGAGCCCGCCGCGGGTGGATTCAAAGTACAGCAGGTGAGTAGGTATCTTGCCCCCAACCAAGTCCGGCAAGAGCAGACACTTCCGTTCGGCAAGGTAATCGTTTATTCCGACGGCAAGTCCGGATGGCTGTCCACTCCGCAAGGTGTTCAGGCAATGCCGGCAGAAGTTCTGAAGCAGACGCAGGGAGTTATCTTCCGGCAGCATTCGACATTGATGCTGTCCGACCGCGATGCTTCCCGCACGGTGAACGCGGTGGCGGAAAATATCGTCGAGGTTTCTGACACCGGCGGTATGAGCGTGCGGATCGAGTTCGATCCAGCTACGGGTTTACCCGCGCGCGAAGTCTACACGGAACCGGGACAGAGCGGCGCTCCGGCGCAAACCACCGATATTTTTTCGGACTGGCGCGAAATATCGAGTATCAAATTGCCGTTCAAAGCAATCCAACTAGAGAACGGCACGAAAATGCTCGAACTATCGGTTTCCGAATACAAGCTCAACGCCGGCTTGGTTGCCGCGGAGTTGAGTAAACGGCCATGAAGCGGATTCTAGTCATATTGGCGGTGACGGCCGCATTAGTCAGTGCGCAGGGAATTGAGGTGCGCGGACGCAAGGTGGTGGATGATGCGCTTGCGGCGCTGGGCGGGCAGAAGTTCCTGAACATGCAGGATCGCATTGAGACGGGGCGCGCATATTCGTTCTTTCACGACCAATTGAGCGGCCTTTCGGTGGCGAGGATCTACACACGCTACATTCCCGTGGCTCCGGACCGTACCGATATCGATCTGGGGATCCAGGAGCGGCAGGCCTTCGGCAAGAAGGAAGACTACTACGTGCTGTTTCGCCAGGAAGGGGCATGGGAGGTTACTTTCCGCGGCCCCAAGGAGCTGGAGAAGGATCGCGTTCAGCGGTATCGCGACACTACGCTGAATAACTTCTTCTACATCCTGCGGCAGCGGCTGCACGAGCCAGGGTTGATTTTCGAATCGCGCGGCTCCGACGTGATTGAGAATCTTCCGGTAGAGGTAGTGGACATCACCGATTCACAGAACCGGGTTGTACGGGTGTATTTCCACCAGACAACTAAATTGCCAGTCCGGCAATCATGGGTTTGGCGGGATCCGCAGACGAAGGAGCGCGACGAAGAAGTTACACGTTTTTCACGCTATCGCGAGACGAACGGCATCCAGTGGCCGCAGCAGATGCTGCGCGAGCGGAACGGCGAGAAAACTTACGAGATTTTTTCGGAATCAGTTAGCGTGAATCAGGGACTAGCGGATAATCTATTCACAGTGCCGAGTGCGGAGACGAGACCGGATCGTCCGCTGAAGAAGTAACTGGTCGGCGAACGAGAAGAGCCGCGGTCCGCTCCAATAGAGTTTGCTGCGTGAACGGACGGCGGATTTCCCGCGGCGACGATTCCGGCAGATCCACCATTGCTAGGGACTCGAGACCGGGATGCCGTCCTCGCAACGTCTCCAGCAGTGGCGCTGCGTCCGCGGCATCGGCGATCACCAGGTCCAGCGCGCCTTCGCACACGTGGCCCAAGGCCGAAGCTTCCTCGCGGTCCGAAGCTTCGAGCAGATTGTAGCCGGCGGATTCGAAGAAGTTGTGAAGCTGCGCGCGGACTCGGTCGCGATGATCCACCAGCAGGATGGTGAAAGCCTGGCCGGGAGTGGGCGCGTGTTCTGAGAGCAGCAATTCCTCGGTATAGCGGGGCAGGAGAAGTTCGATGCGGGTGCCTCCGGGCACTACGCGGGCGGTGAGGTAGCCACCGTGCTCGGTCGCGATGGAATGTGTCAGGGACAACGCCCAAGCCTCGGTAGCCTGGCTGCTGCCGGCCGGGTCGAATAGATGTTCCAGGTCGCGCTCCGGCGCGGCATAGTCGAAGCTTACGGCTGCGAAGCTGGCCAGTGCGCCATGCTGGGGAGCTTCTGTGCGGCTGGTTTGAATCAGCAGCCGGCCGCCTTCGGGGAGGATGGAACAGGCGTGCAGGACCAGGTTCATGATGGCTCGCTCGATCTGGGCAGGATCTGCTTGAATGCGGCCGGCCTCGGGAGCCGGCTGAATGGCGGCTACTACCCGGCGTCCGGCTATGGTTTCGATCATCCTGGACATGCGGCGCAATACGGCATTGAGGCTCACGATCTCTCGCTGCGCGGCCTGGCGGGTTCCCAAGCCCGCAAGATTCTCGGTGACCTGTTCAGCAGCGATGGCGGCCTCGCGGATCTCCTGGAGCGCCGATTGGGCGGGAGAATATCCGCCCAGGTGCTGGACCAACTGGCCCGTCCTGCTACGAATGGTCTGGATCAAGCTGGCGTATTCAGTGGAGACCCGGGCTGCCAGTCGTCCCGCGGCTTCCATGCGCTGCGCTTGCCATAACTGGCGTTCCTCCCAGCGCCGCGCGCTGACGTCGCGGAGGGTGAGCACGACGCCCAGGGCTTCCGAGGAGGATCGCACGGGTGCCACCGTGCCTTCGACGGCGATCTCGCGGCCATCCTTCGAGATCAGGCGCAGTCCGCGGTCCAAGGCTACGGGAGCCCCCCGCAGAATTGCTAGGGGCGCCGGATCGCCCAGATCGTTTCCGGATTCTCCTTCCACCAGACGAACCACGGATTCCAGGCGCTGGCCGATGCCGTTGGCAGTGGTCCATCCTGTGAGCGTTTCCGCGGCATGGTTCAAAATGCGGATGCGGCCGCCGATATCGGCCACGACGATGGCGTCCGCCACTGAAGCAAGTGTCGTCCGCAGCCAGGCTTCCTGCTGCTCCAACTGGCTTTCCATTTTATGTTTATAGACGGCCATCTCGATGGAGGTATGGAGCGAGGCCGGGCCGAGCGGTTTCACGATATAACCAAAAGGTCCGGCGCCCTTGGCACGTTCGAGAGTCGCGCGGTCCGCATGGGCCGTCAGAAATACCACCGGCACGCGATGGCGGGCGCGAACTTCCTGAGCGGCGGCGATACCGTCACCCTTGCCGTCGATGCGGATATCCATCAGCACCAGGTCGGCCGCGCCGGCCTGAGCGATAGCTTCTTCCGCGGTCGCAACCGTGCCGACTACCTGGTGGCCCAAAGCCTCCAGGCGAGTGGCGATATCGTGCGCGATCAATCCTTCATCTTCGACCACCAGCACACGATAGGAATTCGCAGGTTGCATCCGCTACCTTTCCGGAAACGACAAGTGGAACATCGTCCCGCCCTGGCGCTTTAATTCCCAGGTGCCGCGCAATTGGCGGGCTAGGATTTCGACGATCTGAAGGCCCAGCGTCTTGCTTTCCCGGCCGCCGAGGTCTTCGGGCACGCCGATCCCATCATCGATCACTGCCAATTCCATTCGGCTATCGCGGCTATGCGCCTCAACCCGGATGGATCCGGTGCGTTCCTGAGGGAACCCGTGCTTGAGGGCATTGGAGATTAACTCGTTTAGGATCAACAGAACAGGAATGGCTTGGTCGACTCCCAGAACCGGAGGATCATCCTCCCCAGCATCGACCACCACTTCCCCGCAGATGCGGGATGGATCGACCCCGAAGGAATTGAAAAGATTTCCCATCAGCAGGCGGGCCTGCGGGGCCAGCTTTACTTCGCGAAGATCGGCCGCTCCATAGAGCTGCTCATGAATCATCGCCATGGCTTCCACGCGGTGCTGGCTTTCCCGGAGAACGGCGGCGGCGGCCTGGTCCTTGGTGGCCTGGGCCTGCAAGCGCAGCAGGCTGGCGACGATCTGAAGATTATTCTTAACGCGGTGATGAACCTCCTTGATTAGAACCTCCTTCTCAGCTAGCGATCTGGCCAGCCGGGCATGTTCCTCGCGGAGCTCTTGGATTAAATCAATTTTCTGCGTGGCAGCCACTTCCATCGTTATTCGGACAACTCTCCTCAGGATTTGGTGGGGACACCGCCGCGTTTTTCTCTTGAGAATTAAGCGACACGATTCGGCATGTTGACGTTCAAACAAGGAGAGGAAGTATCAGAGCTGCCACGGGCCCCGGGGAAATCGGACCGGCATCCTTCCTCACCTATGACTCGATTCGTCCATAGGCTAAGCCGATCAAGACAACGGTGGTCACGCGTAGAATGCCGCCTTGGTTCGCCGACCCAAAGTAAGGGATAGGTTCCAGGCGTCTATCGTGCTGCGAATTTGAGTCCCGCGCGTTAAGTGGCGGCAGCGGCTGCGTCCTGACGTCGCTTTTCGGACGGAGGTCCCACTGGCGTGGATCCGCTGGCACTAGCGATACTCACCAAGCCCAGGCCAAGACCGGGCAGATCGTTACGCCACAACAGGTGCCCCGTCGCTACGTCAAGACAGAAGACCTTGCCTCTGGTTGTGGCGATGATCCGATCCTGATCCACCAGAAGATTCACAAAATCGCCGCCCGCCAGCTTCGTATGCCAGAGTTCCTGGCCGGTAGCGCGATCGAGCGCTACCACGTCGCCGTGAACGCCAACAAAGATTGCGGTCATCCCTTCACCTCCACTCCTTTTACTTCGACCCCAGCCCATTCTTCCACCGTCTTGACGATGGTGGTGAAGTCGGCATCGGCGCCCTGGCGCAGTGCGGTGATCGCCAGCAGCTCGCGGATCGCGTTGCCGCAGATCATGGGAACACCCAGTTCCGCGGCTTCGTCGGTGCACAGTTTTACATCCTTCAACAACAGGCCGATGGCAAAACCGAAATCGAAAGTTCGTGGCAGAATCGACTTGGGAAACTTGTCCACCGACGCGCTGTTGCGCCCCGTACCGGAGTTGATTACGTCCAGCATCACAAGCGGGTCCAGGCCGCCTTTGGAGCCCATCACCATTACTTCCGAGGTGACGGCCAGTGCGGCGGCGGACAGCATGTTGTTCGCCAGCTTCATCAGCTGGCCGGATCCGGGGCGCTCGCCCAGGAAGAATATCTTGCCGATGGGTTCGAGCACGGGACGCACCCGTTCGACCAGACTGTTCGGACAGGCGAGCATCACGGCCAGCGTTCCCTTGCGCGCGCCTCCCACGCCGCCACTTACAGGAGCGTCAACAGCGGTGATCCCCTTGGCCGCCAGCGCCGAGGCGATTTCCGCCGCGACCTTTGGACCGGTGGTGGAAACGTCAATGAAGATTTTCATCCGCCGTGCGGAGGCAATCTCCAGCGCGACCTTTTTCACGATATCGGGCGTGGGCAGACTGACCAGCACGACCTCAGCCGTCGAAGCCACTTCCACAAGCGACTTGGCGACTTGCGCGCCTATCGCCGCAAGAGGTGCGATCGCGGCAGCGTTGGTGTCGTAAATGGTCAGCTCGAAACCGGCGCCGAGCAGATTGCGGGCCATCGGATCGCCCATGCGGCCGACGCCGATGAAGCCTAAGCGTTCCTTCGCCATTTACTTTTTATCGAGTTCCGCGAACACCTCTTTGGCTGAGCGGAACGCGTCGACGGCGGCGGGAATTCCACAATAGACTCCGGTTTGGAGAAGAATCTCGCTGATTTCGGCTCGCGTGACGCCGTTGGTAAGTGCACCCTTGATGTGCATCTTCAGCTCATGCGGGCGGTTCAGCGCCGTAAGCATGGCCAGGTTCAGCATGCTACGTGTTTTGCGGGGCAGGCCAGGACGGGTCCAGCAGGCGCCCCAGCAATATTCGGTGACGAATTCCTGCAAGGGACGGTTGAAATCGTCCGCGCTCGCGATGGCGTTTTCGACGAACTCTTTGCCGAGAGTTGCCTTGCGTACTTCTAATCCCGCCTCATACAAAGCTTTGTCCATCCAGACATCATCGCGCACAACGCAGAGCGGCGCGAGCATTGCCCGGCTTCATTTCAGCGCGCCCCACGCTGTGCGCTCCAGCCAGACATCATCGTGCACAACGCGGAGCGGCGCGAGCATTGCCTGGCTTCATTTCAGCGCGAGCATTTGCGCTACGCCAACATGGAACAGGGGCGGCTGTATCCGATGCTCTACAGCGTAGGTGAAATGTTTGAGGGTTTCGATACAATACAAAGACTGGCCGAGTCGCCACAGCACGTCATTCCCGGGCCACGACCTACTGGTAATGACACGCTACCCGGCCGCGAAAACCCGGCCTGGAAGGCATCGTGGCGCGGCTAGATGCAGATCCCATAAATAAATAATGCCAGTCAAACAGAAAGTAACGAAGCTAGATCCCAAGGTGAGCCCAGCGGTAGTCTATCGCATGGAGATCCGCCAGTCCGGTATCCATGGACGAGGCGTTTACGCCGCTGAATCCATTCCCGCCAACCGCAAGGTGATTGAATACACTGGCGAGCGCATTAGCGCAATCGCCTGCGAACGGCGTGGGCACGGGGACTGCACATATTACTTTTCACTGGATCGTTATTGGGTTCTGGACGGATCGGTGGGCGGCAGCGGCGCGGAATACATCAACCACAGCTGCGGGCCAAACCTGATATCCCGGATCATGAAGGGTCACATCCTGTACATGAGCCTGCGAAGGATTCGCGCCGGCGAGGAACTGACGGTGGATTACCACTTCTCCAAGAATGAGGAAACCACTCCGTGCCACTGCAACACCAAGAACTGCCGAAAGACGATTAATCTTTCGTGACGTCGGTGGAGTTATTGGCCCCTTTAGGCGCCCCTTTACTCGGAACGCGTTTTGAGCCGGTGGTAGTTTCGACCGGAGGGGGAGGCGGGGGCGTGGGCTTCCGAAGGCTGGAAGTCATGGCGACAGCCGCTGTGAAGGCAGTGTGCGACCACTTCGAGACCATCTCGTGCTGCCAGATGACCACCCAGAAGAATCCGGCAGCCATGACGATCCACCAGATCTGGAAGTCGCGCTGTCGGGCCATAATTCATTCTCGCGCGAGCCCGGCATCCGCACAAGCAGTACGATCCGCATAGTACCGGTAAGCCTGGGCTCTGGGCCTGTCTCGGGCGTCATTTGTGTGGAAATGCTGTAATCTGGGGACATGTTGTCCGCCATGACCCGCGAACAGTTCCAGCCACGAGAGGTCCACAAGATCGAGGAAACCGGCCTGTCCAACGGGATGCTGACAGAGCTGTGCTTGAAGCACATCTTCTTCGAGGGGCAGGCTCTGTTGCGGACCTTGGCCGACCGTACCAAGCTGAGTCCAGGGGTCATCCTGGCCCTTTTCCGGCAGTTCCAAAAAGAACAGCTCGTGGAAACCCATGGGATGGTGGGCGAAGATTACGAGATCTCTTTGACCAACAAGGGCCGGGCTATGGTAGAAGTTGCTCTTAAAAAAGGGCAATACGCGGGACCAGCCCCGGTGACGCTGCCGGCTTATAACCAGGCCGTCGCAAAGCAGGGAATCCCGCTGAAGCCTTCGCTTGAACGGCTGAGGGGCGCCCTGAGCGACCTGGTGCTGCCGGACCACGTCATCCACGAACTAGGGACCGCGCTGGTCACCGGCGGGACCATCATGCTGTACGGCGAAACCGGGCTCGGCAAGACCAGCATCGCCGAGCGGCTGCATCGGGTTTTTGAAGATTACGTGTATATTCCATATGCCATCGAAGTAGGCAGCCAGATCATCACCGTATTCGATCCATTGATGCACGTTGCCGTGGAAGATGAATCGACTCATGTGGATCCGCGCTGGGTGCTGTGCCAGCGGCCGATGGTGAAGGTGGGCGGAGAGATGCGGTCCGAAATGCTGGATCCGCACATGGACGACGTCACGCGCATCTGTACGGCTCCCTTGCAGATGAAGGCCAACAACGGCATTCTGCTGATCGACGACTTCGGGCGCCAGCGGGTTTCCCCGCGCGAGTTGTTGAACCGCTGGATTGTGCCGCTGGATCGCCGCAAAGACATCATGTCCATGTGGTCGGGCGTGAGCTTCGAAATCCCCTTCGAACTGGTGGTGGTGTTCGCCACCAACCTCACCTTGAGCGATCTAGCCGAGGAAGCTTTCCTGCGTCGTCTGAAAAACAAGATCAAGATGGAGGCTATGCCGCCGGAGCTGTTCGACGAACTGGTGCGTAGGGTTTGCCGCCAAAAAAACCTGGCGCTGGAAGCGGGCGCCGAGGAGTATTTGCGCGTATCCTGCGCACAGCACTCCACCACAGGGCTCCGGGCCTGCTATCCGGAGGATATTGCCAGCACGATCACGGGAATGGCCAGCTTCGCCCAGCGCACGGCTAAGATGGACAAGACCAGCATCGACGCGGCAATGAAAGTGTATTTCATACACTAGGCATAGAATGAACCAAGCCGTCCGCGCGTGGAGGTGCAGCCATGAAGATTGCCCGCAAAAAGCTCTTGTCGCCATACGAGACGCACGGCGTCGTAGATCCGAAGGAGCAAGCGGCCGGAGTGGTGATGGTCCAGACCTCGAACTAGTCGATAATTGAGTGAATGATGCGAAGCATCCTTTCTCTTTTGCTGCCTGCGGTGGCGTTTTCTCAGACACCGCCACAGAACATCCTGCCGTTGATGCAAGAAATCGTGCAGGCGCTGGGAGTGCAGTGCGAATACTGCCACTCGGCGCAGCGCGGCAGCGGGCTGCCTGAGCCTAAGAAAGACATTGCGCGGCAGATGATCGCTATGACGCGCGAGATCAATACGCGCGTGCAGACAGCAACCGGCAAGACGACAGATGCGGCACAGGTAAAGTGCGTCACCTGCCATCGCGGCGTGCCGATTCCAAAGCAGCTTTCCGACATCGTCACGCAGACGCTGCGCGAGAAAGGTGTGGCAGCCGCAGCCGAGCAATATCGCGACCTGCACAAACATTTCTATGGGCGAGCCGCCTACGACTTCGCCGAAGATACACTGATCGGCGTCGCGCAGCCGCTGGCGGCTGGAAGGCCCGACGACGCCATCGCGCTGCTCAAGCTGAATCTGGAGTTTTATCCGCAGTCGGGCAAGACGTATGGAGCGATCGGATACGCGTACACGCGCAAGTATGACGATCCCACTGCGATCACGTATTTAGAAAAGGCTGTAGAGCTGGATCCGACTAACGGATTTATCCGCGGGCAGCTGGAACAGTTAAAGATGTACCAGCGCCGGAAGTAGTTAGCCCGCAAAGGGTACCGCGGCACCCTCATCGCAGATCAACGTTGCTGCCGCGGCACGCCGTTTTGCGGGCGGTTACACAAAGAGCTACTTCCACTCCCACACTTTGGTTTGCGTGTTGCCGGCCGCATCCACTTCGAACTCGAAGACCCCGGCGATCAAGTTCAGACGCGCTAACTTGGGCGCGGTGGTGCTGTAGGTCAGACATCCGCGGTAACTCACCGCACCGCCGGGTTTGAGCTGCCCGGTTCCGATGCCTTTCCATGTCGCGGTTTGGCCGTCGAGGGTGGCAAACACGCCCTGTCCTTCGCCAGACAATGTTCCATCCGGCCGAGGTGAAGACGTGTACGTCCCAATGTTCATGCCCTCAATGCCTAACATCGTGTCCATTTCTTCGAACGATACTTCCACCTTGAACATCGGCTCGACCGCAACTACCCGCCGGGATGTTCGCTTTCCTTGTCCTGAACTAATCTGTTCACCTAACATTGACGTGGATTCTCCTATTTCCTGATGTTAACTACGCTGTTCAACATACACTACGGGGACCGCACTAATTTGGATGTTGGGATTGCCGCCCAGGTCGGATGCGGTCATCCCGGTGTCGGCCAGAATGCTGGGCGAATGCGGCCAAAGACCTGGCAGTCGATGTACCCTAGCAGGGTGCACAGCATCATCGTCGTGGGCGCGACCCACATGCGCCATTCTGGAGCGTACGGACTCATGGGGCGCCGGTCAGTCTAGCATGAGCCCCGCAGATCTTATGAATGTGGCGGAGTGGATTGGCAAAACGGAGACGAGGTCCGATGTTGTGACGCCGGGACCGAGCGCGGCGTTGTCCGCGACGCTGGATCGCGAGGATCCGCCACCGCAGATGGGCGACGTCTTGCCTCCTCTATGGCACTGGCTGTATTTTCTGGATCGGCATCGGCAATCTGAGCTGGGTCCCGACGGCCATGGGCGGCGCGGGAGCTTCCTGCCGCCGATTGCCTTGCCGCGACGAATGTGGGCAGGAAGCCGCTTCGAGTTTCGTCATCCGCTTCGAGTGGGCGATCAAATAACACGGGAAACGCATATTGTCGATATCAAGGAGAAATCGGGCCGTAGCGGGCCACTGGTATTCATCCTGGTACGGCATGAGATTTCGAATGCGGAAGGACTGGCGTTCGCAGAGGAGCACGATATCGTGTATCGCGACCATGGTCCGGGTGCGCCTGTGCAGCCTGCGCCGGCGGATGCAGTTTGGGAGCGCGTGATCAAGCCGGATGATGTTTTGCTGTTCCGCTATTCGGCGCTCACGTTTAACGGACATCGAATCCATTACGATCGCCGCTATGCGACGGAGGTCGAGGGGTATCCGGGATTGGTGGTGCACGGTCCGCTGATCGCGACACTGCTGATGGATTTGCTGCGGCGAAACGAGGGTCGCGCGAACGTTGCGCGATTCAATTTTCGCGCAGTGAGTCCGCTATTCGACACAGGACCGTTTGCTGTCTGCGGGAAGCCGGAAGGCAAGACCCTCGCGCTGTGGGCGAAAGATGCGGCCGGTAATTTGGCGATGACGGCTGAAGCCTCAATCGGCTAACAAATTCCTTTGGCGTTGAATGCGCTGCTCGCGATCTTTAGCAAAGCGCTGGATTCCGGCGAAGATCGACTTGGGATCGAGGTGCGCTTCGGCGATCACTTCGGCTTCCAGTCCGCCGGTCAGCCATTGGTTGTCCCAATCGGACGTGAGCGAGTACTCGTCGGTGAGCGCGCCCACGTTGCGGAGCGGCCAGACGCGACGGGTTCCCGTGCTGACCACCATCAGGTCGGTGTAGGCTTCCGGGGGCAGAACACTCTTCCGATATGACTCAGGTTGGCGATCGAACAGCTCCTCACTGATCGCCGCAATCACTTTCACGTTGATCCCGGCTTCCTCGAGCTTCGGCAGGGTGCTGACCAGATTCACGGTAGAACTCGATCCTTGGCCAAGCACGTAACCGTGACGAGGTTTGCCCGGCGTGAAATCGCGAATCACGTAGAAGCCCTTGGCGGCGGCCAGTAGATCGGAGTCGGCAAACTTGCTGCGATCGGCAACCGGGAAATCGGGACGCGCGACTTCCAGCGTGATGATTCCGACCTTCTGTTCACGCGCGGCAATTTCAGCGGCTGCGAAATACGCGGGAGCGACGTCGTTGTAATCCCAGAAATTGAGGTGGATGGTCTGAC
>Ga0268264_10003926_pt1 | contig 12732 bp, 9 predicted proteins | sample KBSSwiS32_FD_190357 | JGI IMG/M metagenome (GOLD analysis project Ga0268264, IMG submission 190357) | Switchgrass rhizosphere microbial communities from Kellogg Biological Station, Michigan, USA - KBS Switchgrass S3-2 (SPAdes) (version 2) | ecosystem: Host-associated > Plants > Roots >... | reverse complement strand
ACAGGAATGATAGGTTTAGCCTGGGGATGGATATGGTATGTTTTTTATCGTGATCCACTGGAACATCCCGGCGTAAATAAAGCTGAGCTGGATTACATTGAAAAAGGAGGAGGCATATTGAGAGGAAAAAAACATGAAGCCAATAAAAGGTCTCCATGGCGAGGAGAAGATTGGAAACAGGTATTTAGCAATCGCACTTTATGGGGAGTTTATATCGCACAGTTTTGTGTAAATGCTACCCTTTGGTTTTTTCTTACCTGGTTTCCGACATACCTGGTTCAATACCGTGGGTTAAGCTTTTTAAAAACCGGTTACCTTGCTTCCATACCTTTTTTATCAGCTTGTGCCGGCCTGCTTCTATCCGGATTTCTTTCAGATTATTTAGTCAAAAAAGGAGTGTCTGCGAGCGCAGCCCGTAAAGCGCCAATTATTTTCGGACTTATTTTATCCGGCTCCATAATCGGCTCCAATTATACTGATGATACTACTCTTGTGATCCTCTTCATGTCGCTTGCTTTTTTTGGCGCCGGCATGGCTTTGATCTCGTGGATATTTGTTTCACTATTATCGCCCAAACATTTAATCGGACTAACTGGTGGCGTATTTAATTTCATGGGTAACCTGGCTTCTATAATTGTTCCAATTGTTATCGGATACCTGGTAAGTGAGGGAAATTTTAAACCAGCTCTTGTGTTTGTCGGAGTCTTGGGATTGGCGGGAGCATGTTCGTACATATTTGTTGTGGGGAAAATAGAACGGGTGAGAGGATGACTTGTTTTGCAACAGCGATATTTTGTAGTTACTCTCTCTTACTAAACACCCATACGGATATTAAATATAGGGTCACCAATTAGCAATGTATCCTCTCAAAGTATAAAGGAGGTTTGATTCGAATATCCCGTGGATGGTTAGAAACATCTTTCTACTTTATTTAACTAATGCTATCGGTTACAAAAATTGCTTGATCATAATTAACGATCAACAGGCCTGGTTTTTCAATATTGATCTACAATAAAAAAAATTATCTATTGATTAAAGCAAACAAATATGCGCAGCGAAATTTTTAAATAACTATTTCTATTGCAGCAATTGTTCCCAGATTAGCCAATAAATAAATGCATTTATGTAAATAATTTCTTTCTGCATCTCTTTTCATAACAATCAAATCAACTTACATGAAATACTTAAATCATTTCATGGCATTACTTGCCATGGCTCTAATTCTTGTTGCCTGTGATCATGCAGCAACATCATCAAAATCGAATCAATCAACAGATTCAACAGTACCAGTTCAAATGAATGCTCCACCACAGCCCAATCAATCCCTGGCACAAAAAGACATGGCCGAGAAGGATTACGCATTTTCTAAAGCAGCAGATAAAGCTATTGTAGTGCAGGATCAGGAAATTGTTGCACCAACTTTCAACACCGAAGATTACGACCACATTATTGAAAACGATTTTCATGCGGTTGAACAACAGCCTCTATCAACTTTCTCAATAGATGTTGACAGGGCTTCTTATAGTAATGTCCGCAGGTTTATACAAGAAGGTTCATTGCCTCCAAAAGGCGCGGTAAGAATTGAGGAAATGATAAATTACTTTGATTACAATTATGCACCACCAACTAACGAAGATCCATTTGCTTTGTATACCGAAACAGCAAGCTGTCCGTGGAATTCAAAACATCGCTTAGTTCATATTGGTCTGCAGGGAAAGAAGATATCAACAGCTGATCTTCCATCATCAAATCTTGTATTTCTTGTTGATGTTTCCGGCTCTATGGATGAGCCAAATAAATTACCTCTTGTTCAGGAGTCTCTAAAATTATTAACTGACCAATTACGTGAGAATGACCAGGTTGCTATTGTTGTATATGCAGGGAATGCGGGACTAGTTCTTCCCTCAACAAGCGGATCGCAAAAGATGAAAATAAAAGAGGCGATTGATGAATTACAAGCTGGTGGCTCGACCGCGGGTGGCGAAGGTATTAAGCTTGCATATAAAATTGCACAGCAAAATATGAAAGCACATGGAAACAACCGCATAATACTTGCCACGGATGGTGATTTTAATGTTGGCGTGAGCAGCGATGATGAGTTGGTTGACCTTATAGAAAAGGAAAGACATAGTGGAATTTTTCTTTCGGTACTTGGTTATGGAATGGGCAATTACAAAGACAATAAAATGCAGCAGCTTGCCGATAAAGGAAATGGCAATCACAATTATATTGATAATTTAAATGAAGCAAAAAAAGTTTTGGTGAATGAATTCGGAGGCACGCTTTTTACCATTGCCAAAGATGTAAAACTGCAAGTTGAATTTAATCCTGCCAGGGTTAATGCGTATAGATTAATTGGCTATGAAAACAGGATATTGGGCAATGAAGATTTTAATGATGATAAAAAGGATGCCGGAGAGTTAGGCTCAGGACATACGGTAACTGCCTTGTATGAAATTATCCCGGCTGGAATACAGGATACATTCATAAGAAAAGTGGATAACTTGAAATACACACCCAAAAAAGAAATTACAACTCCTGGTAATGAAGTAATGAATATAAAATTGCGATACAAGCAACCCGAAAGCGAGATAAGCAAACTGATTACATTCCCGGTGACAGACGACGATAAAACCTGGGAACAGGCTTCTGAGAATTTTAGATTCTCTGCTGCTGTTGTAGAGTTTGGATTGTTGTTGAGAGAATCTTCATTCAAACAAAACAGTAGTTTTGAGCAAACAATAACAATTGCAAAAGATGCTGAAGGAGATGATGAAAATGGTTATCGCTCTGAATTTATAGCGCTGGTTAAAAATGCAGCCTCTATGAAGCGCATCGAAACTGTCAGTATCAAATAATATTCACAATGAAAAATAATGAGTAGTGGTTGTATTATGCCGCTACTCATTCTTTTTATTAAGCTGCGCTTCTGATGCTGACGACAACACGAGCATTAGCACGAGGACGAAATTTCATTTTTTTTTACTGGGCTTTTATCACTGATTCAATTAGTTTTCCTACCTTTTATCAGCGTCGATTCTTTAGGGTGAAACTATTAACCAACTAAACTAAGCATGTTATGAAAAAGCTACTGCTGTTTTTAATCTGTCTACCGGTAATACATTGTTACTCGCAGGATAGCAATGATGACTTTACAGTGATACCTGAATCCTCAAAGCCATTGGAACATTTATTAAACCTGTTCACAATTCATGGCGTTCCAAAAAATCAAAGGTCAGATGATACGGTGAACATTTTGATTAATCACGGTTACTGTGTGGGGTTTTCAAAGAAATATAATCAACCTGTATGGGCCGCATACCAGGTATCAAAAGCAAAGAAGGATGTTGATTATGAACGGTTCCCTTTTTTCGTTGATGATAGAAGACTTCCTTCATCTAACCAAATCGGGAATGAAGGTTTTGGCGGTGGATTTGACAGGGGACATATGGCTCCTAACGCTGCTATAAACAGGCAGTTTGGAAAATTATCCCAGATGGAAACTTTTATTATGAGCAATATTTGTCCGCAAAAGGGAGGCCTCAATCGGGGTGTTTGGCAAAAACTGGAAGCGGCAATTCTAAATAAATATTGCAACACCGTAAAAGACAGCACTCATGTTTGGGTGCTGACAGGCCCCATATTTTCTGATCATCCTGATTTCATTACCCGCAGCAACGGTGCTAAAGTGGCAATACCGGATTCTTTCTATTGTATTTTAGTAAGGCCGGCAACGTTTCCTTATGAGAATCCAACCCATGCACAATATCTCTCATTTATTTTCTCTCAAAACGTTCCACAGAGCCAGGCGTTAACCACGTCATTCTTAGTCGACATAAACCGGGTTGAGAGCCGCACCGGAATTAATTTTTTCCCTGCTTTCACAACAAGTAACCAAAACAGAATTGAACCGACAGTGGCTACGGCCCTGTGGTAACGGTAGGTATTGCTGATGGCAGGTTATTCAATGAACTTTCTGCCCGGAGCTACCGATGATTATATAATTTAAAGATGAAGTTACTTACAAAAGCTGATAAGAATTCCTTCTGCCTGAACGCAAGCTGACCAATGAACCGAGGCTGATGAAATGCATGTCAGCCCTGCTATTGGCAATACCAATGTAAGCTGCTGTTTATTTTTTGTCCTTAAAGAGTGTGCGATTTAATGATGCTAAATTGAAAGGAATTTTTTTTGCTGTGCAATAGGAACTATATACTTCTTTAAAAAGGCTCAGATTCCAATTGCCTATTTCAAATTGTTCAATTACAGTTTCAAATCTGCCGCTGTGTTTTTTGTCTATTTGCAATTTAAAATTTCTGCCAACACGACTAAATCCAAAAAAAAGTTCAGCAACTTTTATTCTAATGTTCTCTAAGTCGTCATCCAAAAGTATAATGTCTTTGTCCTTCTCTACAATTATTACTTCAATTTTTGTATCTATAATCTCAATTGACTTAATGTATCTTTTACTGCGCTTAACGAGGTAATAAAATAATAAACTTAAAACTGCCATAAAACAAATGATTGTTGCAGTCCGATATACAAACATGTCTGTAACGAATACCAAAAAAATTAAGAATATAGAATAAATCAAAACACCACCCAGTCCACTAAAAATTCTTTTTGGATAAGTTATGTATGTCGGTGCGAATTTCGTCATAATAGCAGCTTACACTTAAATATACGAAGGTCTGCTAAAATTTAGTTATTGATTATCAACAGTTTTCTATTTCGTTTTTTCAATTGTTGTTTCGCAAATACAACTACCATTCTATATTTCCCTTTTTATAAAGATCATCAAGGGGGCTTGTTACTGTTACCAACTTTTCTTTTGCTACATGCAAATAACGCTCTGTTGTTTTTATATTAAAATGGCCCAACAAATCCTTGATATATTTTATATCCACACCCTTTTCTAAAAGATGTGTAGCAAAACTATGGCGGAGGCTATGAATGCCAACATCTTTCTTTATACCCGCTTTTTTCTTTTGCGCAAATCATATATTAGTCTTTGGTATGCCACAAAAATTCAGGAATACTTTTTGTCGCCGAAGTAATAACTTCATGAAATGAAAAAGAAATTAAGGCTGGTAATTACTGCTGTGCTATTTATTCCTTTGGCGGGATTTACCCAACAAAAAGATACACTCATAAACAAATTAGATAGCCTAAATAGAAAAACGGATAGCGCCGGAAAACAAATCAACAATATAAAGCCAGCCGCTTACAATGAACTCACAAAAATTTCTTTTAAAAATTATTTCGTTTTACTGGCGAGTGATTTGAAACAGGAATTCACCAAGCCTTTCCACATGACACATAAAGATTGGGGAAATTTTGGAAAATTCGGGGTAGCAATTGCAGCAGTTGGCTTCGCAGACGAACCGGCGCAAAAATATTCTGTAAAGCTTATGCGTAATAAACCAACCTTACGAAATATCAGTGGCTATATTACAAAGTTTGGTGGCGCATATGAAACCTATACATTAGCATCATTCGCGGCTTATGGACTTATTTTTAAGAATCCTAAAATGATAACCACTACCATGCTGGCCACGCAGGCTTACCTCACAGGCGCTGCGTTAGAAGGTACTATAAAATTTATTTCAGGCAGAACAAGGCCCACCTACTATGCCGCAAACGTAGAGGCCGAGCCGAGATTTCTGGGTCCTTTTTCAAAGATTGGCAGAGATTCAAAAGGCAAAAGGCGGTTTAGCTCATTTCCCTCCGGCCATACAACCGTAGCCTTTGCTGCGGCTACTGTATTTGCCAAAGAGTATGGGGACAAAGCATATGTTCCATTTATAGCATATAGCGCAGCAACCTTAATTGGATTAAGCAGAATTACTGAGAATAAACATTGGGCCACAGATGTTTTAACCGGAGCAGTTATTGGCTATATGGCAGGCAAAAATATTGTGAACAACTATCACCGTTACGCGAAGCTTAAAGCGTCGCAGCAAAACAAAAACACAGTTTCTTTTAGCCTTCAGTATTTTAATAAACAGTTTGTACCAGGCTTAATTTATAAATTCAAATAATACACAACATTTTTTCCCGACTTTGAATGGGCATCGGTACAGCCCTGCAAGGCCTTTTATTAATTCAAATAATTTTTTTGAATCGAACCTACTGCTTTATCAGACGCAACGCTTCTGCGGAAGAAAGCTGAAGGCCGCATTGCATTGTAAAAATCCGCCAGCGTAGTCCTAACAACAAGCCTTTACATTTCTCATATAACCGTTAAACAAAAAATCAACCATCGCAAATACCCGCTTCGTTATCTTAGTCGTTTATGATGCTCGTGCAAAAAACGTTCTTACTCATCACTTTTCTTTTATCGTTTACCAATATCTATTCGCAGGTTGCAACAAACAACACTCCTGATTTTACCATTACAGTTGTAAACGAACAATCACAACCAATGGAAGGTGTTGCTGTGGAATTATTGCAGAATGATAAACTAATTAAAGCTGCCCTTACCGATGCAAAAGGCGCGGCAGGTTTTGACAATATCGCTCCCGGCGTTTATGCCTTTTCAGTCACACACATGGGTTATCAAAATCAAATCATCGACACAGTTAATTTTCCCCGCCCGGCCACGCCATTCGGGCAGGCATCAACAAAAAATAACAGCCTCGTAATTTTAAAAACGGCGGATATTATTTTACAGGATGTATCCATTGCCTCAAAAAAACAATTCATCGTTCACACACCAGAGAAAACAATATTGAATATAGATGCAGCGGTAACAAATGTGGGCGCAACTGTATTGGAGGTTTTGGAAAAATCCCCTGGTGTAACAGTGGATCATAATGGCGGCATTGCTTTACAAGGCAAAACAGGTGTACTGGTACTAATAGATGATAAACAAACTTACCTGGCCGGTGCTGACCTGAATAATATGCTCAGCAGTATGAGCTCATTGCAAGTTGATCAGATAGAACTGATGACAAATCCACCGGCCAGGTATGATGCAAGTGGCAATGCCGGTATTATTAATATCAGAACGAAAAAGAACAGAACGAAAGGTTTCAACGGATCTCTTACTGTGGCGGGAAGCCAGGGAGTATATCCCAAAAATAACAACAACGTGTTGATGAATTATCATGCCGGCAAATACAACTTGTTTCTTACTTACAGTATGAACCTCAATAAATATCTTACCGATCTGTATGCGCTCAGAAAATATTATGATGACCACAGCACATTAACAGCGGTGCTGGATGAGCCGACTTATTTTTCAGGGCTCGTTTTTAATAATACTTTAAAGACAGGCATTGATTACTATGCCTCGCCAAAAACAACGATCGGCATTGTGCTCGGTGGCAGTGCCACTCATCGTAACGGAAGCGGCGAGGCAAGCGCCACCTGGTTAAACGCAGTCAACATGATAGACTCTTCTGTATCTACTAAGAGTACCAGCGATAATAGTTTTAGAAATGGCTCAATCAATCTCAACCTGCATCATACCATTGACGCCACGCAGGAAATTGCAGCAGACTTAGACTGGCTGCACTACGATATACGCAGCCAACAATATTTCAACAATGAGTTGCTTACTGCGGGTGGTTACAAAGAAGCATCACAGGGAAACATTCCTTCTGCCATCACCATTCTTTCTGGTAAAGCAGATCATACGCTGCACTTCGGTAAAAATACAAGCCTGCAATCCGGTTGGAAATCATCTCACATCACCACCGACAATATTGCCCGCTACCAAAATTTTAATGGTACCAGTTGGCAGGAAGATTATGGCAAAAGCAATCATTTTTTATACAAAGAAACTATCCACGCCCTTTACAGCAGTGTTGAAACAAATACGGGGCGCTTCCATTTCCAGGGAGGCGTTCGTTATGAGCACACGAGCTACAATGCCCACCAGTTAGGTAATATGCAGCAAAAGGATTCCGCCTTCTCACACAACTATGGGGCATTGTTTCCGAGCGGCAGCATTAGTTACCGGTTCGATTCTTCTAACGGTTATACTTTTACTGCAGGCCGACGTATAGACCGTCCCGCTTTCCAGGCATTAAATCCATTCTTCTTTATCATCAATAAATACACTTATGAAACAGGCAACCCATTCATTCTGCCACAATTTAGCTGGAACCTGGAATTGGAACACCGGTATAAAGAGTTACTCAGCACTAAGGTGTCCTATAGTATTATAAAAAATTATTTCTCACAACTGTTTTTAACGGATACGATTACAGGCATCCTGTTATACTCTGAGGGAAATGTGGGCGGTGTTTATATTTTGGGCTTGTCTTCCACGCTAACTATTTCGCCGTTCCATTGGTGGTCGCTTAATCTTCAAAGCACGTTTAACCACAAGCAACTTAAGGGCTTTAATGGCAGTGCACAATATTCGTCAAAGATTACCCAGTTAAACCTTAATTGCAGCAGCCAGTTTACATTTGCCAAAGTGTACACGGCGGAGCTCTCGGGCTTTTATACAACCCATGCCCGTAACGACATCCAGGAGCTGCTCTATCCCACAGGGCAGTTGTCGCTTGGCATCTCAAGGCCGGTCATGAAAAAGAAGGGCACTATAAAACTAAGTGCACGTGATATCCTTTACACCAACACCATGGAGGGCCTCACACAGTTTGCCAAAGCCACCGAGTATTTTATTATCCATCGCGACACGAGGGTGCTTAATCTCGCTTTTGTTTACCGCTTTGGCAAAGCCTATAAGACTACTAAACGATCTGGCGGCAGCGCTGACGAAGAAATGGAGAGAGTAGGAAGCGGGGGATAGGCACAAAATAATTTCGTAATTTAATGGAACAAACAGAATGCGGTTATCCCGAGGCGGTACTCACTACTTCTCAACAGAACGATGCAGTTACTAATGAAAATTTTTTCTTGTTTTTCTCTTCTGCTATATGTGAACAATAATTTTGCGCAGGACAGCAGCAGAATTTTGATTAAGGCCGACCAGTTGGCTTCTGAGGTTTTAACACCAGAAAAAATTTATCAATATCGAAATTTTTCTCATGGCAAAATTATCTTCAGGGATCAAACTTCAACGGAGGCAATGCTGAATTATAATTATTTAAACAGTGAGATTGAATTTATTGATCAAAAGAATGATACGCTTGCTATAGCCAAACATCAAATGCTGAATACTCAGCGAATCATAATAAATAAGGATACCTTTTATTACGATAATGGTTACCTGCAACAGCTATTGCAAACACCGCTTGGGAAACTTGCAAAAAGAGAAATGCTAATTATTTTAACCGAAGATAAGTTAGGAGCCTTTGATCGATCTACTTCTACAACCGGGGCTGAGGCCATGACAACTTTTAGAGATTACTATGGCTCCGATAATGCAGCAACCCTGAGAGTTCGTGAAAATATTACACTTGTATATCGGGGCCAATTTTTCTTTGGTGATAATTACTATTCTTTCCTTCCGGCTAACAAAAAAAATCTTTTAAAGGTTTTTCACTCAGGAAAAGAACTTATCAATAATTACCTGCAGGAAAATAATGTTGATTTTAGAAACATCGAAGACCTTAAAAAATTGTTTCTTTTCATACGATGATCACTCCGGGTTTCAAACGAGTTCACACGACCCGAATGATAATATAGATTTTATTTTATCTTACATCAATGGTTACCGGGGTTAATCTCTTTTCAAGAACAATCATTTTTATTATGGCTCTGGTTTTTGCAAGCTCCCTGTTTGCACAAAGCCGCCCGGTACGTGAACTGGCACCCGGAGTATTTTATTATTTCGGCGATGAATTACAGAAAAAATCAGCCAATTGCACATGGATTGTTTTCAAGGATTATGTTGTGGTAATTGATGCCAACTATCCATGGGGTGCTGAGGAAATTTTGAAAGAGATCAGAAAGACTACCAGTAAGCCGATACGTTTTTTATTTGATACACATTATCACCATGACCATACTTTTGGTAACTGTGTATTTGCAGATGCAGGAGCCACCGTCGTCTCAACGCAGAAAACTGCAGATGAAATGAGGGCCGCTGGTCAATATGAATGGGATCATGCATCTGAATACAGCGGAGCAAATATGTCCGGTTTCAGACATGAGTTTCCCTCTCTTACTTTTGATCAGCAACTTGTGTTTGATGATGGTACCCACCGGGTAGAGCTTATTAGAATGGGACCGGCGCATTCAGGCGGGGACGGAGTAGCATATCTTCCTAAAGAAAAGATATTGGTTACAGGTGATCTCTGCGTAAATGGAAATCCATGGGGGAATAATGTAGCAGATGCAAACGCTGACTATGATAAATGGCTTGAAGTTCTTGAGACGATGGCTGGCTGGGACGTAAAAACCGTAGTGCCGGGCCACGGCGACCTGGGAACAGTTGAAACATTGAAACAACAGCGATTGTATCTTCAAGACATGCTTAGTAAAGTTCGTCAGGGTATAAAGGCTGGTAGATCGAAAGAGCAACTGATTAAAGAAATTGACCTGGGCAAACATCCCGTGTATGGAGCGAATAAGGTTTCCACCATACGTTCAATTGGTTTTATGTATGATAAATTAACAGGCAAGCGACATTAGTTTTCTTCTCATTTGCGCTTCTGAGCAGAGCTATAAAAAGTCGTTTAATTGTTCGTGTATTAAATGTTTTTTTTCAACAGCATGAATTCACCATCTTCCTCATTCGCTTTTCTTTCTTAATTTATTTACTCCGATTTTCTTATTTTTAATTTTAATAATGCTCTTTATGCTTTCCTGGTGATCGTGTTTTGTCTTTTCCAGGTTGCTTGCTTAAAAATTATTAAGTGTACATATTTATGTGTGCGGCAAGTATAAAAGCAGTACCTGTGTTACTCATATTTTTTAGGGGATTCAATACCACGTATTGATTCAAATACAAAACGACTGCTTAACATTTTCACGTACAATGGGAATGTTATTCTGTAAATAGAATATCCCGTTGGCTATAACAACTTATGAGAATAAAATCTTAAAAAACCAAAACTTTTCGACAATAATAATTACACACCCATCATCATTTAAATCACTTAATATGTTTGGAAAAAAAACGTGGCACCAACATCACGCCGATACTATGAGCTTCGGCCAACAGCTAGCAGATAAGGTTGCCAGTGGAATGGGCGCTTGGCGATTTATAATTTATCAAAGCATTATTGTATTGGCATGGCTGGCGCTTAATGTTATTGGAATTATCAGGCATTGGGATCCTTACCCATTTATTTTGCTCAGTCTTCTGTTTTCTGCGCAGGCTGCTTATGCAGCTCCAATTATTATGATGTCGCAAAACCGGCAAAGCGAACGCGACAGAATACAAGCACATGCCGATTATGAAACCAACCGGATGGCCAAGCAGGAAATTGAAAATCTCCAGGTGCATCTAAGTTCAATTGAAATGGAAAAACTGGATAAAATAATCAGAATACTTGAAGAGATAAGAGCAAAGTAAATTAAGATAGCGATAAGCCCATAGCAATGTATTTGGCCACTACCTTGCCTGGGAAAAAATGACGATTTTTATTAATGGCAGTATGGGCTGATATAAGGACAAGTTTTGAAAATGGCAATCACTACTTTTATAATTAAAAATCGTTATGAAGAAATATGTATTGATATTTATTTTATCAGGCATAGTTACTTTAATAAAAGCGCAAACTCAACCTGGTCAAAAACCTTGTTCTTCACCAGAAGCTTCACAGTTTGATTTTTGGGTTGGCAAATGGGAGTTAACCTGGAATGACACCAGCAAGGGGACCAATACAATAAATAAAATTATGGACGGCTGCACGCTTCATGAAAACTTTTTTGATCCTGTGTTAAATTACAAAGGCGAAAGTTGGAGCGTATATAACTACGCAAAAAAAATGTGGCAACAAACATGGGTAGATAATGGCGGAGCATATATCGTCTTAACGGGAAAGTTTGAAAATGGAGAAATGACTCTTTTAACACAACCACAAAAACAGCCTGATGGCAAAGAACAAATTGCAAGGATGGTTTTTTATAAAATCACCCCAGACAGTTTTGACTGGCGCTGGGAATCAACTACCGATGATGGAGCAACATGGAAAACTAATTGGCTCATACATTATAAAAGAAAAATGTAGAATTAAATGTTAGTTTGAAATATGATTTTTATGAACCGCATCTTAATTCTGGATAGAAGACATTGTCCGTAAAATATTAGCGCCCCAGGAATATACATTATGTGCCATGATCATTCTTCTCATCTGTTTCATTTTTTGATGCTGGTCTTCTTCCGGCATTTCCAATGCAGTTTTTATTGCATCTGCTGATTGCTCAATATCATATGGATTTATAATAATGGCCCCGTGCAATTCTTGTGATGCCCCCGCAAAACGACTTAAAATAAGTACTCCATCGCTGTGGTTGCGTGAGGCAATAAATTCTTTTGCGACCAGGTTCATTCCGTCATGCAATGAGGTAACCATACACACATTTGCGGCCCGGTAATAAGGAAGTATTTCTTCATGACTATGATGGCGCTTTAAAAATAAAATGGGCTGCCAGTTTCTTGATTTGAATTTCCAGTTAATTCTTTCTGCCTCCTGCTCTACAGCGCTTATAATGTCGGAGTAGGTTTTTAACAGGGAACGGCTGGGAGCGCCAATTTGTATGAAAGTAAATTTTCCCTGGTAGGATGGATATTTTTCAAGAAACCGTTCTATGGCAAGAAACTTTTCGATCAATCCTTTTGTATAGTCAATTCTGTCAACACCTATT
>Ga0268264_10003918_pt1 | contig 12744 bp, 12 predicted proteins | sample KBSSwiS32_FD_190357 | JGI IMG/M metagenome (GOLD analysis project Ga0268264, IMG submission 190357) | Switchgrass rhizosphere microbial communities from Kellogg Biological Station, Michigan, USA - KBS Switchgrass S3-2 (SPAdes) (version 2) | ecosystem: Host-associated > Plants > Roots >... | reverse complement strand
GATCTGGCGGCCCAGCTCGGCGACGCGGCGCTGCAGGTCCTCGCTGGAGACGAGCGTCTCGCCGATCGCCGGGTCCGTCACGGTCGCGCAGTCTAGGCGAGCTCGGCATGGAGTACGCCGCCCTCGGCGACGGCACGGACGCCGCGGCCGAGGTCGAGCATCGCCCGGCCCGTTTGGCGCAGCGCCGCCACCTCGTCTGCGTGATTCGCCGCCCCTGGGACTGGACGGCCGGCGGCACCGTCGGCGAGGCGCTGCACGACCAGGCGGCGCAGGGGTGGCGGGAGCTCGGCGAGGCGCTGGAGCGAAATGGTCGGCGGCGAACCGTTGGAGGCGCTCAGCTCGGCGTCGATCAGCGCGTCGAGCACCTCGGCCTCGTCGCGAAGCAGCTCCGCCGTTCGCAACACGTTGCGCGCCGCCGCCGGATGGATTCCGTCCAACGCGGGGACGAGGTTGTTTCGAACCCGGCTGCGCGCATATTCGTCCCCGTCGTTGGTCGGGTCGTCACGCCACTCGAGGCTCCGCTCTTGGCAATAGGCGGTCGTCTGCTCGCGGGTGAAGGCGAGCAGCGGCCGAACCAGCTTGCCGTCTCGGGGGCGCATTCCGAGCAGGGCGCGACGGCTCGGCGAGGAGGCGAGCCGGTAGAGGATCGTCTCGACCTGATCGTCGGCGGTGTGGCCGGTGGCGATCAGAGCGTCGCCGCCGAGGGCGAGCCGCGCCGCGGCCGCATAGCGCTCGTCGCGAGCCCAACCCTGCAGGTTCCCCGCCTGCTCGGGGCGGCGCGGGCGCTCGACTTCGAGCCGCACCCCCAGCCGCTCGCAGAACGCCACACAGTGGGCCTCGTCGGCGTCGGATTCGTCGCGCAGGCCGTAGTTGACGTGCAGCGCCGTCACCGCCTCGGGGCCGAGCAGCCGCGCGACGAGATCGACCAGGCAAACAGAGTCGCGACCTCCGGAGAGCATCGCGACCGCCGGAGAGCCAGCGGGCAGCAGCCCTTCCTCGCGAACCTGCTCGAGCATGCCCTCCACCTCGTCGCTCACCCTCCGAGTGTAGGTCGCAACGCATATGCATTGCGATGCATTGGATATGCGTTGCGACCGCTCTCAGGTGGCGCTCACGACGAAGAGCGGCGTCGGCGTCGGAAACCCCTTGAGGTTGACCTCGCCGATCGGCTCGAAGACGAGGCCATCGCGATCGGCGATCGCCTCGGTGACGCGGTCTGTGACCAGCACCTCGCCGGCCTGGGCGCGACTGACGACCCGATGGGCAAGGTTGACGTGCGTGCCGAAGTAGTCGCCGTCGCGGTATACGGCGCTGGCGAAGTGAATGCCGACGCGCGGCTGCGGCCGCTCGGGAAAGCGGGCGAGTAGGCCGACGGCCCACTCGGTCAGCGAAGCCGGCTCGGGAGAGACGACCATCACCTCGTCGCCGATTGTCTTCACGATCGTCGCCTCGGGCGGCAGCGTCCCCTCGACTGTCTCGACGAAGTTCTCGATCACGTCGAGCGCCTCGAGGTCGCCCTCCTCCTCCGTATAGCGGGTGAAGCCGGTCAGGTCGATGAAGCAGAGGGTGACCGGGACCTGACCGAGGTGGGCGGCCTCGTCGAGGTCCGCCTCCATGTGGCCGATCACGTCCTGCTCGAGGAAGAAGCGCAGGTAGCGCGTGTGCAGGTAGTCGATCAGCGGCGAGGCAAGCGGCAGCAGGTCCTCCGCCAGCTCCCCCATCTCCTCGGCCATCTCCAGCTCGGGGACGCCGTCGCGGATCAGCGGTTCGTGGACATAGAGGTGGAAGAGCCGCACCTCGGCATCGGCGATGCGCCGAAGCGACTGGGCGTAGACCCGCACGAGCTGCAGGAAGGCGACCAGCGGGAAGCCGGCTGCGAGCACGCGTGCGCAGTGGCGAAGCGCCTGGACGTCGTGTGGATTGAGCAGCCGCTCGCGCTCGAGCGGCGTGCCGAGGATGGCGAGGATGCGCTCGATCAGCTCCGGCTCGAGGCCGGTCTCGCGAAACACCTGGGCAACCGTCGACTGCTCCTCCGGTTTGGGGAAGAGCTCCTCGGTGAAGCCGAAGGCGAGGCGACCCTCGCGCCCGGCCCGCTTCAGGTCCTCGAGCGAATGGCCGCGCTCCCGCATGCGGGCGACGACCCGCGCCTGCGCTGCCGCGGCGGCGGTCCAGCGGCCGCGCCTGACCGGCACCACTTTCTCCTCGGCCCAGCGTTTCAAGGTCGCTGGCGAGACCCCCGCGCGGCGCGCCGCCTCGCTGAGGGATATGCGCTCGTCGGTGGGCATCCTGCCGGCAAGCTTGGCAATAAGGTCCGTCGCCGTGCCCGCACGCCTGCGCCCGACCGCGCCGATCGCCCCGCAGGCGATCCTGGTCGGCGACCCCGGGCGCGCCCTACTGCTCGCGCAGGAGCTGCTCGAGCAGCCGAAGATGAGCAACCACTCCCGGGGCCTCTGGGGATACTCGGGATCGACCCCGGAGGGTCATGCACTGACGATCCAGTCGACCGGCATCGGCGGGCCGAGCGCGGCGCTCGTCCTCGCCGACCTCGCCGAGCTGGGTGTCCGCCGGGCGATAAGGGTCGGGACCTGCGTCGCCCTCGACGAGAACCTCGCGCTCGGGCAGCTGCTCGTGGTCGCCGAGGCGATAGCGGTCGGTGGCAGCGCGGCCGCGTTCGGTGCGGGACCCGGCGCTTCCCTGACGCCGGACGAGGAGCTGACCGCGGGTCTGGGCGGCGCGCTCGGTGAGAACGCAAGGCGCGTGGCGGTGGCGAGCTTCGACGACCACCCGCCCTCGTCCCGGCCCGAGAAGGCGGTTGCCGCCGACATGCAGAGCGCGCCGCTGCTGGCTCGCGCCCGGGGACTCGGCCTCGGCGTCGCGGCGCTGTTGATGGTCGCCGAGTCCGCCGCCGGCGATCGGCTCGCGAAGGACGTGCTCGAAGACCTGGAGAAGGCAGCCGGTCGCGGTGCCGCCAGGGCACTACTCTCACCCTAAAGTCGAGGGTTAGTCTTGTGCTTCGGCCCGTCGATCGGCGGCGATCTGGCGACGCAGCTCGGCGAGGTCGCGGGCGACCCGGTCGATCTGGTCCTCGACCTCTTCCAGGCGATGGGAAAGCGAACGGACCCGCCGCTCGAGCCGTTCGACGTCCCCCGCCGAGGGCAGGTTGAGCGCGCTCATCGCCGCCTGCTGGGCCTCGAGCGCCTTCTCGCGCGCCCCGAAGGCGGCGGCGACGGCGTTCTCCAGCACCTGGCTGTCGAGCAGGGCCTGGGCGAGCTCGCCGATCGCCTGCTCGCTGCGCGCCCGCAGCCCGTCTGGGTCGTCGTAGTCCATTGACAGGAGCTTAGAGCCCCTTTCAGGATGCCGCGTGTGCGGCTGGCGGAGCGCCGGACCAAGCGGGGCAAGGACGCAGGGAGGCCCGAATGGCAGCGCCATTCGGCCGACCGAGGACGCCGCACCGCGCAGCGTCCGCCGCCGCCAGATGTGCGCGGGCATCCTGAAAGGGGCTCTCAACCGGCCGCATCCGACTTGCCTGAAATGCTCCCCGCGCGGGATGAGACCAGCGTTGATTAAGGCCTTGTTGGGGGTAGGGGTGAGCCGTTGCGCACCCCCTGGCGAGCAAGTAGCTTGGACGAGCCCGTTGAGCAGGGGGAGTGCGGAAACGGGCACGGTCCGCAATGGCGGACCCGGGGGCGCCGGGATATGAGACACAAGCTTGCACTGACCATCGCTCTGGCCAGCTTCGGCGTCGTCACGGCGCTCGGCGTCGGCTTCGCCGGGGCGGACGGGACGGAAGGGGTCTCGCCGGCGACCGGGGCCGGTGGCTCGCTGGGCAGCGCCGAAATGTCGCTGGCGAGCATGGAATGCACGAACGGCATCGACGACGACGGCGACGGCGCGATCGACGCGGAAGACCAGGGCTGCGTCGAATCGTCGGGCGCCGGCGAGGAACCTCAGCAGGAAGCCCCCCAGCCGGAAGGCGGCGGCGAAGTCTCCGCCGAACCGGCGCCGAACGGCTTCCAGGACGGCAGTGCGATCCACGCCGGAGGCAACGTCCACCGCAACCAAAGCATCGGCGACGCCAGCGGTGGCGGTGGCCACTCGGGCGGCGTCGACGCGCCCAGCGCGACGGGCGGCATCCAGCTGCCCGCCGAGAGCGCAGGTGACGGCGGAGTGCAGTACGGCAGCGGCGGCACCCCGACGGGCGCCAACCCGACGACGACGATCGCCTCCTTCGGCGCCGCACCGCTCGGGGTCCCCAACTTCGTCATCGACTCCTTCGAGATCCCGCCCTTCCTACTGCCGATCTACCAGGCCTGCGGCACCGAGTACGGAGTCCCCTGGGAGGTGCTGGCGGCGATCAACAAGCTGGAGACGAACTTCGGCACCAACCTGGGCACCTCGACCGCGGGCGCGATCGGCTGGATGCAGTTCCTCCCTTCCAGCTGGCAGGCCTACGGGCTCGACGCCAACGGCGACGGGCGCAAGGACCCCTACAACCCGGTCGACGCGATCTGCGCCGCCGCCCACCTGCTCAAGGTCGACGGCGCCGCCCACGACCTCTACGGGGCGATCTTCTCCTACAACCACGCCGACTGGTACGTGCAGGAGGTGCTGGCCAACGCCCGCGCCTACGGCAAGCTGCCCCCCGACTTGGTCGGCTCGCTCACCGGCCTCACCGAGGGCGCCCACTTCCCAGTCGCCGCCGACGCCCGCTACGCCGACGACCTCTCGACCCGGGAAGCGCTGCACCGCGATGGCGGCTCCAGTTCGGCGGGGGCGGCTGCCGACGTGATCGCCTCCTCGCCGACGCCGCGCGGAATCAACATCTTCTCCCACCAGGGGGCGCCGGTCGTCGCCGTCAACGACGGCACGATCAAGGCGCTCGGCAGCTCGCCGAAGCTGGGCCGCTACATCGTCCTCGAAGACGCCTACGGCAACCGCTACGTCTACGCCGAGCTGGGCCAGATCGTCCGCGCCGGCGGCGGCGTCCTACCGCCCACCACGACCGCGCAGCCGCTGGTCGACAGCCAGAACCTGCGCCCGCGTCTCCGCGCACTGCCGGGTCGGGTCGGGAAGCAGCAGGCCGGGGGCGAGGAAGAAGGCTCGAGGCAAACCCTCAAGGTCGGATCGAGGGTTGTGGGAGGGGCCGTGATCGCCCGGGTCGGCGGCGCGACCGAAGGCGTCGACCCCCACATCAACTTCTCGATCTCGCCAGCCGGGGCGGGTGCCAACCAGATCGACCCGAAGCCGATCCTCGACGGTTGGAAGCTGCTCGAAGCGACGGCGATCTACCGCGCCAACGGCAAGAGCCCGTTCGCCAGCACGCTCAGCGTCAGCGGCGTCCTCCTCCTCCCCAAGGAGGCGCTCGAGCGCCGCGTGCTGCACGACAGGAACCTCTCGATCTACGACTGCGGGCGCAGCGACATCGCCTCCGGCCGTATCGATCGCCGCCTGCTGGCGATGCTCGAGTACCTGGTCTCGAAGGGGTTCCGGCTGACGATCACCTCGCTCGAGTGCGGCCACAGCACCCTGACCAGCTCGGGCTACGTCTCCGAGCACTCGAGCGGCGACGCCGTCGACATCGCCGCCATCGACGGCGTACCGGTTACCGGCCACCAGGGACCGGGCACGCTCGCCGACGCACTGATCAAGACCGTCCTGCGCCTGCAGGGGACGATGCACCCGCACCAGGTGATCTCGCTGGAGGATCTGCCCGGGGCAACCAGCTTCGCGCTGTCCGACCATTACGACCACGTCCACGTCGGCTACTCGCCCGGCTTCGAAATCGAATACGTCAGTCCCTTCCTCTCGGCGACGACCGGGCGCATCGACCAGGGCGTCGACTTCACCGGCACCGGGCCGATCGCCGCGGTCGGCGACGCGGTCATCCTCGCCACCGGGGCGCCCGGCTGGCCGGAAGGCGGCGGCGTCCTCTACAAGCTGCTCAGCGGCCAGCGCGCCGGGCAGGTCATCTTCGTCTACGAGGGCGTGGAGGCGACGGTCCACGCCGGCCAGCACGTCGCCGCCGGCGAACAGATCGCGACCTTCGTCCCCGGCGGCTCGATCGAGATGGGCTTCGCAGACGCCAACGGGGTGCCGCTCAGCCACGGCGAATACGTCGAGGGCAGGGAAACGACCTGGGGCCGCGAGATGGCCTCCTTCCTCACCTCCATCGGCGGCGCCAGCGGCCTCTCCCCCAGCCTCGGCGAGCTCTCGCCCGAGAAGTGGGACAGGTTGATCCGCCGTCTCGGCGAAATCGAAAACCCGGAAGTGCCCACGGGGCCCCATCGGGGCGTTGACTGAGGCCTCCAAGCTCTTCGGCTTCGTCCAGCTCGACCTCGCCGGCGCGCTCCCCCTTGCCGACGGCCGCTACGTCGTGCGCGCCGACGGCGAGGAGACCGTGCTCGTGGTCGAAACGCTCGCCGCGCCCGCTCCGCCCCGGCGCCGACGCCGTCGGCCGCGAGAGATCGACCCCCAGGTGCTTCCCGCGACAGTGCCACTGGCGCGTACCACCGTCATTCGAGCCTCTCACTCGTTCGCAGCTGAGGAGGAGGTACAACGCTGGTTGAACGAAGTACTGGAAGACGAGAGCTCGCTCGACGCGCTGGTCACAGAGAGCGTCGCCGTGGTCAGTCGCGCACTCCACGTGAACGCCGTAGTCAGCGAGAACCCCCCTCCCGCGCCGATCTCGCCAGAACACGCCGCCGCAGTCCGAATCGGCTTCGGCAGCGGCGAGCAGGTTGCCAACGGCGAATGGACCGCCGCCCGCGAGCTCGATGTCCACGGCGGCGCCTCCCGCCGCCAACGCCGCGCCGAGTCCCTCCGTCCCCAGGAGCGCACCGCGGCCATCCTCGGCGGTCGCGAACAGCTGGACGCCTGCGAGACCCTCCTCCTCCGCGCCCGCGCCGACCTCGACGCCGGCCGAAACCGCGAGGCCGCGCTGCAACTCCGTATCGCCCTCAATGCGTTGCTCGTGGAGCTGCCCGGCGCCCTCGACGACCCCGACCATGTCGAGGACATGGCAACGCTCGAATCGCGCCGCGACGAGACAACAGCCGCTGCCGGTTCGGCCATCCAGGGCGATCTCAGCGCAACGCAGCTCACGCAGGTCGAAGAGCTCACAGCTCTCTGCGAACGAGCCCTGCGACGGCGCCGCGTTTTGAAGGGCTGACGCGGGGATGCTCCCGAACTGGCGGATACTCAAAATGCCGGGCTAATTAGCCCGGCATTTGTCAGGGCGGGAGCATCCCCGCGTCAGCCTCAAAGCACGAGGCGACGAGCGACCACACCGTCGAGCAGCGACTCGGCGATCTCGTGCGCTTCGTCTAGGACGATGCCCTCCAGCGACGGAATGCCGATGACCGTCAAGTCCGCAGCTCGTGCAGCCGCGACCCCGGTCGGCGAATCCTCCAAAGCGACGACGTTCGGCCCCGCCTCGACCCCGAGTCGCCGGCAGGCCTCGAGGTAGGGATCGGGGGCGGGCTTGGGGGCCGCAACCTCGTGAGCGCTGACGACCACGTCGAAGCGATCGGTGAAGCCGACGATCTCAAGAGAGCGCTGGACGAAACGCAACGGAGAGTTGGAGACCAGGCCGAGCGGAGTGCCTCTGATGGAGAGCTCGTGCAGAACCTCGCGGGCGCCGAGCATCGCCTCGACCCCGTGCTCGAGCTCGGCTACGACCAGTTCGTTGAGCTCGTCGATCAGCTCGGCCGCGCGGCCCGGTTCGCCGAGCCGTTTTTCGAGGATGCCGCCGGCGATCTCCGCCGAGGTGCCGACCAGCTCGCGCTTGTGCGTGGGCGTGAACTCGAGATCGCGCCGCTCGAAGAGGTCCTGCTCGGCCCGCGTCCAGACCGACTCGGTGTCGAGGAGCAGGCCGTCGTTGTCGAAGACGACGGCGTCGGGCAGCGGCGGGTTCATTGCGGCCTGAGCATATGGTTGCGACATGCCGTTCCACGTCGAGCTCCGCTCCGAGCAGAGCCGCGCGAGGGTCTTCAACCTCGACCGCGGGGAGCTGTTCGCACAGGTGATAGAGCCGTGGGTCGCGGGCCGGTCGTTCGAGCTCGCCGAATACGAGTGGCTGCCCAGCGAGAGCGCGCTGACGATCCTCGAGGGCCCGCACCTGGACAATCCTGACCTCGCCTTCGGCCAAGGCTGGTCCAACGCCGAACGCAAGTCCGAGAACGTGACCCGCCGCGAGCTGGCCCAGGCGCCCGCGCCGAAACTGCCGGATGCCTTCGTCGTAACCAGCGAGCTGCCCGAGGCGACCGTGGCGGAGATGCTCGCCGACAGGGACGCGCGCCCCGTCGAGTGGTCGGAGGTGGAGGCGAGGATCGACGGCCGCGACCCGGAGGTCGCGGCCGTGATCCTCGTCGTCAAACAGCCTGGGGCTGAGCCGCGAAGCTGATCGACCTACCCCGCGGCACAACCAGTACCGGGCAGGTCGAGGTTTCCATCTCGTAGTCACTGGCGGCGCTGAGCGTCACCTTGCTCTGTGGCGACTCTGGGCGGGAACCGATGACCAGGAAGTCGACGTGACCCGAGCCGTGCTCGACGACGCTTGCGTCCAGGGCCGCCGCCAGACTCTCGGCGGTCTCACGCACCGTGGGATCTCCTTCTTCGATCAAGCCGATCGTGTTGATGCTCACCGCCGGGTTGTCGCGCAGGCCGGCGGGGGCTACGGCGATCGCCGCAGGACCGCCGAGCAGCAGCTTGTGTGCGGGCCTGCCGGGTGCCACGGTGCCGGGTGCGGTCCGGTACTCGGAGCCGAAGACGATCACGTCGGCGTTCTCGCTCTCGGCCAGTTCGGCGAGGCCGACGCTGGTGCCGGGGTTGACGACGACGTGACGGGGCATCTCCGGCGCCCCGACCGATTCGGCGCCCCGGGCGAGCAGGTCCTCGGCCTCCTTCTGCTCGAGGGCGCCGCCCTGCGAGTGGCGGACGTAGGCGAGCGAGAGCTCGGCGCCGTTGAAGGCGAGCAACCGGCCCAGCGCCAGCGCGTCGCGGTCGTTGTCGGTGTCGTCGTAGGAAACGATGATTCGGATGGCCATTTGAGCTCCTTTCGTGGGTCGGCCAGGAAGTTCGACCCGATGCTGACACCCACCTTCCATCAGCACAACTTTTAATACCTATAGAGTCGATAAGCTTTTCTTATGCTTAGTCCGTCCCGGCTCAACGTCCTGCGGGAAGTCGTGGCCCACGGCTCGTTCTCGGCCGCCGCCGACGCGCTCTCCTACTCGCAGTCGGCCGTCTCTCAGTCGATCGCAACCCTCGAGGGCGAGGTCGGCACGACGCTGGTCGAGCGCGACCGCGGCGGCATCCGGCCGACGGCTGCGGGCGCCGCCCTGGTGGCCCACGCCGACGGCATCCTCGCCCGCATGGAAGCCGCCGAGAACGAGATCGCGGCGATCGCGGGGGGGGAGGGCGGCCACCTGCGGGTCGCCTCCTTCCCGACCGCCGGCGCGACCCTCCTCCCCCTGGCGATCAACAGCTTCCGCGCCGCCCACCCCGGTGTCGAGGTGACGCTCGCAGAGGGCGAGCCCGACGAGATAGCCCCGCGCCTGCGAGCCGGCGAGTTCGACCTCGCACTGCTCTTCGAATTCGAGGGCGTGGGCGAGCGCCTCGGCACCGGCATCCGCCGCTTTGAGCTGATCGAGGACCCGCTGCACCTGGCGCTCCCGGCCACCCATCCGCTGGCGCGTCGCCGCAAGCTCCACCTCGAGGACCTGCGCGAGGAGGCATGGGTGCAGACCTCGGTCAACAGCCCCTGCGCCCGGCACGTCGTGCGCTCCTGCCACGCCGCCGGCTTCGAGCCCCGCGTCACCTTCGAAAGCGACGACTACCAAACGGTCCAGGGCCTGGTCGCCGCCGGGGTGGGCGTCGCCCTGATCCCCCAGCTGGCGCTCTCCGCCGTCCGCTCCGACATCCACATCCGCGCCCTCGATCCGAGCAGCCCGGTACGCAAGGTGCTCGCCGCGACCCGGCGCGGAACGCCCGTCACCCCCGCGCTGGCGACGATGCTCGACACGGTGCGCGAGGCGAGCCGCTCGCTCGCCACAGCCGCCTGACCCCAGACCCAGACGCAGAACCGCCCCCGGGAGAGCACGGGGGCGGTTCCTCACTCGTCGTTGCCGGGCTCGCGGGGAGGGGCGGCCCGGCCCGTCGCTAGGCGGTGCTTCCGGCTGGGGGCGCCGGAGCCGCCGCGCCGACTCCGTCCGGGTAGCCGAGCGAAGGCACGTCGGACGGGTACACCTCGTGACCGTGGACGGCGATGTCGCCCTCCTCCATTTCGGCCTCCGTCATCCGCAGCGGCACGAACAGGCCGACGATCTTGAGCAGGATGAACGTGCCGACCGCGGAGAAGACGATCACCCAGAGTGCCGTCAGCGCCTGCCACTTGAGCAGGTTGAGCCCACCGCCGGAGATCGTTCCCGCGAGGGTCGTTTCGGCCATCGCGTTGTTGGCGAAGATCCCGACCAGGAGGCCCCCCGCGACGCCGGCGAAGCCATGCGTATAGACCACGCCGAGGGTGTCGTCGACGTTGCGGAAGGGCGCCGTCCGGCTCAGGTAGTTGAGCGCGAAGTAGACGATCGTCGAGGCGATCACGCCGATCACGATCGCGCCCCAGCCGTTGACGAAACCGGCGGCCGGGGTGATCGCGACGAGGCCGACGATCATCCCGTTGACGCTGCCGATCAGGCTCGGCTTGCGCCCGGTGAGGTAGTCCCAGGCGACCCAGACCAGGAAGGCAACGGCGGTGCAGAGGTTGGTGTTGAGCACCGCGGCGGAAGCGATGTTGCCGGCCGAGTACCAGTCGCCGCCGTTGAAGCCGTTCCAGCCCAGCCACAGCAAGCCGGCCCCGACGGCGACCATGGCGAGGTTGTTCGGCGCGTCGACCTCTCGGTCGCGCTGCAGGCGCGGCCCTATGACGGCAGCCGCCACAAACCCGGAGACGCCCGCCGCGAGGTGGATCACGTATCCGCCGGAGAAGTCGACCGCGCCGTGCTGGGCGAAGTAGCCACCGCCCCAGATCAGGAAGGCGTTGATCGTGTAGACGAATACGGTCCAGAGCGCCACGAACGGGATCCAGGCCTTGAAGTTGATCCGCCCTAGCACCGAGCCCAGCATCAGGATCGGGGTGATCGCGGCGAAGACGATCTGGAAGTAGGCGAGCGTCGACTGCGGGAATTCGATTTCTTCGGATACCACCGGCAGCAGGGGAATGTGACCGTGCCCCAACTCGCTGGCGGCACTCAGGATCGATGCCGGCTTGCCCCACATGTTGGCGAGGAATTCACCCCCGCTTGCCCCAAAGATGTGCATCGGCTCGCCGAATGCCATCCGGAACGCGAACAGGCACCAGATGATCAGCACGAGCGCGAAGGCGACGAAGGCCATCATCATCGAATTGACCGACCAGCGCTTCTGCATCACACCGCCGTAGAGGACAACCAGGCCCGGGACGCTCATCAGACCGACGAGGGTCGCGGCGGTGAGCTGCCAGGAGTTGGCGCCTTCGCTCAGCCAAGATATGGCGCCTTCGCTCAACCAATCCATTTGATCCGGTACTTCCTTTCTTCTAGGGGTGGCTTTGACCGTGAAGCCTGCCGCCGCACCGGAGCGACCTCTACGTACAGGCGTCTAAAGATCGGCTGAGCGAGTTCTCCCAAATGTCGGGGTGAGGCCCGCAGGGCTTGCGATAACGTGGCCACGATGCCGCTCGAAGGCCACTTCAAACGGGTCAACACGCCCCTGCGACGGCTGACGAAGCGGGAGCGCAACGTCGTCATGGTCGGCGTTGTGGTGACTTTCATCGCCCTGGTGGCCCTGATCCTCGCCACCGCCGGAGACAGCCAACCGCCACCGGCACCTGGCTGCATCCGTGCCTCGGTTGCCGGGCGCACCGGCGCCGAGCTGATCCAGGCCTGCGGCATGAAGGCAAGGAGGCTTTGCGCCCGGAGCGTGGGCCGCGACGAGCCCCAGTTCCTGGCGATCGCGGCCAGCTGCAGCGACCAGAGCATCCGCCCGTTCGCCGAGCCGGCCGCTGCTGGCGCGGGCTAGTCGAGTGCGGCGAGCAGGGCGCTCAGTTCGGCGTCGACCTCGCCTTCTAGCTTGACCGCCGCATCGGCGTCGTACGGAGTCGGGCCCTTGGTGACGATCGCCAGCCTGCCGCCGCGTTCGAGGGTCTGGCCGGGCAGGGCGGCCACCGGGTAGACGGCGAGCGAGGAGCCGATGCAGAGCATCAGCTCGGCCTTCGCCGCCAGCTCGTGGGCGCGGGACATCGCCGGCTCCGGCAGCATCTCGCCGAAGAGGACGACGTCGGGCTTGACCGGGCCGCCGCAGGCGTCGCAGACGGCGATGCCGTCCGCGTCGAAGAGACCGTCGACCTCCTCGATTCCATAGCCGGCGTCGCAGCGGCGGCAGGTCGAGGTCTCGATCGAGCCGTGCACCTCGACCACCTCGCGCGAGCCGGCCGCCCGGTGCAGGCGGTCGATGTTCTGGGTGATCACGCCGGCGAGCAGGCCGCGGTCTCCGAGTTCGGCGAGCGCCTCGTGCCCGGCATTGGGCTGCTTGTCGCCGAGCGAGTGGAAACGCGGCCGGTAGTAGGACCAGAAGCGCGCCGGGTCGCGCTCGAAGACGTCGATGTGGGCGACCTCCATCGGGTCGACGTTCGCCCACAGACCGGTCTCCGGCGTGCGGAAGTCCGGGATCCCGGAGGGAACCGAGATCCCGGCCCCGGTCAGCGCCACC
>Ga0268264_10003912_pt1 | contig 12755 bp, 13 predicted proteins | sample KBSSwiS32_FD_190357 | JGI IMG/M metagenome (GOLD analysis project Ga0268264, IMG submission 190357) | Switchgrass rhizosphere microbial communities from Kellogg Biological Station, Michigan, USA - KBS Switchgrass S3-2 (SPAdes) (version 2) | ecosystem: Host-associated > Plants > Roots >... | reverse complement strand
CGCCACGGGGACGGCCGCGACGCCCGTGCGCGGCGGGCCCGAAACCGTCGCCATCCTCGCGGCCCAGATCCTCAAGAAGCTCGACGGCCGCTCGACCCGCTTCGACCTGGAACTGGACCCGGCCGGCCTCGGCCGCGTCGACGTGCGCCTGGAAGTGAACGCGCACGGGCGGCTCACCGCGGCTATGGCCTTCGATAATCCCCAGGCCGCCGCGGAGCTGCGCGGCCGGGCGAACGAACTCACGCGCGCGCTGGAGCAAGCCGGCTTCGACGTCGCCGGCGGCCTCTCCTTCGACGTGGCCGGCGACCCGGGCCGATCCGGCCGCGACGGCGCCTCCAACGACCAGGGCGAAACCCCGACCTGGCGGGGCCGCGCCTTCCAGGCTGCGCTCGACAGCGCCGCAGACGCCGACCAGGCGGTGGGCGGCGCGCTGCGCATGCGCCGCCAACTGGTCGCCGGCGTCGACATCAAGATCTGAAGGATCCCCCATGGCGATCGATCCCACAGCCGCCGCCGCGTCCACCGCCGCCTCCACGGCCGCGACGAGCGCAACCACGTCGGCCACCGGCGTCGGCAAGGCCCGGCTGGCCGAGAACTTCGATACCTTCCTCACCCTGCTGACCACGCAGCTCAAGAACCAGGATCCGCTGTCCCCGATGGACGCGAACCAGTTCACCGCCCAGATCGTGCAGATGACCGGCGTGGAGCAGCAGCTCCTGACCAACGACCTTTTGCAGAAGCTGGTGACCAACACCTCCGGCGGCGTGGCGACGGCGGTGGGCCTGATCGGCAAGGAAGTCCGGGTCGTGAGCACCGATGCGGCGCTTTCCGGCGGCAAGGCGGACTGGATCTACAAACTCGACTCGGCGGCGGCCAACGCCACGGTCGAGGTGCTGGATTCCACCGGCCGGGTGGTCCACGCCGAAGCCCTCAGCGACCTGGCCGCCGGCGAGCACAAGTACAGCTGGAACGGCAAGGACGCCCTGGGCCACAGCCTGCCCGAGGGGACCTACACCCTGCGCCTGGCGGCCAAGAGCGCCACCGGCGAGGCCATCGGCGGCTCGACCTACATCGACGGCCTGGTCACCGCCGTCGAACAAGTCGACGGCCAGACCATGCTGACCATCAACGGCGCCAAGGTTCCCTGGGATCACGTCAACACCGTACGCCTGCCCCCTGAGCCGGCGACCACCACGACAACCAACACGACGGCCGGCGAAACGCCCGCCGACGCGGCCGCCTAGACCCGGCTCCGCTTCCGCAGAATGCGCCAACCTCACAACAACAGAAAAGGCAGCAACCCATGAGCATCAACAGTGCAATGCTCGCCGGCGTTTCGGGATTGGTGGCGAACTCTTCCGCCCTTGCGGCGATCTCCGACAACATCGCCAACGTCAACACCGTCGCCTACAAGCGCAACCAGGTGAATTTCGCCAACGTCGTGACCGCGCAAGCCGCGGCCGGGCGCTACAGCGCCGGCGGCGTGCAGGGCGTGGCTCGGCAGTACGTCAGCCAGCAGGGCCTGGTGCAGACGGCGACGTCCTCCACCGACCTGGCGATCGCCGGCGAAGGCTTCTTCGTGGTCTCCGACAAGGGCCAGAACCTGGCCGCGGGCGACGCGCGCAAGTTCACCCGCGCCGGCTCGTTCAGCGTAGACGCCGACGGCTACCTGAAGAACAACGCGGGCCTCTACCTCCTGGGCTGGGACATCCCCTCCAACGGCACGCCGGACATCAATCCCTCCGACCTGGGCTCGCTCACGCCGATCAACGTCAAGGGCCTGGGTGCGGCGGTCTCCAAGACCTCCGAGGTGATCGTCAGCGCCAACCTGGACAAGACCCAGACCGCCTCGACGGGCGCCGCGACCTACGCCTCGGGCACCGTCCAGAGCATGGCCGACTACGCCGATGACCCGACCACCGGGACCAAGCCCGACTTCACGCTCGAGATGAACGTGATCGACTCCACCGGCGGCTCGCACAAGGTCGTCATGGCCTTCCTGAAGCCGGCCGACGCCCCCGGCCCGCCCATCGTGCCGGCGCCGGCCAACACCTGGAACGCCGAAATCTACGCGGTCCCGGCCAGCGACGTGGACGACATCGGCCGTCCGGGGCAACTGGCCACAGGCCTGGTGGTGTTCAATCCCGACGGCTCGCTCGACCTGACCAACTCCACCCTCACGGGCCTGAGCGGCACCGAGCCCAAGCTCACCCTCGACCTGGGCGCCTCGCCGCCCGCCACCACCACGGCGCCGAACTGGGCGCAGGCGCAAGGCATCGAGGGGCAATCCATCTCCATCGACCTGGAGAAGCTCACCCAATACGCCTCCACCTCCACCGTGAACTCCGTGAACAGCGACGGCGCCAGCGTCGGCAATGTGGTCGGCGTGCGGGTCGACGAGGAGGGCGTCGTCTCGGCCCTCTACGACAACAGCGAGGTCCGCAAGATCGCGCAACTCGGCCTGGCCATCTTTCCGAACGCGGACGGCCTGGAGCAGATCAGCGGCAACGCCTACCGCCCGACGGTGGGGTCCGGCGAGCTGGTGCTGAAGGTTCCAGGCGTCGGCGGGGCCGGGCGTATCTCGCCTTCGTCGCTGGAAGCTTCGACGGTCGACCTCTCTTCGGAATTCACCGGCCTGATCACGACCCAGAAGGCCTATTCAGCCTCATCGAAGATCATAACAACCGCAGATCAGATGCTGGATGAGCTGATCAATATCATCAGATAGCATCGCTATTAATCAAGATTAATGACTTCATTAAGCTTTGACTGTTCCAAAATCATACGCAGGGGAGTGCATGGTTAGTCAATTTTTTACTATTGCGATTCAGCGGCTGTTAGGAGCTGCCGCGTATGGTCATTCCGAAGAGTGATGGTCGGAAAGGCGTAAAGCCATGCTGCAACAGACTCAGCAGACGCGCAGGAACAGCCGCGGCGAGCCCTATGTGATAGGGCCCACCGGCGCGGCGTTGACGCTTGCGGATCTGCCGCCCCCCAACACCGGGCGGTGGGTGATCCGCCGCAAGGCCGAGGTCGTGGCCGCCGTCCGCGGCGGACTGCTGACCTTGGACGAAGCCCTGGAGCGCTACTGCCTGACGGCGGAAGAGTTCCTGGCGTGGCAGCAATCGATCGACCGCCACGGCATGGCCGGGCTTCGGACGACGCGCCTGCAACAATACCGCTGAGCCTTCTTTCCCCCGAAAGAGGCTCGCTTCGGAGCGGCCGCGCCTTCCCCTGAGGCGCGGCCGCTTTGCATTTCGGCTCGGAGCATGGTCGGTTCGAATTGAACCGAGCATGCTCAGTATCTCTTTGAAAATAGAGCGTGACGGGCGCCGAAACCGCACACACTTTCGGCTGTCACGCTCTAGGTGAGGTCGCCCACGCGGGTCACCGTCACGCAGATCCGCTCCCGCGCCCCGGAATGGCGCTCCACCAGCAGGCGCGCCACCTGGGCGTCGTCGTGGAAGGCGTAGCCCTTGATGGCGTCGAGGATCGCCTTGGCCAGGTTGTCGAGGTCGAGCCAGGGCGGATCGCCCACATATTCCATGCGGATCTCCACGGCGAACTCCCCCCAGGCGGGCCGCGCCCCGCGCCAGGCCTTGCGGAAGAACTCGTAGATCAGGGGCTTGTAGTAGCGGGCCTGGGAGGTGAGCCCCTCCACCTCCACCACCAGGGCGCCGGCCGCCTCGCGGGCGCGCACCTTGCCGTGCTGGGTCCAGCCGTCGTCCATGCCGGCGGGCTAGAGCCGCTCGACCTTCACCGCCGTGCCGTAGGCCAGGACCTCGGTGATGCCCTCCATGATTTCGTTGGCGTCGTAGCGCATGGCCACCACCGCATCGGCGCCCATCTCGCGGGCGTGCTGGACCAGGAGGTCGTAGGCTTCCTGCCGCGCCGTCTCGGCGAGGCGCGTGTAGATCGTGATGTTGCCGCCGAAGATCGACTGGATCGCCCCGCCGATGTTGCCGACCACGCTGCGCGAGCGGACGGTCACTCCGCGGACCATGCCCAGGTGCTCCGTGACCCGGTAGCCCGGAAGGTCGTTGGTGGTGGCGACGAGCATGGCGGACCCCCGGCGGCTGCGGCCCTCTGTATAGCGATCCGCCAAACCTCGCGCCACGCCGTTGCGGCTGAGGCTCGCGGCGGCTAGACCGGCGCAATTCGAGCTGGAGACCCCGATGACTGCGACCCGCACCGAGACCGACACCTTCGGCCCCATCGAGGTCGCCGCCGACCGCTACTGGGGCGCCCAGACGCAGCGCTCGCTCGGCAACTTCAAGATCGGCTGGGAGAAGCAGCCCCAGCCGGTGATCAAGGCCCTGGGCGTGGTCAAGCGCGCCGCGGCCGAGACCAACATGGCGCTGGGCCGGCTCGACAAGACCATCGGCGAGGCGATCGTGAAGGCCGCCCAGGAGGTGATCGACGGCAAGCTCGACGACCACTTCCCGCTGGTGGTCTGGCAGACCGGGTCCGGCACCCAGTCGAACATGAACGCCAACGAGGTGATCTCGAACCGGGCCATCGAGATGATGGGCGGGGTGATGGGCTCGAAGTCGCCCGTCCACCCCAACGACCACGTCAACATGAGCCAGTCGTCCAACGACACCTATCCGACGGCCATGCACATCGCCGCCGCCGAGCAGGTGGCCCGCCACGTGATGCCGGCGCTTGAGCACCTGCACCAGGCGCTGAAGGATAAGACCGAGGCCTTCGCCCACATCATCAAGATCGGACGCACGCACACCCAGGACGCCACGCCGCTGACTCTGGGCCAGGAGTTCTCCGGCTACTCGCAGCAGATCGCCAACAACGTGCGGCGCATCAAGGAGAGCCTCTACGGCCTCTATGAGCTGGCCCAGGGCGGCACGGCGGTGGGCACCGGGCTGAACGCCCCCGTGGGCTTCGCCGAGATGGTGGCCGAGCGCATCGCCGCCATCACCCACCTGCCCTTCGTCACCGCGCCCAACAAGTTCGAGGCGCTCGCGGCCCACGACGCCATGGTCTACAGCCACGGGGCGCTGAACACGACGGCGGCGGCGCTGTTCAAGATCGCCAACGACATCCGCTTCCTGGGCTCGGGACCGCGCTCGGGCCTGGGCGAACTGTCCTTGCCGGAGAACGAGCCCGGCTCGTCGATCATGCCGGGCAAGGTCAATCCGACCCAGTGCGAGGCCCTGACGATGGTCTGCGTCCACGTCATGGGCAACCAGGCGGCCATGACCTTCGCCGGCGCCTCGGGCCACTTCGAACTGAACGTGTTCAATCCCGTCATGGCCTACAACTTCCTGCAGTCCTGCCGGCTGATCTCCGATGCGGCGGTCTCGTTCACCGACAACTGCGTGGCCGGCATCGAGGCGCGCGAGGACAACATCAAGGCGGCCATGGAGCGCTCGCTGATGCTGGTCACGGCGCTGGCCCCCAAGATCGGCTACGACAACGCCGCCAAGATCGCCAAGACGGCCCACAAGAACGGCACGACCCTGCGCGACGAGGCGGTGGGCGGCGGCTATGTGACGAACGAGGAGTTCGACGCCCTGGTGCGGCCGGAGAACATGATCTCGCCGGGGTGAGGAATTTTTCGGCGCGGTCCGTGCGTGCGGCGGCTTTGGAATTATCGCCCACGAACCACACGAACCACACCAGCGGGCCGTGCTGAGAGCGGCCAGCCGGATGACGTTTGTCGTCTGTGATGTCTGTGTGGTCTGTGGACCCAAGATTTTTTGTCCACAGACCACACAGACCACACGGACGGGAGAATTGTCCGTGAGGGTGCGGGTTTGAATGACCGGCCTATGGCCGGTCGAAAAAGCAGTCCGCCCAAGACCTCCGCGCCTCGGCCCGTTCGTGTGGTTCGTGTGGTTCGTGGGCAAATTCTTGCGGCCGCCCATCACTGCATGCGCAATGCCGGTTAACACCTTCCCGGGCGATCTGATCGTCGCGGACGAGATCATTTTTCATCATATATTCCTATGGTTATGGCGCTCGAAGACGTCGATGGAAGCGAGACTGAGGTGTTGACCGGGGTGTTGACCGGTCAACACCCTAATCCCAGTCGCCGGCGGCCTGGCTCTTGGCGGCGAGTTCGGGGTTCTTCTGGCCCCAGTAGCTGTCCGGGCCGTCCTGGCGGATGGCGTCCATGACGTGGGGCGGCGGGACCGGGGCCTTGTCGGCGAAGGTTCGCGGGCTGAGGCGTGCGGCCTGCCAGCGCAGGGTCTGGATGCGCAAGCGGGCCAGCGACACGGTGGCGGGCGTGGCGTCGCGGGCGATCCTCCAGGCCAGGTCGAGCTTGAGCTGGGCCTGCTGCTCGCGGGCGACCTCCAGCATGTAGGCGAAGCCCGGGCTGCGGCGCGCCCAGGCGGCCACGGTCACGTGGCTGGGCATATCGGGATCGCGGCAGATGTCGACCAGGGCCTCGCCGTGGGCGAGGCGCCGGCAAATGGCCTCGGCTGTCGCGTCGGCATAGGCGCCCGGCCGGTCAGGCGCCAGGCGGCCGCGCTCGGCCAAGCGCGCCAGATGCTTGCGCAGCTTGCGGGAGCGGTCGTCCGCCGCCCGGGCAGTCCCCTGGGCGCGGGCGCAGGCCAGGGCCTCGGCGAACTCGGGATGGCGCCCAGCCCATTTCAGGATCGCGGTCTTGGAGGGCATGGCCGGGTCGCGGCAGACGGCGTTGAGCGAGTCTCCCGACGCCAGCCGCAGGCAGATCTCCGCGCCGATCTCGCCGGTGAAGCGGCTTTCGTTGGGGAGATAGCCTTCGCCGGTGCGGACGTCCGGCTGGGCGGCGGGGGCGTGAATGTCCGGTCCGAAATCCGGCGTCATCGAGGGGGTGTCCTGAGGCTGAGCCCGGCCTGTGCTGCGGGCGTCTCAGGGTAGCGCGGATGGGGCGGGAAAACAAGAACAAAACGAGAACTTACGGTGAGTTTCAGTCACCTGCTCTGTCGGTTCCGATCGCCTGATCCGGCCTAGCTGTGGCCCTGTCCATTCGCCAGGGCGATCACAAATAGGTGGCTGCTGCTGCGGGCGGTGACCGTTCCGCCTTGGGCGACAGCCATGAGCTGCCTTTGGCTGAGCGCCATCTCATGCGTGTGGAACAACGCCTTCGTTGTTGTGATCTTTACACCTTGACGTGGTGGAGCTCTCAGAAACACGTAGGGAATCAGAAGGTCATGCACGTGGGACAACAGGCCGGGCGTCGAGCGAACAATCAGATTGTCTGCAAGTTCTTCGCCCTTACTTGGCAAATCCGTAGCTCCCTGGGCATTTCGAGGCAGAACATATACGGCAAGAGCTGCGGCGCTGACGTTCTTGACGAATTTTCGACGATCCAAAGCCATGCCTCCGTCGAGGGCCTCGCCGAGGTAGGGCGGGGTCAATTCGCCTCTTCCCTCTTGACCGGGACATTTCTATCAGCTGAGCCGACCGCCGCCTTGATACATCAATCCAATTCGATATATCAAGGCGCTTATTGGCCGTGCGGCCGTGGGCAGCGCAGTGGGGGAGACCTCAAGAGCGCGCCTGGGATCGGGGACACGTACTGAAGTACATGTCCCCGGCGTGGGTAGGGACATGTACCTCGGTACGTGTCCCCGATGGTTTCTCGGCGAGCGATCAACCCCCTTCGACGGTGCTCCGACAGGCGGCCCAAGGGCGGACCGGGAGGCGCTGTCGCCGCCGAAGGGGCTCAATGGCCATGCGGCGCGGCGGCCGGCACCGTGAACGTCACCGCCTGTCCGGTGATGACGCGGTGGTTGGGGTCGGCGAGCTCGATCAGGACTTTGTGGGACCCGGGCGGCAAGCCGACCACGACGACCGTGCGGTCATCGCTCGCGTCCGCCCAGTGCCAGGGCAGATCATCGACGGTGATGTGCAGATGCCCGGCGCGCGGAGACACGTCGAGCGCCCCCGGACCGAACACCGGCAGAATGCGGAAGTTCTCGGTCCGATACGGGATGAGCACGGAGCCGTGGGCCAGCCGGTCGGGGATCGGGGGCTCGACGAACAGCCTGGGCGCGGGCTCGTTCAAGAGCGGAAGAAAGGGCGTGGGCGCGCCGACGTCCTGGGCGGAGGCGCTGACGGCGAGCATGGCGCCGGCGGCGAGGCCGGCGAGCGTTCTGGTGGCCAAGAACATGGCGGTCTCGATCCTTCGCAGGTGGAGGGGGCGGATGCTCACGCTCCGCGGCAAGGCGGCGGATCGGGAGCTGGGCCCCCGATCCGCTCAGGCGACGATCAGGCGCGCAGGGACCGCAATCCGGCGCGGATCTCCTGCGTCAGTAGTTCAGGCTGTTCCCAGGCGGCGAAGTGCCCGCCCTTCTGGAGCCTGTTGTAGTGGATCAGCTTGGGATAGGCCTGCTCCGCCCAACTGCGCGGGGCTTCGTAGAGCTCTTCGGGGAAGACGCTCACGGCGGTAGGGACCTTGACGCCTTTGACGGCGAAGAAAGACCCTTTGAATTCCCAATAGAGCCGGCCCGAGGAGATCCCGGTGTCCGTCAGCCAGGTGAGCGTGATGTTGTCGAGGATGTCGTCGCGCGTGATATCGCCGAACGGCCGCCCGTCGACGAACAGCTCCGAGATGTGCGCCAAACTGCGCGCGTCGTGGTCGAGCAGGTAGGCCGCCAGGCCGATGGGCGAATCCGCCAACCCGGCCAAAGTCTGCGGGCGCAGCCCCAACTGGTAGCCGTAGGCGATGCCCTTCGAATAGACGAAGGACAACTGCTCGCAGGTGCGCCGCTCATCGTCTGAAAGACCGGCCGGCGGCGGCGCCCCGATCCGCAGCGCCCCATCGACCTCGGGGGGAATGACGCCCGCCATGTTGACGTGGATGCCGAGCAGTTCCGGCGGCGCCTGCACGCCCAGATAATCGGTGACGATCGCGCCCCAGTCGCCGCCTTGCGCGACGAACTTCCTGTAGCCCAGGCGCCGCATCAGCGTGGTCCAGGCTGAGGCGATGCGCTCCGGACCCCAGCCGACGGTGGTCGGCTTGGCCGAGAACCCATAGCCGGGCATCGACGGGATCACGACGTGGAAGGCGTCCGACGCCGCGCCGCCATAGGCCGTGGGATCGGTCAGCGGATCGATGATCTTCAACTGCTCGATCACCGACCCGGGCCAGCCGTGGGTCACGATGAGCGGCAGGGCGTCTTCGTGCTTCGAGCGGACGTGGGTGAAATGGATGTCGAGCCCATCGATCTCGGTGATGAACTGCGGGTAGCTGTTGAGGCGCGCCTCGACCTTTCGCCAGTCGTAGCTGTCCCGCCAGTAGTTGAGGACCTGCTCGACGGTCTTGAGCGGCACGCCCTGGGTCTCATCCGAGACCGTCTCCTTGTCGGGCAGACGTGTCGCGGCGAGCCGACGCCGCAGGTCCGCGATCGCCTGGTCAGGAACATTCACCTGGAACGGCCGGATCGACGCGTCCTGCGCCGGCTGCGCCCGGGCGGCTTCGCCGAATGCGGCGGGCTCGGGGGCCGGCGCGTTCGCGGGCGTGGTCAGGGGGGGCGGCGAAACGCGCTCGGCGCCGCCTGGGGTGGTCGGCATTTGCGGTTCGGACATGGTCGTTCTCCCATCCTGCGTAGGCCGCCTGCGGTGCGCAGGGGTCTGGCGTGGCGAATTGTGGGGACGGCCTACGGAGCCGGGAGATATCCAACGGCTTGGACGGGATTGATTGAACGAGGCGGCGCTTTTGGAACGATTGTGTCGTTGAATTTCAACTCGCCGACGAGCATGCCTAAGCCCTACCCAGGATTGGCCCATGGCTCCCGGCCAGATAGACCACCATGTCGGCGCAGGAGGGCTTGCGCCCTGGCAGGTCGAACTCGCCCTGCGGCTGATGCAGCGTGACATCTGCGCAGACGTTCCCGCCGACGAACTTGCGAGCCTGTGCGGCCTGTCCCGCAGCTACTTCACGAAGGCGTTCAAGGTCAGCATGGGCGCGCCGCCCCACCGGTGGCTGGTGCGCCAGCGCATTGGCCGCGCCATGGACCTGTTGGAGGCGACGGACGAAAGCATCAGCGTGATCGCCCTGACGTGCGGCTTCTCCGACCAGAGCCACCTCACCCGCATGTTCCACGCCGCGGTCGGGGCCAGTCCAGCGGCCTGGCGCCGCCAGCGCCGGGCCCGGTGGGGGACATGTACGTCAGGAGGTGTCCCGGGACCATACCTGCACGGCGGTGATCATGGGTCCTCGGGACAAGCCCGAGGATGACGACTGAGAGGAGGATCGGGGAGGAAGCTCGGGGACACGTACCGAGGTAAATGTCCCCGTTCGCCCGGTCAGCCGTCCTGGACAGCATACTCCGCCAGGCGGCTCCAGGGGCGGACCGGGTCGGTGCGGCCGTCCCAATCCTGGTGGGCCCTCAGCAGGGCCTCGTGGGAGGGGCGCCAGACGGCGTAGTCCATGATCTCCATGAAGGCGCCGAGGGACGCTCGCGTGTCCACGAAGGTGATGAGGCGCTCCGGTCCGGCCGCCGTCAGCGACGCGACCTCCTCGAAGCCCAACTGCTTGAGCCGCCCGACCTCCGCGATCCGGCTGGGGGTCGCGTACTTCAGGTGATGCAGTCCCGCGCCGCGGCTTTCCAGCACCTCGGAGAACACCGACGGGTTGTCGTCCATCTGCTGGACGAGCTCGATGGTCATGGCGCCGCTCACTCCGAAGGCGAAGCGGGTGTGCAGCGGCGTGGGCCGGCCGCGATAGGTGCAACTGGACGCCGGCAGGGGGTACTCGCCCAGGAAGAACGGCCCGGCGTTTCCGGCCCCGCGCCAGGATTCGACGGCGGCGTCGAGGTCACGGACGACGTAGGCGTTCTCGATCAAGGCTCCGGACTGGATCATGAGCTGCTCGTTCGTCTCCCGGGTGTCCACGGCGACAGGATCGGCCGTCCGGGCCCCGTCCACAAGCGCGCCCTGCCAAAGGCCTCCCCTTGTGCGGGGTCGGCATGAGGTACAGCGTGAGGTCTCGCAGCCGCAGGAACGGGGCCTGACGCCATGAAGCACATGATCAACTGGTTCGAGCGTCCGCAAGGCTCGCCCATCGAGTACGAGAACGCGCAGAAGCGGATCCTCGAGGTGTTCGGCCAATGGACCGCGCCCAGCAACTTCAAGATCGAGATGTTCGTGGTCCGCGTCGGCGAGTGGGGCGGGCACATGCTGGTGGACTGCGACGACCCGCTGGAGATCCACAAGCTCTGCTCGATGCTGCCGGCGTTCGTGTTCCAGGTGCACGCCGTGGTGCCGGTGGAGGACGCCATCCGCGCCGAACTCGAGGTCATCGCCTGGCGGGACGGCCTGAAGCGCGCCTGAGGGCATGGAGCGGCTGGCGAACGCCCGCATCGTCATGTGGGAAGGTGGCGGGCTGTGGATCGTCGAGGCGACGCCCGCCGCGACGCGCCAGACGCAGCGCACCGACGCCCACGCCCACCACGCGATCCAGGTGACCATAAGCCTGGGCGGCCGGTTCCGGCTCGACACGCCGCAGGGCCATGTGGGCGGCGACGCCGTCGCGGTCGCCGCCGACGCCTCCCACCTGTTCGAGGCCGAGGGCCTGGTCGCGTTGCTGTTCGTCGAGCCGGAAAGCCGGCTGGGCCGCGCCGTCGCCCGGGAGATTTTCGACGGGGCGGCGCTGGCCAGGGTCGCCGAAGCCAGGATCGGCGATTTCCGCGCGCGGGCGGCGGCGGCCTATGCTGCGCCGGTCCGGGACGGCGCGGCGCTGGAGGCGCTGGGCCGCGACCTCGTCCATCGCCTGGCGGGCGCGGCCAGGGCCGATCCGCCGGACCTGCGGGTGCGCCGAATGATCGCCTGGGCGGCGGAGCATATCGAGGGGCCGGTCAGCCTCGCCGATGCGGCGGCCGTCAGCGCGCTGTCGCCTGGACGCCTGAGGCACCTGTTCGTCCGCGAGACCGGCCTGGCCTTCAAGACCTACCTGCTTTGGCTGAGGCTGGTGCGGGCGGTGGAGCGCGTCGCGGCCGGCGCGTCCCTGACCGAGGCCGCCCACGACGCCGGGTTCGCGGACTCCGCCCATTTCAGCCGGACCTTCCGGCGGATGTTCGGCGTGACGCCCGCGGCGCTGCGCATGACGTAGCCCTTGCGTTCAAGTGCGCGGGCCGGAGCCGGCCTACATCGGGGTCATCGCCCACCGGAAACCAGGAGGTTCCAATGACCGAGCAATGCACCTGCCAACCCTGCACCTGCGCGCCGACCTGCACGTGCGGCCCGTCCTGCCGCTGCGGCGCGCAATGCGCCTGCACGCCGCAAGCCGCGTGCGCCCCGCCCGCCGACCAAGACCCGGAATGACCGCCCGGACCGCCCCTGCGCCGCGCCTACGGGAGGGCGCGGGGGCGCTCTGAGGCCCCTCCCCGTCAGGCGCCCAGGACGCGCCGCAGGAACTCGCCGCCCAGGTGAAGGCCGACGTCGTCGATGCTGTGGCCCAGGCCCGGGGAAACGTGGGTCTTCACGTCGAAACCCAGCGGCCGCAGGGCCGCTTCGGCGCCGGCGAGGGCTGCGACTGGCACCATCGGGTCGGCCTGGCCATGCACCAGCAGCATGGGCGGCTTCGACCTGACCTCGGCGGCCAAGCCGTCGGCGTCGGCGAGCATGCCGGAGTAGCCGAGCAGGCCGGCCATGGTCTTCTCGCGGCGCGGCGCCACATGCAGCGCCATCATCGTGCCCTGGCTGAACCCCACCAGCGCCAGCCGGTCGTCCGTGAGGCCGTAGCGGGCGAGCTGGGCGTCGATGAAGGCGTTCACCGTGGGCGCGGCGGAACGCACCCCGGCCGC
>Ga0268264_10003906_pt1 | contig 12765 bp, 9 predicted proteins | sample KBSSwiS32_FD_190357 | JGI IMG/M metagenome (GOLD analysis project Ga0268264, IMG submission 190357) | Switchgrass rhizosphere microbial communities from Kellogg Biological Station, Michigan, USA - KBS Switchgrass S3-2 (SPAdes) (version 2) | ecosystem: Host-associated > Plants > Roots >... | reverse complement strand
CAATGCGTCGCCCGTCTGGAGCAACTCGAGCCGCAAAACGAGACCTGGGTTGCGCTCCCGTTATGGGTGTGACACGCCCCGAACGATCCACCCATACCAGGTTGGCAAGGAACGGTGGCTCCACGGATCCACCGGCATAAAGTAACGTGCCGTCCTCGGAGATACTGAACTGAGCAGCTCCCGTCCACGCGACTGCGTTGATTCCATAGAGGGACTGAGTGAGACCGTCGAGTACAGGAACCGGCGATCCGATTACTGCGAGCTTGCCCGTGTCGAATCGTATCGCGAAGAGCTTTCCCTGTCTTGCAAACACCAGCGAGCCATTGCCGGCATATCGCGCATCCATCGCGTTTTCGAGCACGAGTTTGCGCTCTCCAGTTTTTAGGGACTTCGCCCAGATCTGCGCGCGTGTCCAGTCGGGCGTCACTGTCGTATACCGAAGAACTGTGAACAGGACCGCGCTGCCGTCCGGGAGAAAGTGCGGAAGCCTGTGTGAAACCTCGTTCGCTTTCTCATCCAGAGTCGTGAATTCTTCAGGATCGCTGCCGGATTCGCGGATGAGTCTCAAGCCCGCGCCGAGAATACGGGAATAGACAATGTTTCCACCCACACCCCATGCGATTCCTTCAGGGCCGAAGTCCTGAGCGCCAGGCGGGTTGACTCTCTCGACAAGAACAACAGGAGCTCCTCCGCCGATTGCCACTTTCTTCAGCTGGCCTGCCTGAAAGAAGGCGATGGACTGGCCGTCAGGCGAGAAGCAAGCATCCTGTACTCCCTGCGCCCCCTGCGTGGCGGTGCCGGGAATTTCAACGGCATCCCAGCGGTCAAGGTCCCTGACGTAGATGCGTCTTTGGCCATCCCTTGCAGTACTCACGAAAAGGAAACGTCTGGCGTCTGGAGAAATGTCGAGGCCATGCCGGTAGTTGTGATTCAGCGCCTGGCCGTTGGGAATCGCGTACTCGAGTTGCGCAACTGCGCGCTCAACAGGCTTCGGCGAAGGTCTCAATAGCAGGCCCGCAATGAGCAGGAGCGGCGCGAGAACCCAGGGAAGAAATCGCTTCCAGGTTTTCGACTCCGTCGTCGCAACTGCTGCCTTAAGAGATGAGGGATTCGCGATCCACTCCTGAAGGAGAATGCGCGCGTCGCCAATGGACTGAAGACGATCTCTCGCATTCTTCTTTAAGCACCATTGCAAAAGCTTTCGAAGAGGCTCTGGTACGGCTGACGGCAACTGCGTCCAGTCAGGGTCACGCTCGAGCGTTTGCACCAACGCATCGGTGACAGTTTCGCCCTGCACCAGACGACGGCCGGAGAGCATCTCAAAGAGAACCACACCGAATGCCCAGATATCCGCCCGTCGATCGGCGATCTTGCCACGTGCCTGTTCAGGCGCCATGTAGCCGGGAGTTCCAAGAATCATCTCTCCAGAGACGAGGCTGACTGTTGGCGTTGCCGACGAGTCCAATACCGGCGCAGAGTCCGACTGCATTGCTTTCGCCAAACCGAAGTCGAGAACCTTTACGACTTCCTCGGGCGTGATCTTCACATTCGCAGGCTTGAGGTCCCGATGAACGACGCCTTTCTCGTGAGCGGCTTCAAGCGCTTCTGCGATTTGAACAGCGATGCGAAGCGCCTCGGGCATCGGAATCGGTCCGCGTTCGATCCGCTCTGCGAGTGTCTCTCCACCGATATATTCCAGGACGAGCGCAGGTTGCCCCGCGGACTCTTCCAATCCATAAATCGCGGCGATGTTCGGATGGTTCAAGGCGGCGAGCAGTTGCGCCTCGCGGCTGAAGCGAGCCAATTTATCTGGATCTCTTCCGATGGCAGAGGAAAGAAATTTCAGAGCCACGTCTCGACCCAATTTGGTGTCACGGGCGAGATAAACCTCACCCATTCCACCCGAACCTACGGAGGAAAGGACGCGGTAGGGACCAAGTTGACTCCCGATCTGGATCGACATTCGCGGAATTATACATGTGCCCGTTCAACGAACTGGCGGGCACCTGGGAAAAGCGGGGCCAGGCCACCCCGGTTCCTATTTTCTTGCCACGAATTCGTCTGGACTCCGACGCTCTGACGGGCAAGAAAATAGGAACCGGGTGGCCTGGCCCCGCTTTTCCCCGCGTAGGCCTTCCCGTATAGAGCATATAAACAGAGGTTAAACACGCCTTTGCCGTCGCAGCCTGGATGGCGCCGCAACTTTTGAGCTGGGATAAGGAAATAATTCATTGACCTGAAACCTTGGAGCGTGGTCGGGCGTACACAAAAACGGGGGCCGAATACCGTCTAAGGCTCTGTCCTTGAAGGGCTTTTGGCAATCGTGATACAAGGTCGTATCTTAACTTTGGAAATGATTCGATTGGACAATCCTCGAACGAAACGGGTTTCAAATATATGAAGCGATGGTCCTTTATCTTCGCTGTTCTCGTGCTGATGACGATTTCTCCGGCAGTCCTTCAAACCAGAGGACTTGTCCAATCCGGTGCGCCATCGGCGTCAAGCGCGCAAGCTCAGCCGGAGCAGCTTCAGGCGATGATTAAAACGTATTGCGCCGGGTGCCATAGCTCCCAGACGAAGATGGGCGGCCTGGCTCTTGACGTCATGCAGGTTGATGCGGCCTCGGAACATCCTCAGATTTGGGAGAAGGTGATCCGCAAATTGCGAGGACGATTGATGCCTCCTCCTGGCGCCAATCAGCCGGAACAAAAGGATATTGACTCTTTCGTCGCGTGGATGGAGAACCGCCTGGACACGCAGGCCACAGGCCCGAAGGCCGGATACGTCGGTATTCAGCGATTGACGCGCACGGAGTATGTTGCCGCAGTAAAGGCGCTGGTCGGTGTCGACGTGACGGCGAAGGACGTTTTGCCGTCGGATGTTGCGATCGATGGCTTCGACAATATTGCGTCCGTGCTCAGCGTGTCGCCGACGTTTGTCGAACAGTACGTCGAATCGGCGCGGATGATTGCCAAGAAGGCGATCGGGGATTCCGGTCTTGACAATGTGATGTACCCGCTTCGAACAAACACTGGCGCGGAGGCCATGCCCCTCGGACTTCGCGATGGCGGCCTCAGGCTCAAGCATAGTTTCACGGCGGACGGCGAATACCGCTTCAAGGTGCATTTCCCGGATGGAACGCTGGGCCTCTATACCGGAAGTTTGGAGAATGCAGCGACGCTTGTCATCATGGTCGATGGCAAGATCATGTTCAAAAAGTCGATCGGCGGGGTCGACGACCTCATGCTCAATAATCGCAAGGCCGGCGATGGACGAGCCCAGATTCAGGACCGTTTCGACAAGATACCCCTTCAGATCAATGCCGGCGTTCGCGAGGTGGTGGTCGGCTTCATTGACCGTTCCCGTTTCGAATCGATCAGCAATCAGGGCGGCGGCGGATTTGGCGGCGGTGGCTTGCCCAACTTCGACAATATCGAAATTACCGGTCCTTATAAAGCGACCGGCGTTTCCACGCTGAGCCGCAGTTTGATTTACGTGTGTGATCCCAAGACTGCGGGGGAAACGCCTTGCGCGAAGCAGATTACTGAAAATCTGGCGCGGCGCGCTTTCCGGCGTCCTGTCAGTGATACAGATGTCACCAGGTTGATGCAGTTTTATGACAGCGGACGTAAGGACGGCAGCACCTTTGACAAGGGCGTCGAGCGACTCGTCGCCGCAGTGCTGGCGAGTCCCGAGTTTCTCTACCGGACTATCCGCGGAGCCCAGGCAGCAAATGCTGGCGAAGTTGCCCTCACGGATTTCGAGCTGGCGACGCGACTATCATTCTTCATCTGGAACACAGGTCCGGACGACGAACTTCTAAAGCTGGCCGGCTCAAAGGAACTCTCAAAGCCGGCTGTAATGGATGCCCAGGTCAAGCGAATGCTTGCTGATCCAAGGGCTAACAGCCTGGCCACAAACTTCGCAATGAAATGGCTTGGCCTTAACGAACTCGAAACAATCAAGCCAGACCAGCAGATCTTCACGGGCTTCAATGATCAGCTGAAGAACGATTTGGTAACCGAAGCACAAACCTTTATCACGAGCGTTCTACTCGAGAACCGGCCACTCGTCGAATTGCTGACGTCCGATCAGACCTATGTCAATGACCGTGTGGCGCGCCACTACGGAATGAATGGTGTCAATGGCGCTCAGTTCCGATGGGTGAAGGTCACCGACAAGAATCGGATGGGGTTATTGGGCAAGGGGGCGGTACTGATTAAGACGTCTTATCCGAATCGAACGTCCCCAGTTCTTCGCGGCGCCTGGGTTCTCGATAAGATCATCGGCACGCCGCCGACTCCGCCACCCCCCGGGGTGGAGACGGATTTGAACCCCAAGCAAGGGGAGACGCCAAAAACGGTGCGCGCGCGTCTGGAGCAACATCGAGCCAATGCCACTTGCCGTCAGTGCCATGGAGTGATCGATCCCATGGGCCTCGCTCTCGAAAACTTTGATGCTGTTGGACAGTTCCGCACAGTGGACCGCCAGGCTGAGAATGCGCCTATAGATGTGAGCACCGTACTTCCCAGCGGCCTGCCCATCAATGGTCCAGCCGAATTGCGCGAGTACTTGGCAAGTAATCCTTCGAAGTTTGCCCAGGCGTTCACGGAGAAGCTCATGATGTACGCCGTCAACCGTGAATTACAGTACTTCGACATGCCGCAGGTCCGCGCGGTGGTCCACAACGCGGCTAAAGAGAACTACACGCTGGCATCGATCGTTCAGGGTATTGTCCGTTCCGACGCGTTTCTTAAACAGGGTCCTCCCGCCGCACCGAAGACGGTGGGAACAAAAGTGGCGCAGCAATAAATAAGGAGAGAATCCAATGTTTATTTTCAAGAAGCATATTTCTCGCAGAACAGTGTTGAAGGGTGCTGGAGTAACGGTCGCTCTCCCATTCCTGGACGCCATGGTTCCCGCCGCAACGGCAATGGCGCAAACGGCCGCCAATCCGAAGCTTCGGTCCGGGTTCTTCTATATTCCCCACGGCGCTGTTCAGTTTGACACCAAGCTGGGGCCCGACGCAGACGCGTGGACGCCGAGCGGTTCCGGAGCGACATTCAAGCTGAACAAGATCACGGGACCCCTTGAACCTTTTAAGAAGTACGTTTCGACAATTGGGAATCTCGACAATCCTGCGGGCGCGGGAGTGCACACCAAGAATCCAGGAACCTGGCTGAATTGCAGCACTCCTTCCACCACCATCGATCAGATGTTTGCCAAGAAGTACAGTCAGGACACAGCGCTTCCGTCCCTGGAAGTATCCGGGGAAACCACGACCCAACAGGCAGCCGGCAATGGTGTCAGCACCGCCTCTACAATCTCGTTTCGCGACGCGAATACGCCGCTGCCGATGGAGTACAACCCGAAAAAGATCTTTAATGCCTTGTTCGGCTCGACCACGCCGAAGGAACGCGTGTTGAATGCGCGGGAGTCCGACAGCCTTCTCGATCTCATCCTGGAGCGCACGAAATCGTTTCAAAGCGAGTTGAGCTCGGCAGACCGCGTCACGCTGGATGAGTACATGCAAAGCGTCCGTGAGATCGAACGCCGCACGCAGATTATCGCGTCCACCGATATCTCCGGGATGAAGATTCCCGAGCGCCCGGTTGGGGTCGAAGACAACTTCGATAAACAGGTGGATCTTCTTTTCGACCTGATTGCGCTTGCCTATCAGGCCGACATTACCCGCGTGGCTTCTTACATCATGGTCGCGGAAGGCACGAACAAGACCTATAACCATGTCGGAGTTCCTGAGTCCTTCCACCCCATTTCGCACCATGCCAACGATCCCGATCGAATCGCGGCCCTCGTGAAGATCCAGACGTGGCATATGGACCGCTTTGCGGAATTCCTCAAGAAGATGGCGGCGACGAAAGATGGAGACGGCTCGATCCTGGATCACTCCGTCTTCCTTTATGGATCGAACATGGGCAACAGCGACAAGCACAGTAACTGGCCGATTCCGACCGTCGTCGTCGGTGGAGGCAACGGCAAAATGAAGCTGGGAGGTCAGCACATTGCGCCTGCGCAGAGAATACCACTGGCCAACGTGCACTTGACCCTGCTGAACAAGTTCGGCATCGAACAAGAGAAGTTTGCCGACGCCAGCGGCATGATTTCAGAACTCTGAGGATCGCTGGAGGCAACGTGCATCGCAGAGAAGTAATAAAGGGTGCAATGACGGGGATGCTCACGTTGTGGGCGTCCCCGCTGCTTCGTGCCGCCGCTCAGCAGACGACGAACGGCGTCCGTCGTCTGAACGACAAGCTGGCCGTGCTCGATGCCGGCGGAGCTAACGTTGTGGTTTTCTCCGGCGGGGATGGCCTGCTTCTGGTGGATAGCGGTGTCGCCGGCAACGGCGACAAGCTTGTGGCTGCGCTTAAAGGTATTGCGGCGAACTCCAAGGTCAACATCCTCTTCAACACGCACTACCATCGCGAACAGACCGGCAATAATGAATTGTTCGCCGGTATGGGAGCAAAGATCATCGCCCACGATCGCACTCGCCAGTGGATGGCAAACGATTTCTGGATTCCGGAAGAGAGCCGATACGAAAAAGCTAGGCCGAAGGCTTCATGGCCCACTGAGGTGTTCTTCAACAAGGAGTCCATGAAAGCGGGTACTGAACAGATCGAATACGGTTATCTGCTCGACGCTCACACTGGCGGAGACGCCTATGTGTATTTCAAAGGCTCCAATGTTCTCGTTGTCGGCGACGTCGCGTCTCCCGTGAAAGATCCCGAGTTGGATTGGATCACAGGAGCGTGGATCGGGGCACGAGTCGACGCGATGGATCTATTGCTCAAGCTCAGTAACGATCAAACAAAGATCGTTCCGGGAACCGGCCCGGTCATGAGCCAGGCAGATTTCAAAGCGGAGCGCGAATTGATGGAGACTGTCCGGCAGAGGCTGTTCAAGCAGGTCCGCTCGGGGGATGGCCCCAAGGATATGTTGGAGGGCGGCGTGTTGAACGGTCTCCCGCGTACCTGGACAGATCCTTACAAGTTTCTCTACGGCGCTGCGAAAGGCCTTTGGGGAAACCACAACAAACTGGATCCCGATGTAGTTTGAGGTATGAGTCACGAGTCCTGAGTTTTGAGTAACTCACAACTCAGGACTCAAAACTCATAACTCCCAAGAGGAGGAACGAGTGAAGCGGTTCATTCTTGCCATTCTTTGTGTGGGTATTGCGGCAGCAGGCTCATTCGTGGCCCGACCATTTCTGGCTGAAGACCAGCCCGGGAAGCTCGCCAAATTAATTCAAGACGGCAAACGTGCTGCAGCGCTTGAGATGATCCGCGCTGGAGCCGACGTTAACGAGGCTCAACTGGACGGCACGCGGCCGGTTCACTGGGCCGTCTATCGCGTCGATTACGACTTGCTAGCGCAGTTGATCGCGAAGAAGGCCAAAGTCGACGTCGTGAATGAGTTCGGTTACACCCCCCTGGCGGAAGCCACCAAGCAGGGGGACGCCCGCATGGTCAAGATGCTTCTCGATGCCGGATCCGGCACCGAAGGGGCCAACACGGATGGCCAGACCGCGCTGATGACTGCCATCAAGAGCGGGGATCTCGCGGTTTTCCAAATGCTGATTGATGCTGGAGCACAGGTCAATGTCGTTGAAAAGGTCCAGGACCAGACTCCGCTGATGTGGGCTGCCGCCGCAACCCGCAATGGTGCCGAAATGGTGAAGGTCCTGATCGCCAAGGGCGCCAGCGTGAATGCTCGCGCCAGGTTCAATGACTGGCCGAGCCAGATTACGTCGGAACCTCGCGCCCAGTATCACTCGTATGGCGGCCTTACGCCGCTCTTGTATGCAGCTCGCGTTGGGTGCCTGGCATGCGTGGAGGCGCTTGTTAATGCAAAAGCCGATGTCAATCTGCCTACGCCTGAAGGCGCCAGTCCGATGATGATCGCTCTCGACAACAACAATAACGACGTCGCGAAATTCCTGCTGGAACATGGCGGCAATCCCAATGTTTGGGATGTGTATGGACGAACGGCGCTTTACATCGCCGTCGATCATGCGGGTGGCACAGCCGGCGCCGGTGGAGGCCCGGGCGGTGGCGCCGGTGGTGGGCGAGGCGGTGCAGGCGGACGTGGAGCCGGAGCCCCAGGGGCTGGAGCCCCGGGTGCTGCAGTTCCCGCAGTTCCCGGTGGTGGACAGGCAGCTGCGCCAGTTCAACCTCCGGCGGCCGTGGCTCAGGCTGGTCAACCGGGGCAGGGTGCCGCGGGTGGTAGAGGCGGCGCGGGCCGAGGTGGTGGTCAAGGTGGTGGTGCCGGCCAAGGTGGTCGCGGTGGCGGCGGTGGCGCTCGTGGCGGCGGTGCGGCCGCTGCCGGCGGAGCGCGTGGCGGAGGCGCTACGGTTTCGAGCATGGAGATCATCAACCTGTTGCTGGCGGCTGGCGTAGATCTCAATCCGCAACTCAACATGCGTCGCCCGAGTAACCAGGGCGGACGTTTCAGCGATCCGCTTCTCAGCTCCGGAACGACGCCGTTGCTGCGTGCCCTCGTCGGCGGAAATATGGAAGTCGCTCGATTGCTGGTGCAGAAGGGCGCCAATCCAAATATCTACGGGATGGGCCTTTCGCCATTCCTTTATGCGGCCGGTATTACGAGTTCAACCTACAGGGAACTCGGCGGCGGTGCAGCGGGTGCCGCTCCCAATATGGAGCTTCTCGATCTTATGCTCCAGCATGGCGCCGACGTGAATGCCCAGGTGGATGGCGCTACCGACTATTCGGGCCGGATCGCGCGTTCGGTGACTGGTGACCCCGTGAACACGAAGACCAACGAAGGGATGACTGCGCTTCACGTTGCCGTTCGATCTCAAAATACGACTCTGGTTCGCTACTTGCTCGATCATGGGGCGCGCACGGATATCGTCGATGCCTCGGGACGAACTCCCCTCGATGTATTGAACGGCGTTGCCGCGCTTCAGCCCGCGGCGTATGCCGACGCTTCCGGAACGATTTCACGAGAGGCCGCACTTGCCGCGTTAGCTGCCGCTGCCACTGCCCCTCCTCCTCCGTCGAACCAAAGAGGCGGCGGCGGGCGCGGTGCCGCGAATCCTGCGATCGCGCAAGAAATTCGCACCATGCTACAAAACGCGGTTACGAAGCCGCAGTAGCGCTTTTTTGAACCCGGGCCCCGCGGTCAGCGGGGCTCTTCGCTTTTAAGATGACCTTATCGCTCCTGCTCTCCATCCTGTTAATGCCGGGCGTCGCACTAGCCGAGGGCGGCGTTGTCACCGGTACATTGCGCTCCACAGATGGCGGCCCCGCTGCACGGGTGAGAGTCGGCGTTATGGCTGTGCCCGAACCGGGGCGTGGGGTGAAGGGCGCGGGAACCCTGGTGAGTCAGGTGGAGACTGACGAAGCTGGAAGATTCCGATTTGAAGATGTTCCCCCCGGTCGCTATTACATCGTTGCCGGCAGGCTCCAGACTCCAACCTTCTATCCTGGTGTGCGGGAGTTTGGCTCCGCAAAAACGGTTGAGGTTGTGGCGAAGGCCACCGTCCGTGACATCGATTTTGCGGTCGTTGCTTTGTCCACAGATGTGGATCCAACGGCTTCTCTTACAGTAGTCCGGGTCACCGGAAGGATTGTGCTGAAAAATAATGTCAACGCTGCAATGCCTCCGAACATCACGTTCCAGTCTCTTCCAGACCCGTCTGCAACGAACCCTATTGGCCGCGGCAGTGCCGGACTCCCCGTGCCCGCTCCCGCCGCCCTTGCAGCTTTCGCTAACCGTCCTGTCCCAGTCCCGAGAATAACGGCGACCGTTCCTGTTGCTAAGGACGGAACATTTAAAGTCGATCTCTTTGATGCCAACCAACGGCTCTCCGTTCTCGGTCTTCCCGCTGGATACTCCGTCGTTTCCATAATGTCCGAAGGGAGGAATGTTCTCACCCAGGCAATGCAGCTCAAGCCTGCAGCGGAACTTATCGTGTCTGTGGAGGTCGGTGATAGCGATCCCCACTATCGATTATTGGCACTTGTTCGCGAAGATAGCTCCGATCGGGCATTGGCGGGTGAGCCCGTTGAGCTCGTGCATGTTTCCGGCGAAGTCCGGCGTTTGACGGTAAATGCCCAGGGAATGGTTTCGTTTTCCGACCTGCCGAAGGGTACCTACGTCCTGCGCCTTGCATCTGCGGCTTTCGATGGCCCCGAAAAACAAGTGGTGATCACGGATAGCAGTATCCAGGTGGAGCTGCGGGCGCGGAAGAAACCCTGATACACACACCCGGAGGTGACGGTGAATCGCAGAGAACTCCTCAAAGGCGCAATGGCGGGAACGCTCGCTTCGTGGGCGGCGCCGATTCTTCGCGCCAGCCAACAAAGTGGCGGGAACGCTGTCCGTAAACTCACCGATAAGATCGCGCTCATCGATGCCGGCGGCTCCAACGTCGTCGCGTTTTCTGCAGACACTATTGTCCTGGTCGACACCGGAGCTCCTAAAGCAGACGATGTCCTGCTCGGCGCTCTAAAAAGTTTCGCACCGAACGGAAGGGTACACGCTGTTTTCAATACCCACTACCACCTCGATCACACGGGAAATAACGAGACATTTTCCGCCGCCGGCGCCAGGATCATCGCGCATGACCGTACGCGTCAATGGATGGCGAACGATTTCTGGTTGCCCGAACAGGATCGTTTCGAGAAGGCGCGGCCGAAGGCCGCATGGCCAACGGAATCATTCTTCAACACGGGATCAATGCAGGCCGGTGGAGAACACATCGAGTACGGTTACTTGATCATGGCGCACACCAGCGGTGACATCTATGTGCACTTCAAAGACTCGAACGTTCTCGCCGTCGGCGATGTCGCCTCACCAGTTAACGATCCCGAGCTCGATTGGAATACTGGAGCCTGGATCGGCGGACGCGTCGATGCCATGGATCTCTTGCTCAAGATCAGCAATGACCAGACAAAAATCGTGCCCGGTACGGGCCCGGTGATGACGCGGGTGGAATTCAAAGCCGAACGGGACATGATGGAAGAAGTCCGCGCTCGCTTATTTAAAGAAGTTCGTGAAGGGGATGGTCCTCAGGATATGTTGGATCAGGGTCTTTTGAAGGGGCTCGCACGTACCTGGAAGGATCCTTACAAGTTTCTGTACGCTGCCGCAAAAGGTTTGTGGGCGAACCATAACAAACTGGATCCCAACGTCGTCTGACAAGTTTTCAGCAAGTTTGGGGTCTGACCTCGATCTCTGGCACCGTCAATCAGTGCGTCATCGCATAGATTATGGAGTTCATTCCAAGGCGATAGGCATAGCCGGTAAAAAGTGCCGGGTACTCTGGGTCATCCATCCATTCCCAGGCGTCTCCAAGGTCAGAGTTGTACGTAATCAGCACCATCAGCCGGCCACGATCGTCTGAGATTCCCAGCACCCGGGGATCGGTGTCGGACGCTTGTTCCCAAGTACGGCTGGTGCCTCCGGACCTCGTGTATTCTTCACCAAATCGGACATTCGGCACTTGCAGGATTTTGTCGATATCGAAAAATGTGTGAAACACTTCATGAGTCATCGGAAGCGGCTCAATGGGTCGATCGGGGAAGACTTTGGCCAGTTGTCGTTTGAGCTGATCAAACTCGGTGAGTCCCCAGAAGTCATCGCAATGCCAGAAGCCGCCTCGAAGCAGGTATTCACGGAGTTGCGCTGCGTCTTCCGAGCTGAGTTCCATCTGGCCGGGCTCGACGGCGTAGATGTAGGGATACTTGAAGATTTCCGGATCCATGATCCTGACGGAGTGCACATCCCGGAGGTCAGGGGGCTCATACACCCGCGCATTCGTCATTCGGCGTATTCCCCACATGAATTTGTGGTCGGCGTTTGGCGAATCGGTGTACCAGGCTCGGCCTGATCGAGCGGCGGGGCCTCCCGCGGAATACTGGAGCCGTGTGAAATAGAACTCCGGTTGCTCGTCAGTCTTGTCACCACGGGTCTGAAGAAGGACCACCGTTAGAAGACTGGCACACAGCGTTGCGCGTCGCATCATCGATGTCTCCCGGGTCGCGAGTGTTACTTCAAGGAGCTTGTCTTTTCTTCGATGTGTTCGGCATGTGCCTGAGCCGGTTCTGCAGGGGGCCTGGCGGTCGACGGCAACGAATCGCTCAGGCTGACCGCCTCTTTCACGTCCGACGTCGTACTGTGCAGGGTGCGTTTGAATTCCTTGAGCGCCTTTCCGATGCTTTCGCCGAATTCGGGTAGTTTTTTCGGGCCGAAAAATAAAACCAACACCAGACCGATAACAATCATCTCTCCAATTCCAATGTCCATAGGGAGTCCTCGTTTATGTGTGAAGGCAAAATCGCCTCCGCGGCGACTGCTTCAGACGCAGGCGTTGCGGCGGAACGACATCAGTTTGTGGAAATTGGAGAGGGAGGACCGCGAAGTTTCAGGACGCGCACAGCGAAGTTCCGCAGGGCGCTCACATTCGAACAGGAACAAACGTTATCGGACGTGAGAAGAGATTCGCCCCGTCCAACGCTGCGAGAGATCCAGTCCGTGAACGTCGGAAGGGCAGTGGAATCGACTGCGTTCCCGCGGTCAAACGATGCTCGATTGGAGCGCCACTGGAGGGCCCAGACTTGATCGAGGGCGATACTACCATCCGTGCTGGCACGGAAATTTCCGTGCCCATCGCCGAGCCATGCCACAAATCGATCCGCACTGTGAGAAATCCAGACCAGGTCCTGATCGCCGTCGTGGTCGATGTCCCCTGAGACCAGGGCGCCACGATCCAGTGTGTTC